>Ga0184627_10000638_pt1 | contig 13544 bp, 15 predicted proteins | sample PLM3_127_b1_FD_133150 | JGI IMG/M metagenome (GOLD analysis project Ga0184627, IMG submission 133150) | Groundwater sediment microbial communities from an aquifer in East River, Colorado, USA - PLM3_127_b1 | ecosystem: Environmental > Terrestrial > Soil > Riparian zone | place: USA: East River...
CGCCAGGAAAGAGCAGAGCCTTGCAACGAGCATAGTGCTGACGGATCTCAGAATCAGGCTGCCAGCCAAGCAGCTCAACACTTGGGCCGGCAAGTCGCCTTAGGCGCTTTTCGTCCTGACCTGCTCCTATAATCTTTAGTGGGAACTTCAACCGATTCGCGGCCTGAATGGCTAGATCCACCCTTTTGTAAGGAACCAGGCCCGTGACAACCAGATAGAATCCCTCGTCTTGATTAGACAATGCAAACGACTGCCAGTCCACCGGTGGATACAGAACGGTAGCTTCTCGCCCCCAATAAGACCGTATACGTCGTGCCACATGCTCAGAGATCGCGACAAACCGATGCACGCCATCATTTGACGACACATCCCACCGTTGAAGAGGTCGGCGCAGCAAACCCATGACTGTTCGTGTAAGCCACCCCGCTCGCCCATCGGCAAAGTAGGCGTCAAATTGGTCCCAGATATATCGCATTGGCGTATAAATATAGGCAACATGGCATACGTTGTCAGGCACACGCAGCCCTTTCGCTACACAGTGGCTGGAACTGATGACTAGATTGTAATCATGAAAAGCGAAGGACCTGATCGCGAGGGGAAAGAAAGGCAAATAGTGTTGATAGTGCGTGAACGACAAAGGTAAACGTTGAATGAAACTGGTCCGAATAGAATGTTTTTCGATACCAGGCGAAACATGCCCTTTCCGATGCACAAGCGTAAAGACGTCCGCATCTGGGAATAGCTCACAGAGAACCTCAAAACATCGTTCCCCCCCACGCATACTTACGAGCCAGTCATGAACGAGGGCGACCTTCACCCTAGTCGTCCCTTTGCATAGACCTCCTCATAGACCTTCAGCGTCTCCCTCGCGGTTCGTTCCCATGAAAAAAGCTTGGCGCGCGCGAGACCTCTGGTTCGCATCTCGTTCTGTAGCTCTTGGTCGGTCAGCAACTGCTCCATCGCCTTGGTTAATCCTTCGACATCGTACGGGTCAACGGTCAATGCCGCATCGCCGACGACCTCTGGCAGCGATGAAGTATTGGAGGCAACCACGGGAGTTCCGCAGGCCATCGCTTCTAAGGGGGGCAAGCCGAAACCTTCATAGAGCGAAGGATAGAGGAACAGTGTGGCGCCACTCATGACTGCGGGAAGGTCCTCATCCGGCACATATCCGATCAACCTGATCGCGTCAGCAAGCGCCATGTCTTCAATCCGTTTGTGAACCCCATCGTTTTTCCACCCAGCCCCACCAGCCAATATCAGCGGAAACTGGCAAGTCGTTTGCTTCTTGAGAAGAGCGTAGGCTTCGACGAGGCGGACAAGGTTCTTCCGAGGCTCGATATTTCCCACATAGAGCAGATAGCCGTCTGTAGGCAGTTGATATTTTTTCAGAACCGGGCATCTTTGCTCTGAACTGATCGGCTGAAATCGAGAAGAGGTTCCACAATAGGTCACATGGATTTTGCTCTCCGGCACACCGAGATGCTTCACCACATCCCGCTTCGTACATTCTGATATGACCATGACAGCATTAGCCTCGGCGACAGAGCGTTTGACCGCCCAGGCCAGCCCTTTCGCGCGGAACCAGGGGTGTTGGTCAGGGAACATCAGGAAAGTGAGGTCGCAGATCGTGATGACCTGCTTTCCGTTCACTCCTGGCAAAAGCAGGTAATTTGGCCAATGCACAATATCCACACCATCGAAAGGATAACAACGTGCGGGCAATCTCCATCGGCCTAAACCAGTCGCTATCTGCATCTGACGACTCGATACCGCAACTGTGGAAGAAGAGAAATTGGAATACCCGTATGAAGGGATCGTCAATTGCTCTCGTTTGCCTGACATGAATCCGAGGATATATTGATTGTGGCTATCGATCCTGCCAAGGGCAGATATGAGATGATGAATGTACTGCGCAATGCCGGAGCGTTCTCTCAGGAGCAAAGAGGCATCTATCCCGATGCGCATATCAGCCAGGAAGCCTGTTGTTTAGAGAATCGAAAGGAAGAATCTCAAGAGTGTCGCTCTGCGTGGATCAACTTCTTCACCCCCTCCCGGAAACCGCGAAACCATCGCCCTAACTCGGAAGGAGGCATGTGGTAGTTGTATCGTGCGAAGTTCCATACACATACCCCTAGCATCCCCGCGACGAACGCAAATTTTCGCCAAATACTTGAATAGCCAACCCGGGTTTGCAGAAGTCTGTACGCATGTCCACAGGCCCACGAAGGCGGCACAAACCCGTAATGACGATAGAGCATGTCCATCGTCTCTTTGTAAAAAGTCGGTCGGTCCCTCAGGGTCTTCGTGGCTCCGTAGAAGCGACTTTTGGCAAGGGGCAGCGGCATATAGCTTAGCACGGATTCCCTTGAGGCACGAATCCAGAGGTCATAATCCATGCAGAAGTGCAGCGACTCATCCAAAAATCCGAGGTTCTCAATCACTGCCCTTCTCATAAACGTAGCCGGTTGGCAGATGAAGCAGGTCTCAACAAGTCGGTGGGGATCGAATCGCTCGGTCGGATAGAGGTTGAGCATTCGCCCATCCTCAGCAACGTGATACCCGTCTCCGTATACCAGACCAATTTCTGGATGGTCCGTTAAGTAACGAACCGCGTTGGAGATGGCGCCCGGCAAATACATATCGTCCGAATTCAGCCAAGCCAGAATGTCTCCTTTCGCCCGCTTCCAGCCTTTATTGATCGCGTGAGCCTGTCCCCGGTCAGGCTCAGACACCCAAAAGAACCGGTCCCGATAGCTTTCAAGTACAGAGACCGTCTCATCCATGGACCCACCGTCAATGACCATGTATTCGAGATTAGGATAATCCTGTGACAACACGCTCTCGATCGTTTCTCGAATGAACCGCCCCTGATTGAAGGAGGGGGTGACGACGGTCACGAGCGGACCATTTGAAGGCCGACTTAGATCATCCATTTCGTTTATTGTAAGTGAGTGATCAAGACGTTTTCTTGTCGTCTGGTCCAAGTATGTGCTGGTTCCACGAAAGAGATGTTCCGTGGGATCCTATAGAATGAAGCCAAGCTACGGGGAATCACAGGTTGAGATGCGAGGCCAGATCAGGTTAGTGGCGGGAAGAACAATATCCGACCAAGAATATATCTCAACTTCGCCACGCCCCTGGGAGTCTGTGCACAACTGCGTCGTCATGCACCCGATTCATGTGGAACTTGAAACCACCCATTCAAGTATCTGATAAAGCTAACTCGTACTTTTACGACTGTCGCTCGTGGCGGATCATTTCTCGTACGACGTCTCGCATTTTCATGTTGGCTTCCCAGCCCAGCAGACGTCGTGCTTTCTCTGCGTGCCCGCGGCTATGGCGGATCTCTGTCGGACGAAATAGTTTGGGGTCCTGGACGACATACTGACGCCAGTCCAAGCTCACTTCTGAGAATGCTGTCGCGACGAAGTCTTCAAGTGAATTCGATTCGCCAGTGGCTATAACGAAATCCTCGGAGCTGTCGGTCTGAAGCATTCGCCACATGGCATCAACATATTCAGGACTCCAGCCCCAATCCCGCTGGATTCCCATATCCCCCAATATCAGCTTCTCCTGGCTACCCTTGGCAATTCTTACTGCCGCTTGGACGATCTTTCGAGTTACGAAGCGTGGTGGACGCAAGGGGGATTCATGATTAAATAAAATGCCATTACAGGCAAAAAGTCCATACGCAGATCTATAGTTGGCAACCAACCAGTGTGCCGTGGCTTTGGCCACAGCATAGGGACTATGTGGTTGGAAAAGAGTGCCTTCATCTGCAGCTACCACTTTGATATCCCCGAAACATTCACTGGAACCCGCGTTGTAGAACCGGACGGGCAATCCAAGAAAGCGAATCACTTCAAGAAGGTTGAGTGTGCCGGTGGCAATACTCTCGAGCGTTTCTGCTGGTTGCTCGAAAGAGAGACCCACCGAACTCTGACCGGCCAAACTATAGATTTCATGTGGCTCGCTGTGGCTGATCGCCTGCAGCACGCTTCTGAAGTCGTTGGCAGACATGGAGACCGTTTTGACTCGGTCTAGTATCCCCAGATGCGACAAATTGCCAAAAGCCGAAGCTTGTGCATCACGTGACGTACCCCATACTTCATAACCTTTTTCGAGTAAAAAGCGGGCAAGGTAGGCGCCGTCCTGACCAGAAATTCCGCATATCAGTGCTCGTCGCATATTCGATGCCTCTTCAAACCAGCTTCATGTAGATATCAAGCGTTTCAACAGCACAGCAATCCCAAGAGAAATATTTCAACCGCGTCCGGCCTTTCGCAATCAGTAATTTCCGGTGGCTATCCGACGTGACAACTCGCTCGATAGCCGCGCGCATGCTTTCAGTATCAGCAGGGTCAAAATATTCACCGGCATCGCCCACAACCAGGACACTCATCGGCGCACTCACCCGCCCTGCGCGGCGATGGCCGCTTCGTAAACCTGCAGGTATTGCGGCACCACCGCTTCTGGCGCCCACAGCCGCAAGGCACGTGCCCGGGCGCTCTGCCCAAGTGCACCACGGCGATCGGCATCGTCAAGAATCCAGCGCAGCCCCTCGGCCATATCTTCCGCATCAAAGGCCCGCGCAAGATAGCCGGTTTCGCGGTGTGCCACCGCATCACGAAGCCCAGTGCAATCGAAGGCCACCACTGGGCAGCCGCAAGCCTGGGGTTCGGTTGCCGTCTGCGGCAGATTCTCTTGCCGAGACGGCACCACTGTCACATCCGCCGCGTTGTAGAGCAGGGCAAGCGCAGTATCATCATGCACATGGCCCATCCATCGGGTGGGAAATGGCAACGCAGGCGGATGCTGCGGCGTGCTCTGGCCAAACATCACGCAAAGCAGATTTTGTGTATCCACCTGTAACGCCAGCCGCCTCAGGGCTTCGAGCAGTAAGTCATAGCCCTTACGTGGGTCGCGCCCTCCGCCTATCGCCCCAAACAGGATGATCTGCCGGTCATCCGGCAGACCCAAGGCCTGGCGGCTAAAGGCCCGGTCCAAGGGTTGATAGATGCTGGTATCCAGCACATAGGGGATCACTGAAATCGGCCAATCGCGGAAGAGTGCACTCTTCCGCGCACAATCGGCCAGCCAGCGGCTGGGCGAGACGATATGCGTGGGGCGTTGCCAGGCTCGGCGCTTTCGCTGCCAGACCAGGCGGTCGAGATCCAGCCCACCCTCAGTGGCAGGGCGGTTCGCTCTGCTATACCCCAAACGCCAGCGGGCAGTTTCATCATCCGCGGTGAAATGTTCCGCCCCGCAAAACGGCCACATGTCGTGCAAGGTCCACACCACCGGCTTGCGAATGCGACCAATGTCTTCAATAGACAGCGTCTCGCCTGCAACCCAGTGCAAATTCACTACCTTAGCCGCTGAGACATTGAGCTTACCCGCCCAGGCAGAAGGCAGCCAGTTGCCCGTGTGCAGATTCACATTAGCGGTCTTCTGCAAGCGCATAGCCAAAGCGCCCAAGGCGGGCCGCAACAGGCTGCTTATCTTGCCCAGCTTGCCATCCGGCCCATCCACCGTCCAATCGTCAGACTTCTTGCTGCGCACCTTCATGCGCGACTCGGCCCCATTGTCGAGCAAGGCGCGGTACAAGCGGTAGGCAGCGCGGGCTGCGCCACCACTTATGTCTGCCTGGGAAACAAGAAGGACTGACACTAGCGCACTACGAGGCGTTTTAGGCGTACCATGGCGGCTCGTGCGAGATTGAGCGCTGACCCAAGCAGCCGGGAAATATGCTCAGCGCGTCGAGCGCACACAATGTCAAGCCGCCCAGTGCGCTCAAAGACTTGTGCATGCGAAGCGCCTTCCACTCTGCCGAGATAACGCAGACCGTGCGCCCTCATCACCATGGGGAAAGTATGCCGTAGATGAAATGCAGAAGGCAGGTGGCACTGGATAACAGGATAAAAACAATTGGCGAAGATCACGACGCCACCCTCACGCACTGCGGCCGCAATTTCACATGCGAGACGGATAGGGTCTTCAACGTGCTCAAGCACATCCTGAGCAATGACACAATCATACTGTCCATCCAATTCATTAACGAATTGGATTCCGGCTTTACCCGCCACTCTCAACATGCCCAGCTTTGATGGATAAGGCTCCACAATATCTATCTGAATTTTCGGAGCAACCGCGTGCAACCTCAATGCAAGCTCACCGAAACCACCGCCATAATCTGCGGCACGTTTCACACCAATTCGGCTAACAAATTCAGCAATCGAGTCGCGATGTTGAACGGAAACCGGATCGACAGCCGAAAACACACCATTAACCACCCAAACTGGGTGTGAATAAAATTCACCTATCGCTTGCCCCTGCAAGGCTCTCCGGTTTTCAAGACCTAGGGTATTCCAAGCACGATCCATCTCCTGCCATATCCACTCTATAGGAGGTCTCTCTAGACTCGCGACCTTTTCCAGATAATTGATATCAGCCTGCTGCAATGCAACGGTAGGCAACGAGACACCCCAAATAACAATTTCCTGCGTTGATGCCTGCTGAGTAACCACAAATCTGTCCTTGAAGTTCGTCAAAATTCTTAATCAATTCGGCCAAAGCACCAAAATATCATCTCCATTTTCGAATTGCAGAACGTGCAATGTTTTTATCTAGACGACCCTTCCAGAACACGCTGAAGGAATACGGCATAGATGGTTCCATGAGTCGCAAGGGGAATTGCTGGGATAACGCGCCAACCGAGAATTGGTTCAACAGTTTCAAAAACGAGCGGGTCCATGGGCTGCGCTATGCAACACGCGCAGAGATGACGGCGGCGAGCTTCGAATACATCGAGGTGTTCTACAACCGGACGCGACGGCACTCGACGCTGGGCTACAAGTCACCGATGCAGTTTCTGGATTATTGGCGTATGGCTCAACAAGATGAAAACCTTGTAGCATGAAACCTGCTCGATGGAAGTCGAAAAACAGAGGGAAGCTCAAACCTTAATAAATGGTGCGGAATCTCGGGGCATGTTATCTGAACACCATCTTTTACATATCTAATCGCTTCCCTCTGTCCCTTAGACCGACTCTTCTCAAAACGCCACCAGCCGCTGACTTGACAATTCTTAGTACAAAACTCCAAGTAAAATAATTGTGAAGTATCGCTCTTCTTAGTTCGCCAGGAGAAAGCATATACGGTTTCCCCAGCTCTAATGAAAGCTGCTCTTTATCTATAAAGTTAAGAAAATCCTCGTCGAACAATTTTACGCGCGAAAGCATTTCATCAGTAACATGTTTCTCCCCTCGATTTACATGGCTGGACTCAATGTCAATATGAACGAGATTAAGCCCCATATCCGCAGCGAACAAAACCCCACTTCCTAAATCACTAAAAATGCAGTGCTGTTTATCGTAAACATTGCGTACAAAGTTTTTTGAGAAATCTGCCTCAAACAACGAGCCGTTCGAAACTACTTTGAACCCAAATTTTTCGTATCCGTCAACAGTACTATTATTCATGTCTAGGAAATACAACATGACAGTAATAGGTTTGTATTCATCTCCCAATTCATTTAACCTGCGCGCGAAATTTTCTAACGAGTACTCACTGGAGACAAAGTGCGATGAGTGCGGCGGAATGCAAATACTTCCACTCCTCACTACTGGCGGGAGATCATTCTTAAGCAACGCCATCAAATAGCAATAAAATGAGCCAACAATTCTTATTTTATCTTTTGGATAAAACGCCTCGAATTCTGACGCTATTCTTTGCGATGCGACCCAAATTTCAGGAGGGTTTCCAGATGTCTCAAAAGTGGTGGCGGAACGCAGCCAACCATGTTGCACTGCAACAGGAAGTGGCAAAAAACCAGGAAGCTTTGCGTAAGCAAGTAAAATCTCTCTAATTCCATAAAATCCGGCGCCTGAATACATTCCTTATACCTCATCAATTTAAACATTCACAGCACATGATTGACCGTTATTACCCTACTGGGCAAGCTCATACGTTGCCAATAACTAACTGCTAATTTTTGAAGCGACGATTCCATGTTCCGCTCTCAACATCGGAATACCCCGAAGCACGGGATAAACCAAACCAGACTGCGTCGCTGCTGGCCCATGAGGCACCTCCCTTCGCTGATTATGCACGGAAGGTGTCCACAAAATCAGGGGAAGCCCAAGCTTCCTCTTCCCGCCCACCATTCGGCTCAAGCGAATGAGATGTGTAAACCACATCAACGCTGGCGTCTTCTAACGGGATATCAAAAAGGTCAGCCACAAAAATCTTTGCCGAGACCTCGTTTTCCGACAACCAACCTAGCCCCTCAGCGCAACGCGACCAACTGATGTCGAAGCCGAGCGCATGCTTGGGTGCATTGTTCAGATATTTCAATACGCCTGCCAGTGTGGTGGCTTCACCACAACCAACTTCAAGAATCGAACTTTGTTCGGTGATGTACGGGTCCAGAATTTCTGACAATTGGCCACACCAACGCACCCGTCCTTCCGGATTAGCACGCGCACCGGCAACATACGTCCCCGCCTGCAAATCGTAGGCGATCAATGTAGTGACAGGCGAGTTACCCAGCACGCCCGCTGCTTGCCGGGCGTATGCCAAGCGTTCTCACCGCGAGCGTAAGCTGCGCGCATGCCAAGGATCAAACGTCCCAGTTCATTGGCATCAGAGCGTAACGGGTTATCCGCCTCAATTTCCATAAGTGCTCTCCAAGCTTCTTTTTCCCAGCAAATACCATCCTTGTGCAGTTCCATGTTTCACGTTCCACCTCGCAATCCTGCTCGGCATACAATCTTCAACTATCAACCACTCTCGCTACGCTTTCTGCTTCGGAAACCAAGTAATATCCTCCTGAGGGAAAGCCGGGTCACGACGGTAGGAATAACCATAATGGAGCATCGATATCGCCCATACATTCGCCTTGCTTAGTCTCCCGGAGAGTACTTTTCCGTTACGGAACAATGAGTCTCATTGGATCGCCATCAAATTAAGAAAGGTTTGTCTCGAACAGCTTCTTGTTGCACAGCAGGCGCTCATTCGGCCAGTTTCACCATTGCACATCCTGCAGGAATGCAATGGTTTTTTCAGGGAAGCGATACTTCTTCGGTCTCGCTGGCACCCCGGCGTAGACGCCATAGGGCTCCGTCGTACCCAGGACTAGCAACTGTTCTGCAATCACACACCGGTCTGCAACCCGGGCGCCGTGGAAGAAGCGAACATTGCGGCCCAGCCAGACATCGCTGCCGATCTCGATACCCGATGCCTGGGAGTCGAGTTGGTCATACCGGATGTCCAGCCAAAGCCATCCTCCCCGCATCGGCTCTCCGAGGAAAAATTGAACATCGATGCATACTAGGTCGGGTGCAGGTCGGAGGACGTATTGCAGTACAGGCCTTCGGCGATCGAGGTAAAGGCTCCTCTTCTAAGCGGGGCCCGACCGCGAAGCGTTGCATAGCCGGAAAGGTAGGTCTGTCTGCCGATTTCGATCGGCAGGTCATTCGGAATGGATATCTTGCCAAGATAGGCCTTGCCACCCGGCAAGCACATGGACCACCCGAATTTTGGATGAAAGCCGACCTGTGCTAATGGATGCCGTCCCAGAGGTCCATTAAGGAAGGCTCGGGATCTGAAATAGTCGACGATCGACTCATACAGGCCCGGAGTTGGTCCGACTGGCGCGGAGACCACCCATGAGCGAATTTCGATTCTCCAATCTATACACCCAGTCCCGGGACGTCAGTGAATCCAAGTGTCGGCAAGAAAATTTTCGCATGAAGAGTCGCCGCCTTCGATGTCGCCTGTCACTTCCATCTGCTCTCTTTCGAAAATCGCACCCGTGCTGCTTGGCCCAATATGCCCCAGCGAATGACTCATTGCGAAGCCAATAATGAGCGGGCTCCCGAATGTTGGTAATGCCACGGCCTAGGTGGAATCAGGCAATCTGTCCTGTGGGCGGAGCCAGATCCCGCCGTCCCCGCCAGTCGCGGGAAGGCGGGTTATCGGGTCGTAGATACCTCTGCGCAAACGATGCTGCTTCTCACGCTCGCTCTGCACTGGCACTTTGACGCCGTCTCCCAGCGCAAGCTTGAGGTTGCGCAACTGCGATATCATGCCAGCATACTCTTCCATGGTCATGGCGAATGGATGATCCGGCCCCGACTGGCTGCGATCGAACGTAACGTGCTTTTCAACGGCAACCGCCCCAAGAGCCGCGGCAGCAATCGGCACCGTACTGCCGGGGGTATGATCGGAGATGCCCACGGGCAGGCCGAATTCTTTCTTCAACGTCGGAATTGCGCGTAGATTCATTTCGTCCCAGCGTGGCGGATAATTAGCTACGCAATGTAACAGCGTGATGTCGCGCGCGCCGGACTGCGTCAGCGCATTCAATGCCCGTTCCACGTCGGCGAGGTCACTCGCGCCGGTCGAGAGCACGACGCGTTTTCGGGTCGCGCCTACGGCGTGCAGTAGCGGCAGAAAGCTGATATCGCCTGATGCGATCTTGTACGTCTTCACCCCGACTCGCTCCATCAGTTCCACAGCCTCAAGATAGAACGGAGTGGACATAAATTCGATGCCCACCTCGTCTGCGTAACCCTTGAGTTCGAAGTGCCACTCGTCCGGCAATTCAAGGCTGGAAAATGCCCTGTGGACAGGATTTTCAATCCATGCGCCCTTGTCGTAAATACGCGGCGCGACCAACTTGTCCTTGCGCAGGGTCTGGAATTTAACGGCGTCGGCACCTGCCGCCTTGGCTGCGCGCAAATAATCGAAAGCGCACTCCAGGCTTCCGTTATAATTGGAGCCCACTTCGCAGATGTTGAATATGTGATCAGTCATGGTCGTTACCTGGGGTTGCGCAACATACACCGTAGAAAGTGCTTGCCGGAATCATTTTTTTTCCTTGAGATATTGCATCATGCGCCGCGTATGAGGGACGGCGAAATTGCCTGACACTTCAGCCCCTTCAGCCACGTCCTCAACTACCACACTCCCGGCCTTCACGCTGGCACCCGCACCCACATGGACGTATTCGCGCACCATCGCCGATGCGCCGACCCATGCCCGATCACCAATGCAGGCACGCCGCGCGATGACGCAATGTCCTGAAATCACACAGTTGCGCCCCACGTTAGCCTCGTGCCCGATGGTGGTGGCAATGCCGACGATGGAATAATCGTCGATGTGGGTAGGCTGTCCAGGATGAATTGCGCGAGCGATTACAGCGTTGGCAAGAATAGTTACGTGGCTCCCAATAAGCGAACCACCGCGATGACGGATGCGGTGGTTATTGCCGTCTTCGCGGATGTAGAGTAGTCCTTCGGCTCCAAGTATTGCGCCCGCATCAATGAAGCTATGATCGCCTACCACCACATCATCCATGATGACCACACGCGCAGCGATAACCACGCCACGCCCAATCTTGGCCCGGGAAGAGACGATGGCTGAGGGGTGGATGATAGTCTCGTCCTGTGACATGTCAGGATCGAGACCTTCGTGTAGGCGATAGAAGGCATTGCGAGGATTGACGGAAACGGCCACCCCTTTGCCGGCTGGCGCTTGTGCAGCTAAGTCGGGGGTAGTCAGTATGCAGCTCACGCATGGATTGGCGCTTGCTATTTCAAGATAATGTACTGAGTCACAGTAAACCAATCTACCCGCCACAACACTGTCAGCATGACCTAAGTCCTCAAAGGTGCCGTCGCACTGTACCCCGGAAGGATCAAAATAATCCGAAAGTCGCTTCGTCATAGACGTCACACTATTCGCTTCATACTTTGCGGCCCAAGCGGCCAAGTTCTGCTTCAACGAAGCCGGCCAACTCATTTAGAGTCGTCAGCTTAGTAACATCGTCATTCGGAATCTGGATATTAAAACGCTCCATCACTTCCAGCATGACGGACATTGCATCAAGAGAATCAATGCCGATCTCTGAAAATTTGCGATCCAAATCTGCTGAATCCCTGATCGTGGCAGAATTGTGCACATCAATCGTAATCTGCGTAAGTTTCTGCTGCAGTGGCGTCATACTTTTCCCCCTGATTCGTTCTTACGTTATTGCGGACGGACCAACAAGCAGCTGGCCCAAGACAGCCCCACTCCGAAGCCACTAAGCAGTATTCTTCGCAGATGGGTGTCGCTGAGGCGATACTGAAGCAGCAGTGGCAGTGAAGAGGAGATGGTGTTTCCCTGACCGCAGAGATTGAGCGGCACCTTGACAGCTGGTAATGATAGCCGCCTGGCTAGCGTATCAACTATATATTTGCTGCCCTGATGGAACAGGAACAAATCAATGTCCTCAGGGCTGAACCCTGCATTCTTCAGCAGCGCATTGACTTGCACAGGCACCTCGGTCGCTGAAAAATTGAACACGGCCTGCCCGTTCATATGCAGAACGCCGTTTCTGTTTGCCAATACATCACCATCTTTGCCGCGGGTGCCGAAGAGAAATGGTCCTGGCGCCCAGCCCCCAGAGCTGTTGTCTAACAGTAACGTTGCGGTAGCAGCATCACCAAAAAGGAGCACGGTGTTCTTGTCATCCGGATTGATAATCTTGGAGTATGGGTCAGAGGTAAACAGCACACCACACGACAGACCGTTGTCGCGCATAAAGGATTTCAGGATCGACAGGCCGTACACATAGCCGGAGCAACCCAGCGACACGTCGAAACATGCGCAGTGCTGCAGCAATCCGAGCTTTCCATGTATGATGGCTGAGGTGTGAGGCAGGCCCGCGCCATCCGGATTCTGAGTACACACAACAAGGCAATCGACTCCTCCAATAGGACGTCCCAGGCGAACTTCCAGATCGGCAAAAGCCTTTATGCACAGGTCAGAAGTTTCCTCGTCTGGTGCCTTGCGTGAAACTTCTTCAACGCCCAACTTTCTGACAATAAAGTCATCGTCAAGGGAGAACTTATCCTTTTTTGAGTAGTTAGATTCGCGTCCTGAGGGTATATAGCTGCCGATTGCAGCGATGCATATCATGATCCGACAGCCGAAAAAAAGATGTGTCCAAGTGGAACGTTTCCGACTCGCACCGCCGACTTAGTCAAGCGGTTTCCGAGGGCCTGAAGAAGTTCAACCTGCAAACATTGTGAATCACTGTCCTGCAAAGGACGCTGCAACTCAAGCCGAGTGAGGGCCCATCGAACCGAACCTGAGCGCACAATCAAGTGCAACCGCTTTGTCAGAGATACGAGAACCTCGATGGGGGAAAACGAACACGCAGCATCTGAGACTGCAAGAATAGTCTGTCCCTCGATACGACTTTTTGCGACAATCTCTTCCTCGGGGTATGGTCGACGGGCCAATACAAGACGGTCGGTCTCTTTTAGCCACCCCGAAATATTATCGGAAAGATAAAATTCAAGGCGCGCATTGTCAGGTCGTGGACAGCGGTCTTGCCCAATGCTATAGACCATGTCGCATTGGTTGTGAGAAAAATCGTGCATGACCATTTTGACCGGACTAAGTAGATGTTGTGGCGCTACGCGGCCTAAACATTCCATGATGGCGCTATACATGTCGGTTCCATGAAGGTAGCCACGCGTACCTTTGTA
>Ga0184627_10000639_pt1 | contig 13527 bp, 18 predicted proteins | sample PLM3_127_b1_FD_133150 | JGI IMG/M metagenome (GOLD analysis project Ga0184627, IMG submission 133150) | Groundwater sediment microbial communities from an aquifer in East River, Colorado, USA - PLM3_127_b1 | ecosystem: Environmental > Terrestrial > Soil > Riparian zone | place: USA: East River...
ATATATGCGGAGACGGATCTCGCCACTATAGAAATTAAGGATTTCGCGGGGGGCGATTTGTTCCTTCTTCCCGACTATACTGCGTTTCCCGAACACAAAATTCGTGCGTCTGTTCTGGAAAGAAGGATGTAAATGATTCTTGCCGCGACCACCGACAAGTTCCAAATCGTCACGAGCGCCGCCGCAACGCTCGATGTCCATGTTTCTTACGTGGATGCTAGCAGCACCACGCTCGCACCGTCCGGAGCTGGCAAGCAGAACACCGCGATCGTGACGGCGACCACGACCGACGTTCTCGCGGCCCCCGCATCGAGCACGGTTCGTACCGTTCTCGTCATCAAGATCCGCAACAAGCACGCCACGCTGGCGACGGACGTGACGTGGGTCTTCGATCAGAACGGCACGGACTTCGAGCTCTACAAGACCACGCTCCTGGCAGGCGAGACCTTGGAGTGGACTCCGGCGCTCGGCTTCTTCACGATCAAGTCGGCGCGGCTCGACAGATGGCTCCGGGTCACGGGCGCGGACTACGTGAACGCCACCACGAGTTTCACCGACATCACGGGGTTGACGTGTCCCGTGCTGAACGGCAAGCAGTATAACTTCGAGGCGCACCTAATCCACTTTGCTAACGCCGCTACGACAGGCCCGCGTTTTGGGATCAATGGCCCAACGCTTTCTGGGATTAGGCTGGCGCTGTACGACCAGGTGACGATCACTAGCGTGGACGCTGCCGTTATTCGTGCGGGCACCACGACCACTGCTGTAGATACGAGCATCGCGGGGGCCACGCTTGCGGGCAAGACTACGGATAGTTACGCCATCGCTACCGGCGTTTTCACCGCAGGAGCCGATGGTACGTTCGCCATGCGTGGCCAATCTGAAGTCGCGGTCGCCGCAGGACTGACTGTGCGGATCGGTTCCTGGTGTCACGTCTGGGAGGCGACCGGATAAGCCGTGGCCGTCGTCCTCGTCTTCGAGCCGAAGTTCACGGCTCGGGGATGGTTCAGTCCGTTCGCGACGGCGCCTGGGTGGTTCAATCCGCAACTCGCTGAAGCAGGCGGCCCCCAGGCGTTCACCCTGACCGCCGACGCCGGGTCGTACGCGATCACCGGCACTGTCGCCAGCCTCGTTTCCAGTCGCCGTCTCATCGCGGACGGAGGCAGCTACGCCCTAACCGGAACCGCCGCCACGTTGTCGATGATGCGAAAGATCGTGGCGGCCTCTGGCTCGTACGCTTTGACGGGAACGGACGCAGGGGTGCGCGCTACGCGGCGCCTCGGCGCCGACAGCGGGGTTTACACGTTATCCGGGACGGATGCGACGCTCCGCAAGGGTTTTATCCTCTTGGCGGAAGGCGGGGTGTATGCCGTCACCGGGACCGCCGCGGGACTCCGAGTCAGCCGCCGTCTAACAGCGGATAGTGGTTCCTACGCGCTCACCGGAACCGCTGCCACCCTTCGCAAGAGTTTTATCCTCGTCGCGGATAGCGGTGTTTACAGCGTGACGGGAACCGCGGCGGGGCTCCTGGTTGCGCGCAAGCTGACGGCGGAAGAAGGCGCGTACGCACTGGCGGGTACGGCTGCGGATCTCATTTTCACACCTTCGGGCGGCGGGGGTGGTTTCTATGATTTGCACCACTATTACGCATAGTAGGAGACCTTTGTGACTCCTGATCCCTCACTCGTCGCCGATCTGCGCGTATACGACTCCGCGCTCCGCATCCGCTGGGGCCGGCACGCCGCGAAGTGGCTAATCGAGCGGCACCAGCCGGCGTCAGATCCGCGCTTGGCGAACGCTACGCCGCCTGCAGACGACGCCCCCGCAATACGTAAGGATCTCTGGGACGGCTGGCGGGCGGGCTACGTTCACGTGCTTTCCGTCCCGCACGAGCTGGCGCACTGGCAGTTCATCGCTCCAGAGCTTGCCCGCTTGGACGCCTGGCGCCAAGGCGGGATGCGCGAAATCAACAAGCAACTGGACGCGGACGCGGCGAAGTGGGACGCGCAAACGGACAAGCAAATCGACGATTGGGCGGAAGCTGCCACGGACGATGCGTACGAACACGCCGCGTGGTTTTCCGGGCGCCGGGTTGCTGTAACTAACCCGGATCCCGAGTACGCGGACTCGGGTCTGGGGTTTAGGGTGAGGGACCGGCGTGGCATCTGAGCACTATAAAACCCTCGCCGCGATGCGGCTGCTCGTGCGTGACCAACTTGACGAGGCATCAGCCTCGTTCTGGACCGACGCGCAACTCTTGCGCTACCTGAACCGTGCGAAAGACCGTGTTTGGACGCGCCTGCGCGCATTAAATGAATATTATTGCACAGTAACCAGAACCTCTACCGACGGCGCGCTAACGATTCAGGGCGAGAGTTACGCCGCCAGCGCTTTTCGGATTGTCGCGGGCACGAGTGACTACGCTCTCCCGCCTGACTTCGATTCGATGTCCACCATTGAAGTCATTACGCCCGGTTACGAAGATTTAAATATCACGAGACTCGACATTAATGGCCCAGAGTTCCGCGGCGCCCGGTCACTGGTAGACAACCAGTCACCGAGCGGCGAGATTTATTTCGACATCATCCAAGAACCGGCGGTTATGAGGATCGCGCCGAAGACGGACGTGACGCTGGACTTGCGTATCACGTACGTCCAGACGCTTGCGGATCTGTCCGCCGACACCGACCGCCTTCTGTTGCCGAACCCGTTATATCTCGCGGTCGCAGATTATACGACCATGTTTGCGCTTCGCCAGGATCGCTCGCCGGACGCTGGGACGTACGAGCAGTCGGGGGACAAAATCATAGCGGAAAAATTCGGGTCTGACTTCCGTCAGACCCAGGACATTTCTGTAGCGCGTTCGTATCTCGCGGGCTGGTGATGGCGAAAGGCGCGGCGCCCTCTACGTTTGGGAAGGGCCTAGAGACATACCAAGTTTTCAACTTCCGCAAGGGCGTCGATCTAAAATCTAGCGCTCTTCAGTTGGCTATTGCAAAGGGGCAAGACTCCCTCCGCAAAGCCGACAACATGGTGTACACCGCCAGCGGCGCGGTGACGAAGCGCTTCGACCTCGAACGGATGACCGTATCATCCGTGGGCGCCGCAGTGGCGATCACTGGCGGCTCTGAGTTCGCCCTATCGAACGGCACGCGCTACAACGTCTTCGGCGGCGACGATGGTAAAGCGTATCGCCTGAACAGCGACGGAACCACGGCGACGTTCCACACGGGTGCCACAACTGGCACCCGGTGGTACTTCGCGGTCTATAACGACAAGTTGATCTTCTGCAACCGCGCCGACGCGCCGCGGAAGACGACCGACGCCGCTACGTCCGCGGTGCTGGGCGGCACGCCGCCCGCAAAGGGCGGCCCGGTCGCGGTTCACTCGAACCGCGTGTTCTTCCTGGACGGCACCGCCGGCCTGAAGTCAACGCTCGCTTGGTCTGCGCTAAACAGTGAAGAGGACTACACGACTGCCGGCAACGCTGGTAGCGCGGTTATCAGCCAGAACGACGGGAACGATCTTGTAGACCTGGTGCCGTCGATCAACGAAATGATTCTCTTCAAGGGGAACCGCCCGTACCGTCTCCAGGGCACGTCTCCAGCGACGTACAGCATCACGAACGTCGTCCCCACGACCGGCAGCAAGGGCGCGGTCTCCACGAAGGGCAACGTCTTCGCGATCAATGATGTTTGGTTCCTCGCTAATAACGGAATTCTTAATTTGCGGACGGTGTTGAACTTCGGCGACTTGAAAGCCAGCTACGCCAGCGATCGCATCGCGCCGTACTGGGAAGCCGGCAGCGGCGTAACGCTCGGTCTCCAGAACCTTGCAAATGCGGTTATGGCGTATGACAGCCAGAACAACCGCATTTACTGCGCGGCTAGCACCGGCGCGACGACGAAGAACGACATTGTTCTGGTTATCGACCTGCACACGAACGGCTGGTCCGTATGGCCGAGCGTAGCGCTCGCCAGCATGTGGTCCGTGTTCAACACGACCACGGGAGTAACGGATATTTTCGCCGGGGGCTACGACGGCCACGTTTACAAGCTGAATCAAGACTTGTCGGTCAATGCGTTCCGCGGCGAAGCACGCCACCTCTCGGCGCTGAACGCGCCGGGTATTCAGAAGTCGCCGCGGCACGGATTCTTCTACTTCAAGGAAGAGGGCGACTTCGTTGTCATCATTGACACCAAGTTCGACTTCGGCGCCTCCGGCGGTCAGTCGTATACCGCGAGCTTGCTCGGCGGGTCGCACACACTGGGCGTCAACTGGCAACTGGGCGTCGATCCGCTCGGCCGAAAAGATCAGCTCGCCAAGCGTATCGACATGGCGGGCCTTGGCGAATTCCTCGAAGTGGGGATCAAGAACGTGAACGCCGGGGAGCCTTTCACCTGGTACGGCTATGAGATCCTGTGGCGCCCGCGGCGCGCGGTTCGGCCGTCCACCTCGGGCGGTACGTCCGGTGGCGCCGGCTTCGGCGCTGGCGGGTTCGGGATTTAGCGATGGCTGAGCGCTTACCGGCATTTGGCGAGTCGCCGTACTTCAACATCCTCGTCCCCTGGCTGAAGGTCTCGCACAACGACGACGGGACGCTCAAGCCGACGAGTCTACCGTCGCCGCTGAACTTTTCAGTTGCTGGCGCTACGGGCGCCATCCTTCAGAAGACCGCGGTCTCGCATTCGGCTTCGGGGACGTTCAACGTCAGTGCGTTGGAGCCTCTGAACGCGACCGACGCACGGCCAAACGCGCACCTCCACCTCGGCTACAACCTTTCCGTAGGCCCCACCCTCGGCCCCGAGAAGGCTGGCGAGCCGACCTGCAGCATCGGGTTCGAGAGTTACTTCGAGGGTCTGGGCGGCGAGAGCGCGATCCGGTTCGTCGAGTGCTACCTCCAGTACTTTAACAGCGCGGGCGCGGGCCCGATTCGGCCGTGGATCGCTCGCGTCAACCGGGCTACCGACGCTATCGATCTGGTTCTGCGCGGCGATCCTATCCGGATCGTTGGGCAGTCGGCCGCGGAGATCGCTCGTTTTACCGGCAGCGGCTTCGTCAATATTGGGAGCACCGCGATCGGTGCGGTAGGGTCGCTGATGTTCGAGGGCGTGTCGCAGTCTCCGCGTTCCTGTCGAATCCTGTTCGGAACGGACGACGGAGGCTGGGAGCTTCGGTTCGGGAAACGCAACGGAGGATCGAGTACCGACTACTGGGGCCTGAAGGATAACGGGCACTGGGTTCCCGTTATCGCCAATGTGCTCGACGTGGGCGCGTCGGCGTCTTTTTGCCGCAAGGGTTACTTCACCGATCTGCGGTTCGGAACCCGCACCGCGATCGCTGCGGAGACCGTGACCGGCTACATCACGATCGAGGACGCGGGTGGTACGTCGCGCAAGCTCGCGGTGGTGAGTTAATGGAAGAGATTCTCAAGTCCATGATCGGAAGTCTCATTGTGCAGATCGCGGCGCTTCAAGCCGAAGTCGCGCGATTGCAAACTGAATTGAAGAAGCATGAGTCGGGGGGGAGAGTAAATTGCCAAGCCTCGCAGGGAGCCAGTTTGGGCGCCTGACTGTGCTGATGCCGAGCGACAAGGGGCGCCACTTCGTGATGGCGCGTTGCGAGTGCGGCGTTTTGTGGGAAGGCTACAAATACTCGCTGCTGCGCGGTCTCACGAAATCGTGCGGCTGCGATTGGCGCCAGCCGAAGCACGGCGAGGGCGCGAAGCGCACTCCCGAATACACCACTTGGCAGGGGATGCGAAATCGCTGTACTAACCCAAAGTATATAGGCTACGCGCTTTATGGCGGGCGCGGTATTCGTATCTGCCCCGAGTGGAGTGAGTTCGCCGCATTCCTCGATGATATGGGCCGCCGGCCGTCACCGCAGCACAGTCTTGATCGAATTGATTCAAATGGTAACTACACCCCACAGAATGTTCGGTGGGCTACCGCGACCGAACAGAGCCGAAACACACGGCGCAACCGCTGGATTACGATTAACGAGGAGACACTGTTATTTTCCGATTGGTGCCAGCGCGCTGGAATTCGACCGACGCTGGCCTATAAACGAATTAAACACCACGGTTGGTCCGTCGAGCGAGCAATTACGACGCCCAGCCGAAAAATTATGGAGAGCCCATTGGCTAGGATCGAGTATGCCTCGACCCGGGAGGTGCCAACATGCCTTCCCTAGTGACCCTAGTGGACGGCACGTGAATCGGTTCCCGTGGCAGCAGATTTTAATGGGAACTATACGGCCCTCAACAACGCTATTGGCTCCGCCACAGCTATCTCAGCGTGGTCTATCGGCGAGATTCCGTACGCCTCCGCGACGAACACACTAGCCCGTCTTACGCCGGGCAGCGCCGGCCAGGTGCTTACGATGGGCGTCAGCATCCCCGCGTGGTCCTCGGCTGCTGGTCTTACCGACCAGCTTACCGGCCTCGGTCTCTCGAACAACGGCGCGGATGCGACGAACGATATTGACATCGCGGTAGGTGCTGCGGCCAGCGCGGACGCCGCAATCGCTAACCGCGTCTTTATGTCGCTGACTTCCGCGTTGACCAAGCAACTAGACGTTAACTGGGTTGTTGGGACGAACCAGGGCGGGCTCGACACCGGAGCGATTGGCAACGGCACGTACCACGTCCATTTGATTCAACGCGTGGATACCGGCGTCGTGGACGTTCTATTTAGTCTCTCCGCGACGGCGCCGACGATGCCGACGAACTACACGAAGAGTCGGCGTATTGGTTCGATCGTGCGCGTGTCGGCGGCGATCAAAGCGTTCAAGCAAGACGGAGATTGGTTCGACTGGACCGACCCGGTGCTTGACGTAAACAACGCGACACCGGGAACTAGTGCAAACACCGCGACGCTCACGCTCCCGGTGGGGATCGTGGTCATCGCGCGGCTCAACGTCGATACCGCGAACACCGGAGCGGTGTACTGGTCCGCGCTAGATACTACGGATCTTGCGGCAAGTACGACTACGGCTCCGCTTGCAACAGCGGGGCTTGCCAATACCGGCGATGCGTTCAGTCCGGCCCTCGTACGGACTAACACCTCGGCTCAAGCGCGTTATCGGAATCTAGCAAACGTTGTGACCCAGGCCGCGACCCTTGGCTGGATCGACCGCCGGGGCAAGGGCTAACCAGTGCCGACCGACAACCCGTTCTCTCTCGACACTGCAACCGAGAGCGCGTCTGAGACTAGCCGACGCAAGCGGCTCGATCTCTATGGCCTTCAGGGGCTCGCCAAGTACGCAAACGATCCGGCGCAATCCGCAAGCGACTTGCAGGAGCAGCCGCTCTACGGCGGCGAGCTGAGCAAGTCGCCGAGCGTGTCGGCCGAAGCTGGCGAGCCATCGCAACTGGCGACGGAGCGCGTCGAACGTGCGCCGATGAGCCAGGAAGCGTCACCGCTCCTGGCTCCGGAAGAGCGCCTGGGCAACGTGCTGACGGGCGAAGAGGGGTCCTATGGACCCCTGACGGGCGAGCAGCGCTCCGTCAGCCTGAAAGACTTCTTCGGGCCAGCGCGCGGCGGCCAGGGCGGGGGCGCAGCGGACGGCGGCGGCGTGAGCCGCGATGTCGGCAGCGCGGAGGGCGGCGACGACCAAAGCGCCGGCCCGCCTGCTGGCTTGAAAGAACTCGGGTACGCGAAACAAGGCCTCAGCGCCGCGAGCATGCTCGATAAAAACACGGGCAGTAACTTTGACAAATATTTGAGGAGTCTATTCACGTCAGGCGGGCAGTACACTCCTGGCCCGACTCTTGGCCCTAACAATTTTCTAGGCGGGGCGGAAGGCCCCTCTTCATATGGAGATGTCTTCGCGCCGGAGGCGTTCACTCCCTCGGGGCCAAGTATGGGGCCTAATACTTACTTGGGCGCCGCCGAAGGCCCCTCGTCCTATGGGGACGTGTTTGATCCAGGCGGTGTTTCCAGCACGGGGGACACAGGAGCGGGAGCCGGCGGCACCGGCTCGTATCTCAGCGGTGGCGCGTCTCTACTCGGATTGATCGCTTCGATTTACGGGTTATCGTCTGGCGCGGAAGTGACGCCGCAGATGGTTCTCAACTTGCTGCAAAGCGGTATCACGACCGCTTCGCAACTCGCCAGCCTGGCGGCGTCAGCCGGCGTCACAGGGGCGTCCAGTGCGGCGTCAGGTCTCGCAGGCGTAGCGGGCGCTGCCGCGCTTCCCTTGGGCGCGGCGGCGGCTGCAATGAGTGTGAAACAGGGCGTTGACCAGATAAGCACAGGCGAAGACAGGTCGATTTACAACGGGATCAGCCAGCTTATCGGTGGACCTGGGGCCGGGTATCTGTCATCGCTGATTACCCAAAATATGCCCCTCCAGCCGTACTTGAAACACCGCCAGGGCGCGATGGAAGTATCAACGGATGCTGTCAACAATTACCAGTGGGGGCTTCAGAAGGCCTTCAGCAACGGGGATCTAAGCCAGATCCAACAACTGTTAGGGCAAGGTACTGGCGGCATCAGCGGCGCAGGACTCAAGCTTCCCGACGATGTAGCGAAGGCTATTGGTATTCCATCCGACTCCGACATCCAATCGCTCACACCCGAGCAGTTCGTCAAGGTGCTGAAAGCCTACAGCGAGCAACAGCCAGCCGGCGCGGGCGATGGCTGGTTTACCGCTACAGCAAACGAGCCGTATCTAGGCGGCAGCGCATTGTTAGCGACTACGAACGCTATTCGGAGCACTGCGTTTCAGGCGTTCAACTCGCTAGTACAATCGCTCGCTCCGCAACTGGCGCAAATGCCTCCTGTGGCTCCGCCGTCTCCGGAAGCTATGCAGTCTTGGAGCAGATACGGCGAGGAAAAACAAGCGGCGCAAGACCAGCAGGCGCAAGAATTCAACACGACCTATCAGGCACAACTCCGGGATCTTTTCAACCAGAACCAATCCGGCAGCCAGGAGTAACAATTAAATGCCAGCGACCCTAGATGATCTGATTGCCGGTCTTCCGCAGAACATGTCGAACCAAATCCTGACGCCTGAGCAGCAGCAGGCGCGGGTGCAGCAATCGGTTGCAGCGGCCACGCCCGAGATGCTCCGGCAATACGGCCAAACCGGACAACAGCAGGCCGAAAGCGATTTTGGCCGCGGCATGGGGCTCTCGACCTATGCGGCCTACAAACAAGCCCTCAACACGATGATGCAGAACGAGGCGGGCGCGAAGATTCAGAACGACGCGCAGAACGCGGTAAATCAGGCGCAGCAGGCGGCGATCGGCAATGCCGCGTCGTACGCCACGTCGGAGCGTAATCGTGCAAGCCAGGCCGGGATGAACACGGAGAACAACGCCGCGCGAGCGGCGATGCAGCGCCAAGCCGCAAGAGCCCAAGGCAGCGCGCAGAACAAGAACATGCTCTTCCAAGGGCTCGGCGGCCTGGCGAGCGGCGGCGCTGGCATGGTTACAAAATCACTAGGCCCGGAGATCCAAGGCGGTATCAAGGGCGGCTACAACAAGCTCGCTGGTCTCTTCGGCGGCCCGAAGACCGAGCAGGCGCCGGATATGGCCGCGCTGCGCGCTGGCGCTGCCGATGAAGCGAAGGCTTACGAATACCCGCCCGCGCCGTCCTATGGCGACGGCGGCGGAGGCGGATTCGAGTTGCCGTCTTACGACTTCGCGCCCCAGATGGGCGACGGCGGTGGCGGGTACGACTTCAATATGCCGGAGATTGATTGGGGCGGCGGCGCCGATATGAGTCTCGATCAGCTCCTCAATTCGTCCCAAAACAGTAATTGGTGGGAAAACTACTGATGCCGCGCGATTACGGTCTCGCAGCGCTCTCGGGCATCCTCGGCGGTATCGGCGAGGGCGGCTACAAGGGCTACGTCTCGGGTATGGACGACGCACATAAAGCGGCGCTGTTGGCGGAGCAAGTTCGGCACTCAACGACGGCTGAAGGGCTTACTGGGCGCCAGCTCGATCAGCAGCAAGAAGCGATGTTCGTTGATGTCCCTGGCGCCGGCCGAGTTCGGAAGGAACTCGCCCCGTACATGCTGGAGAAAGCGACACAGGGCGCGGACCGCGAGCGGGAAGCCGGCCGCGCCAAGTCGTTTGGCGAAGTTCTACTCGGTCTCGACAACCCTGAAATGCAGACCCTCGGTCAGATTCTCCACCGCGGTGGCATGTCATCGGGGGACGCGGCCAAGATTTATGGCGCGGGGGCGAAACCGCCCGCCGAAAGCAAGATGCAAGGTTGGCAGTGGCAGGACGTTGTTACTAACCGCGCCCTAGACGAAGCGGCGTCGGAAAAGCGTGGAGAGAGCCCTGGCACCCGGTCACGGGACTACATGAACCTGAACAAGCCCGTTATCGCCGTGCCCAACCTTGGCCCGCTGACGCGGACTGAGGCCCTTAACGCACCCCACGCCAATATCCCCCCGGGTCCGCCCGCTCCGGGCGCAGCGCCACAGGCGCCCCGCGGTCCTGAACCCATCGTCCGCGTGGATACCCCCCTTACCGGGGAAGTGACCGAGAAACTGTCGGGCGCTGCCCGACTTACTTCGGCCGTCACGGAGCTGGAGAAAACGCTCGATGACCCCGAAGTGGACAAATACATGGGGCCGATAGGCCAGTGGCGCAGCACCGCCCAGAGGTACACGCCGGGTGCCTTAGCGGGGAAGGTGCCCCCCGTCGCGACTAATTTTGAAGGCAACCTCGCCATTATGACGAACTATACAATCAAGCTCATTACCGGCGCACAGATGGGCGAGCTTGAGGCGACGCGAATCCGGAAGGAACTACCGTCCGCTCTAATGCAGCCGGAAGAGTTTCGCAACCGGCTTGAGATGACCAAGCGGAACATCGAGATCGGGAAACGGGCGCTCTTCGCGATGGCGCTCACGGGCAACCAACGGCAGAAAGCCACCGCAATGGGGATTGCCGCAGAGCTGGGGCTCGATATTCCGAGTGCGGTATCGGCTCCACGTAACGCCCCCGCCGCCGCGCCACAAGCAACGCCGCAAGCGCCGCGGCAATACGAAGAGGGTAAGCGGCTCTACAGCCCTAGCCGCGCCCGCTGGGGCGTTATCCGCAACGGCGAGTGGGTACCTGAGTAGATGCCAAATCCTACGGACCTTCAGGAAACGGGACCGGGAACTACCGAGAAACTGAACACGAACGACATGGCCGCAGAAATGCGGTCACGCGGTATCCCGGAAGCCGACATCCAGCGATCAGTTGGCGCTATGCGGTTCGAGCCAGGCGCACAGGTTTCGCTTCCCGCCAAGGCGCAAGCGCCCCCGCAGGGGGGCGCCGCGCCCGCCGACCTTCAGGAGATGGGGCCGCGGGGCTCGCTATTCTCGATGCTCTTTGGCCCGCCCAAACCCAATACCGTTGAAGAGCCCGCATGGTTGAAGGGCTTAGGCAAGGCTAGCGACTTCGCTAACAGAGTCTCCCCAAGTCCCGCTGCGGCGGCCAGCATGGCCATTCCCGGCGCGGGCTTGATCCCCGCACTAGCGCGCATCGGCACCTCCGGAGTAGGACAGGGCACGGAAGCCGCAATGGCGGGTCAGGACCCCACGCAGGCGGCGCTGCGCGGCGGAGCCTGGCAAGCCGGGACGGAGGCTGTGGGCCCGCTGGCTCGCCCCGTCACGTCCGCCATCAAGAATTATGGCGGCCCGGCACTGAAGTTCCTCAGCACGCTAGCGCCAGGCGCGCAGGCGCGCGCCACCATCAATCAGACTGCCCAGATGGCGAAAGCAGCACAGCCTCCAGCCGCTATTCCAGGCGAGTACATGGGCAAGTACATCCCTACCGGCATCCCCGCGTCAACCATTCTAGGGCCATCGGGGCAGCCCGCCCGGGCTGCAATACCGCCGCGGATTGTGCCACATAAAGAATTGTCCGGATGGACTCTAGGAGACGTTCTTAATCAGTCCAAGCCGCCCGCGCAGGCGGCAGCCAAGCGGGATCTTTTGCAGGCCATCCTGCGCGCCGCAGGGATGGCGCAGCAGCAGAATCTCTCGACCGACTCTTCGGAGACGCGCCTATAATGCGCCCGCAACTCGACCTCTCAGACCTGCTCGGGGAGTTTGAACTCCCCGGCTCTGAAGCTCCGTACCAAGCGCCCGGGGGCGGCACACCCGGCCCAACCGAAATCACGCCGCCGGGCCGGCCCGACATCTACACAGCACAAGCCGCCCGGCCCCGGCGCCCACGCGGGCCGCGCCCGACAGAAACACCCCCAGGCCGGCCGCCCATTTACACCGCGCAGTTAGCGGACCTCGCCGGCCAGCCTGCCACAGGCAACCCCCCAGGCGACTGGCCCAGTATGCCGCTCTCCGCATGGACGAAGAAACCAGAAGATGCTGTCACGATTCGCGAGCTTCTAGATCGCGGTATCCCGTTCACGCAAATCCAGAATCAACTCATGCAGCAGGGCGTCAACGTTAACCGGAAACTCAACGAGCTATTCAAATGAGTGACACTGTCCTAATTGCTGCCATCGCCGCAGTCCCTCCGACGCTCGCCGCCATCGCGAGCCTGCTTTACATCCGCGGGCTCCACCGAAAGATCAACAGCCGAATGGACGAGTTTATCGTCATCGTGAAGAAGGTCGCCCGCGCCGAAGGAGTCGAAGAGGGCCTAAAACGCTGATGCTCCAACTTCTTGGCGCTCGCGTCCTCGGCTTCCGCCCCGAACTGGTACTGGCGGCGATCATCGTCAACGACGCCTACCGCGAGGCTGGCTACGACTGCATCATCCGATTTGGGATCGACGGCGTACACTCCCGCGCCTCGGAGCACTACACCGGCTTAGCCTTCGATGTCCGTACCCACAACGTGCCCGCGGACAAGCGGGCCGCACTGGTCAAGAAGATTGCCGACGCCCTCGGCCCAGACTTCACAGTACTGTGGGAATCGCAAGGTACCGACAATGAGCATCTGCACGTTGAGTACAACCCGCGAGAACCTTACTGATGCCGCGGGCACACAGGTCTCGTGAATGGGAGCGTGCGAACCCAGACCGGGTCCATAAGAGTACTAGGCGCGCTGCGTTGCGACGGAAGTACGGCATCACTCCGGAAGACTACGACCAGTTGCTAGCCAAACAAGGCGGACGTTGCGCCATCTGCGCCACGGACACGCCGGTCAACGGCCGAGGTGACCGTTACTTCGACGTCGATCACGACCACCACACCCAGGAAGTCCGCGGCCTGGTGTGCATGCGGTGCAACACACTACTCGGGCGGCTGGAGAATGACCCCAACCGCGTACGTTTGGCGTACGCCTATCTAGGGCAAAAGGAGCCTTACTAATGAATTTCGATTGGTCCCGCATCTTCAACTACATTTGGAATCTCGCGCTTCTGGGCGGGTCGGCCTATCTCAGCATCGCGCAACCACAACTGATGCCGGTGGTCGCGCCCTTCCTCCAGGCCGCTGGTCAGCTTGGCCCGCAGCCCGCGGGCGTGTCGATCTTCAAGCAGCCCAGTGCGTAAACTACTGGCCGCACTAGCCATTCTGTCGCTCGCCAGTCTCGACGACGTTCAGG
>Ga0184627_10000640_pt1 | contig 13527 bp, 13 predicted proteins | sample PLM3_127_b1_FD_133150 | JGI IMG/M metagenome (GOLD analysis project Ga0184627, IMG submission 133150) | Groundwater sediment microbial communities from an aquifer in East River, Colorado, USA - PLM3_127_b1 | ecosystem: Environmental > Terrestrial > Soil > Riparian zone | place: USA: East River...
GAGTGGCGTCCGGGTCGCGTCGCCACGGACGAGGGCGACCGAATCCTCGAGGTGCCGATGCCGCAGCTTGACCCGTGCGACTCCCAGCATCGCGCCCGAAAAATCGACGCCGACCACGCTGGCCGCCGCTGGCCGCGCGGTGCGCGCCGCGATCGCGAGATCCGCGGTACCCGTGCAGAGATCCAGGATGCGCTCGCGCCCGGTCAACTGCAGCGACCGGATCGCGCGGCGTCTCCAGCGACCATCGATGCCGGCGCTCAGAAGGCGGTTGAGGAAATCGTACTTGCCCGCAATCGCATCGAACATCCCCGCGATGCGATCGGGGGACTTGGATACCTCCGGCAATTGCTGTCCGTCGTCCACGACGTTAGCCGCAGCCGCCTTCGCGCCGAAGGCGCTTCCGCCTTCGCCGAAGCTCCGGTGAACCGCCATATCCTTGTCCGCCTTCGCGCGAAGCGCTGAGACGAGACCTCGACGAAGCTCGAAGAGCGTAGTCGGGGCGGAGGCTGGTCGGCGAGCCTCGCCGGAGCTCGTGGACAACAACGCCGAGCGGAGGCGGGAGTCCCTTGAGCACCCAGAACACCCCACGGATACGTTCTGCGAACGCTGAGGACTCGGCGGTGATCGTCCGTGAGGCAGGTCTGGTCACAGTGCGACGCTGCCGGTCCATGGCGGGTATAAGTTGTGGTCGAACCCCAGAGCGCTCACAATCTTCCCCGCCATGAAATCGGCGAGGTCGTCCAGCGTCTTCGGGAGCTGATAGAACGCGGGCATCGCGGGGAGGATCACGGCACCGGCTTCGGCGCAGCGCACCATGTTCTTGAGCTGCGGCAGGCTCATCGGCGTCTCGCGGGGCACGATGATGAGCGGGTGGCGCTCCTTCAGCATCACGTCGGCGGCGCGCTCGACGAGCGTTCGAGAGAGTCCGTGTGCGACGCCCGCCAGCGTCTTCATCGAACAGGGCACGATCACCATTCCAGAACAGGAGTGACTGCCGCTTGCGATCGTCGCCCCGAGATCGCGGTTACTGTGGAGTGTGACGCTGCCCGCGCTCACGTCGCTGCCGTACTTCTGCGTGAGGTACGGCATCAAGCGCTCGACAGCTGCCTGCTCGCCGAGCTCGTCGCGCAGAAGCCGCCGGCCGTAGTCGGTCACGATGAGCTCCACGTGGATCCCGCGTGCGAGCAGCGTCGCCAGCGTTCGGGTGGCGTAGATTGCTCCGCTGGCGCCCGTGACGGCGATAGCGACCGACCGCCGCCGCTCTTCAGCGCCCATAGATCGATGCCGCGAGCACGAGCAGATAGAGGATGCCGACGTAGCCGTTCAGATCGAACGCTCGTGTGACCTGCGACAGGTCGTCCGCCCGCACCAGCGACTGCTCGTAGGCGAGCAGCAGCGCGACAACGCCGACGCCGGCCAGGTAGAACGTCGGCAGCGGCGTCACCCAGGCAAGCGCCAGCAGGCACGCCGCTGCGACGACATGGAGCCCGCGGGAAATGGCCAGTGCCGCGGGCACGCCGAATCGCGCCGGAATCGACCGCAGCCGGTTCGCCCGATCGAAGTCGATGTCCTGGCAGGCGTACAACACATCGAACCCGCCCACCCAGGTGCCAATGGCCACACCCAGAAGCCAGGGTTCCCAGCCGCCACGGCCGCCCGCAGCCAGCCATCCGCCGACAGGCGCAATCGCCATCGCCAGGCCGAGGAACAACTGGGTCCAGGTCGTGTACCGCTTCGCCAGCGAATACCAGAAGACCACGGCGAGCGCGACGGGCGAGAGGAGGAGGCACAGGGGATTGAGCCGCCAGGCGGCAGAGACGAAGACGGCAGACGAGAGCGCGACGAACGCGCCGGCTTCTCCGACGCTCATGGCGCCGCGAGGAATCTCGCGGTTCGCCGTTCGTGGATTCAGGGCGTCGAACCGCGCGTCGACGAGCCGGTTGAACCCCATGGCCGCACTCCGCGCCGCCACCATTGCGAGCAGAATCCACCCGACCGTCGCCCACGTCACCATCGAATGCCGCGCCGCCAGCAGCGTACCCGCGAGCGCAAACGGCAGCGCAAACACCGAGTGGCTGAAGCGGACGAAGGAGAGGTAGGTTGATAACTGCTTGAACATTGCTAAGTGTTAAATGCTAAATGCTAACTTGATTCCTAACCTAAGTGTTGAACGCCAAATGCCCCTTTGCATTCGGCATTCAGCATTTAGCATTTCCGCCGTCAATCCACCGGATCTGTTCAGAGTGGATTCCCGACACCAGATATTCTTCCACATCGTCGGTTCCACCCGGAACGGTGACGGCGAGCAGGCGCGCGCGCTTTCCGGGCTCGATCGAGCCGTACTCCGATTCGAAGCCGAGGGCTCGCGCCCCCTGACGCGTCGCGCTGTCGAGCAGGGCTGGTGCCGGCACCGACGGCGCGAGCGCGCGCATCGTCGCCAACTCGGCGAAGACGCTCAGGTCTGGTGAGCTCGCCAGGCTGTCGGTGCCGACCGCCACCCGCACGCCGGATTCGTAGAACTCCTCGATGGGCGGCGTCCCGGCACCGGTATGGCCGTTACTGCGGGGACAGGTGACGAGCGTCACGCCGCGAGCGACCAGCCGCGCGAGATCACTGGACGACATCTGCACGCCGTGCACCGCGAGCACACGCGAATCGAGAAAGCCGCCCTCGTCCAGATACTGAACCGGGCTGACGCCTGGGGCGACCCACGACGGGTTCCAGACCCCCAGCTCCTCCAGAAGGGCGCGACACGGCCCACCGCCCGTCTTGATGAACTCGACCTCCTCCACGGCCTCCGACAAATGGACACTGCAGCGCGCGAACGGATCGCGATCCGACGCGCGCCGAATCGCCCGCAGGACCAGCGGCGCGACCGAATAGGGTGCGTGGGCGGCCAGGCTCGTTCTCACGCGAGCGGTAGCGACGAGCGCGTCCAGTGTACGACAGGCCGCTTCGACGAACCGGTCGGCGTCGGTTGGCACGAAGCGAATCAGCTCGTAGAAGACGAGGGCGGCGAGCCGACTGCGCTCGAGCGGCCCGAATGTCACCAGGGTATTGCTGATGTCGCCGACGAGCGCGGTGCCTGAGCGGATCGACTCCTCGATGCCGCATTCGACGGATTGAACGATCTCGGCCGCCTCAGGGTCCGGCCGGCTTCGGCGCGCCCCCATGACGCTGCGGATCCAGGTGACGAACTCTGACGCCGGCGGCAGCGCACCGCGCAGGTACGACAGCTCGAGGTGCGTGTGCGCGTTCACAAGGCCCGGGAGGATCGCGGCGCTGCCCAGATCGCACTCGGTGGTCGTATCTGCGGGAGCCCGTTTGCCCAGCGCGACGACGCGATCGCGATCGACCGCCACCCAGCCATCGCGGATCGGCGGATCACCGATCGGGAGGACCCAGGAAGCGTGATAGCGGATCATCACCCCATCCTGCCGTCCCGCGATCGGTCGATCTTGGCGGCGCGGCTTCGGGCCGGATACAGGCGGAGCTCCTCAGGGACGCTGTGGTCGCCGGCGTCCCGCGCGGTCGACAGCTCCAGCATGCGCGGTACTTCGCGCTCGCGGAAGATCGGATCTCCAAGAATCTCGTAGTGCATGGTGCGGCGTTTCGGGACGAAGCCGGCGTCCTCGATGTTTCTGACGATTTCGACTTCGTCCATGCAGTAGCTGGCGCCAGCCGCGCGCACGACGTTCTCTTCGATCATCACGCTGCCCATGTCGTTGGCGCCGTAGGCGAGGCTCAACTGCCCCACTTTTCCTCCCTGCGTCACCCACGAGGCCTGCAGGTTGTCGAAGTTGTCCAGCACGATCCGCGCGAGCGCGAGCGTGCGGAGATAGTCGATGCCCGTGGCCTCGCTCCCGGCGAGCTCGGTGTGCTCCGGCTGATAGCTCCAGGTGATGAAGGCTGTGAAGCCGCCCGTCTCATCCTGCAACGACCGCAGCCGCAGCAGATGCTCGAGCCGTTCTTCATCGGTTTCGACCGTCCCGTACATCATCGTCGCAGTGGTGCGAAGCCCCTGGCGATGCGCGTGACGCATCACATCCAGCCACTCGTCGGCGGTCGCCTTGCCGTAGCAATGAAGCAGCTTGCGGACGCGGTCGACCAGAATCTCGGCGCCGCCGCCCGGCACGCTGTCCAGCCCCGCGGCGATCAGCCGCTCGAGCACCTCGGTCACCGGCAGGCGGGAGAGACGCGAAAGATGGACGACCTCTGGCGGTGACAGCGCGTGGAGCTTGAATGCCGGATATCGTTCCTTGATCGCACGGAAGAGGTCCTCGTACCACCCCAGCGGCAGATCCGGGTTATGACCGCCCTGCAGCAACAGCTGCACGCCGCCGACGGCGATCGTCTCGTCAATCTTGCGAAATATTTCCTCGAAGCCAAGCACGTAGCCTTCGGCCGATCCCACCGGCCGGTAGAACGCGCAGAAGTTGCACTCCGCGACGCACACGTTCGTGTAGTTCACGTTGCGATCGATGATGTAGGTGACGATAGGCTCAGGGTGTTTGCGCTGCCGCAGGAGGTCGGCGAGCTGGCCGATGACCGGCGTCGGCGCATGGCGATAGAGAGCGAGCGCCTCATCGGCGCCAATGCGCTCTCCCGCGCGGATCTTGCCGGCGATGTGATCGAGTGTCATGAAATTACGGCGGCCCTGAAGGTCCTTTCCTTGCCGTTCGCCGTTCTCGGTTCTACGTGCGACGTTCTACTCATGCTAAACGCAGCAGGTAGAACGAAGAACGAAGAACGGAAGCGTCAGCCTTCAGGCCTGCTCAAACAATCGCAGCTTCCGCGTGCTCGCCACGACGTGCGCCTCCGCCGCGTATCTGTAGAACAGCTCGAGCCCCGCGCGCTCCTCAGGGCCGAAATGGTACTTGATATTATCCCGAAGATATCGGGCGCCGACCTCCTGGCGCGCCGGCGCGCCGGGAAAGTACTGCCGGGAGATCTCGTCGATCCGCTCGACGCCGGCGTCCCGCGCCTGCTGCAGCGCCAGCACATCGTCGGGTGTCAGAACCTCCGGCCGGCCGGCCCAGAACGCATACACGAACGGCAATCCGGTCATCCTCGTCCAGACTTCGCCGAGATCGATCTTTTCGATCGGAAGTTGACAGTTGACAGTTGACCGTTGACCGTCGGTTGACCGTTGACCGTCGGTTGACCGTTGACCGTCGGTTGACCGTTGACCGTCGGCCGACCGTTGGCCTTCGGTGGACGGATGAAGGGTCGATGTCGAGGGCTCGTGGAGTGCTGTCAACTGCCGACGGTGAACTGTCAACTGGCTCGTATCCGCAAATAGCGCCTGGTCGCCGATGATCAACGCGGCGTCGTTGTGCGCCAGCATCGATTCGAGATCCGGGCCGTGCGGCTCGAACACCGGCTGGATATGGAACTCGCGCGCGCACAGGACCCGCGTGAGCGCCACCGACGTCCGGGAGCTCGTGTCGAGCGCGATCGACCGGACCTCCGCCATCGGCCGGGTAGTGTAAAGCATGACGGACGACACAGGCCCTCGAGACGCGATGGCGATATCGGGAACGATGGCATAGCTCCCGCGGAGATACTCGATCGAAGGAATGAGGCCGACGTCGACCTCGTCGTCGTGCAGCAGCGCGGCGCACTGCGACGGCACGTCGAAGCGGAGGCCGAACCGGGGCGTGCGGTCCAGACCGAACACGTGAGGACGGGCATTCAAGTACCCGACCGCCCCGAGTCGGACACGCGTCATCGACCGAGCAACTCGAAGCGCCCGTTGCGCTCGACGGGCTCGAGACCCGCCGCCCGGATGTTCCGCCGGATCTCCTCGAGCGGGGCACGCCGCGGTCCGTCCGACAAGTCGTCGGCCGGCGCCACGCCATCGACATCGTCGGCACCGACCGTCAGCGCGACCTGCGCGAGCTTCGGGCCGTAGAGCGACCAGTCCACCTGAATCGACGGCACGTTGTCCAGGAAGAGCCTCGCGAGCGCCACCCGCCTGACGTCTTCGTAACCTGTCGTCGGGACCGCGGGATTCACGCGGCGCGGCAGCGGCGCAAACGCGCGAATGACCGCCACTGAGTACTGGAGCGCCGCGATCTGTTTCAGGAGCGGCGGCGCATCGGCGCCGGGAAGGCGGTGGATGGTGAGGCGCGCCAGCGCGAGCCCGGCAATGTTCACCTCTTCGATCGAGCGATGCGCGTCTTTCAGTTGATCGAAGGGCGCTTCGGCGATCAGCTCCAAGCCGAGGGAACGCAGCGCTTCGAGCAGCGTACGCAGCGTCACCCCCTCGCGACCTGAAAGCTCCTCGAGATCGGCGAGCGAGAACCCTGACACTGGAACGCCGTGCGCCTGCGCCACGACTTCCTTGACCCGCTCGATGGCGGCCGTGCGGCTCGCGGGCGATCCGACAATGCGAATCTCGCCGGCGTCGGGGGGAGACGCGATCGGCCCCCCCGGCTCGGACGACACGTCCGCGACGCGCACGAACGTGGTGCGCGCGCCGTGACGCGCGCGCCGCGCTTCGTCGGCGAGCATCCCGAGGCTGATGATGTCGTGGCTGGCGGCGAGCGACGCGAGTTCGGCTTCGGTGACGGGCATTGCCGAGCAACGATCATATCAAGTCTCAAACCTCAAGTCTCAATCCTCAGCTTGAGACTTGAGACTTCAGACTTGAGACTTCCAAATGTTCATGAAACGGACGGCCCGAACAGCAGGCCGAGCCCGACTGCGAACGTCAAGGCAAGAACCCAACCCAGGAGGCAGACGGCGACGGCTCGGTGGGTGCTGCGGTAATCAAGCGCCTGGCGCACGGCGACGATCATCGCCAGCAGCATCCAGATGGAGGTGATGACAAAGACGGGCATCGTGGCGCGCGGCAAGGCGCCCAGAGCGCGCAGCATTCCGGGTGTCGACGCGAAGCCGATTGTCCGCAGCAGCTCGCCCACGTCAACGCGCGTCTGGGGCTCCGGCATCAGGCGCCCGCCAATCTCGACCGTGACAAGGGCCCAGGCCGCCCAGGCAAGTAGCGAGATGATGGCGATGAACGCGATGTTGGAGACGGTGTTGTCGGCGAAGCCTCGGGCGCCAATGCCCGTCGCGATGCTCGAGAGGATGACGACCGTGAACGCCTGCGTCGTGGCGCCGCGATCGCCCTCGACCTCTTCGTAGATCGCGACATCCAGGGCCATGGCGCCGATGAGCCGCTGAAGAAAGGTGTTGTTGGCGGTGAGAGTGGCCATAAGGTTGCGCATGCAAGAGCCGTCCCATGTGCCGGGCGGCCCGTTCCCTTACATTATGGACGTGACAGACGCGCCCACACGTCCAGTGCCCGCCGGGCAGCCGCCTCGGTCGTTCTGATCCGCGCGGGCCAGGTGCGCGTGTAGCCCTCGGACGCCCATTTCCGGGTCGCGTCGATTCCCATCTTCCCGCCGTATGCCGGCAATTCGGCGGCATCGTCCAGATCGTCCACGGGTCCCTTGGTCATCTGCACGTCCCGCATCGGGTCCATGTGGGTGCCGACGATCCAGGCAACTTCGCGCACGTCATGGACGTTCACGTCCTTGTCCACGACGACCACTGTCTTCGAGAACATCAACTGGCCGAGGCCCCAGACGGCGCTCATGATCTTGCGCGCGTGGCCCGGATACCGCTTGTCGATCGAGATAATCACGAGGTTGTGGAAGATGCCTTGGGCCGGAAAGTGCATGTCGACGATTTCGGGCACGGTTTTCTGAATCATCGGCAGAAAGATCCGCTCGCTCGCCATCCCGAGGTAGTAGTCCTCCATCGGCGGGATGCCGACGATCGTCGAAAGATACGTGGGTCGCTTGCGCGAGGTGATACAGGTCAGGTGGAACACCGGATAGTCGTCAGGTTGCGAGTAAAAACCCGTGTGATCGCCGAACGGTCCCTCGCGACGCCGCTCGCCCGGATCCACGTAGCCTTCGAGCACGATATGCGCGCTCGCCGGCACCTCGAGAGCCACCGTTCTGCACTTGACCAGCTCGATGCGCCGCCGGGACAGAAAGCCCCCGAGCAACAATTCGTCGAGGCCCTCGGGCATCGGCGCAGTGGCGCAGTAGGTCAACACCGGCTCGGGGCTCAACGCCACGGCGACCTCGAGCCGCTTGCCCAGGCGCTCGGCCACCCGGTGATGCTGCGCACCCCCCTTGTGCCGCTGCCAGTGCATGCCGGTCGTGCGGCCATCGAACACCTGCATCCGGTACGTGCCGATGTTGCGCATGCCGGTTTCGGGATCCTTCGTGAACACGAGCGGCAACGTGATGAACCGGCCGCCGTCTTCGGGCCAGCACCTCAGGATGGGCAGCTCGTCGAGCGTCGCGTTTTCACGCACGACTTCCTGACAGGCCGCGTCCTTGACGGTCTTCGGCATCAGATCCTTCAGCCGCGCGATCGCCGGCAGCATTTTCAATGCGTCCACGATGCCCTGCGGCATCGCGGGGGTCATCAGCTCGTTGATCTCTGACGCCAGGTCGTCGAGCGACTTCACGTCGAGCGCCAGACACATCCGCTCGGTCGATCCAAACACGTTGGTCGCCACCGGGATGTCGAACCCCGCCGGCCGCTCGAACAGCAGCGCGGGTCCACCGCCCGGCGCCTTGCACGTGCGATCGGTGACGGCGGCGATCTCGAGATCGGGGCTCACGGGCTCCCCCACGCGGGCAAGGAGCCGGCGCTTATCCAGGTCGGAGAGAAAGTCGTTGAGATCTGAATACATAGGGGAACCCAAAGAATAAACCACGAAGAGCACGAAGAGCACGAAGACCTCTTAGCCCCAGGGGCCTTCCTTCGTGACCTTCGTGACCTTCGTGACTTCGTGGCTACGGTGTGTCCGTTGAGCCCATTTTCTGGGTAATCAGCGTCGCGAGCGCGAGCGCGCCGCGGCCCTGCTCGCCGGTGACGAGCGGCGGGCGGCGCGAGGCAATGGCGTCGACGAAATCCGCGAGCTCGCGTTTGAGCGGCTCTTCGCTGGCGACTTCCACCAGGCCGCCCTCAATCGCCGGCTTCGGGCCCTCGCCTTTGACCAGGCGCCACATCGCGACCTTCTGATCGGCATAGTCGATCGACACGTACGCCGCCGGCTGGAAGAATCGGACCTTCCGCACGCGATCGCGGCTGATGCGGCTGGCCGTGATGTTCGCGATGCAGCCGTTGACGAATCGAAGACGGGCGTTCGCAATGTCCACGCGATCGGTCAGCACCGGTACTCCGACGGCCTCGACCGCTGCGACATCCGACTTCACGAGTGACAGCACGACGTCGAGGTCGTGGATCATGAGGTCGAAGACGACGTCGATGTCGAGGCTGCGTTCGGGAAACGTGCCGAGGCGGTGGACCTCGATGAACCGGGGATCGTCGATGAGCGGCCGCGCGGCGGCGATGGCGGGGTTGAAGCGCTCGGTATGGCCGACCGCGAGCGGCACCCCGGCGCGGGCGGCCGCGTCGATCATGGCGTCGGCCTCTTCCACCGACCGCGCCATGGGCTTCTCGACGAGGACCGGCACGCCAGCCGACAGGAACGGGATCGCGATGTCCCGGTGCAGCTCCGTGGGGACGGCGATCGTCACCGCGTCGACCTGACCGAGGAGCTCACGGAAGTCGCCGAGCGGCCGGGTCCGGTTCGCGCCGGCGACCTCGACGGCGCGCGCGGTATTGACGTCAACGACCGCGACCAGATCGATGCCCGGCAGCGACGACAGAATCCGGGCGTGATGGCGGCCGAGATACCCGACCCCGACGACGCCTATGCGCAGCGGCATTTATGGCTGGAAGCCTTCAACCACGAAGACATGAAGAGCACGAAGTATCTTAGTACAAGAAGTTCTTAACGTTAACCACGAAGACAGAAGGGCACGAACAATTCTCACATGCAAGAGAAAGCTTCGTGTTCTCGTGACTTCGTGGTTCGTTGATCGTGGAGCTATACCTTGCGCGTAGAGCGGCCGACGATGGCGATTCCGGCTTCGTCGGCGGCTCGAATGATGGCCTCGCCGTCGATCATGAGGGTCCTCCCGGCGTCGACCGACAGCAGTGTCGCGCCGGCTGCCTGCATCGCCTCAATCGTCGAGACCCCGACCACCGGCACGTCGAACCGCATGTCCTGCTTCGGCTTGGCCACCTTGACAATCCGCACGCCCTTGCCGGCCAGCTGAGCGGCGCGCGCAATCACCGCGTCGGTGCCCTCCATGCCCTCGACGGCGACGATGGCCGCCGACTTGACGGCGATCGTCTGTCCGATATCCAGGCCGGCGATGGCATCGGCCACGGCGTAGCCGCATTCCAGGTCCGCGAGCTCCTCGTCATTGGGCGCGCGCTTCGTCATCACGCCGTCGCGGGCGAGCAGCGGCGCCAGAAAGGCGGTCGAATCCAGCAGGTTGATGCCGTGTTCGCGGAGCACATCGGCCACACCCGAAATCAACGCGTCGGTATGACGCCCCTTGAGACGCACCAGGACGCCCGTGAGCGTCATGTCGGGCACGATATCGGCAAAGAGCTTCGTGTGCTTCACCTGCCCCGCCATCACCGCCTCGGTCACGCCGGCTTCCTCCAAGAGGCTGATGCATCGGCCGAGCTGGCCGAGCGAGACCCAGTGCACCACGGCACGCGGCGGCCGCGCGGCCGCGCTTTCGAGGTCTGCGAAGGCCTCTTCCTTGATGGCGATGACGGTGACGTCGTAGCCGGCGCCGCGGGCGGCGTCGAGCACCAGCAAGGGGAACCTTCCATTGCCGGCAATCAGGCCTAGACGCATTGCAGGATTGCAGGATTGCAGGATTGCAGAAAGGAAGGGGAAAAGGAAATGGCACCGTTCGATCCTTCCTGCAATTCTGCAATCCTCCAATCCTGCAATTTCATTCCTCCGCGAGCACTTCCTCGGTCCGCCGGGTGGCTCGCCGCAGAATGACGCCGCGCTGCGATGAGCGGATGAACTCGAGCAGGTACTGGACTTCGGCGCAGGCCAGTGAGCGATCCTGCTGGATGTGCTGCAGCGCGCTCGTGGTGTTGAGCTTCGACTTCAGCAGGTAGCGGAACGTCCCTTTCAGCTTGGCCAGGACCTCCGGCGGGAAACCGCGGCGCAGCAGCCCGATGATGTTGAGGCCGTAGATACGGGCCGGGCGGCTGCCCACGGTGCGCGCGTACGGCAGCGCGTCCTTCGTCACGACGGAGTAGCCGCCGATGAAGGCATGACGCCCGACGCGGCAGAACTGGTGCACGCCGGAGCCGGCGCTCACGTTGGCAAAATCCTCGACCGTCACGTGGCCGCCAAGGGTCGCCATGTTCCCGAAGATCGTGTCGTTGCCGACATGGCAGTCGTGCGCGATGTGCACGTACGCCATGAACACGTTGCGATCGCCGATCTCGGTGAGGCCGCCGCCGCCACGCGTCCCGCGGTGCACGGTCACGAACTCACGGAAGATATTGCGCTTGCCGATGACCAGACGGGTGTCCTCGCCGCGAAACTTCAGGTCCTGCGGGATGAGGCCGATGGACGCGAACGGAAAGATCTCGGTACCTTCGCCGACCTCGGTCCAGCCGTCGAGGACCGCCGACGCGCCGATCCGGCAGTCCGCACCGAGCCGCACGTGCGGTCCGATGGTGGCGTGCGGACCGATCGTCGTCCCCGGGCCAATCTCGGCCGATGGATGGACGATGGCGGTGGACGCGATCTCGGTGGTGTCGGGGATCAGCCCCAGCAGGAGGTCGCACTCGGCGACGACCTGATCGCCGAGATACGCAATCGCCCGTGCCCGGGCGAGCGACGCGCGCCGCCGCCCGAGCAGGATCTCCAGCCGCAGACGGGCGCCGGGGACGACCTGCCTCCGGAATTTCGCGTCGTTCACACCGCGCAGATACACGCGGGCGTTGGGCGCGCCGTCCCCGCGTTCCAGTAGCAGCATCGCCGCCACCTGCGACAGCGACTCGAGCATGAGGACGCCGGGCATGAGCGGCGCCCCCGGAAAGTGTCCTTGAAAGAACTCCTCGTTGACGGTGACGTTCTTGACCGCGACGAGACGCCGCCCCGGTTCATGCTCGATGATCGCGTCGACGAGCATCGACGGATACCGGTAGCACAGCCGGTCGAGGAGAACGGGGATGTTAATCACAGGGGGAAACGCTCAATGCTAAATGCTAATTGCTAAACCATTAGCATTTGGCATTTGGCATGTCGCACGTAGCAATTTCGTCGAGGCTTATGGCTTGGCGCCGTCCATCTTCTTCACCGCCTCGAGCGTCAGGTCGAGTCCATCGGCGCCCCAGATCACCGTCTCGCTCGGGACGTTAAGCAGGAGGTGCAGCCCCTTCTCGATCGAGAGCTGCTGCAGCACGGGAAACATCTTCTTCTGGAATTCGGCCTGCAGCTCCTGCTGGAGCTCGTTCAGGTCCGCCTGCGCGTCCTGCTGCAGGCGCTCGAGCTCGCGTGTCTGACGATCGATCTCCTTTTCGAGCGCCGCGCGCGCCTGGTCGTTCATGACGCTGCCCCCGGTCTGCAGCTTCTGCTGGCTCGCCTGTAACGCTTTGGTCTTCTCCGCGATCTCGGCCTGCTTCTTCTTCGTCAGCTCCTGTACCTTGGCGTTGGCCGCCTTGCCTTCGACCGACAATTGCGCAACCGCCTGCAGGTTCACGTACGCGACCTTCGCGCCCTGCGGGAACGGCGCGGGCGGCGGAGGCGGCGGCGCCGGTTGCGCGGGCGCCACCGCCGGCGGTGCCGGCTTGGGCGGGACGGCAGGCGGCGCCGGCTTGGCCTGAGTGGCCGGTGCCGCAGGCTTGGCCTGGGCGGCCGGTTGAGCGAACAGCGGCACAGCGCCGATCGCAAGCGCCACCGAGGCAGCAATGGCAAAACCTCTCATCACGACAATCCTTTCGTCTACAACTGGAAGCGCACGAATTTTACACCAGATCTCTCAGTCAAGTAAGATCGCGTACAGCGCGCCAGCCGGTAAACGTGAACAAGGAGAGACATGCGGCGATCCATTTCTCGTTGTCTGATTGTTCCTGCCCTGTTTACCCTGACGAGCGCGGCCTGCGGCAACAGCCTGTCGACGACGACCCCAACCGATACGACGCCGGCGACGACCACGACCGACACCTTTTCCGGTACGATCAATCCAAATGGCGCGGCCACGCACACGTTCGCGACTGCCAGATCGGGATCGGTGACCGTGACGCTCAGCGCTCTCAACCCTGACAACACGCGCACGGTCGGACTCAGCCTCGGCACCTGGAACGGCGAAAGCTGTCAGACCGTGATCGCGCGAGACACCACGGTGGTGGGCAATTCGATCGTGGGCACGGCCTCGGCAGCCGGCAACTTCTGCATCAGAATCTACGACGTGGGCAAGCTCGCGGAGTCGACGTCGTACGATGTGCAGGTCACCCATCCGTAATCGGGTAATTGGGTAATTGGGTAATTGGGTAATCGGGTAATCGGGTAACTGGATAATTCGGTAGTTAGAGTGGCACGTCCCACTCTTCAATGACCCAATTACCAGACTATCCAATTACCCAATTCTAGAAGGTTGTGCCGAC
>Ga0184627_10000641_pt1 | contig 13509 bp, 27 predicted proteins | sample PLM3_127_b1_FD_133150 | JGI IMG/M metagenome (GOLD analysis project Ga0184627, IMG submission 133150) | Groundwater sediment microbial communities from an aquifer in East River, Colorado, USA - PLM3_127_b1 | ecosystem: Environmental > Terrestrial > Soil > Riparian zone | place: USA: East River...
AACGTGCAGACGCTGACGAACAAGACTCTTACCTCTCCGACGATCAATGCTGGTGCCCTTACGGGCACCTTCACCGGCACTCCGACCTTCAGTGGCGCACTAGTCTTCAGTGGTGGTCCAACATTCCAGACGGCTACCACGACCTTCCTGAGTGAGGTTTCCCTCCAGAACCTGCTCAGGGGAGTGAGGGGTCTGGCAACTGACTCTCAGATCGAGACCAGGGTAACCGCTGACGCCAATGCAAGGTGGTTCATCCGCGCTGACGGACGTCAGGCTTGGGGTCCAGGCTCTGCTGCTGTTGACGTGAACCTGTACCGACTGGTTGCCGGTACACTCAGGACTGACAACAGCCTTAGTGTTGGTGCCGGGTTCTTCCCCAACGGAGGAATCAATGCCACTGGAAACATCATCGATGCTCCAAGTGGCGTTCCGTACAAGCCGATCCAGAGTGGCACTGAGACTGTCAACTTCTCTGCCGTGACCCAGGTGGACCAGGCCGTCGTGTTCCCCGTCGCATTCGCATCCGCTCCAGTAGTGACGTGCGGCAGGCAGAACTCTCCGGCCAACTCGGCGAAGGTCATGGTCAACGCGACGGGCATTACGACTACCGGATTCACTATGCGATTCAATACGGGTGACGCTACCGCAGTCACCATCACCGGGCTGACCGGTGGGTATGTAGCAGTCGCACCATAAGGAGATCTCATGGCCACTCTCGTACGTAAGATCCCTGATCAGATCAGCAGCATGGGAATCCTCAGTGGTGGCGGACTGTACGGACTACAGGATGATGCGTATGACTACGCACTAGCCGGTATGCCTTTCCTCTCCGCCACTCAGGATGCTCGACCTTACACCGAGCGCATGGCCGAGATCAGGAAGCAGCAGTTCGACAACTTCGCCGAACCTGGAGAACAGTCTCTCCAGGGCTGGTGGCTCAGGAGCCAGTCCACCTTCACGGGTGGAGCTGGCGTTCTCTATCAGGATCCCGACAACGACAACCAGTTCAACTTCAGGTTCGCCGACAGTCTCGGTATCGACTGCTGGAATGCCGGTGACCTGAGCCTGCTACGTCAGTCCGTTCTCGGTACAGCCACGGTCAAGACTCCCCTCATTGCGAGGGGATTCGTGGACACTACTGGAGTGGACAGCTACTGGCTTGTCAGGAGCGATGAGCTTCACAAGGTAACCGATGCCGCCGATACGGCGGTCATCGGCATCACTGGCAATGCCATCAGTGACATCACCTCCAGTGGCAAGCGATACTTCATCGCAAGGACTACTGGAGTGTGGAGTGGAGTGGATGCAGCAGCACCCGCTCAGCTGTACACCGATGCCCTGAACGCTACTGCCATCATCGAGTTCCTCAAGGGCAGGCTGGTCTTCGCCCACAACAACAACGTCTATCAGCTGGTCACCAGTGCGGCGGCTATCGCCATTCCAGCAGGAGCCCTTGTGTACACACACGAGGACACCGCATGGACGTGGAAGTCCATCACTGACGGTCCGACTGCGATCTACGCTGCTGGAGACAGCGGCACTACCAGCGAGATCCACAAGTTCAGCCCGACGCTATCGGCTACGGGAGTTCCTGAGCTTGCATGGACTGGCGTAACTGCTACCATGCCTGCTGGTGAGATCATCAACACGATCTATCAGTACGTAGGCTCGTTCGTCGGTATCGCCACGAACAAGGGCTTCCGCATCGGAGACATCGACAACAACGGTGACATTGCTTACGGACCGCTGCTGTTCGAGCCGACTGGTGGATGCAACGCCATCACTGGCTTCGACAGGTTCATGTTCGTGGGGTCTACGAACGCCCACGATGGCTCCTCCGGGCTGTTCAGGGTAGACCTGGGCTCCGCTGTCCAGGAGCAGACCACAAGGGCTGTACGCTACGCGTACGCCCGTGACATCTACCTGTCCGGACAGGCGGCAGCCGTCACTTCCGTGACCATGTTCGGCAAGTCCGACCGCAAGGTCTACACCATCACTGGTGCAGGCGCAGCGAAGGAGCAGGCGACCGAGCTACTGCCCATCGGCACGCTCGATACCGGACGTATCAGGTTCAACACGGAAGAGCCGAAGCTGTACAAGTTCTTCTCCATCCGCACACCTTCTCCACTGCTTGGAGATCTGTCGATTACCGTGCTGACCGAGGGTGGGGGAGAGATCCCGTATATCACCTACGGTCCGACACTCAGCTCAGGCATCAAGGATGTGGCAATCACTCAGCCGTCCGGGCCGCAGAACTGGATGAAGTTCCGCTTCACGCTTGAGCGTGGAAGCGACACCTCGACTGGAGGAGTGATGAACGGCTGGCAGGTCAAGGCTCTTCCTGGCTCCATCAGGCAGAGGATGATCAGTCAGATCTTCCAGCTCTTCGATGAGGAGACGGACAAGACTGGACAGCGCATCGGTTACGACGGATACGCTCGTGACAGGTTCGAGAACTTCAAGGCAGTAGCCCGAGCCGGAGATGTTGTCCTGTATCAGGAGCTGGCCGAAGGGCTGGTAACCTCCGTAGTCATCGACGACTGGGAGTTCAGGCAGTCCGCACCTCCAGGCCCCAACCGTGGGGCCCTCGGTGGATACCTTACAGTGGTGATGAGGACTGTCGCAGAGAGCACGTAATGGATCTTTGATCCATTATGCTTGGACGATCAGAGATCGTCCTTGACGTAACCGACAGAGGGGGAGAGAATGGATGTTGACGCTATCGTCACCATCTTCACCGGAGTCGCTGGAGTTACTGGCGGATTCATCGGAGGCAAGAGGCTCGGCAGCACTCAGGCAGTGTCCATGGCAGTCAGTGTCACGGAACTCCTTCAGGCTCAGGTGGAAATCCTGAAGCAGAAGGGCGAGTCTGATGCTACCGAGCTTGCTGACCTGCGAGGCAGGGTCAGCCTGCTGGAGTCCATGGTGACTCAGCGAGCAGAGGTGGACGCAGTCCACGATGCGGTCAAGGGAGTGCGAGAGGTGGTGGATCGCATTGAAGCCGCTCTGGTATGACCGTCGCATCTACGCGGTGACCACTGACCAGGAGAGGACCGCCGTCACTTACGTACAGCGGGTCCTCGGCCTGCGAGAGACTGGAGATCTTGACGAGGAGACGAAGTCCCACATCCGTGGGCTTCAGGTCCTGTTCGGACTCCGACCATCAGCCGTGATCGATGACGCCACGGCAGAACAGATCGAAAGGATCTTCCCCTATGGCGCTTAGCCCATACTTCAAGGATCTGGCAGAGCGAACCGCAGCAACCTTCGGTTTCGCATTCCTGTCCGTCTTCAGCTTCACTGATATGAGCACCCTCAAGGATGCTGGTATCGCTGGAGCCGCAGCAGCGGGCAGTGTGGTGAAGGCGTGGCTCAAGGGCTACGCAGCACCAGTAGAGTAACACAGAGAGGGGCCGCCCGTAGGCGGCCCCTTCTTTGCGTTGTACTACATGATCAGGTTCAGCGGGTCTTCCTCGTCCAGCCGCCAGAAGGGGATCTCGATGTGCACCTCGACGATGTCGAGATACTCCTGAGCCTTGGCGAGTACGTCGTCGAACACATCCTCGTCCAGTCCGGCGAGTTCGCTGCCGAGCCACTCAGACAGGTCGAGATGGTCGACATCCTTGGCGCGCTCCTCCACGAGGCCCTGTACTGCAAGGCGAGCAATCGCCTCGATGACTTCCTTCTGCATGTTCAGCCTTCCATTCCACACCAAGAACACTTGGTGTACACCCTGACGTGACCATCTTCGTTCTCCTCAACCTGAAGCTGAGGATCGTGCTGTCCGTTAGGACTCTGAGGGCAGGACATCAGCCCTCAGGATCTGCGATGAACTCGTTCCACAGTACGTTGGAGATGACCTCCGCCGACTGTGCGTCGTTCTTGGACTGCTGGATGACACCCTGAGCGCTACCGCCCTCAGCGTTGGACAGCCGCTCCTTAGCCATGCCCTCAGCCACGACAGCCTTCTGGTAGTCATCGTACTTCTTTCCCATTGAGTTCACTCACCTTCTCTACGAAGACCAGCTCCACACCTTCATGCAGAGTGACCTTGTCGACAGGCATCCACTTACGTGACTGCCTCTGGCCGTACCTGATCTCCACGTAGTGCTTGGTCTTGCTCACATGGGTGCCCATGTATACGGCCCTGCGAGGCAGGCCGCATTCCATCACTCTGGCGTTGACCTGTCTCACGATACTCCTCAATGGACAGCCGAAGCCTCCCCGAAGGGAGGCGTTCGACCATCACTCGTCTCATTCCGGCGAGATCTGCGTCTCAGATGCGAGGGAGAAGCCGAAGGGAAGCTCGACCTCCTCCTCGACAACCTCCTCGTCCGTGGTGATCTCGATGGTCACGCCGCCTGCCTTGATCTTGATCACTCGTCGCCCTCTTCCGGCGTCTCGTCGTCCAGCTCCTCTTCGAGCTGAATGTTCTCGTCATTGTCCGGTTCGGTGCTGATGGCAGGCCTCTCGGTGTCGTAGTCCAGATCGATCGCCTTGAAGAGCAGGTTGGTTGCGAGGATGTCCTCGATGCTCTTCACGTCCTGGCCGCCCTTGCGGAGGACGAACAGGTTGATGTCCGCACCCTGGCGCTTCTCCCAGTACCATTCAGTACCGACTACGGTGTAGTCCTTCTGCATGTACTTGTAGGGCTCACGCTTGTGGGGCCGTAGACCCCACCTGTCGAGCGGTTCGTCCAGGTCGGGGACCCAACGATACGACTCCTGCTCCTTATCCGGAGCGCCACGCTCGTAGGCGTAGATGTTCCGCTCCGCTGGATGCTTGAGCGTTACCCTGCCGGTGTCACTCACGTTCGTGACCTTACCGACGTAGGGCTTGCTCGACCACTTATGCTTGGGAGCGGAGAGGCAGATGTCACCGACCTCTACCTCCACACCCATGATGTCCTTGCGTGTCATCCGATCGGACATCCGCAGTGAGGCGGGAAGTGCGGCGGCCTCTTGCAGTTGGGGTTCACTCGGGCTCCGTCCAGGTCTTGGTGAACTCGGGGTCTCCACCGTTCTCGGTGAGCTGACGGTCGAAGCCGTCAGCTTTCACTTCCGGGCGGGCGTTCTCGTCGAAGGGAATGTCGTTCCAGGTCGGAACATCCTTGCCCATCAGTTCTTCTCCTCGATCTCGATCATGTAGTACTCGTCGGTCTCGATGCCTGTACCGTAGACACCATCCACGACGACGCTGTCAGCGTCGTCCTCGACCTCGACATCGAGTTCCTTGGCAATGTCATGGATCGCATCCAGCGCACCCTGGAGGGAAGCGTGGAGACTGGTGACCTCGGTGGTCACCTGATCCGTGCCGTGGAAGGTGGTCTCGTTCAGGATCAGGTACTTCGTGCTCACTTGCGGATCCTTGTCCTCAGTGCTTCCGCTCCGGAAGCTGTCCAGATCGAGTTTACATCCTCACCACTGGGAAGTTCAACCCTTACGGCGTTGACTTCCTGGGCGACTCGGTCGGCAAACTTCTTACCGGCATCGTCGCCCTCCTGCCAGACATACACTCGCGTGAAGTCCTCGAACACCAGGTTCCAGTGGTCTTCCCACTTGGTCGCACCGGCCACACCCACGCAAGGGATACCTGCGAGCGTGCTGCTGAGGGCGTCGATCTCACCCTCGGCGATGGCGATGGCTGTACCAGCACTGTCCAGCGCCTGTACATTGTACAGGTTGGACGACAGACCGGCCCAGTGCTGATACTTCCCGTGCCCCACATCCTTGCACTTGTGGTTCTGGATGCACCGGAAGTTCATGTTGACAGGGCCAGCGCCCGTCATGTACGGGATGGCCAGCCTGCCTGCTAGCCGCTCCTGGCCCGGAAGAGGGTCACGGACTACGCCAAGTCCTGCGGAGCGAGCGGCTTCCAGATCGATTCCCCGACCTGCCAGATACTCTTCTGCTTCCGTCAGGTATGACGCGTACGTTTCCTGCGCCCTTGCCAGAAGCTTCCTCTGCACGGCGGAGAGCATCCCCATACGAGCAGTTCTCCTTCTTCATGATGAGTTGAACAGCGTTGCCCTTCATGTCACAGGAGTGACACTTGAACACATGGATGATGGTATTGACCGAAGCCGACTTGCTTCTGTCTTCCCCATGGAAGGGGCAGGAGTAGGCGTACCAGCCTCGGTCATCCATCACTTCTTCCCCGCCGTACATCTCAAGAACAGGGCCGAGCGGGAAGCTCGGCCACTCCTTCTCAGTAGTAGTACTCGTCGTCCTCCGCATATCGGCAGTCATTCCCGTCGATGTACTCGTCCAACTCCGTGATGAAGTCGGGGAGGCTGGACCAGTATCCGTAGTCCCACGTGGTGGTCTTGTTGCCACCGTTGGTGCTGATCGTGGCCGTCAGGACGAACGAGTCGTCCCGAGTGTACTCGGAGTAGCAGCCACACTCCCACGACCCGTCAGCACTGATGATCTCGATATCATCGTGATCACCCATGGTGGCCGGGTAGTAGTAGCTGGACTCAAGGAACTTCTCCTTCAGCCAGCTGTTGACCTGATCATCGATCAGGGCCATATCCTGCCTCCTTCAGGAGATTCATGAAGGCGTCTGCCCGGAGGCAGACGACCCACTGACCGATGTTCGCCTCGCCCTGCCCGTTCATTCGGAGAACAGCGGCCTGGACATCATCGCCCTGACACTCGTCTTCCATTTGCTTGAGGGCTGCGAGGGGATTGAAGCCTGAGCGGGCCTTGAGTTCGAACCATACCCCAGGCGTACTGAGAATGTCACGACCCTGACGACCTGCCCCTGTCGGTTCAGCGTGAGGGAACACCGGCCGAACGTAATCGGCAAAGACCTTCTGAGTTCGGTAACCACGATGCTTCCTACTCTGACTGGCCGCCACAGGCCCACGTCCTTCGCAGTCCATCCGTCCAGACGTGCGGTGCGTGAGGCGCACTGCTGCCGCAGTTCACGATGGACACCAGCACTTACGTACCAGCTTGTCACATACCGGACAACGCTTGCCCCACATCACTTGCCTCCATCATTCATGCTCACCAACACGGTGAGGGCTCCGAAGAAGAATCCTGTGGACCATGCGACGATAGCCATCACGACATCCATCAGTACTCCTGCTGACACTTGGCGCAGACACGAACGGGCACGCCGTTCCTGACTGTCTCGATGGGATAGTGTTCATTGCCGGGCGGTACGGGACAACTCATTTGTCATCTCCAAACAGGTCGACCTTCTGATTCTCGGCCACGCCTGCACCGTCGTTGAACAGTACGCCGGTGACCGAGTCGTCCTCTTCGATGAGGCACAGTGCGGGCCGTGCCTTCATTCGGAAGAACTTCTTGGCCATGGCATCCTGCGGACCGAACCTGTTCTTCACCACCGCCACATCGAGAGACTCATTGTGAGCATCACCCCAAAGGGTTAGGATGGTGACGGGGAGCTGGTTCGCCTTGCCCATGATAGCGCTCCTCGGAGGAGGAGTGCCACCCTTAGCTGACTCGCTGGTGTGGTGCACGATGGTCAGCGATGTCTGCTGATCGCGGGCCATCACCTTCAGCTCAGCCATGAGAGCCCAGTAGTTCTGTTCTCCAGCACCCTCGTAGTCGACATCCATCAGGATGTCTATCACTGTGTGATGCGGGTACTCCCCGTGTACCTCACGGAATGCCTCAGCCTCACGCCACATGTGATCCAGCGTAGGCGCAGCATGGAACGACCACTTGACGTGGCCGAATTCCTTGAGTGCATCGGAGTTGGAATGGTTGCCTGAGCGGATGATCTCCTCGGACTCCTCGGTCGTGAGACCAGTCCTCATCGACAGCACACGAGTAGCCATCGTGAAGTCATCAGAGTCGGAGGAATGGTACAGGGTCGGGACCGCTGAACCCATCCTGTCCACGATGTTCAGCATCAGGACAGTCTTCATGGATCCTGGCGGACCGGCGATCATCTGAATGGACGAGCGCCTGAACGTGATCTTCTTCTGTTCGAAGACCGGCCAGGGAGCCGGAAGCGGCTCCCCAGCCGACAGTCCACGTCGGACGCTCCTGAAGAGCGTCTTCAAGAACTACCTCACCCTTCCGCGCCGCACAGGATGCAGACCCTGATGACGATCGGAGGTACGGTGGCGCTCGTCTTCATCTGGTAGTTGTGCTGGCCGTCCTTGTTGTTCGGGCAGCTCATCCGTCAGTCCTGGTTCTTGATCTGCGACTGGTAGAGCTTCTTGGGGTAGGGCCCCTTGCTGTTCGGGTCATCGGCGTAGTACTTCATGGCGATGATGGAGCCCTCGACCAGCTTGCCACCCTCGCGGACGGCCTTGCGTGCAGCCTTCAGCTTCTCACCCTCCAGCCGCATGGAGACGGCCTCACCCGCCTTGTTCTGGCCGATCACGAGGATCGCGGGGATGGGGTCGTACGGAAGCTGGAGGTTCAGCTCCGACTCGCGCACCTTCTTCTGGGACTGGAAGTAGAGCCGCTCCTTCGGGACGCCGCTCACGAACTCACGGACAGGCACCGACTTGGGCGGCTCGGTGATGAGCACCTTGTGCTCGGCTCCCACGTTCTCGAACTTCACGCCGGGAGGGGTGGCGGTGCCACCAAGGATGTCGTCGACATCGCTCATGTGTTGACTCGCTTTCTGTTAGCTGAAGTCCCAAGAGTCATCGCTGACATTCCAGGGCTTCTTCTCTTCGGTTGAGGTAGCTTCGGTGTCGGACGCGTTGTCCCACGGCGCCTCGCCTACGGGAGTGGACTCGTCGATCTCCGTGACGCCAAGACCCTCATCGAGCATCTTGACTGCCTCTTCGACCTCATCCACTACCAGTTTGGCAGGCTTGGCCTTGACGGGCGCAGCCTCAAAGGCTGCGACCTCGGCCGCCTGATAGTCCTTGATGAGCTGGACGTACATCGCTGCCAGGTCCTGAGGATTGACAGACTCGACTTCCTGCTGGAACTCAAGGAATCCGTACGGCACCTTCTTGGAGGGGATGCGAACGGTTACCTGCATCAGAGGATGTACTCCTCTTCATCGTTGTTCGGATCCGAGATCTTCAGACCGTCACCGCAGCAACAAGTCGTCGTCTCTACCTCGAATCCCTCATCCATCGCCGCGTCAATGGCTGCGGTGATGACATCTGCATGCTCAGAAAGGGTAGCCATCTTCCTCGGACTTGTCGTAGAACGCCGCACGGCGAGTGCCGGGCGACTGGATCAGGCAGTTCGGAGCCTGAGTGCAGAAGCGGCAATGGAAACCAGCGTTGGCCTTCCATATCTTCTCCTTCACCTGCTCGTATGCCTTCTGATAGCGAGCGCCAAGAGCGCTCGCATCCACGCTGGACAGATCAACCTTCCTGGCTTGAGCTGCCTCCGGGTTGAGCATGGCCCAGTGACCATACTTCAGGTTCGGGAAGGTGGTCAGAGTCAGAGCGCGGTATGTCTCCAGCTGGAGATTGGTCTTCGGCTTCTGCTTGCCAGTCTTCCAGTCCCATATGCCAGGCCCATGCTTCTTGTGTTCACCGATGATATCGATGAACGCCTTGATGGGAACTTCGCAGCCAGGCAGCATGCCCGTTGCGTCATACTCGACTTCCCATACATCGATGTCTTCGAGGAACGCTAGGGCGTTCTCGAAGCAACGCTTCACCAGATCAAGAGCCTTGGCCCTGATGGTGGGATCATCCTGAGGACCACCGGCAAGCCAGTTGACGTCGATCGGATCGATCTTCATCTGGTCCTCGATCAGAGGATAGAAGTACTCCTCTGCGATCGGAGTCACATCCGTCTTGAGGATGCGGTTCTCGATCATCTCATGTACTGCTGTACCGATCGGGAAGAACCACGTCTGCTTCTCCTCGGCATGGCGAACCTTGCCGAGGTAGAAGCTACGTGGGCACTCCTCGTACCGGCTGAGAGCACTGAAACTCATGTGCCCCAGCTGCATGCTTTTCCTCCAATGTGACCAACAGTCCCAAGCGGGGCCTCAAACCCGTCGCACCTGGTAACAGTACCGGCAGTCATGCCGTCGTAACAACGGGTAATCCTCCTGGTGGAGAGGACCGGGGTGACCGGTGACTCGGGTGTTAAGTCCTCGTCTTCACCGTAGTTCTGCGCGGATGGGCAGGATTCGAACCTGCACGCCCAATTTCAGTTGGGTTGCTACCAATTACACCACCATCCTGGCCACGGGGATCAGCCGTAGCCCAACCTGTCAGGCCGTCGCCCTCTCGGTACCTCTACTGTACAGCATCCGGCGTCGTCTTGCGACGCCCACTTCGCCCGTGTCGGGTCGCGTCGCTGGCCGCCTTGCACTTCGGGCATCGGCCACCGCCGACGACCTTGTGGCCACGCTGGCAGATGCGGTCTTGCCCAGGCTTGGACCTCGGCCGAATAGAGGTGCTCTGCTTGTACCTCTGGTTAGCCTCTGCTCGGCACTCCTTGCAGTCCCCACCACCCTTCACCTCGTGGCCGTTCTTGCAGATCCGGTCAGCAGGGGCACCGTTGGTGCCACCTGCCGGTCTGCCCACGTTGGCGTACCGCTCAGGGTCCAGCAGATAGCGAGCCGGAACCTCACCGCCACGGACAGTCCAGAACTTCTCGTCGTCCGTGGCGTTGGACTTGCAGTCGAGCATCACCGGACACTCAATGCAGATCTCTCCAGCCAGTTCGAAGTTCGCCTCGTTGAAGGCCATCCGCTTCTTGAAGTTCATGCCCTTGGCGAGAGGCGAGTCCTTCTCTGTGTACTCGAACAATTCGAGTGTCTTGTCACGGCAGTTCGCCTTGTCCTGCCATTGATCCGGCCTGTCGTATGACAGCTGCTGCATGTACAGCTGATCACGCGCCATGGGGCTGGTCATTCCACTGAGCCAGGTTCCGGATGTACCCGGCGCTGATCCCGAATTCAAGGGCGAGATCCCTGGGGTCCTCGCCGTCGTACCGGCGTCGCTTGATGTCTTCCTTCTGTTCCACCGTGATCTTCTGCTTGCGGAACCCGAACGCCTGGCGACTACTGAAGTGATCGTTCAGTATCTTCTTCTGCTTGGCGATGTTCGCCCGCCTTGCGGGCGTCTGCTCCTGAATCATGTGTCCCTCTCCCTAGGTAGTGTACAATTGGGGCATGGCAACCAAGCTGACGCTCATCCTGCCGGACATCCAGTATCCATTCCATGACGCACTGGTCCTGTCCAAGCTGATCAAGGTCATCGAAGACATCCAGCCCGACGCCGTCTTCCAGATCGGCGACGCCATCGACTTCCCTCAGGTGAGCCGGTGGTCCAAGGGTACCGCTGGTGAGTACGAGCCCACCCTACAGAAGCACATAGACGGTTTTGTTTCCGACGTCCTGCGCCCCGTACGGCAGGCCGCGCCTAAGGCCAAGTTCACTTGGCTTGAGGGCAATCATGACCTTCGAGTCAAGGACTTCATCAAGTCCTACGCGGCGCCCTTTGGGCCACTGCGCGCACTTGAAATGGAGTCCCTCTTCGGTCTCGATGAGTTCGCCGTCGATTACGTACGCGGCCCCATTCGGATCGGTACGAACACGTACGCTGTCCACGGCCACGAATCGGGCGGGTATAGCGGAACCCCTCAGGCCTGGGAGACTAAGTTCCTGAAGCGGTACGGCTCGGACAAGAATGTACTCTTCGGCCACACTCATCAGCCGTATCTCCTCACTCGTGGGTATGGGTTTGACGGGAAGATCACTCCCCGCTTCACGATGAACGTTGGCTCCATCATGGATCCGACTCACGCGAAGTATGTGAAGGACGGTTCAGTGTCCTGGGTAATGTCGTTCGCGCTACTGCGCGACGACGGGAAGCGCGTGTATCCGGAACTCATCACGATGGTGGACCGTGGATTCTACGTGAACGGCGTGAAGTACTGACCCAGGAAAATTTCCTAGCGTACTGACCAGTAACATAACGAGGAGATCAAGTGGCCCTAGATCCGGCCAAGTTCATGCCGATGGTGAAGAATGTGGCCCGCTCCGTGTCGGGTCAGTATCCCGCCTCAGTTACTACGGAAGACACGGAGCAGACCATCTGGCTCTGGCTTTATGACAAGCGAACCAGTGTACTGCAAACGGTCGAGGACAACCCCAACGAGTGGGAGTCTATGATCGCATCGACCATGCGCAAGGTGGCCTTCGACCACTGCGCGAAGGAGAAGGCAGCAGCTGAAGGGTACTCTACCGAGGACCTGTTCCGCTACTCCATTCCCAAGATCAAGGCCCTTCTACCCGATGTGTTCGACTACTCGGACTGGCAGTCGTTCGGCCTGAAGGGTGACGGTCAGCCGGGCAGCAAGCCTCAGGCTAACCAGACTGGTGACCGCATGGTGGAACTGATCGACATCAAGGCAGGCGTCAAGCGCCTGCCAGTCGAGACCAGGGAGCTGCTCTATCTCACTCACGTGATGCATTACAGCACGGAGAACCTGGCAGAGCACTTCCAGATCCAGCACGAAGCCTCCAAGAAGAGGCTACAACGGGCGTATGGCGCCGTTCAGAGGGCGCTTGGCCGCAAGGACCAGGACGACCAGCCGAGGGCCGCAGACAGGCGTACAGTCCGCACCAACACTGCATGGCGGGCCATGCAGTCAACGCAGTACGAAGGAGCATGATGGTGAACTGGAACGAAGACGAGAAGAAGCTGTACGCAAGGTCGCGTGCACTCAAGATGCAGGCACGAGAGCTGCGCAAGTACCGACTAGAGAAGGAGGCCGCAGCCAAGTACAATGCGGACCGAGAGGCCGAGCTTGCCAAGTCTGCGGCCCTCAAGAAGCAGGCCGACACCACCAAGGAGCGCGACGACAGGATCCGGAAGGCACTCCTGTCCATGAACGATTCCTTCAGGGTGGGCGGCCTGAAGATCGAGGGGCCCGACTCCTGGAGTGCGTACGGCAGCAAGAAGCCATGCTTCAGGGTGTACGACACCAAGACTCTCCAGTGGGTACAGATCAACACCACGCACAACGGGTTCCAGTGGGACTGAGTCTCTGAAGAGACAAGACAGGGGGCACCTTCGGGTGCCCCCCATTTTGCATGTTCAGCTACGCCAGAATGGAATGGTCAGGAAGAACCCGGCGAGTGCACATCCAGCCAGCACGCCGAACCCTTCCAGCCATCCCTTAAGGAAGTCTTTCATCGTTCTCCCCTTCTGCCATCATGATGCACGCCATCATGATGGCGCAGAAGATGGCGACTACGGAGGCTGACTTGACGTCAGCTCCCCAGACTCTTGTCGACAGCAGGAACAGGCCGCTCATCGTTGCGGAACTGATCAACGAGGCGATCAACGGATCCGTTACCTTCGGTCTCATCCTTGTTCTCCAGTGCTGCGATGATCTCATCGATCCACTTGTGTGCATCGGTGACAGCGAGAGCGAACAGGTCTCGCTCCATTCTGTACCGCTGCGCCAGTGCAGCCAGGATGATGGCTGCACATGACACGACAGCCAGTATCACACCTGCACCATGCGCTCGAAGTCCGGGAGGCTGAGTGTCTGGAGATCCTGGTAGCCGGACTTGGTGGTCATG
>Ga0184627_10000642_pt1 | contig 13508 bp, 7 predicted proteins | sample PLM3_127_b1_FD_133150 | JGI IMG/M metagenome (GOLD analysis project Ga0184627, IMG submission 133150) | Groundwater sediment microbial communities from an aquifer in East River, Colorado, USA - PLM3_127_b1 | ecosystem: Environmental > Terrestrial > Soil > Riparian zone | place: USA: East River...
AGCGTCTCCTGCGTGCCCAACTGCAAGAACAGTGGGCACACCTCTGCCTGCACCCGTGCCTCAACAATGGGAAAGATTGCCGCCCAGCCGCAGCGCTCACGTTGCCCCCAGACGGCCACCGCGGCTCGACCGCCGGGCTTCAGCACGCGGTGCATCTCCCGCAGCGCCTGTATGGGGTCGGGGACATCCATCAGCCCCAGGGCGCACAATGCCACGTCGAAGGTGCCGTCTAGCAGTTGTAACTCCTCGGCGTCCATACGGGCGCAGGTGGTGTGGCGCAGGTGGTGCCGCACCGCTACCGTGTAAGCGCTTGCGACCATCTGCGCCGAGATGTCCGTGCCGACCACCACGCCTGCGGGACCAACGGACGCCGCCGCACGCACGGTGACCAGCCCGGTACCACACGCCACGTCGACCACCCATTCGCCCGGCTGTATGGCGGCCATCTCGAGTAGGCGTCTCTGTGCCAGGGCCAGTTGCTGCCCCCAGTATTGCTCGTAATAGCGCACCGCCTTATCCCAGCCATAGCGCTGAATGCGCCGCTGTAATCTTGCCTCCATGAGATTACTCCTCTTCTACATCAAAGTGCACAATGCGTTGCAGTGCCTGTTCCCGACGGAACACGTCCATATAGGGGCTGTGCGCCTCCGCAGTGTCCAGGACACGCAGGATGTCGTCTTTGGGCGCCGGGCTGGTCAGCGAGACCACATAGCGCACCTCGGTGTATCCCGCGGGGACGTTATCCACCCCGTACAGGCCGCGCGCATCGGCGTCGGCCTGTACTTCGACGGCCACCTGAGCCAGCGGGATGCCAAGCCTGGCAGCCCACATCATGTAACTGATCGCCAGACAGCTTCCCAGAGCAGCCCGTCCGAGCGTTCCTGGCGTGGGGCCAGCCTCGTTACCGCCACACGTGGCGGTGAGGTCGGCGGTCAGCGTCCACGGGCCATCTTCGATCTCACAGGTCAGTCCGTTGCACACCCGCACTTTGGTGATATACGTTTTTTGTCCGACCGCTGGCCGCAGAGATAGGGCGTTGACGTTGCGCTCAAACGCCGCGCGAATGCGTGCCGTGTCTGTCAACAGCATTCCTCCTGGTGTGGGCCAATAGGGTTGCGGTATCCGGCGCTATGGCGTGGCTGCCCTGACCAGCGGCGCCCGGATACCTGACAGCCACCCCCACGTTGTGTGTTAGTTGACTCTGGCCGGTACAAGCGCCTCAGCCACGTCCATGACCCGTTTGGCCCCGTCGGGGGAGAGCGCGGCGAGCGTATTCTGAAATTTGGGGTGCCGCATCCCCGAGGTCAGGAAGGTGGTGCGATACGACTGCAACTGCATGGCCCGGTAGCGCTCTGCATCATAAGCAGAGAGCTGCCGTCCGGTGGCCCGCGTAAACGCCGTGAGATCCAGCTCGACTTGCTGGTGAAACCCCTCGTCGAACAGGCCTCCAATGTCGAGATAGTCGTCAATCCCTGCCGCAATCTCCGACGCCGAGAGCTGCAGCACCAGCGCTGCCACCATCAGCGTGTCGAGCTTGGCATGCTGCGCCTCCTCAAGCCAGTGATGCCGCAGCAGGCTGCAAAACTGCGCATCCAGGTCGTGGTTGCCCTTGACGCTGGCAACGTAGTGCAGTTGCGTCATCCACTCGATGTGTAAAATCGACAGCGCCACACCGAGTGGCGACTTACTGAGGATCTGCCCGGCCACGGCCGCAGGCGGGCCAATGACCTCACAGGGGGAGCCAAAGCCAGTGCGGAATGCGGCGCCAAAACGTTGGAACAGCTCGATGTGTTTGGACTCTTCCTCGGCGAAATGCAGCAGGGCCTGGAGTTCGGCCGGCGCGGCTTTATGGAGGCGGGTCTGGACATGCGCAACTACAAACGGCACGATATATTCCTCCACCAGGCCAAACAGCGCCAGATAACTGTGCGACCGAATGTGGTTCACGGTCAGTTGTTCGGCCGCTGAGAGGCAGTCGAGCGCGGCGGCGTCGACCCAGGCGTCAGGCAAAAAGGTGGTACGAAAATCGAGCCGTTTTTCTCCGCCAATAATCTCGTCGATTTGCCAGTTGACCTGGAGCGCATGCCGGTATGCCGAGGCATAGTCGTAGGGATGGGAAATTTGTACCATGGTTATCCTCCTTCCAAGGTTGGGTGCAGTTCACACAACGGAGCCAAGCCGCCAGTCGGGTGTTCCGTGCTCTCCTTCGCGGTGCCACCTATGGGCGCCGCGACCAGTGATGGCCACAATCTACCCCCCACACGGCGGAAAAGCTTGAAGATGGCGTGGAGATTGTGTTGAGATTTCCTGGAGTTTTTATTGAGGAGCGCTGACGTTATGGTATGATGGGTTGCTCCACAGGTGGGCTCTCACCATGCCACGGTCGGGAGGTTGAAGGGAATCAAGATGCTCTACGTCTTTGACGATTATATACTCGACACCCAGCTCTATGAACTCCGCCATGCTGACCGGCCCTGCAAGCTTGAGCCACAAGTGTTCAACGTTCTGGCCTACCTTCTCCAGCACTGTGACCGCGTGGTCACAAAAGACGAACTCCTTGCACAGCTCTGGCCCAACCAGTTTATCAGCGAGGTGACGCTGCATCATCGTGTCATGGCAGCGCGCAAGGCTATTGGGGACAGCGGACGAGCCCAACGCTGTATCAAGACGGTACACGGGCGGGGCTATCGTTTCATTGCGGCAGTGACGCTGGCGGAGCAATCCCACGCCGAGCCCGTCAGGTCGGCGATAACGCCTTCGTCTGCTGACACTGCTATACATCCTCCGTCATTTTCCCGGCGTCCGTCTCGGCCGTTTGTCGCCCGGGAGACGGAGCTTGCGCAGGTGCATCAGTGCTTGACCACAGCGTTCTCAGGAACCCGTCAGGTGGCTTTTATTACGGGAGAGGCAGGCATCGGTAAGACCACACTGGTAGACACCTTTGTGGAGCAGGTGGTGTCCGCAGCAGTAGTGTGGATCGGTCGTGGGCAGTGTATCGAGCAGTATGGGGCGGGAGAGGCGTATCTCCCGCTACTTGAGGCGCTCGGGCAACTAGGCCGGGGGCCGAATGGTCTCCGGCTTGTTGAGCTGTTGCGCCAGCAGGCACCGAGCTGGCTCCTCCAGATGCCGGCCCTCTTGTCCGCTGCTGAGCAGGAAGCCCTGCAGCGGCGGTGTGGCGGTACCACGCGTGAGCGGATGCTGCGGGAGCTGGCAGAGGCCATGGAAACCCTCACCATCGCATGCCCCCTGGTGCTCGTGCTGGAGGACTTGCACTGGAGTGATTATGCCACCCTGGACTGGCTGGCGTTTGTGGCCCGCTGCCGGGTACCAGCACGGCTACTGGTGCTGGGGACGTATCGGCCGGCGGATGCGCTGTTACGGGCGCATCCGGTGCATACTGTCGTCCATGAACTCCAGCGCCAGGGACAGGCGACTGTACTCAGCCTGGCGTACCTCGCGGAAACGGGTGTGGCGGCGTATCTCGCGCAACGCTTCGACACAGTCCGGCTGCCAGCAGGGCTGGTACAGTTTCTCCACCAGCGCACTACCGGCAATCCCTTCTTCCTGGTGACAGCAGTGGAGGAGTTGGTCCGCCAGGGCGCTCTGGTACCGCAAGCCGAGGGCTGGATACTCAGCGGGAAGCTGGAGACAGTCGGCGTACCCGAGAGCGTGCGCCAGTTGATCGAACATCAGCTTGCGCACCTGAGTACTGAAGAGCACGACATCCTGGCAGCGGCCAGTGTAGCGGGGGTAGAGTTCTCGGCAGCAGCGGTAGCAGCGAGCCTCGGTCAGACGACAGAACAGGTCGAAGCCTACTGTGACACCCTGGCACGGCGTGGGCAGTGCATACGACCACATGGCGTCACGATCTGGCCGGATGGGACGGTGACGGCGCGGTATGGCTTCATCCATGACCTGTATCACGAGGTGATGTACGACCGGGTGCCGGTGAGTCGGCTGGTGCGGTGGCATTGGCAGATTGGCGTGCGACTTGAAGCGGGCTATAGTGCTCACACCCAGGAGATCGCGACCGAACTGGCCATGCACTTTGAGCGGGGGCGGGATTACCCCCGGGCGGTTGCCTATCTGCGACAAGCGGCGGACAATGCCCTGCGGAGGTATGCCAATATCGAAGCGATCAGCCATCTGACCAAAGCGCTGGCGTTGCTCAAGACCCGCCCGAATCCTCACGAGTACATCCAGCAAGAGCTCGACCTGCTTACCGTCCTCGGTCCGGCATTGGTTGCCATCAAGGGCTATGGCGCCCTGGAAGTGGAGCACACATACACCCGGGCACGAGAGCTCTGTGAGCAGATCGGAGCTCCCCTGCAGCTCTCCCAGGTGCTGTGGGGCCTGTTGACATGCTATCTTGTGCGCGCGGAGCACCAGACAGCGCGGGAACTGGGAGAGCAACTCCTCACCATGGCCCAACGCCAGCAGGACGCCGCACTCTTGTTTGTGGGCCATTTCGCCCTGGGGGCGGCCTTGTACTGTCTGGGAGCGTTTGCCCCGGCTCGCGAGCACTTGGAGCAGAGTATTGCACTCGACGACCCTCGGCAGGACCGTGTGCATCCCTTCCTTTTCGGCATGGATCTGGGCGTATTTTGTCGGTCCTGGACATCCCATGCCCTGTGGCATCTGGGCTATCCGGACCAGGCGCTGACCATGAGCCGCACCGCGTTAGCCCAGGCCCGTGAGCTGTTGCACCCTTTTAGCCTGGCATTGGCCCTCAATTATGCGGCGATACTCCATCAGTTCCGCCGTGAGGAGCGCGCCACCCACGAGCGGGTGGAAGCAGCGATGGCACTCTGTAGTGAGTATGGGTTTGCGTACTACCTGACCTGGGGGCCGATCCTGCAGGGCTGGGTGTTGGCGGAGCAGGGACAGGGGGAGGCAGGCATCGCCCAAATGCGCGGCGGTCTAATTGACTTCCGGGCCACAGGGGGGGAAGTGCGACTGCCGTATTATCTGGCGCTGCTTGCTAAGGCATGCGGGAACGCCGGACAGGCCGCTGCGGGTCTAACGCTGGTAGCCGAAGCATTGGCGCAAGCAGAGACGAGGGGAGAGGGCTGGTGGCAAGCAGAGTTGTATCGACTCAAGGGGGAACTGGTCATGCAGGAAGGCGGAACGCAAGAGGTGCGGGAAGCGGAGGAGAGTTTTCGTCTGGCCCTGACGGTGGCGCGTCGTCAGCAGGCCAAGTCCCTGGAGCTGCGTGCGGCCATGAGTTTGAGTCAGCTGTGGCAGCAGCAAGGCAAGCGCCGGGAAGCTTATGAGCTGCTGGCACCGGCCTATGGCTGGTTCACCGAGGGCTTTGACACCGCCGACCTCCAGGAGGCCAAGGTATTGCTGGCAGAGCTGGGGGGGTAACACGGGCGTGTACAGCCTGTCGCTGAGACGTTTCGCCCAACACCGGCACACCAGCCATCACCCACGGTGCTCCACCCTGGGCTTCCTGCAACATCCTTCCTGTCACCTATGCTATGATGGAGTCGCGCATGTGACACCGGCAGAGTAGAAGTCAGGGAGGACATGGGGGTGGACTTTGTCGCAGTCGTGGATCAGGTGATCGCGCTCCTGCGCCAGCGGGGCCGTGTGACCTATCGCACGCTCCAGCGGCAATTCCAGCTCGATGCGGAGGCCTTGGCCGATCTCCTCGCGGAGCTGCGCTATGCCCACCACGACGAGCTCCGCGAGGACGAGCAGGGCCTGGTGTGGACCGCCGACGCTGGGACGGCAGCCGCGCTCCCCCCCACCTCCATCCCGCGAGACCGGCCCCTCGAGACGCCAGCAGACCTTCCGTCGCAGGATGCACCCCCATGGGTCACGCCGTCCACCCCCGACGCCGAACGCCGTCAGCTCACCGTCCTTTTCTGCGATCTGGTGGACTCGACCGCGCTGTCGAGCCGGCTCGACCCGGAAGACCTCCGGGAGGTGGTGCGGGCCTATCAAGGGGCCTGCGCCAAGGTGATCGCCCGTTTTGAGGGGCATATCGCCCAATACCTCGGCGATGGCCTGCTCGTCTACTTCGGCTACCCCCTGGCGCATGAAGATGACGCGCAGCGGGCCGGGCGGGCCGGGCTCGGCATCGTCGAGGCCCTGGGGCAGCTCAATGCCCGCCTGACGCAAGAGTGGGGGGTGCACCTGGCCGTGCGTCTGGGGATCCATGCTGGGCTGGTCGTGATGGGCGAGGTGGGAGGAGGTACCCGGCAGGAACAGTTGGCGCTGGGCGAGCCCCCCAACCTCGCCGCCCGTCTGCAAGGGATGGCGGTCCCCAATACCCTGGTGGTCAGTGCCGCGACCGTGCAGCTCCTCGGCGGCTTCTTTACCTCGCAGTCGTTAGGCACATCGCTGCTGAAAGGCCTGGCGCAGCCCATCGAGGTCTATCAGGTGCTGCATGAGAGTATGGCCCGCAGTCGCCTGGAAGCGGCCGGGAGTACCGGCCTGATCCCACTGGTAGGCCGGGAGCAGGAAGTGGCGCTGCTGCGCGAGCGTTGGGCGCAGGTCAAGGACGGCATGGGGCAGGTGGTGTTGCTCAGCGGCGAAGCCGGCATTGGCAAATCGCGTCTCGTGCAGGTGCTGAAAGAACAGGTGGCCACTGAGCCCCAGGCGTGGCTGACGGCGTGCCAGTGTTCGCCGTATTACCACAACACCGCCTTGTATCCGCTGATCGATCTCCTGGAGCGGGTAGTGTTACGCTTTGACCGGAAGGAGTCGCCCCAGCAGAAGCTGCGCAAGCTGGAGGGGTTTTTGGTGCAGTATGGCCTGCCCCTAGCCGAGGCCATCCCCCTCTTTGCCGCCCTGCTCTTCCTCCCACTGACGGACGAGTATGCCCCCTTGACCCTCTCTCCCGAGCAGCAGCAGCAGCAGCTCCTGCACGCCCTGCTGACCATCCTGCTGCGCATTGCGGCCCAGCAGCCCGTGCTCTTGGTGATGGAAGACCTGCACTGGGTCGATCCCTCCACGCTGGAGTTCCTCAGCCTGCTGGTCGATCAAGGCCCCACCGCCCGCATCCTGGTGCTGTTCACCTTTCGGCCCGACTCCAGCCCGCCCTGGACAGGGCGCGCCCACCTCACCCAGGTCACCGTCAATCGGTTGTCCCGCAGCCAGGCCGCAGAGGTGATCCGCCAGGTGGCCCAGGGTAAGGCCCTGCCACCCGAAGTGGTCGTGCAGATCGTGGCCAAGACCGATGGGGTGCCACTGTTTGTCGAAGAGCTGACGAAGATGGTGCTGGAGTCGGGGCTGCTCCAGGAACGGGACGACCGCTATGCGCTGACCGGGCCACTGCCTCCGCTAGCCATTCCCGCCACGCTGCACGACTCGCTGATGGCGCGGCTGGATCGTTTGGCGACGGTGAAGGGCATAGCGCAACTCGGGGCGACGCTGGGACGTGAGTTTTCGTATGCACTGCTCCAGGGTGTCTCCCCCTGGGATGAGGGAACCTTGCAACGAGGACTACAGCAGTTAGTAGAGGCGGAGTTTCTGTATCAGCGGGGTCTGCCGCCGCAGGCGACCTACTTCTTCAAACATGCCCTTATCCAGGATACGGCCTATCAGTCCTTGCTGCGGAGTACCCGCCAGCAGTACCATCAGCGCATTGTGCAGGTGCTCGAGGAGCGCTTTCCGGAGACCGTTGAGGCCCAGCCGGAACTCTTGGCCCATCACTATACTGAAGCTGGCCTGGTAGATCCGGCCGTGCTCTCCTGGCTGCGCGCTGGTCAGCGGGCCGTGCAGCGCTCCGCGAACGTCGAGGCCATCAGACACTTCACGCAGGGCCTGGACATCCTGCAGCACTGCCCGGCTACCCCGGAGTGCATCCAGCACGAGCTGTCCTTGCAGCTCGCCATCAGTGCCCCTCTTAGGATGCTGCAAGGCCATACCGCTCCAGAAGTAGCGCAGGTACAACGGCGAGTCTATGCGCTCTGTCAACAGGTCGGCGATAGCCCCCAACGGTTCTCGGCACTCTTGGGTTTATGGGGCTTGTCGCTCGATCAAGCGCAGTACCAGATGGCACGAGAGCTGGGGGAGCAGTGCTTTGCTCTGGCGCAGCGTCTGTACGACCCCATGTTCCTGCAAGAGGCCCATTTGACCCTGGGAGCTACCCTGGTCTATCCAGGGGACTTGGTCGAGGCGCACACCCACATCGAGCACGCGATCGCGCTGTACGATCCGCACACGAGTCGTTCGCTGGCGCTTGGACGTTCGGCAGACTCTGGGGTGATGAGCCTCGCTTACGCGTCCCGAATGCTGTGGCTGTTAGGGTATCCAGAGCAGGCCCTCACCAGGATCAATGAGGCCTGCACGCTGGCGCAGGAGTTATCGCATGCCTACAGTCTGGGTTTTGCCTGGCAATTTGCGGCCACACTCCATCAGTACCGCCGCGAACCCCAGCGCGTGCGGGAATACGCCGAAGCTGCTATGGCCTTTGCTGAGGAGCGCGGATTCGTCAGGTGGTCCGCCGGGAGCATGATTAGTCGGGGCTGGGCGTTGGTCGAGCAAGAGTTGGTCGCAGACGGCGTCGCGCAGATCCAGCAGGGTCTTGGCATCTGGCGGTCGATGGGCGGAGAACTGGGACTGCCGCATTTTTTAGCCGAGCTCGCTGAGGCCTATAAACTGGCTGGCCAGGCTGTCGCCGGGTTGCAGGTGGTCGCTGAGGCCCTAGCGCTGGTGCAGAAAAACGCTGAGCGTTACTTCGAGGCAGAGTTGTACCGGTTGCAGGGTGCTCTCTTGTTGGCGTTAGCACGTACAGAAGACCAGGGACACAGCCCAAGGACGGCAGAAGCCGAGGCGTGCTTTCAGCAGGCCATCGAGATTGCCCAGCAGCAGCAGGCCAAATCGCTGGAGTTACGGGCCGCCATGAGCCTGAGTCGGCTGTGGCAGCGCCAGGGCAAGCGTGCTGCAGCCCACGAGCTGCTGGCATCGGTCTACGGCTGGTTCACCGAGGGCTTTGACACCGCCGATCTCCAGGACGCCAGGGCACTGCTACACGAGTTGGCGGGATAAATCGAGCGTGCACACCACGGTGCTGATACCGTTCGCCCAATGTTGTTTCAGCTCACCGGACACATCACCCTCTGTGAAGAGCCAGGATCTGTTGGCCAGATGTGCCTGTGGTGCTGGAGCAGGGCGCTGGCAACGCCACCCCTTGACAGCGCCTGCTTGCCCATGCTTTGCTTGCCCTCCCTGATCCTCCCCAGCGTGTGCGCCTCCCAGGGGAGCAAGGAGGGCACAGCACGTCTTGTCTCTGACTATGACAAGGGGCATGACGGCATGCGTAAAGTGGACATCGTCCGGCGGATTGCCGAGGACACCGAATGCACTACAGCCCAAGCAGCCGAGGCGGTCGAGGCGATCCTCGCCACGGTCAAGGAGGGCTTACAGCAGGGTGACCCGGTCATCCTCAGGCGCTTTGGCACGTTTCGTGTGCGGGCCAAGCGGGCACGCGTCGGCCGCAACCCCCGGAGCGGAGCCGCCGCCGCCATTGCGGCCCGGCGGGTCGTGCGCTTCATGGCCAGCCCGACGTTCAAGCAGGTCGTGGATGGGACGACGACTGCCGTGGAATAAGCGGCACGGGCGGGCTGCGTGCGACGGCTGGCTCATGCTCGCTCGGGGGCGATGTCGTCCAGCGTCCGGCCGGCCGTCTCGGGGAAACACCTGGCCACGAGCAACGCCCCGGGGAACGCCAGGGTGGCCAGGGCACTGATCACCACCCAATGGGACGCAACGACGCTATAGAGGAGGGCCTCCAGGAGCAGGCCCAGACTCCCCCCCAGGGTGACGCAGACGATGCGCATCCCCGCCGCCGTCGAGCGATACGAGGTCGGAAAGAGCTCGACCCCGAACGCGCTGAGGGTGACATTCGCTCCCAGGGCCATGAAGATCCGCCCGATCCAGGCGACCACGAGGAGCGAACCGCTGACGCTATAGTAGGCCAGCGTCCACACCACCTGCCCGAGAATAAACACCAGCGCCACCCGCCGGCGGCCCCAGCGATCGCTGCCCCACCCGGCGACCATGTTCCCGACGATCGCCAGGGCGCCGCCACCGATGGTGAGCAGACCAATAGCAGCCGGTGTCCATCCATGCACGTCCTGGAGATATTTCGGCCCAAAAAAGCCGGCGGGGGCTTCCGCCAGTTCCAGGACGAACACTGCGGCCGCAACGGCACACAGGCGGCCGGGATACATGCGCACAAGATCGCGCAGCGGCCCCAGGGCGGACGTGGCCGAACCACGCGTGGCCTGATGGGCGGCGAAGTGGACGGTCTCGGGCAGGGTCCGCCGCCAGGCGGCGAGCAGCAGGAGGGGACCGAGCCCAACGAGATAGAGGCCGCGCCAGCCAAAAGGCAGCACCTCGATGCCCATAAACAGGAGCGCCGCAAACCCGGCGCCGCATGCCTGGATCGCTCCCACCGCGCCAATGCCCCAGCCGCGTACATCAGGATCAAACTCCTCCGCGATCACCACCACGGCTAACAGCGTCTCCGCTACCGCGAAGGTGCGCGCACCGAATTGCAACAGGACGAAGATCTGCGCCGTGGGCGCACAGGCTGTCGCCCCGGTGAAAAGCGTGTAGGCAAGGATGGTCCCGAGTAACACGGTGCGTCGGCCGACCCGATCGGCCACGAGGGCGACAACGCAGGCAGGGAGCGCGCCAAAGCGCACCAGGGAGCCCAAGACCCCGAGGGACGCCTCCGAGATCGCCAGGTCGGCCTGGATCTGCTTCAGGGTGAGAGCAAACAGATAGAGGTCGTACATCTCAAAGAACGAGGCCATCGCCACGAGCCCCAGCACCCGCCATTGGCGGCGCGTGAGTGCGGGAGGCCGCCCGAGAAAGGGTGCCACGCGCACCCAGGCAGGCCGAGAGGTCCGGTCGCCGTCTGCGGCCAGGCGATGGCCTGGGGTGTCTGCCTGTTCTGACCCTTCCACCCTCTGCCCTCCTTCACATGCGCACGGCCGTGTGTGTCGTATGTCCCAGGCGTCGCGCGCGGCAGAGCCGTGCCGATGTGTGCTGCCCGGCGTGCGGTGGGCCGTCTGCCCCTGGCGCGCGACGCACCTGCGCCAGGGCCGTCCAGGAGGCTCTGGCGAGCACCAGCGCTCACCACGCGCCGGTGAGGCTCACACCGAGAAAGCGGGTGTGCAAGCGATTATTCGTGCTGGCGAGGCGCTCCGTGTACCGCAGCGACACCGACAGCGGCACCGGAAAGCGCTTCGCCGCGACGAGTGCTGCCGTACTGTAGGCCAGGCGCACCTCCAGGCTGTGGGAGTCCGTCTCCGTTTCCGCCTTCAGCTGCCGATAATTGAAGCCGCGATCCCCACGGTGGAGGCGATCTCCGCTTCCACGATATCGCCCACATCGCGGCGGACGTCGGGGTCAAAATCTGGACACAGGGGTCGATGGATGTCACACACGCGGAACGGCTTGGTGTCCGGCAGAATGACCTCATACTGGGACGTGGTGTGGAGCACAACGTCCCCTCGTACCAGCCAGCCGCGCTGTGGTGCGCGCCCCGGTGTGGACCAGACAACATCCTGGTGTACCTGGATGCCGAGGCCCCAGGCCCCGTACCCGGTGGGATAGTCCACGAGGTTATTGGGATCGTCCCAGCGGCCGGTCGGGAAACGCACCCGGCCCGTGACGGCGAGACGCCAGTGCGCCGACTGAGCGTATTGATACTTGAGCCCGCCGAAGAGGTCGCTGAAACCCGCATCCGACCAGTCGACCACCCGTCGAAACCCCAGGCGCTCCACCGCGGCCTGGATATCCTCGGTCGTCGGCGGCCGTGTCCCTGGCACCTGCAGGGGGGCGACGCCGCCTGGCACGGCCGGATTGAAGCCCACGGTGGCCGTCCGGGCATCGAGGGTCGCCTTCACCTCGTTCTGCTGGGTCCAGTAGGGGAGACGCAGCCCAAGGGAGAGGCGATCCGTCAGCCCGTAGGCGGCCTGCACGGTGTAGAGCTGGATATGACGGGTGAAGTCCACCACGCTGCGGCCAAACGTGGCCGAACCGGCTGGCAGGCGAAAGGCCGCCTCGACGCGCTGCAAGTCAGGAAACACGGTACTATTCAGCGCATTATTGAAATCCGCCGCCAGCGCTTCCGTCCCGCCACTCGGCGTAAATTGCTTGGTAATGGGGAAGGAGAAGCGGGCTTCCACGCCCGCCCACCAGACGCCCTGCGGGAGGACGGTGGCGTCGTCAGCCACGGCCGCGTGCACGCGGAGCATGAGACTGATGACTAGCAAGGCACGCAGCCGTCGCATCGTCTTCCCTCCTGCTCGCTGGGCCTGTCTCTTCCTTCGACGCGTCGCGCGCCGTCCGCAACGTGCCTTGTCGCCTGTGCGGCCCCTGCCTCAATGCACTGGCGAGGCCGCAGGACGCTCGAGACACTGCGTGCGCGTGCGGGGTGTTGTGGAGGCAAGCGGGCTCACACAGAGCTCCCCTTTGACCTAGCGGCCGCATGCCTCGCTCGCTGCGGCACGGGGCCCTCCTGGGATGGTGCCCTCACACGCGAGGGCGCAGCTGGAGCCTGAGCGGGGTCGGCATCATCGTAAAGGCAAAATGCTCCCGGACTGGGGGCGCATCCACGGGTTTCGTGAGCGTAAAATTGCGACAGAGCATAGCCATCACCACTTTGATTTCGAGGAATGCCAGGGTGCGCCCTGGACACACCCGTGGCCCGCCCCCAAAGGGCACCAGGGCGTGGGGCGCGTGGCCACTCCGGGGCTCCAGGGGCGCGGTCAGCCAGCGGGCGGGCCGAAACTGTCCGGCGGCGGGAAACGTGTCCTCTTGCAGCCCGCCATACCGGGTGAGGAGAAAGACGGCGGTGCCGGCCGGCAGGTGGATCCCACCGAGATCCACCGCCTGCGTGGGTTCGAAAAACAGCAGGGGTGCTACCGACTTCAGCCGCATCGTCTCGTGCGCCACCGCGTCGATATAGTGGAGCTGTTCCTGCGCCTGCACATCGGGGAGCATCCGGGCCTCTCCGAGCACGGCATCGGCCTCGTGCTGCATGGTATGCTGGACCGCGGGGACATCGGTCATAAAGTGCAGCATCCAGGCCATCGTGTGGGCAGTCGTATCTTCCCCCGCCACCAACATGGTGAGGAGATTGCTCAGGATCTCGTCGTCGCTCCACGCCCGCCCCTCCGCATCGCGTGCCGCCAGGAGGGCCTCCAAGACCGTGGTCGGGGGGGTGGCCCCTGTGGGGTCCTGCGCCAGGCGCGCGCGCCCCTGGGCCATGGCGGCGGCCATCACCGTGTGGAGCGCGGCCAGGGCCCGTGTACAGGCGCGATCCGCCGGGAGGGGGAGGACATGCCAATACGGCACGAGGGCCTGGCACCGACGATTGATCGTCGGCAGAATCTGCGCTAGATACTGCTGGAGGCCCTCCCCCGCGTGTTCCAGGGCGGGGAGGTCGTCCCCGAACGTGAAGAGCGTGGTGACCTCGGCGGTGTAGCGCATCAGCTCGGTGGGGATGTCGACCACGTCGCCCGCGCTGGCCGCGCGGTCCC
>Ga0184627_10000643_pt1 | contig 13501 bp, 10 predicted proteins | sample PLM3_127_b1_FD_133150 | JGI IMG/M metagenome (GOLD analysis project Ga0184627, IMG submission 133150) | Groundwater sediment microbial communities from an aquifer in East River, Colorado, USA - PLM3_127_b1 | ecosystem: Environmental > Terrestrial > Soil > Riparian zone | place: USA: East River...
CGAGTCAGCTCTTTTCCTGTTGTGTAAGGCAAGACTCAACCGGAACATTCAAATATTTTTGGCTGGATTTTATCTGTAGTAGAAGAATCTACCCGTTGCAAATCAATGGGCCGCCGGTTTGGTTCCCACGGCACAATGAAAGGGCCGCGCGATAAAAAGAAAATCGCGCCCATCGGCAGACTCGGCGGCGGCACGCCACTGGGCCGATTCCTCGGGGCTCAGCCCGGCGAGGATGCCGGCTTCCATCCGTTTGCCGTGGGGCTCGCTGAGCTTGAACGGCGCCTGCTGGTGAAACAGTTTCAACGACAGCAGCCCGGCTTCGCGAAAGCGGCGATAGAGGCTGTTGTCCGCGCAGCCCTTCGCGGCGACGTTGCCGCGCGGCAGCTCGGCCTTGGCTTTGAGCTTCGCTTCCAGCGGAACATTGGTCGAGGAATTCATATCTTCGGCGCGCACGATCACGCCGACCCGCCCGCCCGGTTTAGTCACGCGAATCATCTCGGCGAGCATGCGGTCGGCGTCGACTTCTTCCATGACGGTGGTCGATAGGCAGGTTTCGAAAGTGTTGTCCTCGAAGGGCAACGTCTCGGCGCTCGCTTCACGAAATTCGACCGCATCCTGGCAGCCGGTCTTCTGCGCTAGCGCAACGGCTTCCTTAAGAAAGTAGCGGTTGATGTCCACCGCAACGATCGGGTTTTCACCGCGAGTGGCCTGCGCCATGAGACGCGTGAATACGCCGGAGCCGCAGCCGACTTCAAGCACGCGTTCTCCGGGTTTGAGCTCGACCTCGGCGAGGAAACGCTCCAGCACGCGACGGTGCGCCGGCGAGCCGCCGCGCGCTTCCAATTGGCGCACGCCGCCCAATTCAGGACCACCGGGCACGATGGTGCAATACCTTTCGCTAAGCCGCGGCAAAAGCGGCTCCCATTGCGAAGGGGACAAGACCAGCGGCAGCAGGACCAGGGGTGGTCCCGAGCCTAAAATCCGATAGCGAATTCCGGCGACCTCGCCGTCACCCGGAGCGAGGGACGCGGTGCGCAGCGCCGCCTGGAGGTCCATGTGCGCGAGAAACTCCAACATCGCGTCGCCGATGAAATCCGTGCGATCGGCGATCACGTCCGCCCAGTTGACATCGAGATAATCATCGAGAGGAAATGTCGCGGCGAATGGCAGTGTCGCCAGGGACTGGCGCACGATGGCGGCGTTCGGGCCTTTGCCGCCGTAGAAGCACAGCAGGCGCGTGGCGAGCGGACGAAGCGTCTCAGGGTCGAGGGTGCGCGGCGGCAACACCAGCGTGAGCGAGGCGACGATCTCGCGATGGTTGCGCACCAGACCGTCGAATTCCAGGAACTCGCGCGCCGCGAAGTGCGCTTGCTCAAGCCCCAGATGGCGCACCAGCTGAAAAATGCGCTCTTCGGCGGGAAGCTCTACATCCGTGACCATGAGATCGTTCTTGCCATAAGTGCTAAAAAAACAGTGCCGCATCCTGGTTAGTGCGCGACGGTGGCGTCACGAGCGAGAATAACGCTTTCATCGCCCAGTTCGCCAGCGCCGCGAGGATGAAAATGAAAAGCAGCAGCGAATACATATCCGCGATGCGGAACTGGCCGTAGTACTCGACGATCATAAAGCCGAGCCCCGCCTTGGCGATTTTCGTCTCGGCGAGCAGCGCTCCCGTCACCGCCGCGCCCAAACCGATTCTTACGCCTGTGAAAATCTGTCCCGCGATGGCGGGAAGATAAACCCGCGTGGCGATTTGAAACGCGCTGGCGCCGACGCTGCGCGCCACGTCGACGTAAACCGCCTTGACCTCCCGCATTCCGGCGATGGTCAACAGCGAGATTGGAAAGAAGGCCGCGATGGCCCCGACGGCGAGCTTGGAGTGAACGTCGATGCCGAGAAATAAGATGAAGATCGGGAAGATGATGATCTTGGGCACCACCGCCGCGTAAAGAATCAGCGGCTCGACCACTTCCAGCCACGGGCGCCGGCTGCCCCAGAGAATGCCCAGCGGGATGCCTGACAGCGAAGCCAGCAGTAGTGCGCCGCCGACTTCATAGAGGCTCGCCTTGAGATGCGGCAGCAACACCGGCGTGGTGAGGCAGACCCAGAGGGATTCGAGAATCGCCGCCAGCGAGGGAAAGAGCTCGGGGAAAAGTATTTCCGTGCGGCCGATCGATTCCCACACGGCGATAAGACCGAGGAGCGTGAGTAATTGCACCGCGGCGGGCGTCTGCATATGCGCGCCGATGGCGGCTTTGCCGCTATGCGCCGTGGCCATCGCTATCTCCGCATCAGGGTTTGCGCCCGGTTGATGAGGTAGAGAAAAAGAATCGAAAGCAAAACGGTGCCGCCCAATCCCGCGTAAACTTCTTCGACCTCGAAGCGAAACGCGGCGTCGGAAAGCCACATGCCCACGCCGCCGACTTGCGCGACGTATTCCAGGCCAAGGACGGATTTCAGAATATAGGTGAGCGCGAGGCGGAAGCCGCCGAAAATCGTCGGCGCCACCGCCGGAAGCATAATATGCCGAAACATCTGCTTGCCGGAGAGGTTCATGCTGGCGCCGACTTCAAGCAGGATCGGATTGACGTTTTGGAAAGCGCCTTTGGTATTAATGATGGTCGGGATCAAGCCGAAGATCGATGAAAGCGCGATCACCGCGGCGCTGTTGCGGCCAAAGGTAACGAGAAAAACCGGATAAGCCAATATCACGGGCGATGAGAAGAGCGCGGCCAGCGGCATCTCGTAGCTGGTGCCGATCAGCCGGTAACGCCAGAGCAAAAAGCCGGCGCACAGGCCGAACAGCGTCGAGATCGTCAGCGCCGCCGCGATTTCGTAGAGCGTGATGGCGGTCAACAGCAGCGCCTTGCCGTTCCACAGCTCCGACCACAGCACCGTTGCCGCGCGCGATGGAGCGGCGAGGAAAAACGTGCTGATCCAGCCGGCGCGCACCGAGGTTTCGACCAGCGCGAGGGCAGCGAAGATGATGCCGAGACGATAGGCTGTGAGTCTAGTGCTTTCGGACATGAGGGGGTCGCTCGCGATTGAATGCCCTCACCCTTTCCCTCTCCCGCATCCTCCGAAGGCGGATCAGCCTCAGGCTGAAGCGGGCGAGGGGATGAAGACTTTTACGGTAGATAACTCAGATCGATCAGGCTGCTTAGCTCCGCTTGCGTCAGCGGCTGCTTTAAGAAATTGTTCCTGATGCCGTCCTCGACGGTGGCCTGCACGCCGCGGATCGGTTTTAACGTCATCGCCGCGCGGTTGTAATAATCCCAGGTCTTGAGCACCGCGCTCTCCGGGAATTTCAATTCGGCGCGGCGTAGCCAAATCTTCGCGGTGTCCTCTTTGTGGTCGAACATGTAATCGAGGGCGCGCTGCTGCGCTCGGAAAAAGCCGCGCACGGCGTCGGGATTTTTGGCGGCGAAATCCGTATTGACGAAATGCACCCTGGCGGTGATCTCCTTCATCGCTGCGATCTCGTCGCCTTTGACGACCACGCGCAGCTCGCCCTTTTCCACTTTGTCCAATTGAAAGGGCGCCACCGACCAGCCGGCGTCGGATTGGCCGGTGCGCACCGCCGTATAAACCTCCGGTATGCCGCCGAGAGAAACCGGCTCGGCCGGCTTCAGCCCCTTGGCTTTGATCATGTCGGCGATGGCGAGCACCGCCATGTGGCTCGAAGAGCCGGGACGGCTGTAGGCAATTTTTTTGCCGGCGAGGTCGTCGAGGCGGCGCATCGGCGTGTTGGCCTGCACGTACCAGAAGGCGTCCATGCCGGTGATCTCGGCGCCGGCGATTTTGATCGGCGCCTTTCTCACGAAGGCGCTCACGACGGCGAGGGTGCCGGTGCCCAGCCCGATCTGCGCGTCGCCGGACACCACCGCCTGGACGTTCTCGCCGCCGCCGCGGGTGAACACCGCGTCGACGTCGATATTGTTTTCCCGGTAAAAGCCTTTCTCCTGGGCGACGTAAACCGGCACCGCGACCGTAAAGAGCACACGGTGGGGAACCACGAGGATAAGCTTGGTGCGCGCCGCGGCCGCCCAGGCGGATGCTGAAGCACCACTCATGCAAGACAACAGAATGGACAAAGAGAAAATTATGAATCGCTTATAGCCGAGCAGCCGCTTCTTCATAGCCGGACCTCCTTAACTACTTTTTTCCGTGAGCCGAAAACTTTTTATCGATTCCTCTCTGAGCGCGCTCCAGACTTGCCCAACCAGTCTGCCGAAGCGATCCGAGGCGATGATGGATGAGTCGCGCGGGTGGGGCAGGTCGATGTCGACCATGGTCTTGATCTTGCCGGGGCGCGCGGTCATGACCACGACGCGGTCGGAGAGCTGCACCGACTCGTTGATGTTGTGGGTTACGAAGATAATCGTCTGGTTCAGAGCGTCGCGGATTTTGAGCAACTCTTCGCCGAGGATGATGCGGGTCTGCTCGTCCAGGGCGCCGAAGGGCTCGTCCATCAGCAGAATCTTCGGTTCGAGAATTAACGCCCGGGCGATGGCGACGCGCTGGCGCATGCCGCCGGAAAGCTCGGAAGGGTAGCGGTGCTCGAATCCGGCCAGACCGATGAGACGAATCATGTCGCCCGCTTTTTTCCGCCGCTCCGCCTCGCCGACGCCCCGCATCTCCAAGCCGAATTCCACGTTAGCCAACGTCGTGCGCCAGGGAAAGGTGGACTCTTCCTGAAACACCATCGCGATGGATCGGTGCGGCCCTTCGACTGTTTCGCCGGCCACGGTCAGCTCACCGCCGGTGGCGGGAATCAAGCCGCCGATGATTCTCAGCAGCGTCGATTTACCGCAGCCCGAAGGACCGATGATGGAAAAAAATTCGCCGGCGCGAACTTCGAGTGAAATATCGTCAACCGCCGGCACGGCGGCAAGACCGTTGTCAGTGCCGCCAAAAACTTTGCTGATGTTGCGGAGGTTCAGCATCGGCGGTCTTCCTAAAGCATTTTCCCCTCACTCCTCACTCTTCACCCCTGACTCCTTACTCCTCACTCCTCACTCCTTACTTTTCATAGGGGTGTCGTCGTTGGGGGCGGCTTACGGTGCCGCGTCGCCTGCTCGTAGGCATAGGCGAACTTGATCATGTTGGCGTCGTCATAGGGCCGTCCGAGAAACGTGATGCCGGCCGGCAGGTTGTCGCGGGTAAATCCGGCGGGCACCACGATGGATGGAACGAAGACCAGATAGGTGTTGAGGTGCGGCGCGCCTTTCTGATCGACGAACGGCGGGTTGAGGCCGTCCTTGATCAGCGTCGGCTGGTGCTCGACGGTCTTGTGCACGATGGCGTCGAGCTGGTTGTCGGCCATGACTTTGAGCATCTTAGTCATCAGCTCGTCGCGCGCCTTGAGATATTCATAGTGGGCGTTGTTGTCGGGCGCTCTCTTCCAGCGCTCCTGCGAGCGCCGCACGACTTTGGCGAAATCCGGCGACGCAGCCGCTTCCGCGCGGGACTTAAACGGCGGATTCGCGCACCTGCCGAAATATCGCTTGAACGACTCCTCTTCGTCGGTGAAACTTCCCGCCCGCTTGGCGAGCAGCGCCTTCAAATCGGGAATCATCACCGGATCGACGAGCAGGGCGCCGGCGGCCTTGAGCTCGGCGACGGCCCTGTTGAAGACCTCGTCGATCTTTTTGAAGTCGTCCGAATCGGGCTCTGAACCGAGCCCCATGGACTCGCGCAGGATGCCCAGACGCGCGCCCTTGAGCCCGTTCTTGTCGAGAAACTTGGTGAAGCTTTCCGGCGCGTGACCGACGCCCCTGGCGGTGACGGGGTCCTCCGGGTCGTAGCCGATCATGACGTCCAACAGTTGCGCCAAATCGGTAACGGTGCGCGCCATGGGACCGAGGGAGCCGTTGATCGACGGCCAGCCGGCGTACACGCCGCCCCGGCTGACGAGTCCGGCGGTGGGGCGCATGCCGGCGATTGAGTTCCAGGTGGACGGCCGGCGAATGGAGGCCAACCCTTCTTGGCCGACGGCGACAGTTGAAAAATTCGCCGCCACGCAGGCCGCGGAGCCCCCGGAGGAGCCGCCGACGGTTCTTTCCAGATCGTACGGGTTGCGCGTCGAGCCGAACAGCGAGCCGTGAGTATCGCCGCCGCCGAGCTCGCCGAGGGTGGTTTTTCCGAGAATGATCGCGCCGGCTTTTTTGAGATTCTCGACGACGAAGCAGTCCCGCTCGGGACGGTAGTCTTTGAATAACACCGAGCCCAAAGTCGTCGGCATGCCCGCGGCGTCGGCTTGATCCTTGACGACTACCGGGATGCCGTGAAGCGGCCCGGCGAAACCGGAGGTCTTGAATGCCGTATCCAGCCGGTCCGCCTCTTTGAGAGCTTCGGAGTTGAGCGTGATGATCGCGTTGATCGCCGGGCCTTTCTTGTCATACGCTTCGATGCGGTCGAGATAGATCTGCACCAGTTGGCGGCAGGTTAGCTGGCCGGACTTATAGGCGGCGTGGATTTCGTCGATGGTGGTCTCGAGAACGTTGAAGGTCATCTGACGGTCTCCTTAGACTGACATCGCTTCAATACTTCAGCGTCGGCAAAATGTCCAGCTTGCGGCGCGCACCCTTGAGAGCGGTAAAGCCGCAACTAAATAGGAACAGATAATTTTGACCACGAAGGACACAGCACGGCAAAGCCGCAACCAAAGACGAAAAAGCAAATTTTACCACGAAGGTCACGAAGCATGCCCTGAGCATCGTCGAAGGGAGCACGAAGTTAAGAAGTTTAAAAATATCAATGTCCGAAACCTTCGTGGCCGGAGCCTATCCTGAGCATAGCCGAAGGGTGTGCTTCGTGGTGAGATAGTATTTTCACCCCGGCGCATGAGGCGCACAATTTTTCAATTATAGCCGTACGAAAGGCTAAGACTTCGTGTCGTCGACCGCCATGAACTGTTTCTCGATCTTCTGCCATGCGTCCAAGCCGACGACGTTATCGCGCTCTTTGAATGTCGTGAGCATCGCATCCATCGCCTCGGTGGTGCCGTCGCGCTTGAGCAGGCCGAGCACCTGGCGCATGGCGTGAATCCCGGCTCTTTGCGTCTCGGAGGGATAGATGGCGATGCGGTAGCCCATCTTCTGCAGACGATCGACCGGCAGCATCGGTGTCTTGCCGCCCTTGAAAACGTTGACCAGCAAGGGCACTCCGGTTATGCGCCGTGGAATTTCCTCCAGCTCCGACTCCGACTGCGGCGCCTCGACGAAGACGGCGTCGACGCCGAGCCTCGCGAAAGCGCGCGCGCGGCTAATGGCGTCGTCGAAGCCATGCACGCCGCGGGCGTCGGTGCGCGCGATGATGCAGAAGTCCGGGTCGCTGCGGGCGGCGAGGGCGGCTTGCAACTTGTTTTCCATTTCGGCGAGGGAAATGACCTCTTTGCCGTCCAAGTGGCCGCAGCGCTTGGGCGTGATCTGGTCCTCGATGTGGATCGCCGCGACGCCGGTCCGCTCATATTCGCGCACCGTGCGGACGAGATTGACGGCGTTGCCGTAGCCGGTGTCGGCGTCGGCGATCACCGGGATGTTGACTGCGGACACGACCTGCGCCGCGCGCTCGATGGTCTCCGACATGGTGACGAGGCCAATGTCGGGGATGCCCATGCTGCGCGCCACCGCGCCGCCGCTGAGATAAGCCGCCTCGAACCCCGCTTCCTCGACCAGACGAGCGGAGAGTCCGTCGAAGCAGCCGGGGGCGACCAGAAGTTTGTCGCGCTTGAGCAATTGTTTGAGAACTTGTCGTGGAGTCATGGTTACCTCTTATTTTTGACTTCCCGTGAATCGACATGGCGCTCGCCGTTTTGAGTCTCGGGTTTCGAGTCTAGAGTTAACCCGAGACGCGGGACTCGGGACACGAGACTCTTTGGGTTATTTTACGACGAACATGTCCATGTACTTATCGACCGCCGTCGCTTGCAGCGCTTTCGGGTCGTTACACAGATCCATGATTTTGCGACATTGCTCCGGGGCCAGTCGCGACGCCAGATTCGCTTCAAACTTTTTAACCAGCAGCGGCATGCCCTCGGCGCGCCGGCGGCGGTGGCCGATGGGATATTCCACGACGACCTTGTCCGTCGCCGAGTGGTCCTTGAAGAAAACTTGCACCGCGTTGGCGATGGAGCGCTTGTCCGGGTCCAAGTAGTCGCGGGAGTAGCGCGCGTCCTCGATCACGATCATTTTGTCTCGCAGCGCGTCGACGCGCGGGTCCTTGGCGACGGCATTTTCGTAATGATTCGCGGTCAGCTCGCCGAAGATCAGCCCGATGGCGGTCATGTATTGAATGCAATGATCGCGGTCCGCCGGATTGTGCAATGGGCCGCTCTTGTCGATGATGCGCACCGCGGATTCCTGCGTGGTAATCATCACCCGGTCCACTTCGTCCAATCGATCCTTGACCTCGGGATAAAGCTGCAACGCGCACTCGACGGCCGTCTGGGCGTGAAACTCCGCGGGGAAGGAAATCTTAAACAAGACATTTTCCATGACATAGGAGCCGAAGGGGCGCCGGAGCGAAAAACGTTTGCCGCGAAAGAGCGCGTCGTAGAAGCCCCAACCCTTGGCGGAGAGCGCGGACGGATAGCCCATCTCGCCTTGCATGGCCATGAGTGCCAGGCGCACGCCGCGGCTGGTGGCGTCGCCCGCGGCCCAGGATTTTCGCGGCCCGGTATTGGGCGCGTGACGGTAGAGGCGAAGCGCGCCGCCGTCGGTCCAGGCGTTGGAGAGCGCGCTGACGATTTGCTCGCGGCTGCCGCCGAGCATCGCCGTCGCCACGGCCGCGGTGGCGACGCGCACGAGCAGGACGTGATCCAAGCCGACGCGGTTGAAGCCGTTCTCCAGAGCGAGCACGCCTTGGATCTCGTGGGCCTTGATCATGGCGATAAGAACGTCGCCGAGCGTCAGCGCCTTTTGTTTGGTTCGGCTCAAATAATCCGCCAGAGCCAGTATTCCGCCGAGGTTATCGGACGGATGGCCCCATTCGGCAGCGAGCCAGGTATCGTTGTAATCGAGCCAGCGGATCATCGCGCCGATGTTGAACGCGGCGTGGACCGGATCGAGCTGCCAATCGGTGCCGGGAACCCGTGCGCCATTTTCCAATTCCGCGCCTGGAACGATGGGCCCCAGGTGTTTCGCGCATTCGGGGTAGTGCAGCGCCAGAAGCCCGCAGCCGATGGTGTCCATGAAACAGTAGCGCGCCGTATCGAACGCTTCCTGGCTGGTCGGCAGGTAGTCGAGTGCGTAATCGGCGATGGCGATGAGGACCTCGTCGGGCGCGGGACGGATATTGGAGCTTGCGCTAGTCATGACTTTGGCGGTTAGCAATCGGGATAAACGGGCGCGGCTCTGGGCCGACATAATCCGCGTTGGGACGAATCAACCGATTATCGGCGCGCTGTTCGATGATATGCGCGGCCCAGCCGGTGATGCGCGAGACGACGAAAAGCGGCGTGAACATCGCCGTGGGAATGCCGCAGAGGTGGTAGGCGCTGGCGCTGTAAAAATCGAGATTGGGAAACAACTTTTTTTCGCGGCGCATGACCTGTTCGACGCGCTCGGAGACCGCGTAGAGGCGAGAGTCGCCGTGAGCTTCCGCGAGTTTCTTCGACCATGCCTTGATGACATCGGAGCGCGGATCGGAAATTTTATAAACGCGGTGGCCAAAACCCATAACAAGCTTCTTCGCCGCGATCATTTTGAGCACGCCTCTTTCCGCGGCGTCCGGCGTGGGAAATTCTTCGATCAGCGCCATCGCCGCTTCGTTGGCGCCGCCGTGCAGCGGCCCGCGCAGCGCGCCGATGGCGCCCGTCACCGCCGAGTAGAAATCGGGCAGGGTGGACGTGATCGTGCGCGCGGTGAAGGTCGAAGCGTTGTATTCATGCTCGGCGTAGAGGATGAGCGACACGTCGATGGCGCGGCGATTAAGCTCGTCGGGCTTCTTGCCGTGGAGCAGATGGAGGAAGTGTCCGGCGGTGGTGTCGTCGTCGGATTCCGTGTCGATGTGTTTGCCGCTCGCGTGAAAGTGGTGCCAGTAAAGCAGCATTGCGCTAAAACAGGCCGTCAGCCGGTTCGCGACCGCGAACTGTTCGTGACCGAGTCCTTCGGGCTCCAGCGTGCCGAGCATCGAGCAGCCGGTGCGCATGACGTCCATCGGATGCGTGTGGAGCGGAATTTGTTCGAGCACCCGTTTCAAGGGAGCCGGCAACCCGCGCAGGCCGCGCAGTTTGGCCCGGTATTCAAGCAAGTCGCCCTGCTTGGGGAGCCGCCCATAGATCAAAAGGTAGGCGACCTCCTCGAAACTCCCATGCTCCGCGAGATCGCGGATCGAATAGCCCCGATAGGTGAGGCCTTTGCCTTCTTTGCCGACGGTGGCGATCGCCGTCTGTCCGGCGCTGACTCCCGCGAGGCCGGCCGCGTTATCCGTTGCCATCAGTTTGTCCTCCAGCTCCAATTTGCAACGATTACGTTGTCCAATGCAAGCCAAGCTCATGCGAATTGTTCAAGCTGTTCAAATCGTTCAAACCGTTCAAGTGGAGCCCCCCCGGGCAAGCCCGTGCAACTTTCAGTACGCCCGTGGGGCGGAATCCTGAGCAAGAGCCCCGGCCAAGTCCGGGGCTCGAGTCGAAGGTTCGTTCAAATGGATCAAGTCGGTCAAGGATCGTCGTCAACGCGGGGCCTTGACAGTTTGCCGCTATATTGGATAGTCGCATGTTATGAGAAAATTTTTCGACTAGGAGTTGCGTCATGCCTTTACCGCAGAGTTTCAAAGCGATGGTCGTTACGGAGACGGCCGACAAAACTTTCGTGCGCGAGGTCAAGCAGCGGGAGTTCGGCGACTTGCCCGCGGGAGAATTGATCATCGAGGTTAAATATTCTTCGCTCAACTACAAGGACGCCTTGTCGGCGACCGGGAACAAAGGCGTGACACGCAAATATCCCCACACGCCGGGCATCGACGCCGCCGGAGTGGTTGCCGGCAGCACGACGAGGTCATTCGCCGTAGGCGATCAGGTTATCGTCACAGGCTTCGACCTGGGCGTGAATACGCCTGGAGGATACGGCCGCTACATCAGCGTGCCCTCAGGTTGGGCGGTGAAGCTGCCGCAGGGAATGTCTTTGCGCGACAGCATGGCTTACGGCACCGCGGGTTTTACCGCGGCGCTGTGCGTGATGAGGTTGTCGGCCTACGGCCTCACTAAAGATCAGGGCGAAGTGCTGGTCACCGGCGCCACCGGCGGCGTGGGCAGCATCGCCGTGGGCATTCTCGCCAAATTGGGCTACGAAGTCGTCGCCGCCACCGGCAAGAGCGATGAAAAAGATTTTCTCACCCGGCTCGGCGCTAAAGCGATCATCTCGCGGGAGGAAGCCAACGACACTTCGGGTCGACCGCTGCAGAAGGGGCGGTGGGCCGGTGTGGTCGATACCGTCGGAGGAAATATTCTCGCGACGGCACTTAAGACCACGAAGGATGGCGGCCTGGTCGCCGCCTGCGGCAACGCGATGTCCGCCGATCTGGTCACGAGCGTTTATCCATTCATTCTCAGAGGCGTAAGTCTTTTAGGCGTCAACTCGGTCGATATCCCCATGCGCCCGCGCACGATGGCGTGGCAGATGCTCGCGAGCGATTGGAAGGTCGATCTCTCGGGCGGTCTCGTCACGGAATGTTCCTTGGAAGAGTTGAGCCCGAAGATCGATCTGATTCTTAAGGGCGGCATCAGGGGCAGAGTCGTGGTTGATCTAAGCAAGTGATTGTCGAACAAGAAATTTAACCCCAATAAACCTAGCGCAGCTGCGCCGCAATCGAAGAAGAAAAGAAAACTTTTACCACGAAGGACCCAGCGCGGCAGAGCCGCAACCGAATCTCGGAGTATCTCCCGCAAAGACGCTAAGGCCGCAAAGGTCGGAGATTACGGGTGAAAATCATTTGCGAGAATATTTTATCTTTCCCCTCCGAACTTGGCGTCTTTGCGCCTTGGCGGGAGGAATTTCCGAATCCGAGAACCTTCGACTTCCGGAATATTTAAGCGGCACGCTATGACAAACATGTTGGTCTTAGTTTTTGGATAGTAGTACGAAGGACACGAAGTTTTGGAAAATAGATATCCGAACCGTTCGTGACCGGAGTCTACCCTGAGTGTAGTCGAAGGGTGCCTTCGTGGTGAGGATCGAATTCCTCGAATGACGCATGGACTAGGAACCGCCACCCAGGATTCGGCGCTGAGCCATCTGCGCGTCGTCGAGTTGGGCGAAATCCCGGCATCCTATGCGACACGGCTGCTCGCCGACTTGGGCGCCGATGTAATCAAGGTCGAGCCGCCGGGAGGCGATCCGAGCCGTTTGCTTCCGCCGTTCGCCGGCAACATCGAGCATCCCGAGAGAAGCCTCACGTTCATCCAAGCCAACACCAACAAGCGCGGCATCGTGCTCGATCTCGAAAACTCGGCGACGGATCGTGGGGTCTTCGCGAACCTGCTCGGCTCGGCGCAACTCTTCATTGAAGCGACGCCGCTCGGCTATCTGGAAAAGTTGGGCTTCACCGATGGGCGCTTCGAGAGAGAATTTTCCGCCCTCGTCATCGTTTCTCTGACTCCCTTCGGCCGCACGGGACCGTACTGCAATTACAAAGGCAGTGACGCCATCGCCAACGCTTCGGGGGGATTCTTGTACGGACAAGGCGACGACAAGCGCGGACAGTGCACAGCGCCGAGCCATCTCGCCTATCAGGTCGCGGCGTGTGTCGCGGCGACGTTGGGGCTCGCCGGCGTGCGCCACGCGCGGGAAACCGGCGCAGGGCAGCGCATCGATATGTCGCTCCAAGAAGCGCTCACTTTCACTAACAGCAGCTCGGTGGCGCGCTACACGCTGGAGAATCGGCTCGAGCGCAGGCCCGGAGCCAGAGCCTACGGCGGCGCGGGCACGAATATTTACCGCTGCAAGGACGGGCGCTACGTTCACTTCACGACCAACATGCCGCATATGTGGAAAGAGTTCGCGCAGTACTGGATGACCGATCCGGCGCTGGCAGGCCCCGAGTGGGAGAGTCCAAGATACCGCGACGCGCACGCCGAGCAGGTGGCCAACGTCTTCGCGGAGTTCATCGGCCAATGCACTGCTGACGAATTCGCCAACGAAGCCCAGCGGCGCCATCTCGCCGCCGCGCCGCTGAATACCATCGGGGAATTCGTCGAATGCGAGCAGCTGCGGTCGCGCGAGTGGCTCCAGGAGATCGAGCATCCCGTCATCGGCCGCTATCGGGCGCCGGGTTTTCCCATGAGATTATCTTTGACGCCGATGCGCTTGCGCCGCCCGGCGCCGCTCCTCGATCAGCACCGAAAGGAAATCCTGGCAGAGCTGGAACAAAGTACTCCACACTCCGATACTCCGGCCGTAGTCAACGATCGTGCGCATCAACCCATGCTCGCCGGTCTGCGCATGGCCGATTTGACGCAGCAATACGCCGGGCCCTTGGGAACGGAGATGCTCGCCTATTA
>Ga0184627_10000644_pt1 | contig 13489 bp, 14 predicted proteins | sample PLM3_127_b1_FD_133150 | JGI IMG/M metagenome (GOLD analysis project Ga0184627, IMG submission 133150) | Groundwater sediment microbial communities from an aquifer in East River, Colorado, USA - PLM3_127_b1 | ecosystem: Environmental > Terrestrial > Soil > Riparian zone | place: USA: East River...
GCAACCATCCAGCCTGCCAACGAGGCGCAGGTGGCGTACAAGGAAAGGGCTCTCAGGATCCCGGCGCATTACGTTGCGCGCCTCACTGCCTTGTTGTGCTCGAACGCGCACGACATCCCCGGGCAGTTGTTCGGCGTGCGCGGCCGCGAGTTGTTCCTGTTCTCCCAACCGCGGCCGGTGGCGCGAACGCAGATGAACCCGGGAACTTCGTGGAATCTCGAAGGCCTCGCGAAGGCGATGCAATCCGAGTTCGCCGGAAAACTGATTGATCTGGGCACCGACCTGGAATTTTTCAATACCGAACCGCTTGTTTGAGGGGTACCCCATGACAGCCACAGCCACCCTCGAAGTGAAGACCGCAGCCGAACTGGCGCACCAGCCGGAGGAATACCGGACGGCGGTGAAGAAGATCGTCGTTAGCCACGCGGTCAACGAGCTTTACGGCGCGCAGGTGTTCGACGAGCCCGCCATCGCGCTGGCGCCGACGCCTTACGCCAAGTGGCTGACCTGTAGGGTGGCGATGGAGGAGTACCATCACCATGTGAGGTTCCGGGGGTTGGCGGAGGAAATCGGCGTTGAGGCGGCAATGCTCGACCCGAAGGTGAAGAAGCCGCTGACGATCTTCAATTTCGAGCTCAGAACCTGGCCGGAGTTCTGCGTGATCAAGGCGATTGCGGACTATGCCGAGATTCTGCAGGTGGAAGACCTGCTTCACTGCAGTTTCCATCCGCTGCGCAACCTGGCGCGCATCACCATGCCGGAGGAAAAGTTCCACGCCAAGTTCGGCAAGGACTTCTGCATGGAACTGATCCAGACCGGGGAAGGCAGGGCGGCGGTGCAGGATGCGATCAACCGCTATTTCCCGATCACGCCGGGATTCTTCGGCGCCAGCAAGTCGAAGAACAACGAGATGTTTCTGCGCTGGGGACTGAAAAGCCGCACCAACGACGAAATGCGCACCGACTTCCTCGGTCGCGTGACCGAACTGGTGGAGAAGGATTTCGGTTTGTCTTTGCCGAGAATCTAGGGCGTTAACCGCAGAGGCGCAAAGACGCAAAGGAAACGCAGAGAAAATCAGGAAAACATGAATAGTGGAAAAAACGTCACGGGTGGACTTTTCGTTGATGAATGGTCCGTACGCTTAGATGTTCCCTTCTGCGACGATCAGATTTTTGTCCGGTCAAGTTCTTCTTTGCGTTTCCTTTGCGCCTTTGCGTACCCCTCAAGGGGGTATTGAAAAGAATCTTTGCGGTGAAGGTCTAGAAAGATTGCGGTGAGGGTTTAAATAGCAGGCAGGAGGGAAAAATGGGACAGCCGATGAAGGATGCCCGCGCGGAGCGGGAAGCGTATTACCGCCGCATCGGGCGGGCGCACCTGACGCCGCTGTGGGAGTCGATGAGCACGCTGGTGCCGAAACAGCCGGCCTCGCCGTGCGTGCCGGCGCTGTGGAAGTACGGGGAAGTTCGCCCGTGGCTGATGGAATCCGGCAGCCTGATTACTGCGAAGGAAGCGGTGCGCCGCGTGCTCATCCTCGAGAACCCCGGCCTGCCCGGCCAGTCCTCGATTACCCATACGCTCTTTGCCGGCTGGCAGCTCATCCTTCCAGGCGAAGTGGCGCCCAGCCACCGCCATACCCAGACCGCATTGCGGCTGATCGTCGAAGGTTCCGGCGCATATACCGCGGTGGACGGCGAGCGCGTCACCATGCATCCCGGAGATTTCATCATTACGCCGTCGTGGACCTGGCACGACCACGGCAACCCGGCCGACGAACCGGTGGTGTGGCTGGACGGGCTCGACATCCCGCTGGTGCGCTTTCTCGATGCCGGTTTTGCCGAGGAATATCCGCGCGAGGAGCAGGAAATTGTGCGGCCGGAGGGCGATGCGTGGCTGCGCTACGGCAACAATCTTTTGCCGATCGAATACCGGTTGCAAGGCTCTTCCTCGCCGGTGTTCGCATATGCGTATGCGCGCTCGCGCGAGAGTCTGCGTCAACTGGCCCGGGTGGACAAGCCGCACGCCTGCCACGGACACAAGATGGAATTTGTCAATCCCGCAAGCGGCGGACCGGCGATGCCGAGCATGAGCTCATTCATCCAGTTGCTGCCGCGGGGTTTCAGCGGCCGGCCTTACCGCAGCACCGATGGCACCGTGTTTTCGGTGATCGAAGGCAACGGCCGGGTTGTAATCGGCGGCCAGACCTTCGGGTTCACTGCGCGCGACACCTTTGTCGTACCGTCCTGGCACGCCTACGCGCTTTACGCGGAAGACGACGCCTTGCTGTTCAGCTATTCCGACCGGCCGGTGCAGCGTGCGCTCGGGCTTTTCCGGGAGGAGCTGCTGAAATAGGCGCGGCGCTGATAGCGATACACCGCCGCGCGCTGGCGTTGCTGACCGGCCGCGGGGATGATCACCTCTATGTGCAAAAATACGCGCTGTTTGCGCGCGGCCGCTGGCCGCTGGGAATGCGCTAATCCAATTCTTATCTACTCTGACCATGAGTGAAAACCTACTGCTGTTCGACATCGGGCCGGTCGCGTCTGTGCCGGTCATCGGCCGCAAAGAAAAATTTCCAGTACACCGCGTTTACTGCGTCGGCCGCAATTACGCCGCGCATGCGCGCGAGATGGGCAAGGACCCGGAGAAGGAGCCGCCGTTTTTTTTCATGAAGCCGGCGGATGCGGTGGTGCCCGGCGGCGGGCAGATGCACTACCCTCCGGGTACCCAGAGTCTCCATCACGAGATCGAACTGGTGGTGGCAATCCAGCGCGAGGGGCGCAACATCGCGGCGGCAAAGGCGCTGGATCACGTCTACGGCTACGCGGTCGGCCTCGACATGACCCGCCGCGACCTGCAAATGAAGGCGCGCGACATGGGCCGACCGTGGGATTTCGGCAAGGCCTTCGACGAGTCCGCCCCGATCGCCCATATCCACCCGGTTGCGAGCCACGGCCACCATTCGACCGGAAACATCTGGCTCAAGGTCAACGGCGAATTGCGCCAGCAGGCGGACCTGGCAGACATGATCTGGAACGTGCCCGACACCATCGCGTTTCTTTCCGAGTATTACCTCCTCAAACCCGGCGACCTGATATTCACCGGCACGCCGGCTGGAGTCGGCGCGGTAAAGCGCGGCGATCAGCTGGTCGGCGGCGTGGAAGGCCTGGGCGAGCTGGTCGTCACGGTGGTTTGAGTCTTTCCGGCGGACAAGAACAAGAACATGAACGCGGTCGCGCAAAAGACATGGCTGGAAGCTGCACTCAACGGGCCCTGGACCCGAGGCCGCCAGCCTGGTATTCCCGTTACGGTGAAGGACATCGTCGAGCAGGGCATCGCCTGCGTGAAGGCCGGTGCCGCCATAGTGCACCTGCATGCTTACGACGAGGCGAGCGGGCGGCAAACCGAGGATCCGGACGTGTACTCGCGCATCATTGAAGGCATCCGCACCAGGGTGGACGCGATCGTCTATCCGACCATCCCGACCACCGGGCTCAAAGGTCAGGCCGGCGAACAGACGCCACAGCAGCGCTTTGCCCACGTCGAGGAACTCGCCCGCCGCAGGCTGATCGAGTGGGCCGCGGTGGACCCGGGATCGGCCAACGTCGCGCATTACGACGAACTGCGCGAGGACCGGACCGGATTCGTTTATCTCAATCCTGAAGACCACATCCGCCATGGGCTGAATCTTGCAATGCGTTACGGCTTTCATCCGGCCTACGCGATTTACGAACCCGGATTTCTGCGCCTCGGCGCGACGCTGCACTGGCGCAGCAGTTGCCCGCGCCCGATTTACCGTTTCATGTTCTCGCGCGGTTTCACCTTCGGCTTCCCGCCCGAGGATTACGGCGTCACGGCTTATCTCAATCTGCTCGACCAGGTGGCCCCGGGCGCAAACTGGATGATCGCGGGGCTTGACGTTGACGTGCTCCCGTTGATTCCGCGTGCGGTGATGGAAGGTGGACAGGTACGGGTGGGCCTGGAAGACGCGCCGTTCGGCTCGGACAAGAGCAACCTGCAATGGGTCGAAGAAGCGGCACAACGCATCGGCGACGCCGGCGGGGAACTGGCGACGGCGATGGATGTGCGTGCCGCGCTGGCGCCCGAGGACCAGGAAACACCGTAGGGAACAATCTGCGCAACGCCCTATAATCTCGCCCTCTGAATCGATAGAACCACAAGGAATGTATGAGCTCCAGGATCGGCATCACCATGGGCGACCCGTCGGGTATCGGACCGGAAATCATCGTCAAGACGCTGGCCGAGATGGATCCGCAGACGCGCGCGGCTTCCGCCGTGGTGGGCAACATGGATATCCTCCGGCGCGCCGACAAGCTGCTCGGCACCGGACTCACGTTTGTCGACGGCCTGGACGCGAAAAGCGGGGAGGTGCCGGTTGCCAACGTGCTGACGAAAGACCAGGACAAGATTCGCGACGGCCAAGTCGGCGCGGCCGGCGGCGAGGCGGCCTACCGCTACGTCGAAGCCGCAGTCAAACTGGCGCTAGACGGCAAGATCGCCGTGATCGTGACCGCGCCGCTCAATAAAGCGGCCATGCATGCGGCGGGTCATCACTTCGACGGACACACCGAACTGCTCGCGCACCTTACCGGCGCGAAATCCTCGTTCATGCTGCTTGCAGGGGACCAGTTGAACGCCGTCCACGTCACCACCCACACTTCGCTCCGGAATGCGGCGGAAAAGCCGACCATCGAGCGCGTGGTCGCGACTATCCGCGCCGGGCATCAGCATTTTCGCGAACTCGGCATGGCCAATCCGCGCATCGCGGTGGCCGGGCTGAACCCGCACTGCGGCGAGGGCGGTATTTTCGGCCGCGAGGAGATCGACCGCATTCAGCCCGCCGTCGAAGCGGCAAGAAAGGCAGGCATCGACGTCAAGGGGCCGATCTCTGGGGACACCGTGTTCTACCGCGCGCTCAAAGGCGAATTCGACCTGGTCGTGGCGCAGTACCACGACCAGGGGCATATCCCCACCAAGCTGATTGCCTTCGACACCACGGTGAACGTGAGTCTTGGCCTGCCGATCCGCCGCACCTCGGTGGACCACGGCACTGCGCACGACATCGCGTGGACCGGCAAGGCGAGCAACGTCAACATGAAAGCCGCCATCGCCTACGCGCGCAAGATGGCCGATCGCGTCGCTGCATAGGATCTGATAGCCGCCAAGAGCGCCAAGAAAGACCGAACAAAGATCTGTCGCTATAGAACGCAGTGAAAAGCAATTTCCGTTGCATTTCTTGGCGCTCTTGGCGTCTTGGCGAATTTTTTCGCTGACTGTGGTGAGACTTGAATGGTGCAGAACCCCCGCGTACTGATCGTTGCGGACGACCTGACCGGGGCGATGGACAGCGCCGGGCCTTTCGCCGAAATCGGCGTCGAAACCTGGGTCGTGGCGGCACCGATGCAATGCGATCCGGCGACGATCGCCCAGGCACGCGTGGTATCGGTCAATACCGACAGCCGTCATCTGCCGGCGGCGCAGGCAGCATCCCGGGTGCGCGATATCGTGCGTCGCCTCGGTCCCGAGGCTTTCGACGTCGTCGTAAAAAAAATCGATTCCACGCTGCGCGGCAACGTGGTGGCCGAGACCCTGGCATTGCTGGAGACCAGTGGCCGCCGCGGGGCGGTCATCGCACCGGCGTTTCCGGCTCAGGGGCGCACAATGAAAAGCGGCGTGGTCCACGTCAACGGCGTGCCGTTGGCAGAGACCGTTTTTGCCAGGGACGCGCTGTCGCCGCCGCCGCTCGCGCCGCTGCAGCAGGTCTTTGCCGAAGCCGAGCGGGGGCTGGGCGTTGCGAATGCCGGAGCCGCGGATGATTTCAGCAGCGGATCGAATATCCGGATCTGGATCGTGGACGCTGCTACCGACGCAGACCTGGCGGCCACGGTAAGCGCGGTTTATCACCAACTCGGCGATCTGCTACTGGCGGGTTCCGCGGGAATCACCAAACCGCTGGCCCGCGCCTGTTTCGGCAAAACGGCATCGCAGGCGGTCCCGGAGAAACTTACCGGCACCATCGTCTTCGCGGTCGGTTCGCGTGCAGTACAAAGCGCCGAGCAGGTCGAGTCGCTGATGCAGGAACCGGGTACGCGGATGCTGCGCGCACCCAATGGACGACTTGCGCAAAAGGAGTTTCCCGTCGCGCGCAATCTGGTCCTGAAGGCTACCGCAGACGATGCAGGCCGGGAGGGCGACGCGGAACAGGTAGCGAACGACATGGCAAGGAATGCAATCGACGCTGCCCGGCGCACGCATGCGCAGGCACTGGTCGCCACCGGCGGCGACACCGCGATCGCCATCCTCACGGTGACCGGGAATCCGGCGCTGCAGGTACTCGGTGATCTGATGCCGGGAATTCCGTATGCGCGCATTCGCGTGGACGGCGCGCCGCTGTGGCTGGTGACCAAAGCCGGCGGATTCGGCGGGCGCGACACGTTTCGCCAGATCGTGCGCCGGCTGCGCGCTGAATCAGCGCCGTCCACGGCTGTGGAAAGGAAAGGGTAATGTATGGAAAGCCGAAGTTCTTACCACGAAGACACGAAGGCACGAAGAGATGCAAATGCAATTCCGGAATTGATGTGGAATTACGATACGCGGAGTTGAAATGGTCCGATATCCACTGGTGAAACGAGGTTCGAGCAAAATCATCTGTTCCCGGTTTTCTTCGTGTCTTCGTGCCTTCGTGGTGAGATTTGGATTTGAGGAATTTTGTCGTTTCGTATAGAAAAAATTGGATTCCATTAAACACTTCCTGAATCCGGCGAGCATCGCGGTGGTGGGCGCGGGCGAGCGGCCGACCAGTTCCGGCGGCGCCGTGCTGCGCAACCTGCTGGCGTCAGGCTACAAGGGGCGCATCATTCCGGTGAATCCCAAGGGCGGTGAAATTCTCGGGCTGGCCGCCAAGGCCTCGCTGAAGGACCTCGACAAGCCGGTGGATCTGGTCACCGTGCTGGTGAAGCCGGAAAGCATTCTCGAAGTGGTCAGCGAGGCCGCGCAGACGGGGCACAGGAACATCCTCGTGCTTCCTGGCGGCTTCGTCGAGGCGGGCGAAGCGGGCCGCAAACGCGACGACGAGCTTCGCAGGTTCGCCGCGGAGAAGGGTTTGACGATCGGCGGTCCGAATTGCGCCGGCGTGATCAACCTGCTCGATCCGAAGGCGCCATTCGCCGCGACTTTTTTCGGCGACATGCCCAGGGGCGGCGGCGTGGCGATGATTTCGCAATCGGGCGCGATCATCGAAGAGGCGATCGCGGCGAGCCACGCGCTCAGCATTCCGCTGGGAGCGGTCGTGTCGGTGGGCAACAGCATGCACCTCGGCGTCATCGAGTACCTCGACCAGCTCGGCCGCGAAGACAAGTGCAAGGCGATCCTGCTCTATCTCGAATCCTTCGGCGACGCGGCGCGGTTCGCCCAGGTCGCGCGCGAAGTCGCGAAAATCAAGCCGGTCGTGGCGCTGATCGGCGGCCGCACCGCACCCGGGCGGGAAGCGGCATTTCGCCATACCGGCTCGCGGCCCGCCGACGAGCAGGCAACCGAGGACTTTTGCAACAACAACGGCATTGTCCGTGTCAAAAGCCTGCGACACCTGTTGCTGGCGGGCAAGGCATTCGGCGCCTTTCCGAAGGGCATCGGCAAGCACGTCCTGCTGCTGTCGAATTCGGGCGGCCCCGGCGTGCTCGCCGCCGATCAGGCCACGGACGCGGGGCTGACCTTGCCGGAACTGCCGCCTGCGATGGCCGGCAAGCTGCGCGGTTTTCTGCCGCCTGAAGCGTCGGTTGCGAATCCGCTCGACCTGCTGGCGGACGCGAGAGAGGACCGGTTTTCGACCACGTTTGCTGCGGCCCTCGAGTTCGGCCGTGGGTATTTCGACGCCATTCTGATCATTCACGTGATTCCGTTCATGGTGGACGGCGGGGCAGTGGTCGAAGCGCTGTCCGGTCTTTGCCACGGGGCGAAGTTGCCGATCCTGCATTCGATGATGGGGACGCTGAAGCACAAGGCCGAGTGGTTCGCGCGCATGGAAGACGCGCGCGTGCCGGTGTTCAACGACTCGGAAGAGATGTGTATCGCCGCCGGCCTGCTGGCGCGCCATCGCGAACTTAATGCGGTCCGCTGACGAAGGCTGAAATTCGACGCCGCAACGCAATGAAAGGGGAGGAATGAAACTCTACGGATACTTCAGGAGCTCGGCGTCATACCGGGTGCGCATCGCCCTCAACATGAAGGGGCTTGACTACGAGCAGGTGAGCGTGCATCTGGCCAAGGGCAAGCAGTACGATCCGGAGTTCGCGGCGATCAGTCCGCAGAACCTGGTGCCGGTGCTGGAGCACGACGGCCAATCGTTGTACCAGTCCCTGGCGATCATCCAGTACCTGGAAGAGAAGTTCCCTGAGCCGCGATTGTTGCCGAAGGATTCCCTGGGCCGCAACCGCGTGTATTCGCTGGCGCTGATCAGCGCCTGCGAGATTCATCCGCTCAACAACGTGCGCGTGCTCAACTACCTTACCGGTACGTTGAAGCTGACGGATGCGCAAAAGAATGCCTGGTACCACCATTGGGTGACGGTGGGCTTTACCGCGCTGGAAAAGCGACTGGCCGGCGAAAAGAAAACCGGGCGCTACTGCCACGGGGACGAACCGGGCTTCGCCGATATTTCCCTGGTACCGCAGGTGGCAAACGCCAACCGCTTCAAGGTGGACCTGACGCCGTTTGCGACCATCCGGCGCATCAACGACGAGTGCCTCAAGCTCGAGCCTTTCAGGAAGGCGATGCCGGCCAATCAACCCGACGCGGAATGAAAAAAATCAGGACTCAGGACTGAGGACTCAGGATTCAGTGAGTAATGCCTTGTCTTTCCTCTTTTCTCTCGCCTCTTTCCTCTGCGTTGCGCAACACGCCCCGTTAGAAGTCCAACAAAAAGCGTCATTTGTCGCGCGTTCGCTATGTGGACTTCTAACGCGGCACGCATTCCGGCCTGTGCTATTCTCGAACGCACGGCGAGTTGAAGAAGGGTGAGTAAATGAAGAAGGTCCATTACGTTGTGGCGGGCTTGCTGGTTGCGCTGGGCGCGTTGCCCCTGCACGCAGATGAAGTCGAGCCGCCGAAGGTGCACAAGCAGGGAGGCAGCACCTATGTGAGCGGTGGAGTCGACGAGCCGCAGCGCAAGGCAATGTTCAAGGTCGCTCCCAAGTATCCGATCCAGCTCATCTTCGAGGTCCGCGGAGAGGTAGACGGCGTTACCGGAGTGACGGTCACGCTGCGAGACATAAAGGGCGACGCGATCCTGGAAGCCGTATCCGAAGGCCCTTACTTCTACATCAACCCGCCCGCCGGCGGGCGCTACACCATCGAGGCAGAATTCAACGGCGAAAAGCAGAGCATGACCAGGGATCTGGTCGGCCGCCGTTACCTGATCCTCGAGTACAAATTCGCCGCCGGGTAGGACATGGCCTTCGAAGCGCTTGCCAAGCCGGTAATCGACGCGCTGATGAAAGCGCTGGATCGGGCCAAGGATGCGCATCTGAAAGACAATGCGCGCAAGGCAATCGCGGAGGCGATCAGCGAGTTGATCCGCATCCACCCGGATGTGAACAAGGCCGAAGTCAGGATTGCGATCGCAAAGGCGGCGGGCATCCTCGATCAGGACCTGTTTACCGCCGAACGCATGCTGAAAAAAGTGAAAAAAGCCGCGCGGAAGTCGGCGCAACCGCGCAAGCGAAAAAAACCTGCGGCACGCCGGGTGGCCAAACGTGCCCAGCGGAAACGAGGAGGACGGATATGATCGTCCAATCGATGCAGTCGCGACGCAGCTTCCTGACCTTGCTTGCGGCCAGCCCGCTGCTGGCGGTTTCCGGCGCACGTGCGCAGGTGCCGGCAATGATTTTCCGGCCCGGCAGCGGTTACCGTTTCCTGCCTGGCGGTCCGGTATTCGCGGGCGGCGCAGTCGCGGAACCGGGGTACGAAGTGGTGCATGCGATTCTGGCCCGCTGGTTGCCGCTGGAGCAGGGCTACGCGCTGGTCGAAGGCCACCTCCAGTCGCTGGGTCGGCCGATGCAGGCGCTGTGCGGAATGCAATTGCGGTTGCCGCGGCAGTTGAGCGCCGAGGAATTTTCCGAGTTCAACGCGCCTTACGTGGTGCGGCTGAAAGCATGGGACCTGATTTACCAGGGCTTGAATCCGATCTCGCGCACCAACGTCTCGCCAGCACTGAACGCACCGCGGGAGCCGTCGCTCCATGCCTTTTCCTACACGGTGGCTTCGGACCGTAACGCCGCGACTTTCACGATGTCGGGAATGACCGAACGCGGACCCGGCACCAGCGTCATCGCGTTGGGCGACGTTTCCCCGAAAGGAATGCAGCGCAAGCTTGCCCACGTGATGTCGGCGGTGACCGGCAGGCTCGCGGAACTCGGGTTCGATTGGCACAACGCGACGCACGTGGAGTTGTACGCCGCCGAAGAGATCCCGGGAGCAATGGCTGCATTGGCCGCCAAGGCGACCGGGGCGCTGCCGCGCGGGGTGCGCTGGCACTATGGTCGGCCGCCGGTGGTCGGGCTCGAAGTGGAGCTGGAGGCGCGCGCCGTGGCCCGCGAAGTCATCGTCGGCGGTTAACCCTGGACAGCGGATTTGCCCTAGAATCAGCGCGTTCGAGCCGCCGCGCAAACGGTACACAGGCGCAATCCCGGCCCTTCGCTGCGGCCGGCGTTTCCGCGCCCGGGACACTTGGGCGTCCGCTCCCCATTTATCAAGGAATCATTATGAAACAACGAATTGTAATCAGGGTGCTGGCCCTGATCCTGGCCGGTATCTGCAGCGGCCTGGCCTTTGCCGATGGCGCCACGAACGCACGCGAGCGCTTTTTCCTCAAGCGCCAGAACTGCGCATGGACCGACGAGATGGGCAAGTTCATTTTCGAGTGCGTGAAGAAAAACGATGGCTTCAATGCTCACTGGTGCCACAACGAGGCGCTCGATCGGTTCTGTCCGGCAGATGAAAGCGCGGCTGTCGATGAAAAAGCGGTAGCCAGGGCCAAGGAGGCCGAAAAGGCGGCGGCGGCGCGCCAGGGAGATGAAAATCCGCGCGGCACCATCGAGCACGAGAAACCCATGCTCAAGGACTAAGGACTGCAAGTCGACAAACGAGATGGGCAAGTACACCCACGAATGCGGCAAGAGGAATGAGGGCTTTGACGTGCATTGGTGCCACGACGAGGCGTTGCAGGCCCTGTGCCCGCGAATTAGCGCAACAGTAAACTAGTCTGCCTTGTGCGGCCCGTCTGTTGCCGGCACGAGCTGGTGCAACAGGCTCGATTCTCGGCTGTAAAAGCCTTCGGTGTGGAAAGTCTCGGGAAACCTGTAGAGCTCGTAGTCGAGGTGATGGCAGAGCTCGTGCAGCAGCGTGCGCAGGAAGCTCTTGTACGCCACCACGCGCTTGTGCTTGGCGGTGCGCATCCATAGCTGGATTTTCGCCGGCTTGCCGTCCTCCTCGGGAAGGTACAGGCCGTGCAGTTCGCCCCAATCGTCGCTCGGCCGCACCGCCAGCACCTGGATGCGCAGCGGCGGCACCTTGAGTTGGGCGATGATGCCGTCGGCAATCTGCTGCGACAGCGACTGCACGGTGTTGCGGCCTTCGGACTTCAGCGCAGCCACCAGCGACTGCGCGGCCGGGCGCAACGGCTGCGGATCCGGCAGCCTGATCGCGGTGATCGCGTCGCTCTGCCGGTAGACACTCTGCTTTTTCGCAGAGAGGCGGTTGTAATAGTCGAAGACCATACGCCCACCTCACCCCCGCCCTCTCCCCCACCTCACCCCGCCCCTCTCCACTTGTGGAGAGGGAGGAAAGGTCAAGGCGGAGAGGGTGTTGACATGAGGAAGTCTAAGGTTCTCAGGGAATATATGTCTCATCAGTTTGCTGAGGTAATTCGAGTTCAGATTTGTAGGAACTTTGCGACAGCTACGTGTGCCGTATCGCATGTAAATATCGATTCAGGTAGTTCAGACTTTCACTCCCTCTCCGCCTCCCTCAGGGAGGGGGCTGTATAGATCGGGGACATCATTTACACCTGTTCGGGGATCCTCATTCGTTCTCATGTAAGCAATCCCGTTCGACCACCTATCAAGGACGTGGTCAATCGGTCTCTTTCAGCTGTTCTTTGCGCCCCTGCGCACCCCTCGAGGGGGTATTGAAGAGAATCTTTGCGTCGAATCTTTTAATTCCGGCTCATAGAGCCCGACGCCGTCAGTGTGCTTGAACGGGCTGTGCTCGGCGAGTTCGTCGACGTAGTGCTCGATGCCACGCTCTTCCCTTTGCAGGAACTTCGCCACCGCGTCGGCGAACTCGGGCCGCGCCAGCCAATGCGCCGACACGGTGCGCACCGGCAGCAGTCCGCGCGCGAGCTTGTGCTCGCCCTGCGCGCCGCCCTCGAACCCCGCGATCCTGTTGGCGATGCAGAACTCGATGGCCTGGTAGTAGCATGTTTCGAAGTGCAGGCCGGAGTGAAATTCTGTCGCGCCCCAGTAACGGCCGTACAGCGCCACCGAGCTGATGACGTTGAATGCGGCCGCCACGGGTCGGGAATTGCAGTAACCAAGTATCAGAAGCAGGTTCTCGGGCATGGCAGAGGCCAGGCGCAGGAAGAACTCGAGGTTCAGGTAGGGCGTGGAGTGGTGGCTGCGATAGGTGCGGTTGTAGCACTCGACGAAGAAACGCCAGTCTTCCTGACTGGCCTCGGCGCCGCGGATCCAGCGAAAGCTGATGCCGGCATCGCGCACACGGCGCCGCTCCTGCTTGATCTTCTTGCGCTTCTCGTGGTTCATGCGCGAGGCGAAATCGTCGAAGTCGGTGAAGCCCTGGTTGCACCAGTGGAACTGCACGGTGGCGCGCAGCATCATCCCTGCCGATTCCAGGATCGCGGCCTCGGACGTGCGCGGAAACAGGCAGTGCAGCGACGAAAGCCCGCTGTCGCGCGCAAATGCCAGCGCGGCGTTGGCGAGAATCTCCCGGTCCGCGTCGGAATGCGCGAGCAATCGCGGGCCGGTGACCGGCGTGAACGGCACCGCGCACAGGAGCTTCGGATAGTAGTCCAGCCCGTGGCGCTGGTAGGCGTTGGCCCATGCCCAGTCGAATACATACTCGCCGTAGGAATGGGACTTGAGGTACAACGGCATCGCGCCGGCAAGCGCTCCGCTTTTCCACAGCGTGAGGTAGCATGGCGCCCAGCCGGCGTCGGCACCGGCACAACCGGTCTCGTGCAGCGCGTGCAAAAAAGCGTGGGAGAGCAGGGGATGGCCTTCGGCCAGCGCGTCCCACTCGGAAGCGGCGACCGTCGCGAGCGAATCGAGGATGTGGACGCCGTTGCGCGTTTTCATTTTGCGAATGACCGGATGATATAGTAGCAGTCATGCGCATCGCGATTGGCCAGATCAACTGTACGGTCGGAGATCTCTCCGGCAACGCGCGAAAAATCCTCGAC
>Ga0184627_10000647_pt1 | contig 13467 bp, 6 predicted proteins | sample PLM3_127_b1_FD_133150 | JGI IMG/M metagenome (GOLD analysis project Ga0184627, IMG submission 133150) | Groundwater sediment microbial communities from an aquifer in East River, Colorado, USA - PLM3_127_b1 | ecosystem: Environmental > Terrestrial > Soil > Riparian zone | place: USA: East River...
GGCCGGCGGGGACGGGCAGTACCGCGTCGGCACGGTGCTGGGCGAGCTCACCGCGACTTCCTCGGACGGGCTGCGATCCGGCGACGCGGTCACGCTCTCGATCCGCCCGGAGGACATCGCGCTGTCCGAGGAACGGCCCGCAGGCCCCAACGTCTGCGCCGGGACGGTGAGCTCCAGGGTGTTCCTCGGCGACATCGTGGATTTCCAGGTCAGCGTCGGCACCCAGCCCGTGCTCGCGCGGGCGCACCCCTCGCTGCGCACGCCGGTGGGAGAACCGATATTTTTGAGCATCAGCACGGACAAGTGCATTGCCCTGGCGGGCGAGAAGAGCGTGAGTCGTGATTCGTGAGTCGTGATTCGACTCCCCTCCTGTCCAAGGGTAGGCCGGGTTCTTCCCCCTCCTGCCTGAGGAGGGGTGCCCGCGCAGCGGGCGGGGTGGTGGGAGAACGTGCCTCCGCGCGTTTGAGCTTGCGACTGCGTCGCACATTACCGGGGGGCGGCCCCGGGTGCCGGTGACTTTCTCTTTGCTCGCCCAAAGATAAAGTCACCAAAGAGAAAGGGCGCCCCGGTTCGCCGCCACTACCTCGTGAACTCGTGTGGTGCCCCTGTGCTGCTCGACCAGCCCGGCGGTCTGCGCAACTCGCGCATCGGCTCGACTCTTGCGAAATCATCGGGCGCGAAATATCAGCGATCCAGAACGCGTGTACCCAACTCGCCCAGTGCTCGCCCGAAACCCCGGGCCGATCTGCGCTGCTCGGGCGGCTCTCAGGGGCCCCAAGAAAACAGAAAACGCCGATCCCGGGCTTCGCGGTTCGCGATTGGGCTATGGATTCGCGCGGATTGCATTCTAAGGCTGCCGGAACGATTGACTACAAAGTAATCGCTTTTGATCGGTGGGTGGGCTACAAACTAAAGGCCTGACCCGAATGGCACTTCGTCTGGAAGCCATCCGTTATCGACTCGCTTGAGGCTCTGAAAGAGGCTCAGAAGACCAATCAGCGCAGCTTAGGAATTATCCGGCCGGACCCTGGCTCGATCCGTTTCAAGCACGAGCCGATCAGCCATGCTGGTGACGAAGATCAGGAAACTGCACGTTCCGTTTACGAACAGCAGTCACTGATCGAGCAGAAGCTCACGGCGCTGCCAAAACCTGAGTGCGTATTCCGCTATCAATTCACGTCCGGTGATAAGCAGCACTCTATGCAGCTTCACGACTGGGAGGTTGAAGCGACTTACCATAACTACAAGCGAAAATACGGCTCGCCCCAGAAGGCGCTCGAAAAGATGACCGAGTTCTATGAAGAGCGTGCGCCTAAGATGAACCTACACCTAATCATGGGAAACATGCACAAAAGACCGTGGCAGTTCATCATCATTGGAGTGTTGCGTACCAGCACCGATATTGATCGCGCCGATGCACAAAGATCGTTGCTGTAACCCAAGCGGGGCGGTATACAACTAACGCACCCACTGCGCTACCGGACAATCATCAGCCGGGAGTTCTCCGAAGTAAGCCTGACCCCGGGGTTCTCATCCTTGGCCGACATCAGCTTCAGGTTCCTTTATTTCCGGCACTTCGAAAATAACAGGAACGCCGGACCTAAACGCCTTTCCTACCGCGATGGCTTGTCGGAAACGCAGCGACGGTAGAGCCGCAGCCATTTCCATGCCCATGTAATTCTGTAGAAAATCGGAACTCGTCTTATCGAATTGTTGAAACGCCACGATGGTATTGCACTGAGTTAAGACAGTTTTGGAAACGTTAGCTGTTCTCTGTGCGACCACAATGAACCCAATGTTGTACTTCCGACCTTGGAGGGCGATCTGGCTAATGCTGTTTACCAGAGATTGAGCCTTCTTATCCTCAACTCCGATGAAGTTCCATTCTGGAATCACCGTGTGGGCCTCCTCAAGAACAACGCATACTTGCTTCCCGAAGTTGGCATCCTTCCTCGCCATCTGAAACAGCCCGCGGAAAAACCACTTCGTGTACTCTAGGATTCCTGTGGTATTTGCCACGTCTGGGAGTTCGAACAGCGCGAGTGGCTTGTCCGATTGCACGAACTTGCAAACGGCATCGTAAAAGTGCCCCTTCAGAACTTGAGTCTTCTCGGCAATGAGCGGCTTGTTCTGTTGGTTTGGAAACTTCTCAAGCTCCGTTGAAATCGTATCGATCGCGGCGAAGACCTCTTCCTTTATATCATTGGGGATGACATTCTCCGGCGCTAAGTCTGGAAACTTATTTCTATACTCATTCGTGAAGTCGACGCAGATCACCTTAGCGCCATCCGCAACAATTTTCCGAAGCAAGTCTCGGCAAAACACCGACTTGCCCGATCCGGTCACCCCGAGAATTGCCGTGTGGTGCGTGACTGCTTGGCGCAGGTTCAGTAAAACAGGGTAGTTTGTTCCCGGAATTGCCCCAACCTGTTTCTCTCCCTCCATAACAACGAAAGCGGGCGCGGGTGGGGCCAGGAACAGGGGGGTATTGATCTGCGGAACCCAACCATACTTCTCGAACAAAAGTCGGTCGGAATCCCAGATTCCAAGCTGGACAGCTTCTCCGACGACGAGTCCCGCCTCGTTCTTTTGCTCTAGAGATTCAATCTCTGTCAGGCCCTGCGTAATCTGATAAAGAATTTGCTTTCCTGACGCTTTTGCCTCAAGCAGGCTGCCCTCCGAAACCATAACTCGATTAGCATAGTCGAAACGCAATTTCATAATGTTCGATTTCTCGACAACTACACCAACAAAGCGTCCAAGGAACTCGGGCTCGGCGTGCCCTTGAATCTTGAAGACCACATTCGGCGCACCGATCTCATTCTGAGACTCGGATCCGAGTGCTTGAAGAATGTCATCGGTAGCGAGAATCTTGACCCACTGCTGCTCATCTAAAAGGAAATCGTCAACGATCATCCCTTTGAAGACGCGACGATCTTCGTCCATGGAGTAGCGAAACTCAACCAAGTCGAATTGCCGAACCGGGACACGCTGCGTATAGAGTTTTGCCAGAAATGTATTTCGTGATTGAACTCCAATTATTTCGCCGATATCGAGGCCGGTCGTTCTCTTGGATCGCCACGAAGAAAGCGCGAAACCCTTCGGGTCTATAAGGATGATTACGGCCGCATAGCCTGCCAATACGAGGAACTGACCCGATTGGCTATCCACGTAGAAGATGAGCGTTAGAAAAAACAACGCAAAGAATAGAAAGCGTCCGTTTCCGAAGTAAACGGAGATCCTCTTCAATACCGACGAAACACGGTTCTGTACTGCGCTTTCCGATTTGTTGTCATCTACCAAAAGAAGTGCGACTAAAGATGTTAGGAGAAGCAGGAGGTTGTAGCCAAAAAACATCCAGTACCACAGGCCGAATTTCGACAGGTGATGTTCAAGCGGCGCCAGCAGCAGCAAGATCGCGATGGTTGATGCTAATACGTCTGTGGGTCTAGTGAAGAAATGCTCGAGAAACAGGGTAACGAACGAGAGCATAAGCAGTGATGTAAAAAGAACGACCGACTGCTCTGAGGATGGAAAGACACGACCTGTGGTGACGGAAAACATCACTAACAGGAGGCCGAGACTGATTATGAAGAGTGTAATTCGCCGAGTTTTTGACATAGTGCCCGCGTTCCTCTAAGACCAATTAGCAACGCGCCCAGAGATCATCAATCTTGGTAGCAACCAGATATCGCGCAGGATTTTCCCCAACCGCCAACGCCTTGAAGTGTGCCTCTCCGCACTTGATCTTGGCGCCTTCCTTGTCGCGGAGGTCGTCCGTGAAGAGGCTGCCCTTGGTCTCTACCACGAAGTAGAGCCGCTCTTCACCGTCCTTCTCGATCAGCACCGCCCAGTCGGGGTTGTAGGTGCCAAGTGGGGTCGGCACCCTGAACCAGCCGGGCAGCTTGGCATACACCTTCACAGCTTCGTTCTTCTCCAGTTGCTCGGCAAAGGTGTGCTCCACTCCCAAGTCATAAACGACGTGCTCGTAGACAGATTTGGTAACCGCGAGCATGTTTTTAAGATAGCCCGTCAGTTCCTCTTGTTCGAAAAGCTCCTGCACGTAATAGTGCTCATCCCCTATGCGCTGATACTTGATGCCATCTACCAGCGCGAGTCGCTTGGCCCGGTTGATGGCCTCCGCAGCAAGATCGATGAACTGCTGCGGGTTCTTCTTGAAGTCGTCCAAGCGCTTGCCATCGCACAAAACGCGCACGATGCTGCGCCGTGTGAGCTGGGTGCGATCCTGCAACTCCGTTAGCAGGTCTGGGAGCTCGATATCGTTCTCATCGATGACCACTGGCGCAGAGACCACCGTTTCCTTTGCGTCCACGCCTCCCTTGCCGATAGAAAGGTCGGCCTTGCGCCATTGCAGGCGCGTCTTGGTGATGGGCGGCGCCGCCTGGATGGCCTCGGTGCAGGTCTTCACTAGCCCCTCGTTGTCGAACTGCACACGGTATGTCGTCTTGTGCTTGATGCGGTCCCAAAGCGCCTTGAACTCCGCACTGTGCAGCACGGCTTCCCGGGTCTTGATCTGCTTGCGCTCGTCGGCGTTCTTGATGTCCAGTCTGCCCGCGAGCTTGCGTAGCATTTCCTTCACCTGGGGCAGGTGCTCAGCAAGTGACTCAGGCAGCGTCAGCGTGCCGTCCTTGAGCGCCTTCTTGAGACTGTCCTGCACCTTGCCCTTGGCATCTACCAGCCCCGCATCCTTTAGGTGGCTCCAGATCGCCTCGGACTGCTCCACTCCAAGCGGCTTGGTCTTTCCTGCCGCGTCGGTCACGGGGATAGCGGCGAACTGGTGCTTCTCCACAATCCCGAAGCGGATTCCCGTATCCTCCTCGATCTCTTTCTGGAGATTCTCGGCGAACTGCTCGTAGCTCTCCGTCGCGACGACGGTAAGCGTGTTGACCTCGAACCCGCGCAGGCGCTCGCCCTGCTGATTCACGCACAGGCGCAGGCCGCGCCCGATGGTCTGCCGGCGCTGTTGCTCGCTGGCCATTTCCCGCAGCGCGCATATCTGGAAAACATTGGGGTTGTCCCAACCTTCCTTCAATGCGGAATGGGAGAAGATGAACTTCAGCTTGGTTTCGAAGCTAAGCAACTTCTCTTTGTCCTTCATGATCAGGTTATAGGCGCGCTCGGCGCTGTCGCGGCCGCCCTGATTGCTCTCCGCCGTATCGACCATCTTGCCTTTCTTGTCGATGGAGAAGTAGCCGTCGTGCACCTCCTCGGCGGCGAGCTTCAAATCAATTTCCTTGAATAGGCTCTGGAACTTCGGCTTGGCCGCTACAGCGCGGTATTCCTCTTCAAACATCTGCGCGTACTTGCCCTTGATCGCATTTCCGTCCGCATCGTAGCTGCGGTAGTGTTCGACCACGTCAATGAAAAACAGGCTCAGCACCTTGATGCCCATTGGATTGAGGCGCAGTTCCTTTTCCAAATGTTCATCGATAGTGCGACGGAGCATCTGACGCTTAATCCCATCTTCATCGACACTGCCGATCGATTGGCCAAGTAACAACGGAAGCTCCTGATTGGAGAACTGCACCGATTCATCTCCGGACCGGACCCGAATATCTTCGATCAGATACCCCGCATAGACCTCACGCTTCGTGATTTCCTGCAAATCGTCGCCCGGCCTTGCGGTGATCGACTCGCGCACCACGCCCGTTGCACCTTGAATATCGACTTCAAGCTTTGCCGCGAACGGTTTGCCAGGCTTGCTCACGGAAATCAGCCGCACATACGGTTTGTTGTGCCCGCCTTCTACGCCCGCCGCGGCCACCTCGATCTGCTTCACTAGCTTGCGCTCGTAGGCATCCACTGCGTCCAAGCGGAACACCATGTGGTGCTTGCTCACATGCGTCGCCGAATAACGCAGCGTACAGATCGGATTCATCTCGTCGAGTGCCTTCTTGCCCTGCCCCTCTAGGCCGCCGTCTACGCTCTGCGGCTCGTCCACGATGAGGACAGGCCGCGTTGCCTTGATGAGGTCGATAGGCTTCTCGCCTCCGGTCTTCTCGCTGTCTTTATAGAGGTTGTTCACATCCTTCTTGTTAATGGCCCCGACGGTGACCACCATGATCTGGATGTGCGGGCTGGTCGCGAAGTTACGCACCTGCCCCAGCTTGCTGGAGTCGTAGAAGAAGTAATCAAAGGGCACGCCACTATAAAGACCGCGAAAATGCTCCTCGGTGATTTGCAGTGTCTTGTATACACCTTCCTTTATGGCGACGGATGGCACCACGATTACGAACTTGGTAAAGCCGTAGCGCTTGTTCAGTTCGAAGATCGTGCGTAGGTAGACGTAGGTCTTGCCAGTGCCGGTTTCCATCTCTACGGTGAAGTCACCCGAAGCAAGCGAGGCCGAAGACGCCAAGCCATTTCGCAGTTGAATATCCTTGAGGTTGGCGTGAAGTTCGTCGTCGAGCAAGGTCAGGCGATTGCCGATACCCAAGTCGTTCTGCACCAGGCCCAACTCGCTCTGGGCGAAGCTGCCGCCCGATAGCGGGAGTTCCTCTTGACCCTTGATATACCGAAAGGATTGAACAGTGACGGTGAACTCGGTACGGCATATTTCCTGCCCTCGAAATAGATCGCAAACCGATTCAATCGCGGCATGCTGGAAGTCGAGGTTCGGCTCGAAGTGCAGCTTCATCAGTCAATCCTCACAGGCTGCGCACATTCTCCAGCCCGTGCTGCTGGAGAATGGCCGTGAGATTGGTCTTGGCTACATCGTCCGCAAATGCGCTGTCGCGGAAAACCACTGTTGTGTCGCCTGCCGGGGCGAGTTTCTTATGCCAAGCAACGATACCCTGCGCCAATGGCTCAACCTCCTTCTGTGCAATCTTTTCAGCCAGGCACGCGATGAGCACGCCCGCTCCGATACTGTGCACAGTCTTGCCTAAAATACTCTTGTCTTCGATGGGCACTGTCAGATCAAGACCGAGCTTCAGGAGCAACTCGAAAAGCACATCCTGCTCACTGCGATCAGCCTTCAGATGGTCGGCTGCATCAAGCAACGACTTCCCAAGGTCATCTCGGTCAGGCTCCCACGCGCGGATGTTGCTGGAGTCGAGCTTAAAGACGCGGAAGCCGAGGTCACCCGCGAACATAGGGTTCTCGGCCTTGATTTTCTTCGCGGCGCGGCGGAGGCGTTCCTTGGTCAACTCCGCAATATTGCGAGGCTTACCGAGTTGGTCGCAGAGATCGGCGGCCACCTTATTCTCATTTGGTTCGATAGGTTCTGGTAGCTGGACAAGAATAAATCTTCTGTTTCCATTGTCTGCTGAGTTAAGCCCCATTAGCGCGTGAGCTGTAGTCGCAGAACCTGCGAAAAAATCCAAAACGATTCCATCTAAATCGGGAATACCAAAGTCAAGCAAAGGGCGTACAAGTCCTGTTGGTTTCGGAAATGGGAATATGTGTGCGTTGCCAAACAGGTCTAATAGTTCATTGGTTCCGTGCTGGGAAAATACGTTGTCGATTATTGAAAATGCCTTCGCCTGCCTGAGTTCACCGTCCTCATCCTTTAAATACTGTTTTGAGTGTGCAGTCCAATTACCGTCTTTGTCTTTTAAAAACTCAATTTCATCGGAGGCAAAAGCCGCATTGACACGCTCTTTTGACCACAGCCATTGGCGTTTCGGTAGAACTTGTGTGCCATCTGGCCCAGGTATTGGAAATACAAGATTTGGCCTATCGCCCATACTCTTGGTGGCTTCAAGCGGGTGGGTTCGATAAGCCCCACGCTTTTCATAATTCTTGTCTTTCTTTATGTAATAGCGCTCGATTGCCTCCTTTGACTGGGGAACATAAAGTTCTCCAAGCTCGTTTAAATCACGCGCATAAATAAGCACATATTCGTGGACTGAGACCAAATGCTTTTCTTTAGCTCCACCGCCATAACGCTTTTTCCAGATTATGCTTTCGACAAAATTCTCTTCACCAAATACTTCGTCGCATGCTTTTCTGAGACTATCCCGTTCGCAATCGTCAATCGAAATGCAGATAAGTCCGTCTTCGCGAAGAAGATTCCTCGCCAGCTTCAGGCGCGGATACATCATGTTCAGCCAGTCAGTATGAAACCGCCCGCTGGATTCGGTGTTGCTGCTGATCTTCTTGCCACCTTCCACCTGCCCGGTTAGCTCGAGGTAGTTCTGAATACTGTCTTGGAAGTTGTCGGGATATACGAAGTCCTTGCCGGTATTGTAGGGCGGGTCGATGTAGATGAGCTTCACCTTCCCGGCGTAGGATTTCTGGAGGAGCTTGAGGACTTCGAGATTGTCGCCCTCGATCATGAGGTTTTGCGTGGTGTCCCAATTCACCGAATCCTCAGGGCAAGGGCGCAGCGTGCCATTGCTGGGGGTAAGGGCGAGTTGCCGGGCGCGGCGTTTGCCATGCCAGTTGAGGCCGTACTTCTCCTCGCGCTCGTCCAGCGCACCGCCAAGCAGTTGCTTGAGCACGTCGAAGTCGATCTTGCCCTCGGCAAAAGCTTCGGGGAACAGCGCCTTCATCATGTTGAGGTTCGCCGCAACAAGGTCGGCGGACCGTGTTTCGGGTTCGTTGGCGGTGAGTTTTTTCATGTCCTGTTACTTTCAGTCAGCGTGAGTTCGCAATTTGTCGGCGTGGCTGGCCAGCTCAGCCTCCAGCTGCTTGATCTGGAGATTCAGATCGACGCGGCGGTTCATCTGCTTCTCCTTCTCGGCCTGCGTGCGCAACAGGGCCACCTCACGCGTCAGCCGCGCGTGCGCATCCAATCCGTCCCGCACTGCGGCCGACCGCGCCTCAGAACCTGGTGGCGCGTAGGTGCCGGTGATACGCGACGCCTCCAACGCCATGACGCGGTCGATCCAGCCCTGGTAGAGCGCGAACAGATCGCGCGAAGGCAGCGACGAGAGTACAAGCGTGGCGAGAAATGCCGCCCGCACCGGCGCTTGTTCTCCTCCCGCTTTGTCCACAACCCGCAGCTCGGTTTTGCGCAGATCCTCGATGACCACTTTGCCCGCCTCGTTCTGCGCCTGGCGCTTGTGCGCAAGCGAGAGAACGACGGCGGCATCGCTCTCAGCGATCAACAACAATGGGTAGGGAATGGCGCGGTGTATCAGCTCCATCAGCCGCGCGGCCCTGGCCTTTGCGCGCAGGTTTGTCGTGAGCACCGCGATCTCCAGATATTCGCGCTCCACGTCACCATCCTTGCCACGAAATGCAGGCACGCCGATGTTGGTCGGCTTGAGCGCCGCGATCCACAGCAGCTCCTCGATGCCGTCCTGTATCTGGCGCTTGTCGGAGGCGGTCGGGGCGCCTTGCTCAACAAGCAGCTTCTTTGGCACGCGCTGATCCACGCGGGCCTCAGGTGGCAATCCCAAAGCAGTGACCACGGCAGCCACTGTGATTTGATCCGTCATGCGGATACAACCTCCGGCAAGACGACGAGGAAGGCCACCACTTCGAAGTCGTTGATGCCTGCAAACTCGCCCTTCATAGCATGCGTACCACCGGCGGAGAACAGACTGGCAACGGCACGTTCTTCATTCTTGCCGACGACGGACGCGACGGCGGCAGCCAGCAACCGCTGCGCGGCGCGCATGTCTTCTCCCTGCTTCGTCGCCCTGTCGAAGCGAGCGCATGCTCCGGCATCGGGCAGGTCACGGCCCAGGCAAAGACGCTTGAGTCGATCAAGAATCTGCTTGGCCTGCGTATAGGGCAGAAGAACAGTTCCATCTTCGCCCACGTGTACCAGAAAATGCGGCGCCAGTGGATAGCCCTCGACTGTGCGCTTGGCGGCGTCGCCTTCGGCACGCAGGCAAAAGACGATTCCGGGTGCTATTTCCGCGTCGGCGCTTGTGGTGACAGCGCAGGTGCCGAACGGCAGGCTCTCAAGCACGCCGGGATGAGCTTTCAAGTATTGCGCCAGGTCGATGCGAAAGTCGGTAAGTGTCAGGTCAGCGATGGATACGCCTGTCGACAGGTCCTCCAAATCGATGACCGCGTCCTGAAGTTTGAGCAGTTGTTTGCGGCGGTATTCCAGGTCGTTCATCTGATTGCCTGACTGCTTCTCGATCAAGTTCTCCTCGCCCGTCGCCGAGATGTCGAGCAACACCATCCGGCCACTGACACGTTGTTCCAAATTGATGTACTCTTCTAACTCCATGTTCGGCCAGAAATTAACAAGTTGAATGCGGCTATTGGGGGAGCCGATACGGTCGATGCGGCCGAACCGCTGAATAATTCGTACCGGGTTCCAATGAATATCGTAATTAATGAGCCAATCGCAATCCTGCAAATTCTGGCCCTCAGAGATACAGTCGGTGGCGATAAGCAGGTCGAGTTCCCCCTCTCCGGCCAGTTCTTCTGGCCGTTCTTTGGAACGAGGAGAGAACGTGGTGAGTACGGATGCGAGGTCTTTGCGCAGCTTAGGCGATGTGACCTGGTTGCGGCCCGCACCGGTTACCAATGCCGTTTCAATACCTAAAGTCGACTTCGCCCAAGGAGCCAGCTGCTCGTAGAGGTAGCGTGCCGTATCAGCAAAGGCAGTAAAGACGATCACCTTGCGATTGCCAGGGTTGATGGGGTTGCTGCACTTGCTATCAATCATTTCGCGCAGCGCGGAGAGCTTTGCGTCGCGAGCAGCATTCACCTGGGCGGCCGCCGAGTGCAAGGTTGCAAGGCGATTGCGGTCCTCTACTAGATCCTGCTTCCAGCGGACAAGGTCCGCGTCCTTGAGAAGCACCTTGACCTTGCGACCGACCAACAAGCTCTCAAACTCCGGATCCTCAATGTCCACATCTTCGATATCGATCTCTTCCAACTCATCAGCATGCGCTTCGATGCGAGCCAGCGTCGCTTCCACATCGCGCAGTTGCCGCTGCACAGTCAGGGCGAAAGATGAAACAGCGCTCTCCATACGCTTGAGTACGTTCACTCGTAACAAGTGAATCAAGCTCTCTTCACGGTCTGATTGTCGAAAAACCCCTTCTCCCCTGAGAAGCTGAGTGCTGTATTTAGCGTCGTATGCGGCCTGTCTGTGAGGTAGCACATATCGAAGTGGAGCATAGGCGGATAGATTCAACCGGCGTATTTCGAGATTGATATCGCGGATGGAACGGAATTCGCCAGCACTATCAACGTCAGATTTGATGTTAATTGGCTTTAAGCGATCCGGGAAACGACCCATCTCCGCGGTGCCGTAGTACTTCACTAGATGTTTGCGCGAGCGCGCAATGGTTAGCAGATCGAGCAATGTGAAATAGTCGAAGCCGAGCATCTCGACTAGCCGTGCCGGAGTACGTTCCAATTCCTCAAGATCGAGCCACCGATTAAACTGCTTCTGCGCGAGGCGCGTGGTGCTATCAATGCTAGCAATGCCATGTTCAAGCAACGCGTTGTCGTCACCTTCTGTCGCAAAAGCGATCTGGTTCCGCAAATCAGCCATGCGGTTATTGACTGGCGTGGCCGAAAGCATAAGTACACGAGTCTTGACGCCCTCCTTGATGATCTTGCGCATCAGGCGGTCGTAACGCGTTTCGCCGCCTTGCCGAGGTGTCTGCTTGTTCCGGAAATTGTGAGACTCGTCGATCACGACAAGATCGTAGTTGCCCCAGTTCACATGCGCGAGATCGATGTCGCCAGACAATCCAACATCGCGAGACAGATCGGTGTGGTTCAAGACGTCGTAGTTGAATCGGTCAGGCCCCAGGAAATTTCGACGGTCGTTGGCCTTATAGAGTGTCCAGTTATCACGCAGCCGCTTGGGACACAAGACAAGCACTCGGTCGTTGCGCAGTTCGTGATACTTGATGATGGCCAGTGCTTCAAAAGTCTTCCCAAGCCCCACGCTGTCGGCAATGATGCAGCCTCCGAAGCGATTGAGTTTATCGATTGCGCCGATCACACCATCGCGCTGGAATCTGAATAGCTTCTTCCACACCACTGTGTTTCGGATACCTGTGGCCGATTTGACAACACGCTCCTCGTCCAGACCTTCATCGCGCCCCCCGAAAAGGTGATGCAGGACGAGCGTGTATACGAGAAACGGATCGCGATGACCTGCCAACGACTGCAATACCCCGAGCACCGTGGATTTCACACCGGGGTCGGCCGACAAGGCGTTCCACTGTGCGTCAAACCATTGGCTAAGTAAGGCAGCGTCGTCCGGCGTCTCGGATGCCTGAATCAAGCTGAGTGGGTTGCCGGGTGTTATTCCAAGTCCGTCGGTGCTGAACGCAATCGAACCGAGAACAACCTGTTTTGGACGTGAATCGCTCTCGCGCAGCACGATCGCCCCCTGCGGCACGGCGCCGGTAGCTCGCCGAATCTCAGCCTTTACTTCAATCCATTCAGCAAAACGCTTTGCAAGCCACCTGGTTTGAAGATGGTTGCGCGCGGAGCGGTCGGCATTCGTGCCGAGAACCGCAAGCTCTGCGTCGACAGGCGGCAACACCAAGCGCGCCTTCGCCAAAGTGGTCGCCTCCTTCAGGATCTCGGCGAATGCAAACAATGAAAGCGACGGGGTCACGACGTCAAGATGATTTCCCGGAGCGAGCCAAGGACGAATCAGGTCAATGACGCGGTCGGTACCTGTATTCCGAACGAGCTTCATGCGATGGCTTTTTCTTTGGTCAAGGCTTGAGTTGCCACGACTTCTCTCCCCGTCCAAGAATGATACGGTGCCCAGTGACCGGTGACCAGTCACGGCGACGGTTTGCGGCCTTTGATCTCGGGGCCCCTGAGAGCCGCCGAGCAGCGCAGATCGGCCCGGGGTTTCGGTCGAGCACTGGGCGAGCCTCGTTTTCGCCAGCCATACCACAGACACTGCACGCCCGATGCGCAACTAGCACGATGGCCTGGCGCGAGTTGCGCAGACCGCCGGGCCGGTCGAGCAGCACAGGGGCACCACACGAGTTCACGAGGTAGTGGCGGCGAACCGGGGCGCCCTTTTTCTTTGGTGACTTCTCTTTTTGGGCGAGCAAAAAGAAAGTCACCGGCACCGGGGCCGCCCCCCGGCAATGCGTGGCGCAGCCGCACCAGAGGGATGAGGATTAAGGCCCACCACCCCGGCGCCGACCCTCCCTTGCAGGGCGCGCACCGGCTCGCAGGCCGGTGCCGCTCGTCCGGCGCGGGCCATGGCCCACGAATTCCCGGTCTCGCCCCCCGCCCCTCTCCCTCGAATGGAGAGGGGAGATTTGTGCCGTCTTCTCTCGATGCGCGAAGACGGAAGGAGCGGACGGCGCCACCCCTCCTCGACAAGGAGGGGAGTGGATTTAGGACTCATGCTGTTTCGCAACGAGGCTGGCGCAGGAAGGGCTGGTTGCGGTAAATTGCTGGCTTATTCAAGGAGTTCCTACGCGGGAGCGAGACATGAGCAAGAGCGCGATGGTTTCGGAGGAGATGGCGAAGAAATTCGCCGCGGAGAAGGAGACGCCTTATACGCGCTGGGTGAAGAGCGAAGGGCTCGACCTCATTCCC
>Ga0184627_10000648_pt1 | contig 13465 bp, 12 predicted proteins | sample PLM3_127_b1_FD_133150 | JGI IMG/M metagenome (GOLD analysis project Ga0184627, IMG submission 133150) | Groundwater sediment microbial communities from an aquifer in East River, Colorado, USA - PLM3_127_b1 | ecosystem: Environmental > Terrestrial > Soil > Riparian zone | place: USA: East River...
CGCCGAACTCCTCGTGAAGTAGTCTATGTCGGAGTGGAGCAGCCTGGGTAAAATCTTCGTCGTCCTGGGGGTTGTCCTTGTTCTCATGGGAGCCCTTCTGACCGTGGCGGGCAAACTGCCCAGCCTGGGCGGAGGGTTCGGGTGGCTCGGCAAGCTGCCCGGCGATATCCTCATCAAACGAGACCACGTCAGTTTTTACATCCCTCTCACAACCAGCGTGCTGATCAGCGTCGTTGCCAGCTTGCTGCTCTATCTGCTCTCGCTGCTCTTAAGACGATAACCGTCATCAGGATGTTGAAAAAGGCTGCCAGCTTTGTTCTCGTTCACCCGTTGCACGAAGTCTGGCAACGGGTACCCGTCAGAGGCTCAACATTCTGGGGTACCCGTTGCTCTTCGGGCTGCGATGGGTTCACGCCTCCTCGCTCGCTGCGGCCGCGCCTGCCGGCCTTTTTGAACATCCTGGCTGGGCCGTCGAGATCGTCGCTACTCTCTCGGCCTGTCTTTCAGGCCAGCGTCAGAAGAGTTTTTCAACAGCCTGCTATGCGTATAGGACTGGGATTCTGGAGCCTGCTCTGTTGGAGCCTGCTGTCCCCTTCGGCCCAGGCAACCGAGCTGGTCCGCGTCCTGCTGTTTCAGGACGTTCAGCGAGTCGAAATCGTGGCAGCAGAAGACGTGATGGGGCGATTCTCGAGCGGCGACGAACGGGCCTTCGAAGCTCCTCTGGTCATCACCCTGCTCGCTGACGGGATCGGGGTGAACGGGAATCGGTTCCAAACCGAAGGTGTGACGGTTCGGGGACGGCAGGACCTGACGGTTACAGTTGAGGGGCAGATCGAGACACAGAAGCCGGATCGGCCTGTCGAACGGGCAGCCGTGTTTCTGAGATCCTCGTCGAAAAGTCCGGTGGCAAGTTCCAATTCGGTGACGGTTCTTCGTAGTACCGAGCCCACGGGTGGGATGGTGGTCAGTGGGGCTCTGCAGGTCGTGCGGCGCGGCCAGGGTCTCATGGTGATTAATGCAGTTGATTTGGAGGAGTATGTGAAGGGCGTGGTGCCCTCGGAGGTGAGTTCGAGCTGGCACCAGGAGGCGCTCAAAGTTCAGGCAGTCGCTGCTCGGACTTATGCGCTCTATCAGCGGATGACCAATGCGGATCGTGACTACCACTTGGTGGGCAGCATCCAGGATCAGGTCTACCGAGGGCGTCAAGGCGCTGACCATCGGGTTCAGCAGGCCGTGGAGGACACGCGAGGGATCGTGATTACCCACCTCAATGCTCCAATTCTCGCCGCGTTCTCTTCGACTGCTGCCGGGCAGACAGAGGATGCGGTCAATGTCTGGTCAAAGGATCTGCCGTACCTGAAGGGCGTCGAGTGTCCGTTCGACACGAACTCTCCCTACTATCAGTGGCGGACCTCGTTCAAGGTCGAGGAGCTGGAAACCAATCTGAGACAAAAAGGAATGCCGGTGGGCACTATTGCCAGCGTCACGCCCATCTCATACAGCCGTGCCGGCCGCGTGGCCAGGGTCAGGATTCTCCATTCGAACGGGGAACTGATTTTGCGCGGCGAGGACCTGCGGCGCGTGGTGGGCTATGCCGTGATCCCGAGCACGCAGTTTGAGATCCGAGCGGTCGGGTCGGAGCTGGTCCTTTCAGGATACGGGGCCGGGCATGCGGTGGGTCTCTGTCAGTGGGGAGCAAAGGAACTGGCCGAACTGGGGTATCCCTTTCCCACCATTCTGCAGTATTACTTTCCGGGGACCGAACTCAAGGATGCGAGGCTGTTGGAGTCAGTCTCTCCGTCCACTCCCTGATGGTACTCACCGAGTTTGATTTTCCGTTCGATCCGACGCTGATCGCTGACCGTCCCGTCGAACCTCGCGACCAGGCCCGACTGCTGGTGATGCCTCGTCATACTGGACCTTGTTCCCATCACCGGATCGCGGAAGTCCCGGCCCTGCTCAGGGCAGGAGACCTCATCGTGGTCAATGACACGAAAGTCATGGCGGTGCGGATGACCGGCCGGAAGCGGCCAGGCGGCGGACGAGTTCAACTGGTGCTGGTGAGGGAGATCAGCACAGACACGTGGGAAGTGTTGCTGAAGGGCCAGATCGGACCGGGACAGGTGATCGATCTTGGCTGCCGCGCACAGGCCACGGTCCTCGATCGCGGTCCATCGCGGACAACGCTCCGGATTGCTGGCGCCTATCCGGTCCGCGAGTTGATCCGAGAGATCGGGCAGATGCCGCTGCCGCCTTATATCAAGCGGGTTCCCACAGAGGCGGATCGGGTCTGGTACCAGACTGTTTTCGCTCGAGCGGAGGGATCCATCGCGGCTCCAACAGCCGGCCTTCATTTTACGGAAGGCCTTCTCGCCGCCTTGCGCGAACGAGCGGTTGGGATTGCCACCATCACGCTCCACGTTGGGCCAGGGACCTTCCGGCCGGTCAGAACCGAGCGGATTCAGGACCACGTGATGGGATCCGAATGGATGGAGGTGTCTGAAGAAACCGCCGAAGCAATTCGGCGCGCAAAGGCCAGTGGCGGGCGGGTGATCGCGGTCGGGACCACCGTCGTGCGCGCTCTCGAAGCGGTCGCCGATACCAAGGGTCTCGTGCGGCCGATCAAAAGCGAGACGGAGCTCTTTATCATGCCAGGGTATCGATTCCGTGTCGTGAACGCCATGATCACAAACTTTCACCTCCCCCGCACGACCCTGCTGATGTTGGTCGCAGCTTTTGCCGGCACGGAACGATTGCGGGAAATGTATCGTGAGGCGATCCGCGCGCGCTACCGGTTTTACAGTTACGGGGATGCGATGCTGATCATTTAGGGAAGCGATCAGCGTTCAGCCGTCAGCCATCAGCGAGTGAAAGGGAGCACCGAATTCAGGTCCATTGGCTATGCTGAAAGCTGATACCTGAGTGCTGACAGCTCAGGTTAGAGAAGTTCCTTGTGGATCTGAATCGGGACCATTACCCTCATGGACTCCCTGTATGCGGCCATGGCGCGCTGCTGCTTCTGAAGCAGCACATCCTGCAAGATCCTTTCGTTGGCTGAGGGACCGGCCGTGGACCCAGCTGGAGCCAGACGAGCCATGAGGGCTTGGGCCTCCACGATCTCAGCCGGTGTGAGCGCCACCGCGTCGCGAACGACCGTTCGGGCTTTATCACCTAACAGCTCATTGGCATGGAGCGACTCAAAGAGCGACGGGGTCAGGCGATTAGAGGCCAGCACGCGACGATACAGCTCGGGGTCAAACTTGCCGTTCCGATGAAAGTCTTCGCGTCGCACAATGTCGTCGCGCAGTTCGTCGGCGGTGACGGTCAGGCCCATGTCCTTCGCCGCGAGTATCCAGAGTTTGTTCTCGATCAGTCCATCAACAACAAACTGCTTCAACGCCTCTTCCTTGAAGTCCCCTGGAACCTTTTCTTTGTAGAATCGGTAGGTGTTCTCGTAGGCGCGCCGAAACTCCTCGCGGGTGACCTTCAGGTTCCCGACCGAGGCCACGGCGTCGCCTTGCTGGTCCCCGAACCCCCACCAGCCCATCGTAATAACAAACGCGACAGCCAGGACCCCCATCATGGATTTCAACAGCCAGGGGTACTTCTGCGCGCCTTCCCGCATCAGTTTAAGCATGCCGGTTCTCCGTCGCTCAACGAGAGGGAAGAATTGTACCTGGCGTTGGTCCCTGAAGGCAAGGATTCGGGCCACGTCGAGCGCTGGGCGGGTTGGTTGGAGCACATCGCTCATAAGTTTGTGATATGGCGACAAATTTGCTATACTCGGCCAGTGATTGTGAGGAAAGCGCTTGGCGGAGGAGGGTTGGGGAGGAAGCCCTTTGGGCGAAGGGGTCTATCCCAAAGCGCATGTACTCAACCGGATTCTCTCGAAGTTTGTAGACCTCCTCATCGTCGCTGCTGTTGGGATGGTGGCTCCCCCAGTCGGATTGTTAGCGGGGCTGGCCTATGTGCTGATCGCCGACGGGTTTTCCGGGGGGCAAAGCCTCGGCAAGCGGCTGATTGGTTTGCAGACCGTGGTCCCTCGCACGCAGGCAGTCTCCGGTTTCAAGGAGTCCATCATCAGGAACCTGCCCATCGCCGCGGCCTATCTTGTGTTTCCGGTTCCCTATCTGGGGTGGGCGGTGGCTACCGCGATTGCGGGATTCGAAGCCCTCTTGATCATCGGAAACGATCGGGGGCTCCGGCTGGGAGATGAAATTGCGCATACGCAGGTCTTGGATGCCGGCCAACTCGACCTGCGCGACTGACCGGGTTTGGCTGTGGTCGGCGGGACTGTGTGGCCCGCTTCTCGTGTTGTGAGGAAGGGAGACGAACAGTGGGGCTTGCAGCGGATGTCTTAGGATGGTTCTCGACCGACCTGGCGATCGACCTGGGGACCGCGACCACCTTGGTCTATGTTCGCGGGAAAGGCATCGTGCTGAACGAGCCCTCTGTCGTCGCGGTCGAAAAGAAAACGGAAAAAGTTCGAGCCGTCGGGATGGAAGCCAAGAAAATGCTGGGACGCACTCCAGGCCATATTTTGGCGATCCGGCCGATGAAAGAGGGAGTCATCGCGGATTTCGAGATGGCCGAAAAGATGCTGCGGTATTTTATCACAAAAGCCCACAACCGGAGCGCGTTCGTGAGACCGCGCATCATTATCGGGGTACCGTCGCGCATCACGCAGGTGGAACAGCGGGCCGTGAAAGATTCGGCTGATCTGGCAGGGGCCCGCGAGGTCTATCTTATCGAAGAGCCCGTTGCGGCCGCCATCGGGGCCGGGCTCCCGATCACGGAGCCGTCCGGCAATATGGTCGTGGATATCGGCGGAGGCACGACCGATATCGCGGTCATCTCGCTCGGAGGAATCGTCTATAGCGAGTCCGTCAAGGTGGCGGGAGACCGCATGGACGAAGCGATCATGAATTACGTGAAAAAGAAATACAATCTCCTGATCGGAGAACACATGGCCGAACGCGTCAAGGTCGAGATCGGGTCGGCCTATCCGTTCGAGGAGAGGAGAACGATGATGATCAAAGGGCGGGATCTGATCTCTGGGATTCCCCGGACGCTCGTGGTGGACGATGCCGAGGTTCGGGAAGCTCTTCAGGAGCCCATCGGTACAATCGTGAATGCGATCAAGGTGGCGTTGGAGAACACCCCTCCAGAGTTGGCTGGTGATATCATCGACCGCGGCATTGTGCTTACCGGAGGAGGGTCCCTGTTGAAAGGCATGGATACGCGGTTTCGAGAGGAGACTAACCTGCCGATCATCACGGTGGATGACCCCTTGACCTCGGTGGTGCTGGGGGTCGGTAAGCTCCTTGACGAGCTGGACCTCCTGAGTAAGGTCTCGGTGATGTCTCGGGCCAGAACCTCCCGCTAAGGCTCCCATCCCCTGAACGGATGGCCATGTTTCTTTCTACATCCGGAACAAGGCGGGTGACGCTGGTCTTGTTGGCCCTCCTGCTCTCGGCTCTCCTCGTGTTCCCCACACAGAGCCAGGGACTGCTGCAATACATCGGGGTGCCTCTCGCTCCGATCGTGACCCTCCCGATCGAGACCTTGGCCGCCTTGGACCGCAACCTCCGGGATGTCTGGGAAGGGTATGTCGCGTTACATGGGGTTCGCGAAGAGAACCAACGACTGCGTCGTGAGGTCGAGCTCTTGCGTGATCAAAATAGTCGACTTCGGGAAGGTGTGTCGGCTAGCCAGCGTCTGACGGCCCTGCTTGAGTTTAAGGAACGGACTGCGTCCCAGACCGTCGCGGCCCAAGTGATCGGCCGTGATGCGACCAACTGGTATCGTGCGGTGATGGTGAATAAGGGCGAAGGGGACGGGGTTCGTGTCGAAATGGGCGTCATCACGCCGGCCGGAGTGGTGGGGCGCGTGGTAAAAACCAACGCGTCTGCCTCGATGGTGTTGCTTGTCACTGATCCCAATAATGCGATCACAGGGCTGATTCAACGCACCAGAGATGAAGGCATCGTGGAGGGAACAGCCCGGGGCCTCGCGAGGTTGAAATATATTCCACTCCTGTCTACCGTTCGATCGGGGGACCGAGTCATCACGTCGGGTCTCACCGGCGGGTTCCCGAGGGGACTGCCCATCGGGGTGATCACGAGTATCGACAAGACGGAGGGTGATCTATTCCAGTCTGCCGAAATTGTTCCGGACACGGATTTGACCAGGCTGGAAGAGGTGTTGATCATCACCGCGCCTCGAGGGGAGGCCGAATCGGATGCGGATGCCCTCTCGGCCCAACCGCCCCAGCAGAGGAAGCCGTGAAGCAGGCGCTGTATCTGACCCTGGTGTTCGGGCTGGTGCCGATCCAGACGACCGTTCTTACTTACGCCGGCCTTGGCGGCGTACGGCCTGATCTGTGCCTGGTCGCAGCGATTCTCGTGGGATTCTTCGCCGGCGAGCTTGACGGGCTCCTGTTGGGATTGGCCCTGGGCTTCGTGCAGGATCTCTTCTCAGCGGGGGAGCTCTGGCTCAACCTCGTGGCCAAAGGGTCTGCTGGGTTCCTTGCAGGAATGGCGGGCAGGTACATGGCGAACACCACACCGATCACAGTGCTCGCCACCGTGTTTGGACTGTCGTTGTTGTCCGGAACGGTTTTCCTACTCACTGTGGGTGCGGGAGGACTGCGGGGCGCCTCCTTCGCCATTTGGTCGGTGCTGCTGCCCCAGGCGGTGTGGGATGCGGCCTTGGGTGGGGGGGGGTATTGGTTGGTGGCGAGGCATTTCCGCAGAGAGCAAGCGATTCTGGAAGGGCCCACTGGTTGGGATCGATGATGCCTTGCGCGAGGTGTTGCGGGGGCCCTCGTCACAGTAGTGAGAAGTCGTGTCCTGATGAGTGAACGTGACATTCCAGGCGACGAGCTGCGCGAGCTGCAACGGCGTCTGACCATCCTGAAGATCGGGTTGTTGCTGGTGGTCGGGCTGCTGGCGCTTCGCCTCTGGCATCTCCAGATCCGCGAGGGTCCGTACTATCGCGATCTCTCCCAGAGCAATCTGACCCGCTCCGTCGTCTTGGAGCCGGCCCGTGGTCTGATCTATGACCGGAACGGTGTGCTGCTGGCGAACAACGTCTCGAGCTTCAGCCTCTACGTCACCCTTGAAGACGTCCAGGACCACGAGGCGCTGGTCCAGAAGCTCATGACGCTCGTAGGGCTCGATGAGTCCAGGCTTCGGAAAAAACTGTCCGAGCGAGCCAGCAAACTCATACCGAGGAAAATCAAGGACCGCCTGACGCTGCGGGAGGCGGCGCAGGTCGAATCCCATCGGCTGGATCTTCCTGGCGTAATGATACAAGCCGAATCTCAGCGGAATTTCCCGACGGGGCGGACAGCCTCGCATGGGATCGGGTATGTCGGGGAGGTGTCGGCGGATCAACTGGAGCAGGCTGACTATGCGGACCTCCATCAGGGTAGCATCGTGGGCCAGTACGGGGTTGAGGTAACCTATGACCGTTTCCTGAGGGGCCGCGCGGGGCAGAAGCTGATTGAGGCGGACGCACTGGGACATGAGAAACGAACGGTCTCGGTGGAGAAGCCACGGGCCGGAGATGATCTCTACCTCACCATTGACCTTCGCCTGCAAAAGCTGGCGGAGGAGTTGTTGGGGGACGAGGCTGGCGCCATTGTGGCCCTCGATCCGAAGACCGGAGAGGTGCTGGCGCTGGCAAGTAGGCCTGCCTTTGATCCGAATGTGCTCTCGCGGGAACTGACCCCCAAGCAGTGGGAAGAGTTCGTCCAGCATGAGGGGCGTCCGCTGACCAATCGGGCGACGCAGGGACAGTATCCACCTGGCTCGATATTTAAGATCGCCATGGCCGCTGCTGCGCTCGAGACCAAGACGGTCGAGCCCTCCACGCAGATCCGATGTGCGGGCGGCTATCAATTTGGCCGGCGCTTCTACCGGGACTGGAAGGCTGGCGGACATGGGCTGATGAACGTGACCCAGGCGCTGGTGCATTCGTGCGATGTGTTTTTCTATACCGCCGGCCAGCGAATGGGAATTGATACCATCGCTTCCTATGCGAAACTCTTTGGCCTCGGCAGCCCAACCGGCATCGAGCTTCCCTCCGAGCGGGTCGGGATTGTGCCATCTCCTGACTGGAAGGAGAAAGCTCGTGGCGAACAGTGGTTGCCGGGCGAGACCATTTCCGCTTCCATTGGCCAAGGGTATGTGACCGTGACGCCGATCCAAATGGCCTCCCTCACCGCGACGGTGGCCAACAACGGCGTGCCGGTTCGGCCCCGCCTAGTCAGGGCGGTGATGGATCGCGCGACCGGGCGTGTGCTGGAACTGCCGAGCGTGCCGCTGAGCCGGCTGAGCGTCAAGCCCGACACGCTCGCGATTATTCGGAGCGCACTCGCCGGCGTGGTGACTGAGGGAACCGCGACCCGCGCCAAATCCTCCCTGGTGAGCATTGCCGGGAAGACCGGCACAGCGCAGATCGCCGCGCTTCGGCCGGGACCGGAGAAAGATATTCCGAAGAAGCTCAGGGACCACGCCTGGTTCGTCTCATACGCGCCAGTCGAAGCCCCCCGCATCGCGGTGGTGATCCTGGTCGAACACATGGGGCATGGAGGGTCGGCGGCGGCGCCGCTGGCCAAACAGATGATCGAGGCCTTCGTGAAACTCACGCCCTACGAGCCTCGAGTCGTCCAATCGGGGTCGGAGGCAGGACCGATCCTGACGGCTCTGCAGGCGCAGGAGACGCATGATTGACCGCGTGCTGGACAGCCGGCAGTTCGACAGTTTCGACTGGCGGTTTGTGGCGGTCGGGTGTGCCATCCTGGCGGTCGGGGTCCTGTCCATTTACAGCGTGACCTATGCCCAGCCCGGAGGCGGTCTTCCGCTGTACGTGAAGCAGTTAATCTGGATCCTGATCGGAGGCGCGGCCTTTGCGATCATGCTCTTGTTCGACTATCACCAGATTTCCCGAGTGTCGTACACCCTCTATGTAATCGTGCTTGCGTTGCTGGTCGTGGTTCTGATCACTGGGAAGACGAGCCGCGGCGCACAGCGGTGGATCCCGGTCGGTCCCTTCGCGTTTCAGCCCTCGGAGTTCGCGAAGCTGGTCCTGATCCTTGTGCTGGCGAGCTACTATGCCAGGGCTCCCCGCGAGGGGTGGATGCAACGGGTCGTGCTGCCGGGCCTGATCATGATGCCGGGTCTGCTCCTGATCCTCAAACAGCCCGATCTTGGCAGCGGGCTCAGTTTTCTGGCGATTTACGCCGCGATGCTGCTGGTGGTGGGCGTGCGGTCCAAGGCCTTGGGTATCATTCTGCTCTTTTCGCTCATGCTGTTTCCGTTCGCCTGGGAGATGATGTGGGGGTCGCTCCACGACTACCAACGACAGCGGATCATGACCTTCGTGGATCCCGCCTATGATCCCGGTGGAAAGGGGTACCAAGCGCTGCAATCGCGCATCGCCATCGGGTCGGGGGAGCTCGTGGGAAAGGGGCTGTACGGCGGGACCCAGAGTCAACTCAAATTCTTGCCGGAAGGGCACACCGACTTTGTCTTTGCGGTCTTCGCCGAAGAGTGGGGATTTCTAGGGGTCCTGGTGCTGCTGGCTCTTTTCGTTGGATTGATCATTCTGTCGCTGGAGATAGCGTACACTGCCAAGGACATGCTCGGCGCATTGTTGGCGGCAGGGATCATCGCGATGATCTGTTTCTGCGTGGTGGTGAATATCGGCATGACCGCGGGCATGTTCCCGATCGTCGGCATCCCGCTCCCCCTGATGAGCTACGGGGGCAGTGCGACAGTCACGACGATGGCTGCCCTCGGACTGTTGCTGAATATCAAGCGGAGACGCCTGACGCTGTTTTATTAACACAAACATAAGAGCGAGCAGCGCGGGCGGGGGAGCGGCGACAGGTCGAGCCTCGAGCCGTCCGCCTCTCGCAAACAATCACGGTTCTCGACCGATAACATTTTGACGCAGCAGTCTCCGGGAGCGCGCGGGCTCGTTGTGGCTGAGTAGCCCCTCCGCGAGCGGTCACGTGTCCATCGCGGCAGCTCACGGAGTGGAGCAACTGAGGCGGCGGCCCGGACTGCGAGGAGCGAACATGGGGCAGGAAATCGCCATCAGCATCACTCGGGAAGAAACCCGCGTGGCCGTCTTGGACAATGGTGTCGTGACGGATCTGTACGTCGACCGGGCCAAGCAGAAGGACTTTGTCGGGAACATTTACAAAGGCAAAGTGGTGAAGGTCTTGCCGGGTATGCAGGCAGCGTTCGTCGACATTGGCTTGGAACGGGCCGCGTTCATCCACGTCTCTGACCTCTCCATGGACACGGAGCCAGGGGATACGCTTCTGGACAGCGACGAGGATGACAAGGGTCCCGATATGCCGCGGCCTCGTCGCCAGACGACACGTCCTATCGAGCAACTCCTGCAAGAAGGCCAGGAGCTCATGGTGCAGATCTCAAAGGGACCGATCGGGACCAAGGGGCCACGGGTCACGACGTATATCTCCCTGCCGGGGCGGTCCCTCGTCTTTATGCCCAACGTGGAGCACATCGGCGTGTCGAGGAGGATTCCGAAGGAGGAAGAGCGAGCTCGGCTGAAAGAGATCATGAAGCGGCTGCGCCGGCCTGGCTATGGCTACATCGTCAGGACGGTGAGCGAAGGCGTCAAGGAAGAGGATCTCCGATCCGATGTCGAGTTCCTGAACGTCCTCTGGCAGGATGCCTTGAAAAAGCGCGAGGAACTGCCGGCGCCGAGCCTGCTCCACAGTGATCTGACGTTGACGTTCCGCGTCGTTCGTGATCTTTTTACCAGGAAGGTGGAGCGCCTGCTCATTGACTCCAAAGAGGAATATGAAGCGGTGAAGGAGTTTGTCCACCGCGTGCTTCCTGACCAGACCAACCGAATTCACTATTACGAGAAGGAAGAAAGCCTCTTCGACCATCTGGGGATCGAAATGGAAATCTCCCGCGCGCTCAACCGCAAGGTGTGGTTGAAGTCCGGCGGGCACATCGTTGTGGATCATACCGAGGCGATGACGGTGATCGATGTGAACACCGGACGCTATGTCGGAAAGCGCGATCAGGAGGAAACCATTCTGAGGAACAATCTGGAGGCGGTCAAAGAGATCGCTTACCAGATCAAGTTGCGCGGGATCGGCGGGATCATCATTATTGATTTCATCGACATGGAGCGCGAGACGAATCGAGAGAGAGTCTATCAGGCGCTGGTGGATGCGATGGCCGGCGACAAAGCACGGACCAGAATTTCCCGCATCTCCGATCTGGGGCTGGTCGAGATCTCGCGCGAACGGGTTCGTGAGGACCTCCTGCGGACCATGTCCGAACCCTGCCATTACTGCGAAGGTCGAGGGTACACGAAATCGCCCACGACGGTGGCCTATGAGATCTTCCGTGAGATCCGGCGAATCGGACGGTTATCCGATGAGCAAAAGATCGTGGTCTGCACCCATCCAAGCGTCGCTGCGCTTCTTCAGGATGAGGAACACCGGGGGATCGAAGATCTGGAGCGTGAGTATGGTGTAAAGATCATCGTGAAGGCTGATCTGACGCCGCATCTAGAGCAGTATGACCTCGTCGTCCTCTAACAGGGTCGCCTGGCGCGTCGGTATCAGTGGCCCGCGCTCTACGGGATGCACACGCGAAAGAGTGACAGAGTAGGCTGGGCGTTCCATGCTGAACACGGCGTGGCTGCGAACCTGGTTTGTGTTGCGTGCGGTGAAGGGGCTGGGCGACGCAACTGTGTGTCGGCTCGTCCAGGCCTTCGGTTCGCCGGAAGCTGTGCTGGCTGCCTCGGCGGATGAACTGCTGACCCTCGGCGGCCTGAGCAGCTCTCTGGCGCAGGCGATTCAGCGAGGGCTGGATCGTGAAACCCAACAGGACATCGATCGAGAACTCAAAGCGCTCGAGCGATTACGGCTGTCGGTCGTGACGTACCTCGACGTCACCTATCCGCCTCGGCTCAAGACGATTTACGATCCTCCCCCGTTGTTGTACATGAGCGGCGGGCTGAGCGAAGCGGACCACCATGCGGTCGCGATCGTGGGAGCCCGGCGCGCAACCCAAGCCGGCCGCCTGCTGACCGAACAATTGAGCCAGGAATTGGCCTCGGCAGGGTTTACCATCGTCAGCGGTCTGGCGAGAGGAATCGATGCGGCTGCCCATCGGGGAGCGCTGGCGGCTCAGGGTCGAACCGTCGCGGTCCTAGGCTGCGGGATCGACCGCACCTATCCGCCGGAACATCAGACGCTCAGGAAGCAGATCGAATCGAACGGAGCCGTGGTGGCCGAACTGCCTCTTGGTGCCTATCCTTACGGCTACCATTTCCCCCATCGGAACCGGATCATCAGCGGAATGTGCCTGGGGGTGGTGGTCACGGAGGCGGCGATCCAGAGCGGGTCGCTCATTACCGCGAGGCTGGCCGCTGAACAGGGCCGCGAGGTCTTCGCCGTTCCGGGGTTCGTGAAAGCGGAAAACAGCCGCGGTCCCAACGGCCTCATCAAGGAAGGGGCGAAGCTGGTTGAGAGCGTCGAGGATATCATCGAGGAACTCCTGCCGCAGCTTGATGGTTCATTCAGGAAGCGGCTGAAGGCTCGGGCCCTTCTCCCGACCGCCGCCGTGCCGCAGTTGTGCAAGGAGGAGGCAACAATTTACGACTTGCTTTCCCATGAGCCGACGCACATCGATGATCTCATCGCCAGAGCCAGCCTGCCGGCGGCAGAAGTCGCCGCGCTCCTTCTTTCGCTGGAACTGAAAAATTTCATCCGCCAACTGCCCGGTCATTCCTACCTTCGGCTATAATTGACAGGAGAGACTTGCAAAGCACGCTGACATCGGTATATATGACAAGCCCTGTCTCGGCAGGGACGACTATCGAGCGAACACGGGAGCTGACATGGCGAAATCGTTGATCATTGTGGAGTCGCCGGCCAAGGCGCGGACGATCACGAAGTACTTGGGCCGCGGCTATACCGTGATGGCCTCCATCGGCCACGTCAAGGATCTGCCTACCAATAAACTGGGCGTGGACGTGAACCGCGACTTCAGGCCGCAGTACGTGACGATCAAGGGCAAGGCCAAAGTCCTGGACGAGATCAAGAAAAAAGCCCAGGACGCCGACAAAGTCTTTCTCGCCCCCGACCCGGACCGGGAAGGGGAAGCCATTGCCTGGCACATCGCGGAAGAGATCGACGGCCAATCCAAACGAAAACACAGCAAGGTCTTCCGGGTCCTCTTCAACGAGATTACGGAGTCGGCCATTAAACGCGCCCTTCAATCACCGGGCCAGATCGACATGAAGCTGGTCAACGCTCAGCAGGCGCGCCGCGTGCTGGATCGCATCGTCGGCTACCAGGGGAGCCAACTACTCTGGAAGAAAGTCCGGCGGGGCCTCAGCATGGGACGGGTGCAATCGGTAGCCGTGAAGTTGATCTGTGACCGCGAGCGCGAGCGCGAAG
>Ga0184627_10000649_pt1 | contig 13463 bp, 7 predicted proteins | sample PLM3_127_b1_FD_133150 | JGI IMG/M metagenome (GOLD analysis project Ga0184627, IMG submission 133150) | Groundwater sediment microbial communities from an aquifer in East River, Colorado, USA - PLM3_127_b1 | ecosystem: Environmental > Terrestrial > Soil > Riparian zone | place: USA: East River...
GCAGGTCGCTTTCCCGACACTGGCGACGCCGGCGGCGGCGTTCGCCGCGAAAGCACTGTAGCCGCGGAGACCGGCGGACCAGGTGCTGCTGAACCGACGCCGGGCGGCCGAGCCGCGGGAGGCCCGGGCGCGACTGTTGGAGCCTCGTCGCTGTTCAGCGCGTGAAGGGACATGCTGCTGCTGTCGTCGTCGAGCCGCCGCATGGCCTCAGCCTCGATCTGGTGGCCCCGCTCCGATGTCGGGTCCAGCCCCAGGGCCTCTCGCGCGAAGGCCAGCGCCTTTTCAACTTCCGCGCGCTTGAGCGCCTGTTCTGCAGCGTCGAGCGCCTTGTTCAACATCTCGATGCGCTGCCGCGCGCGTTCGTGCTCGACACGCGCAAGTCGGAGGTCGCGTCCGAGCTGTTTTGCGTCTGGCGCGTCCCGGTCCAGCGCGAGGGCCTGCTGCAGAAGGTCGTACGCTCCGGTCAGCCTTCCTTTCTTGAGCTCGTCCCGCGCTTCAGCCAGCACCGCGCTCGCGCGGTGCTTCGACGAAGCCGCCTTGATCGTCTGCTCCAACTCCAGCGCGCCGGCGTGCGTGACGTCGAGTGTCAACGCTTGCTCACACGCGTCGGTGGCGCCCTCGAGATCCCCCAGTCGCAGACGCTCGCGCGCCAGTTCCAGGGCCGCTTCGATCTGCGCAGCTCGTCGCCTTTCCAACCCTTCGCGATCAGTCAAGCGGGGATCCGACGGGGTCAATTTTGAGACTTCGACCGCGCCCTGGACGGGGGGTCGTGCCGACGCCGGGCCTGCCTTGTTCGTTCCTGCAGCAGAGGCGTTCCCGGGCCGGACGATCGTCGGCGGCGAGGCGCCCCAACTCGAGCCGCTGTCCTTCTCCAACTGCCGCCGCTCCTGGGTGAGAGCGATCCGGAACGACTCGGCGTCCGCGAACCGATCATCCGGGACTTTCTTCAACCCGCGTTCGACAACGCCAACCAGTTCCGGGCGGAGCTCCGGCATGAGCTGCGCCAGTGCAGCCGGCTCCTCCGAGAGGATGCGGTGAGTGATTGTCGGAATCGTGTCGCCGGGGAATGCCTCGGTATGCGACAGGAGCTCGTAGCAGACCACTCCGACTGAGAACAGGTCGGAGCGATTATCGATGGGCCTTCCAAGAATCTGCTCGGGTGCCATGTAGCCGGGCGTGCCAATCAACGCCGTTGCAGGCGCCGCCAGGGTTCCCAACATGCGCGCGATACCAAAATCCAGGATCTTGAGTCGTCCGGACCGGTCGATCATCAGGTTCGCCGGCTTGATGTCCCGATGGATGACGCCCACCTGATGCGCGTAGGCCACACCCGCACACAGTTCCTCCATCCAACGTAGCTTCTCTGCGACGCTGACGGGGGCCTTCCGACGAATGATTTCCGCCAGCGTTTCGCCCTGGACGTACTCCATCACGATGTACGGCTGGGACGAGAACTCCCCGTAATCGTGGACGGTGACAATGTTGGCGTGATTGAGTGCCGCCGCGGAGCGCGCCTCGCGGGCAAAACGCTCGGGGGCATCTGGCAGGTCGAGGTCGCCAAGAAAGACCTTGATGGCGACCATCCGGCCCAACACGGGATCGTGCGCGACATACACGGTCCCCATCCCACCACGGCCCAATCGGCGCTGAATCTCGTAACGTCCGATTTGGGTGCCTGGTTGCAGCACGTGGCCGTACTCCTGTGGAATTGTGGAAATGGGCCCAAGGCGGGCGCGATGGCGCCCAGCCGGGGGGGGCAACACTATACAGCCGAGATAGCCGACCTGCCAACCTCGTCCATTGGGATCGGGATAGTTCCTCTTCGCGATCCGTTCGCGTCCCAGACCGAACCCCAATCCTTCGCGCTTCCGGAGTGAAAGATGTCGTGCATCGACGGTCACGGGCACCGCTCCCAGCGCCTTGCCAGCCCGCCACGCCGCTGTCCGCGCAAAAAGGATGACGGGATTCGTTTACAGGAAACGACAGGAACGGCGAAGGCGTTTCAGCGCGGGCGCGATCGACAACCCCGGTTGCTAGGCGACGATCGCCTGGGAGGCGCGGTACCACTCGACGGTCTTCTTCAACCCTTCGTCGAAGCTGACGATCGGCTCATAGCCAAGCAACTGCCGCGCCTTCCGGATGTCGGCCTGCGAGTCGCGCACGTCGCCCGGACGCGGGGCCTCGTAGACGGGTTCCACACGGGCGCCGACCAGATCCCGCACCGTGCGGAACAACTGGTTGAGCGAGATGCGGCCGCCGGTCGCGACGTTGATCACCTCTCCGCTCGCCGCCGGCGCGTGACACGCGCGGAGCACTCCGTCCACCACGTTGGCCACGTAGGTGAAGTCGCGCGTATGCTCGCCATCCCCGTAGATCGTGGGCTGGCGCCCCTCGCAGAGCGCGCTGATGAACAGCGAGATGACCCCGGAGTACGGCGACGAAGGATCCTGCCGCGGGCCGAACACATTGAAGTAGCGGATCGTGACGGTCTCGAGGCCGTAGAGCCGCGTGAACATCTGGCAGTACTGCTCCGCCACGAGTTTCTGCAGCGCGTACGGCGACAGCGGCGCTGCCGGCATGGTCTCGACCTTGGGCAGCGTCGGCGCATCGCCGTACGCCGACGAGGAGCCGGCGTACACGACGCGTGTGACGCGCGCGGCGCGGGCCGCCACCAGGACGTTCAGCGACGCGTCGATGTTGGCGCGATTGGACGTGATGGGATCCTGCACCGACCGAGGCACCGACGGGATCGCCGCCTGATGAAGGACAAAATCCACGCCGTCGACGGCTCGGCGCGCGACCTCGAGATCGGCCAGGTCGCCCTCGATGAAATCGACGCGGGAGATGTGCGCGAGATTCTGGTGCTTGCCGGTGATGAGGCTATCGACGACGCGGACGTGTTCGCCGCGGCGGGCCAGCTCTTCCACGAGATGCGATCCGATGAAGCCGGCACCGCCGGTGACGAGATACAGGGCCATATCGCGCGATACCTCAGGAAAATCGCTGCCGTTGAGGTCTGAGGGTCCGGCGTAAAGCCGGACGCTACGTACGGTCTGAAAGTGTCGCAGTCAACCGTGTAAGCCGAATCCTGTCCGCCTTCGCGCCCTTGCGGACGCGTCGGCGTGACGACCATTCCTCTAGCCCTGCGATCGCTCGCAGGATCAAGCAACCTACCCGGTGACTTCGGACGGGCCGTCCTCAAACGCCACCCTATTTGGTCTTGCTCCGTGCGGGGTTTTGCCTGCCATCCGCGTTGCCACGGACGCGGTGCGCTCTTACCGCACCTTTTCACCCTTACCTTTCGACTCACCCCTTCGGGGTTCGCTCGAGGCGAGCCCGCGAGTAGAGGGCCTGCCCTGAGCGAGCCCCGGAGGGGCGAGTCGAAGGGCGGTGTATTTTCTGTGCCACTATTCCGTCAAGTTACCCTGCCCGGGCGTTACCCGGCGCACTGCCCTTCGGAGTTCGGACTTTCCTCTCCCCCGGCCACTTCGCTTGCCCTCGCGCCTTGCGGCGCGACGGCGAGGCGGTTTCCCGAGGCAGCGGTCGTCTGGTCAACTGCGACACGCTGATTATCCCACGGGCCACGGAGGCACGAAGGCACGGAGATAAACCTTTGGCTTCATTTTCTCCGTGTCTCTGTGTCTCCGTGGCCAGTAGGGGCTATCCGTCGACTTCCTGCTTGATCCCGTACTGTTCGAGCTTCTTGTACAGGTTGCTCCGCGGCGTATCGATGACCTCGGCCGTTCTCGAGATGTTCCAGCTGTTCTCGCGTAGCTTCTCGACCAGGTAGGCACGCTCCGCGGCGTCCTTGAACTCGCGAAGTGTCCCGGCCGGCGGCGGCGCGGCAGGAAGACGAGCGCCTGCCGGCACGCTCGTGGAGGCGTGCGCGTCCGCCGTCACCGGCCGCCCCGGCGTATCGCTGCGGATGTCCGGCGGAAGGTCCTCGAGGCGCACGATCTCGCCCGGGGTCATGATCATGACCCGCTCGACGGTGTTGCGCAGCTCGCGAATATTGCCGCGCCAGCGGTACCGCTGCAGCGCCTCCATCGCGCGCGCATCGAACCGCTTGGGCTTCAGGTTGTGCTCCTCACTGATCCGCTTGGCGAAGTGCTGGACGAGGAGCGCAATGTCGCCCCGCCGCTCGCGCAACGGCGGCACCACGATCGGAATCACATTCAGCCGGAAATACAGATCCTCCCGGAACTCCCCACGCTGAATCGCCCCTTCCAGGTCCTTGTTGGTCGCGGCAATGACCCGCACGTCCACCTTGATCGTGCGCGCCGATCCGAGGCGCTCCACCTCCTGCTCCTGCAGGACCCGCAGCACCTTGGCCTGGGTCTTCGCGCTCATGTCCCCGATCTCGTCCATGAAGATCGTCCCATGGTCCGCCTGCTCGAACTTGCCGATCTGCTTCTCGGTGGCGCCGGTGAACGAGCCCTTCTCGTGTCCGAACAGCTCCGACTCGATCAACTCCTCGGGGATCGCCGCGCAGTTCACCTGCACGAATCGCTGGCCGGCGCGCGGGCTGTTGCGATGAATGGTGCGGGCGACGAGCTCCTTCCCGACGCCGCTCTCGCCGAGCAGCATCACGGTGGCATTGGTCGGCGCCGCCCGCTTGACCGCCTCGAGCACGGTGCGCAGCGCCGGGCTCTCGCCCACGATCTCGTACTTCGACTCCATCGCGAGCTTGAGCTCGCGGTTTTCCTGCCGGAGCTCGCGGACCTCGAGTCCCTTCGCCACGGTGACGAGGACGCGCTCGCTGGTAAATGGCTTCTCGATGAAGTCGAAGGCGCCGAGCCGGGTCGCCTGCATCGCGTCGGTGATCGTGCCGTGTCCCGAGATCATCGCCACCGGCACCGCCTCGTCCACCTTGCGGATCTCGGCGAGCGTCTCGAGGCCGTTCATGCCCGGCATCTTGATGTCGAGCACCACCATGTCGGGCGCGTCGCGCTTGATGATGGAAAGACCTTCCGGTCCGGATGCGGCGCCGACGAATTCGTAGTGCTCGTACTCGAGGATCATCCGCAGCGAGTCACGGATGGCCGCCTCGTCGTCAATGACCAGGATACGGGGTTTCATAAGGTCGGGCACGGAGGTCACGAAGACCATTCAGCCACAAAGCGCACAAAGACGTCTTAGCCACAAAGGGCGCTGTCACGCTCGTGACACTAACGCGCTTCTTTGTCACGAAAACAAACTTCAGCGCGTTAGTGTCACAAAGACCACTATGGTTTTGAGCACGAAGGAGCACGGAGGTCCGTGAATGACAAAAAGCCATAGTGTGCTTCGTGATCTTCGTGGCTAAACCGTCTTCGTGCGCTTCGTGGCAAAATCGTCCTGGTGGCTAGCGTTCGTCGATCTTGACCGTCTCGAGCGCCCGCTGATTGAGCTCGGGCTTGTACAGGTACATCGTGAGGATGTCGCCCGGGCGCGCGCCGTCGGTCAAGCGGCGGTAGTCGTCGATGTTCTGGATTCGCTGGCGATTGATCTCGAGCAGCACGTGCCCTCGCTCGATGTCGGCGTCGAATGCGGGACTCATCGGCTCGACACGAGAGACAATCACCCCGCGCGTGCCCTCCGGCAACCGGTATCGCGCGGCGGACTGATCGTCCATTCCGCGGACCGACATGCCGAGCAGCAGCCCGCGCTGGCTGGACGGCTGCGGCTGCTCGGATGCGCCGCTCTCCCGCCGATCCCGCAGCGGCCGCTCGGCGAGCTTCACGGTGAAGTTCACGGTACGCCCGTCCCTGATCACCTGCACGGAGGCGGCCGACCCTGGCTGGCGCGCCGCAATCATCTGGATGAGCGCGTCGTTGCCCTCGATCGGCTTGCCGTCCACGGCGACGATGACATCGTAGGTGCGAATGCCGGCGCGCGCCCCTGGAGAGCCCGGCGTGACGTCCTGCACGAGCGCCCCTTCCGACGTCTGCAGTCCGAGCGCCCGTTGAAGATCGGGATCCACGTCGCGAAGCATGACGCCGATGTACCCGCGGGAGACGCGCCCGGTCTCGCGCAACTGCGGCAGGATCGCGCGCGCCTGGTTGATCGGCACCGCGAACCCGATGTTCGACGCCCTGGAACTGATGGCCGCGTTGATGCCGATGACGTCCCCGCGCGCGTTGATCAACGGACCGCCGCTGTTGCCGAAATTAATCGCGGCGTCGGTCTGGATGTAGCGATCGAGAGACGAGTCGAACAGCTTCCGCCCGATGAAACTGACGACGCCGACGGTGACGGTGTGGTCGTAGGCGAGCGGGTTGCCGATCGCGAGGACCCATTCGCCGACGCGGAGGCTGTCGGAGTCGCCGAGCGGGGCAAACGGCAGCGCCCGGGACGACTCGACTTTGATCAGTGCGATGTCGGTATCGGGATCGGAGCCGACGGGTTCGGCGCGCAGGGTGCGGCCATCGACGAGCTGGACCATGATCCGGTCGGCGCCGTCGATGACGTGATGATTCGTGAGGATGAATCCGCCGGCGTCGATGATGAAGCCGGTGCCGGCGCCGCGCCGCGGGCCGTCCCGCTCACGCGGTTGCGGCAGATCGAACGGCTCGGGGCCGTCGGGCAACGGCGCGGGGCGCCGGCGAGAGCTCGCCTCGCCGCGCGAGGTGGCGTCGATGTTGACGACGGCGGGGTTGAGGCGCTCGGAGATATCGGCAAAGGACACGCCTTCGGACGAGACCCGTTCCGGCGTCCCGGGATCGCGGCCCGTGAAGGCGCGCGCCGCCGTGTCTGCACGCGGCGGGGTCGCGGACACCGCGGGTGCAGGCGTCATCGTCCCCGCCATCACCAGACCAACGAGAAAGGCGACCGTCGCGGTCAGGGACACCGTGACGGCTAGGAACCGTCGAGTCATCGCCCCATATTATAGAACCCTAGCGTTTCTGTCCGGCTAAAGCCGGACACTACGTACGTGCAGGTCCGGCTTCCGCCTTCGCCGCGGTCGGGTCGCTGTGCGACCCGACTAGCCAGCGCCGGCTGGTCGGTCCGCCTTCGCGGACCGACCCGGCGGACAAGAAAGCCGGACACTACGCACGGTGGTGGCCGGCCCCTACGTACGCCCGTCGTTGATGAGGGCGAGGAATGCCGCTTCGTCGAGCGTCGCGACACCCAGTTCCCGCGCCCGTTCCGCCTTGCTCCCGGCATCGGCGCCCACGATCACCCCGGCTGTCTTCCGGCTGACCGACCCGGCCACCTTTCCGCCGAGGCGCTCGATCGCGGAGGTGGCCTGCTCGCGCGTCATGGACGGCAGCGTCCCGGTGATGACATAGGTCTTTCCCGTCAACGGGCCCTCGGCGTCCCGCGGCCGCCGCTGCTCGGGCGGCACGTCCATCCGGACCCCGGCCGCACGAAGCCGCTCGAGGAGCCGCTGATTGCGCGGCTCGTCGAGCCAGCTTCGCACCGACTCCGCCAGGACGGGGCCTATCTCCGGCGTGGACTCCAACTGCTCGAGCGACGCCGCGTGCAGCGCGTCGATCGACCAGAACGCATCCGCCAGCACCTGCGCCGCCCGTTCTCCGACGTGCCGGATCCCGAGGCCGTAAACAAGACGCCACAGCTCGTTCGTCCGGCTCCGCTCGATCTGCGCCACGACCTTGGCGGCGTTCTTCTCGCCGAAGCGACGCTGGATCTCGCGACCGTCTGTCCGCACGGATGTGCTGGTGAGCGCGGCGAGCGCGGCGGCGGCCAGCCCATACACGTCGGCGTAGTCGGTGACCATCTGGCGCTCGATGAGCTGCGCGATGAGCGATTCGCCGAGTCCTTCGATGTTCATGGCCGACCTCGACGCGAAATGCTCCAGGCCGCGCTGCAGCTTGGCGGGACACGACGTGTTCTCGCAGCGCCAGACCACTTCGCCTTCGGGACGGTGAAGCGCCGCACCGCATCGGGGACAGTCTGTCGGCATCTGCCACGGCGTGGCGTCCGGCGGCCGGCGGCTCAGAATCGGTCCGACGACGCGGGGAATCACGTCGCCGGCCTTTTCCACCAGCACCCAGTCGCCTTCGCGGATGTCCTTACGCGCGATGTCGTCAGCGTTGTGCAGCGTGGCCATCGACACGGTCGAGCCGGCGATGAATACCGGCTCGAGCATGGCGAACGGTGTCACGGCGCCCGTGCGCCCCACGTTGACCTCGATCCTTTCCAGGCGCGTGGTCTTCTGCTCCGCTGGAAACTTGAACGCAATCGCCCAGCGCGGAAATTTGCTCGTGGTGCCGAGGAGGCGCCGCTCGCCAAGCTGGTCCACCTTGATGACGACGCCGTCGGTGTCGAAGTCGAGCGTGCGCCGCTTCTCGGCCCACTCGTCGCAGAAGCCGACGAGCGCCTCGATCCCGGAGCAGCGCCGCCAATGCTGTTCGACAGGCAGTCCCCAGGCGCGAAACTGTTCGAGCGTTTCCGCATGAGTGGCCAGGCGGATTTCCCACCCCACGGCGCGAGCGCCGTGGGGGCCCCGGGGGGGGGCCGCCTCTACGATCGATGAGGTACCTGGCGTACTCGATGATGCCGGACCTGGCGTACGTAGAGGCGGACCTTCCTTGGGCGCCGAAGCCTCGGCGAAGGCGGCAGGTCCGCCTACGAGTTGATAGAAGAGCGCGCTCAGGCCGCGGCTCGCCACGAGCGCCGGATCCAGATTGCGGAGCGTACCGGCCGCCGCGTTGCGCGGGTTCGCGAAGAGCGCCTCGCCTGCCTCCTCGCGCTGCGCGTTGATCCGCACAAACGCCTTTCTCGGGAGAAACACTTCGCCGCGGATCTCAAGGCGGCTGCCTCCGGGGGCGGTCCGCGAAGGCGGACCGCCGAGCGAGCGCTGGCTTGTCGGGTCGCTCGGCGACCCGACCCCGAGGCGCAACGGGATGGCGCGTACCGTGCGCAGGTTGGACGTCACGTCCTCGCCGCGCGTGCCGTCGCCTCGCGTGGCGCCACGGACGAGCGCGCCGTCCTCATAGGTCAGCGCAATGCTCACCCCGTCGATCTTGAGCTCCGCGACGTAGGCGATCGCCTGTCCCGCGTCCGCCCCAAGCCCGCGCCGTACGCGGTCGTCAAACGCACGCAGTTCGTCCTCGGAGTAGGCGTTGTCCAGGCTCAGCATCGGCTCCGCGTGTTCGACCGTCGCGAAACCGGAGGTCGCACGCCCGCCCACGCGCCGGGTCGGTGAATCGTCGCGAATCAGATCGGGATGCTCCAACTCGAGCCGTTCGAGCGCCTTCATCAGGGCGTCGAACTCCGCGTCGGCGATCTCGGGGTCGTTCAGGACGTAGTAGCGCTCTTCGTGGTAGCGAATCAGGCGACGGAGCTCGTCGATCCGTGCGGCGGGAGTCATTCAGAGGGCGGCGGTATTCACCCCCGACAGGCCACGGAGGCACCGAGACACGGAGGAATGGCTCTCAACAAGACAAATCTTACTCCGTGTCTCCGTGCCTCTGTGGCCCGTGATCGTGAAGGGGCGTGCTATCGGTCGCGCGAGAGGACGTAGTCGGGCAGAAACACCAGCGCGTCGCGCTCGGGGCTCGGGGAGAATGCCCGGAGCGCCCGTTTGGCGCGCTCGACGAAATCGGACGCGGTGCTGAAGGCGTAATCAATGGACCGCGTGTGCGCCATCAGCCCCCGAAGCTGCCGCCACTCGTCAAGCGTGGCGCTGCGCTCGCGCACGACTTTCCGGATCAACGCATCGGCCTGGCCATCACCCCGCGCAAGCAGGTGAATCACCGGCAGCGTCATCTTGCCCTCACGCAGGTCGCCGCCGACGGGCTTGCCGAGCGCCCCTTCCTCGCCCGTGAAGTCGAGCAGGTCGTCCACGAGCTGAAAGGCCATGCCGATGTTGAAGCCATATTCCCACAGCGCGTCCTGCTGCTCCCGCGTCGTCGGCCCGAGCATCCCGCCAATCTTGGCGCATCCGGCAAACAGGTACGCCGTCTTGCGGCGCACGATATCGAAGTGCTCTTCTTCGGAGAGATCGACCACCCCGTTCTTGGTGAGCTGGTAGATCTCGCCTTCGACGATGCGCAGCGTGACATCGCACAGCAGCCGGATGATCTCGAGGTTGTCCTGCGACAACGCGAGCGACATCGACTTGAGGTAGAGGAAGTCGCCGAAGAGCACCGTCAGGTGGTTGCCCCACCGCGTGTGCGCCGCCTCACGGCCGCGCCGCAGCTCGGACTCGTCGATGATGTCGTCGTGCACCAGGGTCGCGGTGTGAATGAACTCGATGACCGACGCGTAGAGCACGGCGTTTTCGCCGGTGTAGCCTGCCATGCGCGCGGCCATCAGCAGCACCGCGGGCCGGATGCGCTTGCCGCCGCTCTCCTTCACGTAGTTGCCGATGGTCGGGATGACGGCCACCTGCGACTGCACGTGGCGGGCGAATTCGCGCTCGACCTCACGCAGGTCGTCGCGGATGGGCTCGAACATCTGCGCGAGAGCGGACGCGGAAGGTTTTTGCGCGGTGGGATGCACGCGGGTTCATCAGACCACATCCGCGCGCGGAGTGTCAACGCACGTGACGCGCTAATCCGTGGCAGGAGTAGCAGTTACGGGTTGAACAGCCGCTCGAAGTTTTCCTGCGCGACCTGGCCGACCGCCTCGACCGTCGTGCCTCGCAGCCGCGCGATGGCCTCGGCGACGCACACGACGCGCGCCGGCTCGTTCCGTGTGCCGCGGTGCGGTACGGGAGCGAGGAACGGACTGTCCGTCTCGATCAGCAGGCGATCGAGTGGCACCATCCTGGCGACGTCATGCAGCTCCGCCGCGCGCGGAAACGTCACGATACCGGCGAGCGAGATGTAAAACCCCGCGTCCAGCGCCCGCCGGGCCATCGCCCGGTCTCCCGTAAAGCAGTGAAAGACGCCGCCGGCCTCACCCGCCGACTCCTCGTCGAGCAGGCGAAAGGTGTCCTCCTCCGCCTCACGGGTATGGATGACGACAGGAAGGCGCAGGCGTCGCGCGAGGCCGATCTGCTCGCGGAAGACCGCCTGCTGCGCGTCGCGCGGTGAAAAATCGTAGTGGTAGTCGAGGCCAATCTCGCCGATCGCCCGCGCCGTGTCCCTGCCCTGCAACCGCTCGTCGACAAGACGCGCCGCCCGGCCCGGCTCGCCCGCGAACCCGCCGGCCTTGTGTGGATGGACGCCGATGGACAACCGCACGGCAGGCCAGCCTTCCGTGACGGCGTGCGTGCGCTGATACTCCTTCTCGTCGTCGGCGCCCACGATCACGAGCGCTCCGGACACACCGGCCGCCACGGCGCGCCGGACCACGTCCGGCAGGTCGGGCTCGAACTCTTCACCCGCGAGATGGCAGTGGCTGTCGATCACGTCAACTCAACTCCCAACGGGCGTTGCGGACTTGTTACCGCACGCGCGAGCCTGGTGGGACAGCCTCGTCAAACCCGATGAGTGTCGGCTTGCCCCCGTCGGGGCTGGCGGCGAGGACCATGCCGTTGGACTCAACGCCCATCAGCTTTGCCGGCTGCAGGTTGGCGACGATGACGATGGTCCGGCCGACGAGCTGCTCCGGCTGATACGCCTCGGCAATGCCCGCCACGATGGTCCGCTGGTCGGTGCCGGTATCGACCTTCAACTTCAGAAGCTTCTTCGACTTGGGGACCGCTTCGGCCTCGAGCACCCTGGCCACGCGCAGGTCCACCTTCATGAAGTCGTTGATTGAGATGCGGGTGTCCTCAGCGGGTTTCGTCACACTGACATCGGGCGCGCCGGTCGCGCCGATGGGTTTCTCTTCCACGATGATCTCCTGTGTTAGGCGGGTCTGAAGACCCGCCTCTACGTATGCCGATTGTTGGAGTGTGGGTTGTCGTAGAGGCGGACCTTCCTTGGGCGCCGAAGCCTCGGCGAAGGCGACAGGTCCGCCCCCGCCTGACCCGGCGCCTTCCACGCGGGGCCACAGGGGCGACCCCTTCGCGATCTGTCTCACGCCATCCGCCCGCCATCGCCCGTCGCGCTCGAGGCGTAATGCGCCGGGCGGCGTCGTGTCTCCGACGCGCTGCAGGATTTCGGCCGCTGAGCCCGGGATAATGGGCCGCAGCAGTACCGCCGCCACGCGCAGGGCTTCCGCCACTTCGAACAACACTTCGTCCAGCCGGCCTGCGTCGCCGCCCGCCCTGGCCAGCGTCCACGGCGCCGTTTCGGCAATGAACTCGTTGGCCGCGTCGATGATCTGAAATGCCGCCGCGGCGCCGTCATGCAGCGCGAAGCCGTCCATGGACGCGCGATATCGTGTCAACGCCGCATCCGCTACCTGTGCCAGACGGCCGCCGCTTCCCGTGGGAGACAGGCGCGACCCGCGGTACTTCTCGGCCATGGCCGCGAGGCGGCTCACGAGGTTGCCAAGGTTGTTCGCCAGGTCGACGTTGTACCGTTCCTCGTATCGTTCCCACGAGAAGTCGCCGTCGCCGCCGTACGAGATCTCCTTCACCATGTAGAGCCGCAGCGGGTCCGGCCCGAACCGTTGCGCCACGTCCGAGGGATCGAGGCTGGTGCCGAGCGACTTGCTCATGCGCTGGCCGCCGAAGTTGACAAAGCCGTGGCCGAACACCTGCCCCGGCAGCGCCATCCCGGCGCTCATCAGCATCGCCGGCCAGACGACGGTGTGGAACCGCGTGATGTCCTTGCCGACCACGTGGAGATCGGCGGGCCACCACTTCTCGAAACGCGCATCATCGGTGGCGTAGCCGACGGCCGCCGCGTAGTTGATCAGCGCGTCGAACCAGACGTAGACGACGTTCTCGGGCGCGAACGGCAGCGGAATGCCCCAGAGCTGCCCCGCGCGGCTGACCGAGATGTCGTCGAGGCCGCTCTCGAGCAGCCGCAGCATCTCGTTCCGCCGGTTGTCGGGCCGCAGGAAATCGGGATGAGCGCGGAAGTGCTCGAGCAAGGCGTCGCGGTATTTCGACAGCCGGAAGAAGTAGTTCTTCTCGCGGATCCACTCGGGCGTCAGCGTAGGATGCAGCGGGCACTTGCCGTCGACCAGGTCCTTCTCCTGCTTGAAGGCCTCGCAGGACACGCAGTACCACCCCTCGTACTGCCCCTCATAGATATCGCCCTTGTCGAAGCAGCGCTGGGCGAGCTTCTGCACCGCCGCCTTGTGGCGAGGCTCCGTCGTTCGAATAAAGTCGTCAAACGAAATATCGAGCTGCTTCCAGACGGTTCGGAATTCCTGCTCCATCTGGTCGCAATACACGCGTGGATCGACTCCGCGCTCGAGCGCGCGTTTGTAGACGTTCTGTGAGTGCTCGTCGTTGCCCATCAGGAAATGCGTCTCGATGCCAGAAAGACGCTTGTAGCGGGCGATGACGTCGGCGGTGATCTTCTCGTAGGCCGTGCCGAGGTGCGGCCGGCTGTTCACGTAATCGATTGCGGTCGTCAGGAAGAATCGCTTCACGATGGGATGGTGTGACCAGTGTACGCGCGCAGCGCGATCGCCTGCACGTCCTTGACGGCCAGATTGTTCGCGGCGGC
>Ga0184627_10000651_pt1 | contig 13416 bp, 8 predicted proteins | sample PLM3_127_b1_FD_133150 | JGI IMG/M metagenome (GOLD analysis project Ga0184627, IMG submission 133150) | Groundwater sediment microbial communities from an aquifer in East River, Colorado, USA - PLM3_127_b1 | ecosystem: Environmental > Terrestrial > Soil > Riparian zone | place: USA: East River...
CTCCTGAGCCGCGACAGCATGCAGTGGTACTGGAACCACTACCTGCAAACTCCCACTGACGCCACCAACCTCTATGCTGCTCCCCTGGTCGCCAAGGATCTCAGTGGCTTGCCCCCGGCGCTGGTCATTACGGCTGAGTGCGACCCGCTGTGCGATGAGGGAGCCGCCTATGCGCAGCGCCTGCAGGAAGCTGGTGTGCCCACGACCTATAGCTGTTACGGCGGTATGATTCACGGCTTTTTTGGTATGCCAGCAGTGCTCGATAAAGGCCAGCAAGCCGTCGCTGAGGCCGCGGCAGCGCTGCAAAAAGCCTTTACAGCACGGGCTGCGACAGCGCGCTAATGGTCAGCCGTCCTCCAGGCATACGGCGCAGGAAGTGTTGATGTCTTTACCAGTCAATCCTGGCTTGCATGTGCCCGCAGAGCCCGCGCGAGTCGCGCCGGCTGCCGGCCAATTGGTACAGCTCGAGTTTTATGCGCGCGACATTTTTTTACTTGAAGCCAGAGGAAGATAGCGCATCCAGTGCGGTAAAATGCGCCCCCATGGACTGCCGGCAACGAGGATCAGGACGTTGTAGAGGGTGTGGAATGCGATATTGCATATGACTCCCCAAAGGCCGGCATTCAACCATTGGGGGAGTTCTGCGCTATGCAGCAGATATGGAAAACAAATCTGCTGCCGATCCAACAGGGCAATAGGGACAACAGTGATCATGTTCAAGAGGTTGCCAAGCATACATAACCTGATCTCCCCCTTCCACCTCGGCTGGCTATGAGACAGGGCAAAAGCCGCACTGGTGATGAGGGACATGCCAATTAATGGCCATGTCTGTATGCCTCCCATCCATCCCAAGAGTACAGGCAGCGGAAAAATCGCTTGCCATATGGGAGAGAGACACAGGTGGCAAAGGGACATGGAAGGTCCCAGGGGTTCGCGAGGACGTGCACCACTCCGCGCCATAGAGGACGGTCCTGTGGTGTCTCTTTCCTGAACTCTTGGGGTACCTCTTTCCTGGACTGTGGCTGCCGCGACCGCAGGTTCTGAGCTGGCTTGACTGCGCTCCCCTACACTCTTTGGTACTTCGTTTATGAGTTCTCGCAGCGCCGATTCGTAATGGCCCAATAGGGGTGCATCTCGGCCATGAGACATTATTTCATTTTTCGCCAGGCCAAAGGAGCTAGTCAGTTCCTTTTTATCAAATCGACCTAGAAAGTCTCTCACATCACTTTCTGAAAATTTTCCCTGCCCATTTGGTAATTGATCACTGAGAATGAGACTGATAAGGTCAAGATCTCGTGCAAATGCCGTTATTAACATGTGCTCGTAATGAGATTCTTTGAACCGATTGAACAATGGAGCAATATAATTCTCTGGGACAAGATTCCGGCTGTCGTTCACTGAGGCAACCATGCTTTTAGTCTTTTAGTCTTTTAGTCTTTTAGTCTGCCTGTCTTTAAGACCCCTGGGCTCCCCGACTCCTGGACTCCCCGACTGGTTCCTGCGGGTCTCAGAGACCTTATCGACACGCTGTCTTGGTTTCCTTAGCAGTTGCGCAGATCTGCGTTATGTCGTCCACTACGGGAACAGTTATGGGGGTGAAAGTAACCAGCGAACGCGAGGTACTGCGGGAGGCAGAAGCGGCGTGATGCCGCCTCTGCCCTGGAGTCTATTCGGCCTCGGGGTGCGTCGAGATGAACTTCCCAGCTTTGACGTAATCGACATCGGGCGCACGCACCTCCACGCCAGCGGCCTCTTCCTGGAGCAGGAACGTGACGCTGCTGTCTTTGTCGCCCCAGCCGCGATTAAGCCCCTGGATGCATTGGTATCACCGCGATGTCGGGAGCACGCCGCCAGGAACATCGCGGAGTTACTACAGCTGGCGCGGTGCGAGCCAGGAACCTCAGGGCTATGATCGGAGGAGGTTGCTAGGTGTTAGGCACCGCGGACAGCTTGGAGAAAACTGCGAAAGCTTGGACAACGATAGGCTATTTTCTCCAGGTTTGCCGCTACCGCGATCTTCCTAGCTACTTCTCTCGTATATGGGACTTTTGCTTCCGAAAGCATGCGTTGTAATCTAGCCTTTGGATCAACAATTGCTTCGAGAGACTCATGTACTACCGGCACTTCCCTCCCCGAATATGTTCTGCTCACTAACGAAATAGCGTCGCTATCCGCTAGGAGCCAGGCTTCGAGTTCTCGCACGATGACTATAAATCTCACCGGAGCAAACTCGTAGGTTCGATGAGCAATCTTGGACTCCATCTCGCGCAGTAATCCTTGCGGCTCTCTCATATCAGCATCACGGACAACCAGGGCTTTATCAACTGGCATGCCCTGTTTGACGTAACGAAACTCCTCGAGAAAGCCTGGGAACCTCTTCATAAGATTACCTTTTGGACTACATACGCGTGCCATCACCTCGGCGTTGTGTCCAGCACACTTGTGGATGAACTCCGTGAGGACCACCTCATCGTAATCACCCTCAACCACTATCCCGAAGGTTAGCATGCCGTCTCATCAAGGGAGCCGGCATACCAGAGATCCCCGAGCCCGAGTTCCTCACGCTGCAAGAGTTCCCTAAGATGACGTTTGGAGGCGGGGCGTGTGCAGTGTGTCGCGCCATGGTGCTTTTCCACAACGATGAGGTCGTCAAGGGTAAACTGATCAATCAGGTAAGGTGAGTGAGTTGTGCAGATAATTTGCGCTACTTGCACATCTAACTCGTGCTGTCGCTGCAACTCATCCTGTCTTTGCGTGAGTAGCGCCACTAAGGTTTCAAGGAGTCGCGGATGCAGATGGTTTTCTGGCTCTTCAATGCAGTACAGAGGTGCCCCTAGTGAAGGAGGGGAAAAGATAAGCGATAACCAGGCGAGAAAGCTCAGTTCACCATCTGACATACGCCCTATAGGGACTGGACGTTTGAGGCGCTTTTCGCGACTCGTTATGACAGTTGCATATTGGGTTAGAGGCGTGAGGATGGCCTCCAGGTCAGGAAACACATCCGCAGCCGCTTGTTGTAACAGGCGAAACTCTTCAGGATAGCCAGTTTGCAGGGTCAGGAGCCAGCTCGAAAGGTTATTGCCATCTTCGTTCAGAAAATGTTGACCTCCAGCCTCATTAACTTGTTTCATGCGTTCTGGAAATAGACGGTAGAAACGCCATGCAGCAATACAATTCCTCACATCAGTGCCTTCCCAGCCTGGCACAGAAAATTCCAACGCCGAGTGTGCAGGACCTGGAGGGGCGAAGGCCGACGTACCATTTGCATGGGTAATTTCACCCTGACCATGGCTGAGATCGATCAATGTCGCTACTTGATCCTCAGTACGCACCACTAAATGTTCTCTCTCAACCGAGATCAAACCTGTTGTACTGCCAACAATAGAGATGGCGTAGTCATAAACTTTCTCTGGGTTTTTCCCTATCTTTGCATTCAATTGCAGTGACAGTTGACTTTCGTCACTACCTTTCCACACAACTTCCGAAAATCCACCACGGTCGAGCAGAGCCTTGATCACTCCCAACTGCACCATGTGAATTAAGAATCTGAAGCAATCGATCAGATTACTCTTGCCAGCCATATTAGGACCGATAAGGACATTATTTCTCGGTCCAAATTCCACATCAACATCTTGTAAACTCAGGTAATTCTTAACACGGAGTCTGGTTATCATCGCTATGCCCTATAGGCAGAGAGGGAAGACAGAGACACTAGGACCCAGTTGTCCACTGATCAAGAACGCTATGCATTGTGGGACTTCCTTTTATGAAGATGCCACTTCAAAACCAATCGTAACCTTCAGAAACTCCTTCGGTGCAATGGCCTGCAGTTGCTCCAGCACCCGCTGTCGCATTTCAACAGCCAGGTTGAGGCAGAATCTGAGTTCGTCAGGCTCTACATCGTCCGGAGTCCTGTGGGGGTAGACCAACTTCAAAAGCCCAGCGGCTGTCTTCTTGACCGCATCGTGAGCGCGCTGGCTCGTGCCTGCTGGGAACTTGACGCGTGCTACCAGATGCGTCTGGTAGTTCCTGCGGCGTAACATCCGGAAGATTTCCGCGGCATAGTCCGAGATAAAACCATAGCCCGTTGCATAGTTGGAAGGGGCAATGATGGGGATTTCCCAGCCCGGCAGGTAGGCGTGGATGCGGTCGAGGAACGCCGTATCTTCTCGTAATTCCTCTGGCAAGGGCTGAAACAGATGGCGATAGTCCCACAGAGGGCAACGGTTTTCCACGTCGGTCTTGATGTTGCCGCTCAATATGATGGAGCAGGTAGACGTGAACTCGATGCCGTCCTTGGAGTACGAACCCTGGGCCATGTAGTTCTTGAGCGTGTCGATACTAGTCGCGTCGAGTTTACTGGCGTTCTCACGTTCGCTGGCGATTTCGTCAAAGATTACCACGTCTTTCACACCGATGATGCCGATCTTCTTCGTGGTGCCGTGATGAAAAAGCGTTGCAGCGCTCGCTTTCCCGCTAGAGACCACAAAGGCCCGCTGGCTGGTGTTTTTGTAGATATACGTCTTCCCAGTCTGCCTGGGTCCTAACTCAATGAGATTGTAGTTTGCTTCCACGAAGGGCACGAGCCGGAGCAGAATCAGGTGCTTAACGCGCTCGGGAAAATGGGCCGGGTTGAAACCAACCGTTTGGACGAGTAGGTCGATCCAATCCTGCGTGGAGAATAGACGACGCTTCTCGATGTAGTCCTCGAGCGATAGCCGAGTTACCTGGAACGGTGTAAAGTCGACAACCCTGAAGGGATAGGCGCGCTTCCCAATCGTGTGCGTCGGATCGAACTCGATTTTCATTGTCCCCCAGGCCCCTGAGGTGAGGAGGATATCACCGAACTCCTTGAGCACGCGGTCGGAGACTCGGACATGAGAGTCGCCAAGGGCAGGCACATCGGCCCAGTAGTAGAGTTGGCGCTGGTCGTAGACCAGGGCGAGCGGCCCAAGCAACGTGTATTCCCCACGCTCGGCGATGCGGTGCTTGATCAGTTCCTTGGCGCCGCTCTCCACATAATGTTCCTGGAGGATGCGGTCGATTTTCTTCTGGCCAGGGAGCGGATCGTTAGGATCGATATACCGAGCGCATAGATACTCCAGCACGTAACGGGGGAACTCTTTGTACGCCTCGTTCCATCGTGTCAGTGGCTTTAAGATGACCCGATCACTCAGGTGCTGCAAGACAAAGGCATCCAGGCGTGTCCGCTGCCCATTCCCCCCACTGTCATGTTGAGGCATAGAGTTCGTCATCTTTTGGCCCTCATCCCAGGTCATCGTCGAGGTCGTCGAAAGCGTCCAGAGCCCTGCCGAATTCCACCTTATCCTGGCGCGGTGTCACGACAATTGGGACCTGACGCATACCGCCCTGAACAGAGGCAAACTTGCCATCCGGCCCTTTAGCCTCCACAGTGAGGGTGACGTAACGTAGATCCAGCGTCGCGGCGAACTCGACTGCGTACGACACCTCTCCCCCTTTACTTATGTCCACAATTCTTGGTATCTCGTGTGCAATTGCCAAGCGCACTGTGGCAAGGCTCGTGCCACGATTCAAGACGCGGACCTCGACATGACACAGCGTATCTTCTATCGCCTCCAGGCGGTCAGGGGCCGCAATGTCGAAACGGATTTCCTCCAACGCGGTAGCGCGGTGCAGCACTACTCCTGGTACGACGATCTCCGACAATGAGATACCACCGTGGTCATAGCGCGTATAGGCACCAACCCCTCTTGCCGTTTGCCTGTTGAACCATGACCGGCCCACAGCACATGTGGTGCTCCTGGTGCGGGGTTTGTCTGAGAGCGGCATGACAACACCATCCAGATCTTCTCGGTCTGTGGCATAACGTCTGCGCACTTCGGGGTGTGCCTCGTCGTGTACGGGAACGACTAGCTCTTTATGTTTCAGCAACTGGACGAAACCGTGGTCGCTGGTGATGACCACGACGTCATGCTCATGCACTAGCCGTTTCATTTCTGGAAGGACATCGCGTTCCACCTTCATGCGGATGGCGTCGTTGACCTCACGCAGATCGCCCTGCTCGTCGTGAATGTTATCGTCACTGATGTTGAAAACCAGGCAATTAAAGCGCCGTGGCTGCAAGGCCCGCAGTTTAGCCTTCCCCTCGGCCGTATCTGTCTGGGTGAGAAAAATCAAATCATCCTCGTACTCTTTGGGGGTTTTGAGGCCAACATTCCGGGCCGCCAGTTCTCCTTCATTTCTGGTAAAGCCGCCGCTCTTGATGCCCCGCCAGCCACCATTTGGGTATCCACCGGCAAAGAACGAGGTCCGAGCAAACATTGTGTACGTTGGCACAGGGGCAAATAGAGGCTGCTGTTCCTCGACGCGAAAACCTTCCTCCAACACTGGCCGGACCACGTCGACCCAGGTATCCCAACGCATGCCATCAAAGAGCCAGACAAAGAGCCTTCGTTTCGGGTGACCGACTTTTCGGGCTCTTGGCCGCAGGAACTTCGTCGAGGAGCGTGGATGTGCGAGATAGCCCAGAGGATTGGCCTCAATGAGGCCCGCTACAGCGTGGTCCAGTACGTCAAGCCGGTCAGCCACAGCCGCCTCCAGCCGCGCGAGGAAGTGGTCAAGCAGCGCAATACACGCCTCATCGGCCAGGGCGTCCGCATCCTTATGGGCCAGTGCCAACAGCAGTTCAAGCCTGTGTTCGTCGGTTTCTGTGTAGAAGCGCAGGTAATCGTCCAGCGTTCCACTGTCAGGAACTGGCATTTCGAGTCGCTCCTGCACCCGTGCTACTCGGTGTATGAGCCGTAACAGAGCCGCGGCCCGCTCACTGTATGTTGCATCGAAGTGCGGCGCGTCCCAGGCATCCAGGCGGTCTCGCACCCATGCAGGCAGGGTCGTTGGGAACTGGAGGCGCGGCACTTCGTCAGACCTCAACCTGTGGCGCAGGTAGCCCATCACTAGAGCTAGTGCCATACAGCGCGGCGTTTCTTCGTCGAGGAGATCAAGCCATGTCTCGGGAGGTTGACGGAAGGTGAGTAAACTTGCGACGTCCTCAGCCGTAGCCTGGCCAATCGTGGCATCCGCAAGGTCATGGACGGCAGTCCAATCGGCTGGTCGCTCCCGCAGATGGCCCACGACCTCATCAAGAGTGGCTTCCAGGTCCTTGACGGGTCGGGAGAACATTCCCTTACCAGATAGCGACACCACCGCATTAGGAACATCGAATGTGTGCAGAAAATCTACAAGAATCACAAGACATACTGCCTCGTCAGTCGACAGCGCGAACCACTGATCCAATATGGACGACTGCGCCTGGTAGGAAGTCGCTCGCAGTACCTCGTGGAGCAATTGCCGATCCACATCGTTGAAGCCGTGCTGTGCGCTGAGCGCAAGAGCGCGAGCCGCCACCAAGGTTGGAGAGGCTGTCGGCAGATCCAGCTCCTGGTACCGAAGTTTCTCATGCGCGGCCAGGAGTAAAGCTGCCGCAATGTGGTGCCGGGCTAGAGGTCGATTGCGGCCAATGGCTGCCCGCATCATCTTATAGCCATGGACAAATGCTGGCAGGGCGCAGCTAATGCGCCGGGCGTGCTCTTGCAGATTATCAGGCCACACAACCGGCTCGGTGTAATAAGTCACCACTGCATCAGTACGCAGATCCATCGGCTTCCCCTCAACCATGGCAATGATATCGGCAATAGGCGACAGGTTAAAGCGATGATCAAGTGGGGTAAACGCAGGCATGGTAGCGCGGATAAGCACCGGTTCCCTGGCTGACCGTCCCGTCTCCTCAAGTTTTTGCAGCCTCAGGCGGAACGCCAGGTCGTCCTCGCAATAGGTAACGATCCGAAAGACTCGTCCCAAGCCGTCTGCTACCGTTTCTACCCCGGCCAGGTCGCCCTCAGGGTCAAAGCAGAGGGCCAACGTTGCCCCGTTTGGCACATCCTGGGCAAGTCGAAGGGAGAGGTATTCTCGCTTGTCAGAAGCGACAGGGTCACCCTTGATCATTACGCCTCCTCCTGCTTTTGCCGGATTATCATCCAGAGGCGTTTAGAGCTGCTGCGTTGCTCTTCGGAAAGATCGGCTCGGGATAAGAGAGTCTCTATGACGCGTTGAGATCCATCGAAATATGCTTGTTGGTAAAAATACCGGCCTAGAAGGCTCAGATCATCTATGGGATAGTCAGAAAGGTTGGATTCTTCAAGAATCTTTCGGATTATACCATCGTGAAATCGTAGGGCATTCATAAGCAAGGAGTCACTAACGGATGGCAAACAATACAAAGATTGAGGGAGACGCCTTACCAAACCTTTCTCAACACAATGCGTGAGAGAAGCGTACGCGGTGTTATCCGCACGAATGTACCCATACCGATTGGCCATTTCACGGCGCACATCGCGTGGGAAGGCGACTACCATATCTTTAAGAACGTCAATGATCATACTGTCAAGTAAGTTTCCGGACTTTTCGCCAGATTTTAACGCTAGAAAGTACCCCCTTCCACATTCCACTCTCTCGTCTTTCCGGATAATAGACCATAGAACATCACGCCCCTTGTCTCCTCCAAGTAGGCGGATTTCAGGGACTTTTATTATCAACTGGTCTAAGAGTGAATCCAATGTTACTGGTGTGCCATCTTCAGGAAGCAGACGTACTGCTTGCTCAACAATGTTCTCCCGTTCCAAAAGAGAGCACCCTAGTGAGGTAATATGACAGAATCGCCCATTTCCAATATTAAGTGCAAAATCCGCTCTGAACAGACACTGCTGCACTGACACGTGAAAATACTCGATACCTTCAGGAAGACGTTGCAGTATATCTGCGAGCGATAGTGGGCGATCCGCATGTCGAAGCACTGCCTCAACTCGGTCTCGAAGGGTCAACCCATTCTCTCGAAAGCTTCCCGAGTGGCCCACAAGATGTTTTCTGAGCCCTATGATATCGGGATGGCTCGAAAGCGCATCCTTGAGGATAAACCGGTTCAGACCTCCCTCCTCTAATCCAGCAGCCTTGAGTTCTCGCAGCAAAAACTGGGTACTTATTGCCCCTGGCTCACCCTCAATACGTCTGACACACCATTCGACAATTTCATTGAGTCGTTCCTGAGAAAAAGGCAATGCGGTGATGTGAACAAATGTACCTCGCCCACAACGGAGGACATCTTTATGTCTGCTAAGTGCCCCTTCGACCGAGTGTTCAATTAATGAACGTCGACTTGACGGATCGATCTCAACTGTTGGCTCATCATCCTCTATAAAGGATTCGGCAGAAATGTCGCCTGAGTCTTGAGACCGATAGACATCGGCTATTTCTTTAAGATGCATGGGTCTTCCCGCTGATTGCAGGACAGCCGCAAATCGGTCGCTAGCGGTCATTAGTTGTCCAACCGCTACACGCCCATCGGCTGGCGCCTTGAGACCCCAAACCGTTGCAAGGAGGCGACTCAGAGAGGTGACGTCAAGACGAAAGCCAGCGTTCTGTGCGGCTAAATCTTGCATGTCAGCTATAGAAATGTCGATTTTCCCACGTGCTCTGAGCGCTTCACGCAACGCTTCTAAACGTCTGTCAAGTTCATCGCGGGCCAGGGAGGTCAGAAATTCTTCCCGCCAAACACGATAGGTATCCTCCCCTGCTATCAGGAGCCCAAATTGAACACGTCTGAGATTTGTCTCCCGAGTAAGTGCATAGACAGTTTCGCAATGAAGGAGCCCTCCGGTGTCAGTCATCCCTGAAACGAGTGGCGTACAAAGGTATCGCGCAATGTTTCCAAATCTCTTCCGAAGGGCATCCAACAGCGATTCAACCTTTTGACGAATGCGCTCACGGCTCACAGAGCGTCGTTGACCAATTTCTTCAAGTGTGAATCTATCAATCAGCCTATAAGTGAGTATTTCTCTGTCGACTTCTGAAACCGTCTCAAGTACACAAGCCACAAGGGCGCTAATATTGGAGGGGGCATTCTCTCCGTACAGGTACCGTTCTAGACCCAAATCAGCAACAGTCTCTAAGACTTCCGCAATCTTCGCCCAGGTTTGCCTTCCAACCCCCTGGCTTTCAGGCCTTAGTGCGAGTAACTCTGCAAGTGACCCCAATGTTTGAGGACCGTGTTGCTTCTCAATAAGTCTGAGCTTCGCTGAGAGCTGCCCTCCAAGGACGCTGCATGGCTGCTCCGTAACTCCAAGCTGTTCCAGTCTCTGATGTAGAGTCATCGTACACTCTTGGGATCTCTTCGCTAGAGATCCCAAATCTGAGCTGGCGATAACTTCCAGAGCCTGGGCAATTCTCGCACAGGTTTGCCTTCCGACTCCACGACTGTGTGGCAGTAGTGTGAGTAACTCTGCAAGCGAGCCTAACGTTTGCGGTCCATGCTGCTTCTCAATAAGTCTGAGTTTTGCTGAAAACTCCTCTCCAAGGACACCGCACGGCTGCTCCGCAACGCCAAGCCATTCTAGCCTCTGGCGTAAAGCTATCGTAGATTCTTCGACTGGCTTCATAGAAGTGAGTCGTAGCCCTAATTTTCCTATTGCCCTTCGCAGATCGTCGAGAGAGTGCTTCCCAAAGTTTCTTAGCTTAAGCAACTCGCTGTCTTGACTAGCAATAATAGCTTCTCGTAGCGTTTTTACCTTTGCCTTACGAAGCCCGTTTACTGTCCGAATGGACAACTCTAAGCATGCATCCCAGGGCTGATCCATTATAGTTGCCATTTCTTCGGACGGCTCGCATGGGTTAACCAGGCTAACCTCAGATTCTAAAAAGGCTTTAACGTTATTACTTATTGTCCCCTCATCCTCCACATCAATTGATACGGCCTTTCGAACCTCCTTGATAAGTGTCCCGATCACTCGTATTTTCTTCACTCCAATCCCAGGAAGTGTCTCAAGGGCCGAAGGTTCCAGACATAGCAAGTCTTTCACAGTTTTTACACCAAGTCTTGCCAATATCCTAATCTCCAATGACGAAAGATTAAGATGGTCAATAGAATCCTCAGGAGATAAAAGCTTTTTAACAAATCCACTTGTGTGACCTATTGCATAGGCATGTATTGTCGAGCTAGAGGTAGGTGAGGGAAGCTGTCCTAAGCACAGGGAAATGAGTTGTGGTTTTAGTCTCCTGATTGCCCAACGGAGGCTACGCAGGGCATGTCCTCCGAATCCTCTCACCGTGAGCAATGTGCTGCCCTGACTGGCAACGATAACCTCCCGGAGTGTCTTCAACCCTGCTCTATGTAGTCCGTTTGTCACAAAGCCCGGTAGTACCAAAAGCTCGTCCCAGGGTCGATCCAGTATGGCCCTCATCTCGTCTAATTGACACTGCGAATCCGTCTCAGTTTCTATAGTGGCTTTGGAGCCGACAGAATGCTCGGATACTCTGACAGTATGTTCTGAGGGATCTCCAAGGTCTAATCCGGGAGAGGAGCTATCAGTCCGCCCTTCATTAGCGACAGACACGGCCTGCCGAGCTTTCTTGATGAGAGCCTCAATTGCCTTCGTACCACTGCCAGGCTCCGTGCTGAGTTCTGAAAGTGGCAAGCGTAGTAAGTCCCCCACTGTCTCGACACCAAGCGTCTTTAACCTCCTAAGCACCCATGATGGAGGATTGAGGCTCTCGACGGGGTCTCCCCTTCGCACGTGAACCTCCGTTGCGACGGTAGGTTGAAAGATGTTGTCAATTGAGTCACAGTTAACCACGGTCGCTCTCACTCACTTCGCCGCCCCGCATTTAGATCACTTATCGCGTTCTATATAATCCTGTTGCCCTCACTTCAGATGCAGGCGAACGATTTTGCCGGGATTTGACCGCTGTGCTTCCTCAAGGCGTACCCGTAGGAATTGCTCGAACCCCTGCACAGCCTGCTGGAGTTCGTCAGACGCAGCACTGACCTGTACAGGCCCATAATCAGACAGGCGCACGTCCACGATGAGCATGCGTGCCTCACGGAATAGTGCTTTTATCTTGCCGACAACCGCTTCTGTGAACACAGAGGCAGTTTGGGCAGAATCACCGACATCGACAGCCGCAACTAAAGTCTGTATGCCCGCGTCAGCACCGTCTTTGAGTATGTCCCAGATGGCCGGTGTCGAGAGCAGGTCCAAGCGCTCAAACAGCGTTTCGTCGAGCTCTTGCTTGAACTGGTCGACATCTGCTGTCGGTGGTTCCATATCAAGGTGTATACCACTCACGACAGGCCGCTTGTCTACGTCAGGGAGGCCATCATGGAGATGTGCCGTCTCCGTCCGTTTGAGTAAACGGCGATATGCATCAACTACCGAGCGTCCTATTGGGGTGCCAAGTTCAGCGACTTCATTCATGCGGGCCAGACCTTCGACACAAGATTCTAGCCCTTTCAGGCTCGCATTCAGAGACGCCATAGCGCTCCGGTAATCACGATAATGCTGCTGGTAGCGAATCCGGTACGCATCGCGAAACTGGTGAAAAGCCTGGAGCGCCTGGTCAGCCTCGTTAGGGGCTATGCAAAAGGCTCGTAGGTCAAACAGAGATCGCACACGTGCCCGCTCGTCCATGAGCGGCTCTCCCTGAGGCAGCCCCTCTACGTGTTCTAGATAGCGCACGGCCTCGGAGATCGGCTGGATATAGATGCGGTCCAGCTCCTCCAGTCTGTGACAGGTTGCCACTGCACCCTTGAACCTTTGACCATCTCGCTCGAATTGCTCTGCGAAGACGTCGGCAAAGTTCTGGAGATCGTGAGGGTCTGTCTGACACACGGGACTAAGTGTATCCAGGATCGCTACCTGTGTAGAGACGTCCTGTGCCAGATCCTGTGCCAATCCTACTATACGCGTGCGGATGGCCTCGACTTTGTACGACCAATCCACGAAAACTTTTCCTAGTCGTTCTTGTTGCGCAATAACCTGCTCTGGGGCTGTCGTCGCCTGGAGGGTCTCATCGAGTTCACGGAAGTACTCGACGAAATCATTCCATCCTGGCCCCTGGCTCTGAACCAGACGATCGAAACTTCTGTGCAGCCGCCTTTGCCAGGTTACCAGCGGTACATCGACAAATCCGAGGCGGTTATCCCGCGGGTGCCTCCCAGTCTTCAGCGTGAAAGACGCCTCAGGCTTTATCGCGATATGGCATGCCGGCTGCGCGAAGCGTATAAAAGCTAACAGATACAGGCTCAGCAGGTCTACCGGCACACCATAGGGAGTACCGGTGTATTTCTCGTAGAAGACGTGCAGGTTGAGGTCTTCCTCTGCCTGCTCCAACTCAGTGCGGATGACTGCGAAGAACGGGCAATGGGTTGGATCAAACTCTCGTGGTTTCTCTTCGCTCACAAGCCCAAGACCGCGTCCAAAGTTATCCACGGCGTCGACGTCAGCCGTAGCAGACGAGCCTTGAAACAGGACGGCAAACACGCGACCTAGTTCAGCCGCCGATAACTCCCGTTTGAACGTCTCGTGGTCAAATGGAAGCTGCCTGTAA
>Ga0184627_10000652_pt1 | contig 13391 bp, 11 predicted proteins | sample PLM3_127_b1_FD_133150 | JGI IMG/M metagenome (GOLD analysis project Ga0184627, IMG submission 133150) | Groundwater sediment microbial communities from an aquifer in East River, Colorado, USA - PLM3_127_b1 | ecosystem: Environmental > Terrestrial > Soil > Riparian zone | place: USA: East River...
CTTCTCGGCGCCCGTGGCGAGCTCGCTCAGCTTGGCTTTGTCGATGCCTTCCAACCCTTCGACCGTCGCTTTCAGGTGCGACGAGACGACCTTGATGCCCGCATCGCTCTTGTCGGCGGTGACCGTGGCGGTCACCCGCACCTTGCGCGCCTTGCCCCCCTGCTTGCCGATCGTGTTGGTCAGCACCATCGTGTAGCAGACGGCATGTGACGCGGCCATCAGCTCCTCTGGGGTCGTCTTGCCGTCGTCCTTTTCGGCGATGCGGCTCGGGAAGGTCACCGGCAGGCTGAACGCCCCAGTGCCGGCCTTGGTTGTTCCATTGCCTTCCATCAGCGTTCCGGTCCACTCCACGTCAACATGCCGCGCGAACGTTGCCATCTGTGTGCTCCACGTAGGGCCGGGGCCGTGTGCCGGCCCGGCAGATTTTGGATGTACGTAGTGTCCGGCTTTCCGCCTCCGCCTCAGGCTTCGGCGAGACCTCGCCGTAGCGCTGCGCGCGAAGGCGGGCAGCCGGACCTCGTCGGGGATGTGAGTATTGCATATCCACAAGCCACGGAGCCACGGAGGCACGGAGAAACCATATTTCGATCTCCGTGTCTCGGTGTCTCCGTGGCCCGTGATGTGAAGGGCCTATTCTTTCTTTCGATGCTCCGCGTTGCGGAAGGCGAGGCTGCGGGCGGGGAGCGTCCAGGCCGTGCGCAGCGACTTGGCGAGGTCTGGGTCGGTTTGTGAGATGCGCTCGACCAGTGCGGAAAACTTCTGATCGATTCGCGCCACGCGCGCCTCGTACTTCTCGAGATCGCCCCGATGCTGCATGTCGCGCCGCAGCAGCCCGACCTTCTCGATGAGGTCCGTCAGCCGTGTCGCCAGCTCAGGATCCATGCGCCCCCGCGCCCTCCCGTTCAAAAGTGAGATAGAACGGCCCTGCCCCGAGAAACCCGATGAAGAACGCCAGCACCGAATAGGTGCCCCAGCCGGCGCGGTTGATCGCGATGAACGTGGCATGCTCGCCGACCGCGAGCGTCACCTCGAGCGTTTTCCAGAATAGCGTATTGTGCGCCTGCAACCGATGGGCCCCGGGGGTGGTCTCCCGAGTGATCACGTCGCCGTGCCGCAGGATGCCGAGCGACTCGCCGTCGAGCGAGACAAAGATCTCGCGGTAGCCGACATCCTCCTTGGACTGCCGCCGGACGGTGATCGCCGCCGTCCAGGACTGCTCCAGATCCCGGACGACATTCTCGATGTCCTTCTCGGTGGGCTCGACCTCGGTGATGATCGCCACGATGCGATCCTACCCGCCCCCAGCCGTTGCCTGCATGGCGCGGAAGACGCGCGAGGGGAGCGGATGGCCTACGTGTGGCTCGATGGCGCGCGATGCCTCCGCGATCGCTTCGAGCCGTGCCCCTGTGGCGATCCCGAGACCGTCGAGCAGGTACACGAGGTCCTCGGTGGCCAGGTTGCCGGTCGCGCCAGGCGCGTAGGGGCAGCCACCGAGTCCGCCTGCCGATGCGTCGAAGGTTGAGACGCCCGCCTCGAGGCCGGCATAGACATTGACGAGCGCCGTTCCACGCGTATCGTGAAAGTGCAGCGCGAGGTTGGCGGCCGGCACGCGCCTGGTCACCTCGTTCAGCACGTCGGAGACCTGCCTCGGATGGGCGATGCCGATGGTGTCGCTGAGCGCCACTTCGTACGCGCCACTCTCGATCAGCCGCGCGGTCAATTCCGCCACGCGCGCCGGCGCCACCGCGCCTTCGAACGGGCAGCCGAAGCTCGTCGACAGGTACGCGCGGACGCGCAACCCCGCCGCCCGCGCCTCATCGCAGATGCGCGTCGCGGCCGCCATCGCCTCCTCTACCGTCTGGTTGATGTTTCGCTTGCTGAACGTCTCCGAGGCGGCGGGGAAGACTGCCACCTCGTCCACGCGTGCCTCGCGCGCGCGTGAAAGGCCTTGCGCGTTTGGCACAAGGGCCGTGTAGCGGACGCCTGGCCGCCGCGTGATCCCCGCGAACACCTCGGCGGCGTCCGCCATCTGTGGCACCCACTTCGGGCTGACGAAGGCGGACACCTCGATCGTCGTGTGGCCCGCGTCCGCCAGCCTGTTGACGAACGCGATCTTCTCCACGGTCGGCACGAAGGCCGCTTCGTTCTGAAGGCCATCGCGAGGGCCAACCTCGACGATCCGAACCTGGCGTGGAAGAGCGATGCCGTTCGTGGTTCTAGGGTTCACGGCTATTCGAGCTCGACGAGGGGAATGCCTGGTTGCACCAGGTCGCCCACATTGCAGGCGACAGCCTTGACCCGTCCGTCTCGCGGCGCCTTGATGGGCAGTTCCATTTTCATCGCCTCGAGCATGATCAACACGTCGCCCTGCGACACGTCCTGGCCCGGTGTGACGATGATCGCCGCGACGGTGGCCGGCATCGGCGATGCCAGGGCCATCTCGTCGTGCGACACGCGCTCCTGGAGACCGTCCATTGAGGCCGTGATGTCGATCACGTACACGCGGCCGTCGAGGAACACCCATCGGGCGGTGGGCGGTCCTGCGGCGTAGGCCAGGCGATGGCGTTCCTCGTCCGACACACGGTAGCGCCCGTTGCCGAGGGCAGTGACGCGAAACCTTTGCGGGTTCCGGCCTTCGACAGGCTCAGGCCGCCCTGAGCGTGCCGAAGGGCGAGCTCCGGGTTTCTTAACCACGCCAACCCCTGAGCGTGCCCCACGGGTCCAGGCCGGCGCTCGAGCGAGTCGCGTCGGGCGGCGTGGATTCCACCGCTTGCGCGGCCACGGCCAGCGCGTCTGGCGGCGGATCGCCGCCCAGATTGGCGACCAGCGTGCTCCGCTCGGCATCGACGAACCCCGTATCGACATCGCCGCTGATGAACGCGGGATGCTCCAGCAGCGCGATCAGGAACGGCACATTGGTTCGGACGCCGAGGATGGGATAGCTGCGCAGACCCTCGATCGCGCGTCGCCGGGCCGTGTCGCGCGTGTCGCCCCAGGCAATCAACTTGGCCATCATCGGATCGTAGTGGACGGACACCTCGCCGCCTTCGGTGACGCCCGTATCGACGCGGACGCCGGGCATCGACGGCTCGCGATAGAGGAGCAGCGGTCCCGCCTGCGGCAGGTCGTCTCGCGCAGGGTCTTCGGCATAGATACGCACTTCGATGGCGTGACCGCGCTGGAGGAGGTGCTCCTGCGGCCACGGAAGCGGTTCGCCGGCGGCGATGCGAATCTGCGCGGCAACCAGATCGACACCCGTCGTCTGCTCCGTCACCGGGTGTTCCACCTGCAGCCGCGTATTCATCTCGAGAAAGTAAAACTGTGCGGCGTTCCCGCTCCCCTCGAGCAGGAATTCCACGGTACCGGCATTCCGGTATCCGGCGAGGCGCGCCACGGCGATGGCCGCTTCCCCCATGCCCGCGCGCAGGCGCGGCGCGACCGCCATCGACGGCGTCTCCTCGACGATCTTCTGATGCCGGCGCTGGAGCGAGCACTCGCGCTCGAACAGGTGGACGACGTGGCCGTGATGGTCCGCGAGGATCTGGATCTCGACGTGGCGCGGCCGCTCGACCAGGCGCTCCACGTAGAGCGTGCCGTCGCCGAACGCCGCCAGCGCTTCGCGCCGCGCCTGGCCGATCGCCGTGAGCAATGACGCCTCGTCCCGAACGCCCTTCATGCCGATGCCTCCGCCACCGTCGGACGGTTTGATCAGCACCGGAAAGCCAAGCCGGCGTGCCGCGTCGGCCACGGCAGCGTCGCCCTGGTCCGCCGGAGTCTCGCCGGGAACGACGGGGACGCCGGCCTCAGATGCGAGCTGCCGCGCGGCAATCTTCGACCCCATGCGCGCGATCACGTCCGCAGGCGGGCCCACGAACGCGATGCCGGCGGCCGCGCACGCCGCGGCAAAGAAGTGATTCTCAGAAAGGAAGCCGTAGCCGGGATGGATCGCCTCGGCGCCTGCGTCGCGCGCGGCGGCCAGGACGGCGTCAGCCGAGAGATAGCTCTCGGCGGCCGGCGCGGCGCCGATCCGTACCGCGCGATCGGCCAGCGACACGTGGAGCGCGCCCGCATCGGCGTCGGAATACACCGCGACCGATGCGATGCCGAGCTCCCGGCACGCACGGATGACACGTACGGCGATCTCACCGCGATTGGCGATCAGGATGCGGCGGAACATTCGCACTCACGAGCCACGGAGACAGAGAGTCACGGAGAATGACCGGAGTGTCGCTACGGCTGGGGCTTCCAGTTCAAAATCACCGTGATCGGTGAGGTGACGACCTCTCCGGTCAGCGTATTCATCAGGAACCGCTGGCCATCGGGAGAGACAACATATTGCGAACCCGGAAGGCCGCCCGCCCAGCCGCCCACACGTGTCGCGAACAACCGAGCAGGAGTGCCGGCTTCCAACGTCTCGCTGTTTGGACCCGGTCGAATCGGCACGGCGACGAGCTGGCCGTCCCGAGCGATGTAGAACAATTCCTTCCCGTCGGGCCGCCAGCGCACCTGATCGCCGCCATCGCTCGAAATACGTATCTCATCTCCCGTGCGCTGAGCAAAAGGCCGGACGTACACTTCATAGCGACCCGACTTGATCGACACGTAGGCGATCCAGTTTCCGTCGGGAGAAAACTGGCCGCCGTGTTCTTCGAAATCCGTTTGCACCACTGGAAAGGGTTTTCTGTCTCCGTCGAGCGGCAAGGCCCAAATATCCGTGGTGCGTTTCGGATCGGTGCTCTCGTACAGGAGGAAGCGCCCGTCGGGAGACCAGTCGGTTGAATATTTGAGCTGTGCAGTCTGCAGGAGCAACGCCTCCTCACTCCCAGCGCCCGAGGCCGACTTCTGATACAGATCGTGAACACCCTTTCGGTTCGAACTGAAGACGATGCGGCTGCCGTCGCGAGACCAGAGTGGCCTGACATCGTCGGCCGAGTCAAAGGTGAACCGAGCTGGTACACCGCGTTCCACATCGAGCACCCAGACATCGATTTCCCCATTCGCGTCTCGGAACAACGCAACCCGGCGGCCGTCCGGTGACAGCGATGGAGACAGTTGCGTCGACGGAAAGGGCGCGCCTACATTTGCAAGTTGGCGCCCGGACCGATCGAACCACGTCAACTGGCGCTCGCCACCGCCCGCCGAACCGGTGCGGTAGGCGATAGGTCCGGCGGCGGATGTCGAGACGGCCGCTCTCACTCTCACTACTGAGGAGCCCGTCACCTGTTCGGCCACCGGAAATGCAGTCCCAGCCAGGGCCAACCGGGTCCGATCGAAGCGTTGGGCAAATAACGTCCCCTGGCGCACGAAGAGCAGATGATCCTGCGGCGCGTACACGGCGGGGAAATCCGCGTCGAGCAGCCGGCGCGCCTCCGATCCGTCGAGCTCACCGACATAGACACCGTTCGGTTCGCGACCACCGACCGCCCAGTAGAGGAAATGACGGCCATCGGGGAGGAACTGCGGCAAGTGGTGCGCGCCTTGCTGCGCATCAAGTTGCGTCGCCGGCGTGGGGTCGCCACCACGGTCCGAGATTCGACGGATCGGACCGCCCAGCGTCGAAAACAAGATGACGCCGTCGCGGCTCCACGTCCCGCTGACGCCCCCGGGGGCATTCGCCAATGTCCGCGGCGAGCCGCCGTCGATGCCGATCTGCTTGAGCTGACCGTATGCAAAGAACGCCACGGATCGGCTGTCCGGCGACCAGAACGGGAAGGAGGCGCCGTCGGTGTTGGGCAGAGGCCGCGCGGACACCGCGTTGAACGGACGCAACCACAAGTGAGGCTGGCTGACGGAGGTGGCCACGAACGCCAGCGTCTGCCCGTCCGGCGAAATCGCCAGGGACGTGGGGTCGGTTGTCGGCGGCGTGTTGATCTCGACGCGCATTTCGGGAAGCGGCGTCGTGATTGGTGCGGCACTCCAACGCCCCAGAACGATCGCCGCACCGACGATCGTGACCAGAGCGAGGGCGGACCGCCACGCGAGCCTCTCACCACGTCGCGGCGATGCGTGCGTTCCAGCGATGGCGCTGAGCGGCTCGGCCTGCGCCTCGTCGATTTCGATCCGCGCGTCCCGGATGTCGCGGAGCCGGCGCTTCTGGTCCTTCTCGAGACAGCGGCGCAACAGCCGCCGGAGGGCTTCGGGCCCGGCGGGCAAATGATGCCAGTCGGGCTCGGTTTTCAGGACGCTCGCGAGGATCTCGCTCGCCGAGTCCCCTGGAAAGGCGCGGCGGCCAGTGAGCATCTCGTAGAGCACGCACCCGAATGCCCACACGTCCGACGCACGATCCGCCTCCTTCCCTGTCGCCTGCTCCGGTGACATGTACGCGGCCGTCCCCAGGATCGTCCCCGGCATCGATGCCATCATCGTCGGCGAGTTCGACACGCCGTAGGCCGGGTCCTGTTCTTTGGACCCGGCGGGTCCGAAAGGCAGGACCCGCCCTACAGGGTCTGTGAGCTTCGCCAAGCCGAAGTCGAGCACCTTCACCGTGCCATCAGGTCGCACCTTCACATTCGCAGGCTTCAGATCCCGATGGATGATGCCCTGTTCGTGCGCGGCTTCGAGTGCCTCACAGATCTGCCGCGCGATGGGCCATGCTTCAGCGAGCGGCACCGGTCCTTGCGCAATACGATCGGCGAGCGTTGGACCTTCGACGAGCTCCAGCACCAGTGCCCGCATGGGCCGGCTGAAGCCGGCCCCCACACCATGTACGTAGGGGCCGGCTTCAGCCGGCCCTTCTTCAAGGCCGTAGATCGCCGCGATGTTCGGATGGTTCAGCGAGGCGAGCACCTGCGCCTCACGTTCGAAGCGGGCGAGCCGGTCAGGATCCAGGGCGAACAGTTCTGGCAGGATCTTCAGCGCGACGCCCCGATTGAGCCTGGTGTCCCGTGCGCGATATACCTCGCCCATGCCGCCAGCGCCGAGCGCACCGACGATCTCATAAGGACCGAGCTTCGTTCCAACAGACAGGGTCATGCGTGGCTTCGGCTGGCGTAGACGCGCCGATTGTAGCCTGTCGGCCCAGGACTTGGTGAGAGGTCGACTTCATGGCAGTCGCTGGACCGGGGAGGTCTTGTTACCTGCTCCAAGAAACTCCGTGTCCCCGTGACTCCGTGGCCCGGATCATCCGCTGACGTTCCATGTCGCTTTGCGCTTGTCCAGGAAGGCGCGTATCCCTTCCTGTCCTTCCAGCGACGCGCGCCTCGCGGCGATGGTCTCCGCCGTCAAGCCGATCGTGTCCTGTGCCGGCCGTCCGACGACCTTTTTCAGGAGCTCCTTCGCGATCGCGATCGCCTCCGGCGCTGCGCTGAGGATCTCCTGCACATACTCCGCAACCCGTCGATCCATCTGATCCGCCGCCACGACCGCGTGCACCAGTCCGATCTCCCTGGCTCGGGCCGCGTCGAACCGCATGCCCGTGAGAAACAGCTCTCGCGCGGCCGAGGCCCCGATCTTGGAGAGCACGTACGGGGAGACGACCGCCGGCAGGATACCGACCTTGACCTCGGTGAACCCGAAGGACGCGCGCTCGTCCGCGACCACGATGTCGCACAAGGCCGCAAGGCCCGCGCCGCCGCCAAGCGCGGCGCCGTGAATCCGGCCGATGAGTGGGATCGGGAGGTGGTCGATCGCCGAGCACATCTTCGCCATGGCCGTCGCGTCGCTCAGGTTGTCCGCATGCGTGTGGGACGCCATGCGGGCCATCCAGGCCAGATCCGCGCCCGCGCAGAACGCCGCGCCCTGGCCCGCAAGGACGGCCACCCGCACCTCGTCGTCCGCGGTCACCGCCTCCGCCCATGCCGTCAGCTCCTGGATCACGTGTTCGTTGAACGCGTTCCGCACGTCGGGACGGTTCAGCGTCAGATACTCGACTGGCCCCTCGCGACGGGTGTCGATGAATTGGTAAGGCATTGGAAATCAACCACGACGATCACGAAGGTCTCGAAGGTCACGAGGAATATAACCGTGTTCTTCGTGATTGTCGTGGCCTTCCTGGTGAACGCAATTACATGCGAAAGACCCCGAACTTCGCCGGAGGAATCGGCGCGTTGAACGCCATCGATAACCCGAGCGCGAGCGCCTCGCGCGTCTGCGCCGGATCAAGAATCCCGTCGTCCCAGAGCCGCGCGGTGGAATAGTAGGGCGATCCCTCGAGGTCGTACTTCTCGATGATCGGCTGACGGATCGCCTGTTCGTCGCGCTCAGCCAGCGTCTTGCCCTCGCGTGCGAGCTGGTCACGCTTCACTGTCGCCAGCACGCCCGCCGCCTGCTCGCCGCCCATTACCGAAATCCGGGCGTTCGGCCACATCCAGAGCAGCCGCGGCTCGTACGCGCGGCCGCACATGCCGTAATTGCCCGCACCGAACGATCCCCCGATGATCACCGTGAACTTCGGCACGACCGAGTTGGCGACGGCATGGACCATCTTGGCGCCGTCCTTGGCAATCCCGCCCCGCTCGTACTGCCGTCCCACCATGAACCCGGTGATGTTCTGCAGGAAGATGAGCGGCACGCCGCGAAGGTTGCACAGCTCGATGAAGTGGGTGGCCTTGAGCGCCGACTCGGAGAAGAGCACCCCGTTGTTGGCCACGATCCCCACGAGAAAGCCATGCAGCCGCGCGAAGCCGGTGACGATCGTGGGCGCATACCGTTCTTTGAACTCGTCGAACCGCGACCCGTCCACCATGCGGAGGATGACCTCGTGCACGTCGTATGCCTTTCGCCGGTCGGCGTTGACGATGCCGTAGATTTCGGACGGGTCGTGGGCGGGATCTTCCGGCGCGTCCATATCGGCCGGCGGAATCTTGCGGACGTTGAGCGTCGACGCGACGGTTCGCGTGAGGTGAATGGCGTGCGCGTCATCCTCCGCCAGGTAGTCGGCGACGCCGGACAGCCGCGTGTGCACGTCGGCTCCGCCCAGTTCCTCGGCGGTCACCTCTTCGCCCGTCGCCGCCTTCACGAGGGGCGGTCCGGCCAGAAAGATCGTGCCCGTCCCCTTCACGATGATCGTCTCGTCGGACATGGCGGGCACGTACGCGCCGCCGGCGGTGCACGAGCCCATCACGACGGCGATTTGCGGAATGCCTTCGGCCGACATCCGGGCCTGGTTGAAGAAGATGCGCCCGAAATGCTCCTTGTCCGGAAACACCTCGGCCTGCCGCGGCAGGAATGCGCCGCCCGAATCGACCAGGTAGATGCAGGGCAGCCTGTTGTCGAGCGCCACCTGCTGCGCGCGAACGTGCTTCTTGACGGTGATCGGATAGTACGTACCGCCCTTCACAGTGGCGTCATTGGCGACGATGAGGACTTCGCGCCCGGAGACGCGGCCGATGCCCGTGACGATGCCGGCGCCGGGCGCGTCGTTCTCGTACATGTCCCAGGCAGCGAGCGGTGAGAGCTCGAGGAAGGGCGAACCGGGATCGAGCAGCCTGTTGATGCGCTCGCGGGCCGGGAGCTTCCCCTGTTGGCGATGCCGCTCGACGTAGCGAGGACCGCCGCCCTGGCGGCATACGGTCACGCGGTCCTGTAATTGTTTGACGAGCTCGGCCATCCGAGCGTGGTTGTCTCGGAATTCTGGGGAGTCGGTCTTGATGTGACTAACGATGCGGTCCATATCGTTCGGGCCGTTCGGATCGTTCGAACCACGAACGGAACGACCCGAACGATCCGAACGCACGAACGTTCCGAACGAGCTTTCCGTTCACCATCCACAACAATCAGTCTTGAAACCACACTCAGGGCAGCGCCAGACGGCGTGCATCCGATACATCTCGGCCTTCCCGCACCGTTCACAGATCATCGCCTCATCCCGGCAGGCCGCGTGATCCGTGGGTGAGGGCCGGGTCTTGCCCGATGACTCCGGCGAATCGGGCTGCGGTGGCGGCGTATTCGTGTGCCCCATGGCGGGATTGAATTATAGAGGCCGGGCCCAGCCAGTGCTGGCTCGTCGGGTCGCGCAGCGGTCCGACCTCTGTGCAAAACTTACATCATGTAAGCTTCCGGAGCGAACCTGTATTGATTGCAAACGGCTTGTGTTAGCATAGCCGCCTCTCACACCCCGGACATACCATGCCCACGCCCGCATCCTCCTCCGGCAAACGACGCCGACGCGTCCTCGCGATCGATGACGAGCCCGCCATGACCGAGTGGCTCAAGATGGTCATCGAAGCCGAAGGCTACGAGGTGCGGACCGCGCTCATCGGTACGCGCGGCGAGGAAATCTTCAAGCAGTGGCGACCCGACGTCGTCGTGACCGACTTGATGCTTCCGGATCTGGACGGCATCACGCTCCTCAGACGGCTCAAGGACCTCGACCCGGGTCCGGAGGTGATCATCATCAGCGGTCAGGGCACGCTCGCCCGCGCGGTGGAGGCGGGACAGGCGGGGGCCTTCTTTTTTCTCGAGAAGCCGGTCAGCCAGGATGGCTTGATGGATCTGATCCGCCGAGCGATCGGGCAGACGCAGGAAAAGGCCGAACATCAGCAGCTCAAGGAACAGGTCCGGGGCCAGTACAGCTTTGCCAACATCGTCGGCCAGAGCAAGAAGATGAAGGACCTGTTCGAACTGGTCGAGAGCGTGGCGGCCAGCGACGCCAACATCCTGATCCAGGGAGAGAACGGCACCGGCAAGGAACTCATCGCCAACGCCATTCACTACAACTCGAACCGGGTGAAGGGGCCGTTCATCAAGATCAACTGCGCCGCGATTCCCAAGGACCTGATCGAGAGCGAGCTGTTCGGCTACAAGAAGGGCGCCTTCACCGGCGCCAACACCGACAAGGTCGGGCTGTTCGAAACGTCGGAGGGCGGTTCACTGCTGCTCGACGAGATCGGCGAGATGCCGCCGTACCTGCAGACCAAGCTCCTCCGGGTGCTGCAGGAACGCGAGTACCGGCCGATCGGGAGCGATCGCCTCGTCCACGTGGACTTCCGGCTCATCTGTGCCACGAACATCGATCTGGACGTGGCGCTGCGCGAGGGCAAGCTGCGCGAGGATTTGTACTTCCGCATCAATACGATTACGCTACGTGTCCCGCCGCTGCGGGAGCGCACCGAAGATATCCCGCTGCTGTGCAACCACTTCCTGTCCAAGTTCAACGATCGATATCAGAAGAACGTCCGGTCGATCTCGCCAGCCGCGTATCACCTCCTCATCCGTAACCGCTGGGCCGGCAACGTCCGTGAGCTGGAGAATGCCATCGAGCGGGCGGTGCTCGTCACCAAGACGGGTGAGATCGCGCCGGCCGACCTGCCTGAGACGATCCGCGAGGAAGGGTCGCCAGCTCAGGAGTTCACGGTCCCGCCGCACCGGACGCTGGCCGAAATCGAGAAGATGGCGATTCTTCAAACCCTGCAGCGGACCAACTGGAACAAGCAGGAAGCCGCGCAGATCCTCGGCCTGTACCGGCCCACGCTCTACAGCAAGATGAAGAAGCACGAGATCCAGGACCAGCGCGCGCAGCAGCGGGCGGCCGCCCAAGCGGGCCGCTAGCTCGACCAATGTAGGGGCGACGTATGCGTCGCCCCTACCACAACCCAAACGTGGCCCAACCGTTGCAGAACGGATGGGCCTGTGCTCGAACGCGTTGGCGCCCCCATGCTCGCCGCGCTCGCCGGGGTCGGCGAAGTGTCGCTCTTCGGCCTTCGAGCCATCCGCGAGGCCTTCCGCCCTCCCTACGAATTCCGAGAAGTCGTCCGCCACACGTTCGAAATCGGCTGGAAATCGACTCCGCTGATCGCGACGGCGGGCTTTGCCATCGGCGCGGTGCTGTCGATGCACACGCGCGCGTCGCTCGAGCGCTTCGGCGCCGAGGCGATGATCCCCGCCGGACTCGCCATGGCGCTGGTCCGCGAAACGGGCCCGCTGGTGACCGCGCTGCTCGTGTCGGGCCGCGTAGGCGCGGGCATTGGCGCCGAGCTCGGCGCCATGAAAGTGACCGAACAGATTGACGCCCTGGAAGCCGTGGCGGTCGATTCGTTCAAGTTTCTGGCGGTGACGCGCATCCTAGCGTGCGTCCTGGCGCTCCCGTTGCTCACCACCATTGCCGATGTCTGCGGGATCATTGGCGGCTACGTCGCCGAGGCCGCCATCAGCGGGATGTCGTGGCAGCTCTACTTCAACCGCGCCTTCTCGCTGATCGAGTTCCGCGATTTCATTCCCGCCACGCTCAAGACCGCGGTCTTCGGGATGATCATCGGAACCGTCGCCTGCTACCTGGGCTTCACCACGACCCAGGGCACCGAGGGTGTCGGCCGCACCTCGACCCGCAGCGTCGTCATGTCGTCCATTCTGATCATTGTCATCAACGTGGTGCTGGTCCGGCTCATCTTCTTCCTCTTCCCGGTGCGCTCGTGAGCCCCCCTCGCGAAGGTCGGGTCGCCGCGCGGCCCGACGAGCCAGCGCCGGCCGGCCGGTCCGCATCCGCGGACCGACCCGGCGGTCAAGGCGAGCCCGCGATTCGACTCGAAGGCGTGACCAAATCGTTCGACAACCGCAAGGTGCTCGACGACATATCACTCGACGTGTCCGAGGGAACCTGCTTCTGCCTGCTCGGTCGCAGCGGCACCGGCAAGAGCGTCACGCTGAAGCACATCATCGGCCTGATGAAGCCCGATCGTGGCCGGGTGTTCGTGCACGGGAAGGACGTCACCGAGCTGAAGCGTCGTGAGCTATCGGACGTGCGTCGCAGCATGGGGTTCCTGTTTCAGAACGCCGCGCTCTTCGACTCGTTCACCGTTGGCGAGAACGTGGCGTTTCCGCTGCGGCGTCACACCGACTGGCCGGAACACAAGATTCGTGAGACCGCCAAGGCGAAGCTGGCCGACGTCGGCCTCGCCGACGATTTCAACAAGATGCCGGCCGACCTGTCGGGCGGGATGAAGAAGCGCGCGGGCCTGGCGCGCGCCATGGCGCTCGATCCCGACATCCTGCTGGTGGACGAGCCGAGCGCGGGGCTGGATCCGATCACCGGGGACGAGATCGACGAGCTGCTGGTGGCGCTGAAGAAGAAGGGGACCACGCTGGTGATGGTGACGCACAACATCCCGAGCGCACGTCATGTAGCCGACGAGCTGGCGATGCTGCACGAGGGAAAGATGATCGCACGCGGCACCGCCCAGGAGCTGGATCGGAGCGACAACGCGCTGGTACGAACGTTCATGCGGTCCGAGGGAGCCGGTTAGTGGCATACCTCCTCGAAACGACTACCGGGCCGCGCCGCTCGCACCCCACCGCGCAGGCCCGGGGTCCCCATCGCGCACGCCTGCGCGATGGGGTGGAGGTGTGCGCGGCGGGGGCCCCGCGTTGTCGCGGCCCGCAGATTGCGTTTCAAGGCTTGTTGTGACTAGGAATCAATCAGTCCGGACGGTCCACTACTGGCATGTATCGCCCAAAAC
>Ga0184627_10000654_pt1 | contig 13374 bp, 13 predicted proteins | sample PLM3_127_b1_FD_133150 | JGI IMG/M metagenome (GOLD analysis project Ga0184627, IMG submission 133150) | Groundwater sediment microbial communities from an aquifer in East River, Colorado, USA - PLM3_127_b1 | ecosystem: Environmental > Terrestrial > Soil > Riparian zone | place: USA: East River...
AAGAGCTTCTTCGATACCATCGATTGGGAGTTCTTGTTACGGGCGCTGCGCCGACACACCGACTGCAAATGGGTGTTGCTGTACGTCGAAAGATGGCTCAAGGCACCTGTGTGCATGCCGGATGGGACGTTAGCGCAACGGAGTCAGGGAACGCCCCAGGGCGCGGTTATTAGCCCGCTTCTGGCCAACCTGTTTCTGCATTATGCATTCGATCGTTGGATGGCGGAAAAGCACCCCGACATCCCCTTCGAGCGCTACGCTGACGACATCATCTGCCACTGTATGAGCGAAGCGCAAGCGCGTGCCCTAAGAGATGCGCTCGGGCAACGCCTTACGCAGTGTCACCTGGAACTTCACCCGCACAAGACCAAGATCGATTACTGCAAGGATGCCAAGCGGCGGGGCAGCTATCCTGAGCAGCGTTTCGACTTTCTGGGCTACACATTTCGCCCGCGTTCGTCGAAGAATGGCACGGGAAAGTTATTCGTCAGTTTCGCACCTGCAGTGAGCGAGAAAGCGGCCAAGGCGATCAGACAGAGAATGCGTCGCTGGCGGCTTCATCAGCGCAACGATCTGGCCTTGGAAGAGATCGCCCGCTGGACCCAACCTATGCTGATGGGATGGGTTCGTTACTACGGACGATTTCACGCTTCGGCACTGCGTCGCGCACTGCGCACACTGGATGATTTCCTGGTGCGATGGGCGCAACGCAAATACAAAAGACTCCGCGCACATAAGGGGCGAGCATGGCAATGGTTGTGGCGGGTCCACGCCCGGCAGCCTGACCTGTTTGCCCATTGGGCGCTGGCGTCAACGGTTGGACGATAGGAGCCGGATGAATCGAGAGGTTCACGTCCGGTTCTGGGAGGGCGTGGGAGTGAAATTCTCCCGCGCTACTCAACTTTCTTGACGGGGAAGCTTGTCATGCGATAGATGCGACGATTGAATGCCGCGTCCACCTCGTCTTTCAACCGGTGGTATCGCCTAACACGTCCTAAACTGCCGAGTTGGCCGGCTGGAGTTATTCGAAAAGCCTGCCTATTAATCTGCGTTTGAAAAAATCCTTGCCGAAGTCCATCATCGCACGGGTAATGGATGATCCACGCTCAAGTGCGCAGGGAGGTCGACCGTTGGGCAGCGAAGATGGGTGATCGCGAATGCGAAACAGCCCGGGCTTGAATCGACAAGGAATTTCCGCGATCGTTCGAAGCGGTCTTGAAAACGACCCGCGGCACGTTTCCTTTTCTGTGTTGAGATCGCGTAGTTACTTCCGTAGAATAAGCTATCGGAGGGCATGATTATGACTTTCCCTATACTGGTAGAACCGAGTGACGGCCAGTTCGCGGCGTCACTCCTCGGGGAACCAAAGCTACGCGTCATAGGCCGGACCCGGTCTCAAGCCCTCGACGCCCTAAAAACGGAAATTGAGCACCGCGTAGCGATTGGTGAATTACTGTCCCTGGAGATTGACACGATTGGTGTGACAAACTTGGCGGGGAAATACGAAACGGACCCCACACTCCCTACGATCTGTAGCGAAGCCTACGCGAGGCGTGACTCGGACCGAGGCTGATGATCGCTTTCGATACCGACGTCCTAACGGAGATCCTGCTAGGCAACGCTGCTTTCGTGAAACGCGCGTCCGCAATTCCGCTTGCGGAACAAAGTCTGCCCGTGATCGTGGTCGAAGAGATCATGCGAGGAAGACTCAATATAATCCGGCAGGCCGAAGGCGGACGCGGCTCGATCAGCATCTCGAATGCTTATCAATTTTTTGAGGACACGTTCAGAGACTTTCGACGAGTGCATGTGCTTTCCTACACATCTCAAGCCGAAACGTTGTACCAAGAATGGCGCGGGCAGGGCATACGTGTATCGACTCATGATCTGCGCATCGCTGCGCTTTGTGTTACACATTCCGCTAAATTGATCTCGCGTAATCGCCGCGACTTCGAAAAAGTGCCAGGACTGTCTGTCGAGTTTTGGTTGTGAATAGCGAAAATTCCCTCACCCGCTTCAGCCGAAGGCTGATCCGCCTTTGGCGGCTGCGGGCGAGGGGGAGGTAAACTCCATGCACAAAAAAATCACTCGGCGAGCTTTTTGCTCGATACTCTTGGCTCTTCCCTTTCCAGCTCGGGCGCAGCAGCCGAAGAAGGTCCCGCTGCTCGGGTTTCTATCGGCGAGCGATTCAGCTCGTCAGTCCGCGGGTACCGAGAGAATTCGGCTGGCTCTGCGCGAGCGTGGCTACATAGAAGGACAGAACATCGCCATCGAGTACCGATATGCGGAGGCGAAGTTTGATCGGCTCCCTGAGCTTGCGGCCGAGTTGGTGCGCCTCAAGGTTGATATCATCCTGTCAGCATCAGGCGACGTTTCAACCCAGGCGGCCAAGAATGCGACCAAGACGATTCCTATAGTTATGATGGGCCAAGGGACCGATCCTGTTGAGGCAGGCTTCATTGAAAGCCTTCCCCGTCCCGGCGGCAACGTCACCGGCGTTACAAACCTTGGCAGAGGACTCGGCGGTAAGCGGCTGGAGATCCTCAAAGAAGCCGTTCCCAAAATTGCCCGTGTCGCGGTTTTCTACGATCCGGCCATTCGGGGCAGTGTATACGAGGTCAAAGAGGTGCTGCCGGTAGCGGCTCGTGCGCTGCGGTTGACTCTTCAGCCTTGGGAGGTACGAGCTGCGGACGATTTGGATAGAGTTTTTGATGCGATGGGCAAGCAGCGCCCGGATGGACTCTCCGTGGCCGCAGGCCGGCTAATGGCTGATACTCAAAAACGGACCATCGGCTTTGCGTTAAAGAGCCGGTTACCGTCGATGTACACCAACAGAGAAGCTGTAGACGCCGGCGGGCTCATGTACTACGGGGCGGACATCGCGGACAGCTACCGGCGCGTCGCATATTTCGTGGACAGAATCCTGAAGGGAGCCAAGCCTGCCGATCTGCCGGTAGAGCAGCCGATGAAGTTCGAGTTTGTCATCAACCTTCAGAGCGCTAAGAAAATCGGCCTGACGATCCCGCAGTGGACGCTGATGCAGGCGACTAAGGTGATTCAGTGAATCGAGATCCTTCGCATTCCCTAAAGTTCGCATCGTCGCGCTGAACCGGCCGCTGTGCCGCGGCCGTCTACTTGCTAAGCGCTTCGGATGCTTCCTTGCGCTACTCAGAGACCTTTGGTAAGAATGGACATGCATTTGATGCGCGGGCGGAGATGCCATGGTTAAGCAAGAGATTCAAAGTAGCCGGCTCACCTATGAGGATTACCTTCAGTTTCCCGACGATGGAAAGCGTCACGAAATCATCGAGGGGGATCACTACATGACTCCCGCGCCAAGAACCAAACATCAAAAAATATCCGTCAACCTGGCTACGGCCATGACCTCCTTCGCCAAACAACATAAGCTTGGTTTGGTTTTAACCGCGCCATGTGACGTGATCCTCTCGGATGAGAACGTGGTCCAGCCCGATCTTTTGTTTGTCTCCACTGCACGCGCTGCCATCGTGACGGAAGACAACATCCAGGGCGCTCCTGATCTCATCGTCGAAATCCTTTCCGAGTCGAGCCGCAAAAAGGACGAAGTGACCAAGCGCAAGCTCTATGAACGTTTTGGCGTCCAGGAGTACTGGATTATCGACCCGGAATTGGAGATCGTAAAGGTTTTCAAGCTAACGCAACACGGATACGGACGCGCCTCAGAGCTGAGCAAAGAAACTAACGATGTCCTCACTACGGAACTTCTGCCTGGTTTTGAATGCGCCGTTAGTGAAATTTTCGAGTAAGTTCCTTCGTTCCTAACCTCAATAAACGAAGCCACTGCGCGAGCGGGGTGTTGACCCCGCCGTAGAATACAATGGACCGAAGGAGATGCTCACCCCCTTTGAAATCTCCATTTAAGTGGTTCCATGCTGCCAGCAGCGTGGTCAACGAAAAATAAGAATCGCGCCACTTAAAATTTGGCTCTTCCGGGTTTAGTGTGGAAGAGTATTCACCACGAAGGACACGAAGAGCACGAAGGAAAGAAGATTTAACCGCAAAGAGCGCAAAGAAAGCAAAAATTTCGGGTGTCAGTATTGTAGGCATAGTCCTTCGTGGTTGCGCTGTCGAATACGAAGCGCACGAGGTCTTCAATGAAGCAGGTCCGAAACCTTCGTGCCTTCGTGGTGAACAAAAACAATGGGATAGTGTCAGGTTACCCACACGGAAACCTGAAGACCCTAAAATTTTAGCGGACTTTCGCGCAAGAGAATCCAAACTACCGTGACTCCCGCAAAACATGCCCTGACCGACGTCGAAGGGACGCAAAGGCACCAAGAACAAAAAATTCGAAGCACGAAAGAGGCCCCGCGGACCGAAATACGAAACAAATTCAAATGACCCAAAAACACAATGTTCCAAACAACGCTGATTCGGATTCCTCGTTTTGGAATTGCTCGGGTTTGATTTATTTGGCTGCGGTTTGTTTCGAATTTCGATATTCGAATTTCGGATTTGTTTCGCTGGATGCTTGGCGCGATAACATATTTTGTTACTTCGGAGTGTAGTATTTCTGGAGGGCGCAATGAGCGGGAGTAGAGACTATTTTGAGATCGAGGCGGAGCTGAAGAAGCGCGTTGAAGGAGATGTTCACTTCGACAAGTTTTCGCGCCTGCTCTACTCCACCGACGCCTCGATCTACCAGATCGAGCCCATCGGCGTGGTGGTGCCGCGTCATAAGGGTGATGTGCAGGCGGTGATTGAGGTCGCGAATAAATTAAATGTATCCATGTTGCCGCGCGGCGGCGGCACTTCTCTGGCCGGTCAGACCGTGGGGCACTCGATCGTCCTGGATTTTTCCAAGTACATGAAAGAGGTCTTCGAGGTGAACAAGGAAGAGCTATGGTGCCGCGTGCAGCCGGGCCTGGTTCAAGATGAGCTTAACGCTTACGTCAGACCGGTGGGGCTGCAATTCGGCCCGGACACTTCCACCTCCAATCGCGCCACCATCGGCGGCATGATCGGCAACAACTCGGCGGGCGCCCATTCGCTCACCTACGGCAAGACGCTCGATCACGTCATCGAGCTGACGGTGCTGCTCTCCGACGGCAGCGAAGTCGTGCTGAAAGATCTCTCCCCCGAGGCGCTGGAGAGCAAGAGCAAAGCGGATTCGCTGGAGGGCAGGGCGTATCGTGAAATCTTGCGCCTGGCGCAACAGCATAAAAACGAGATCCTCGCGCGTTATCCGAAAATCATGCGGCGCGTGTCCGGCTATAATTTGGACGAGTTCATCAAGCCGCAGCCGTTCAATCTGTCTCGTATGGTCGTCGGCTCTGAAGGAACACTGGGTGTCGTCGTCGAAGCCAAGATGCGTCTCGTGCCCAAGCCCAAGTGGACGGCGATGGACGTGATCCACTTCTACAGCGATCAGGAAGCGCTGGAGTGCTCTCAAGTCGTGTTGCAGACGGCGCCCTACGCGATGGAGTCCACCGACAAGATGATACTCAATCTCGCGCGCGGCAACATAGAGCAATCGCGCAAGCTCGGCTTCGTGCAGGGGAATCCCGATTCGCTGTTGATAGTCGAGTATGCCGGCGAGACCGAAGAGGAGGTCAAAGCACAGGTCTTTAAACTCGAAGAGTTACGAAAGCGAGAAAAAATCGGTTATGCGTCGACCCTGGCTTTCAAGCCAGAAGAGGTAAAAACGATCTGGGGAGTGCGCAAGGCCGGGCTGGGACTCCTGCTCGGCACCAAGGGCGATAAGAAGCCCATCGCCTTCGTCGAAGACACCGCCGTCGAGCCGGCCAAGCTGCCCGAGTTCATCAAACGATTCAGAGAGATCATCAGCGGCCACGACGCCATCGCGGGCTACTATGGCCACTGCTCCGTCGGCTGCATGCACATTCGCCCGCTCATCAATCTCAAGGAACAGAGCGAGATGCACAAAATGGTCTCCATCGCGGATGCGATTTGTGATCTCGTCCTGGAGTTCAACGGCGCGATGTCGGGCGAGCATGGCGACGGCCTGGCGCGCAGCCACTTTAACGCCAAACTCTTCGGTCCCGTCCTTTACGATGCCTTCCGCCAGGTCAAGCGCGCCTTCGATCCGAAGAATCTCATGAACCCCGGCAAGATCGTCGATTCGCCCGCGATGACCGAATCGCTGAAAATCAATCCCCAGTACAAGACCTGGGAGCCGCAGACGACACTTGATTTCACCGAGCAGGGCGGATTCGTCAGAGCGGTGGAGATGTGCAGCGGCATGGGCGAGTGCCGCAAGAAGCTCGACGGCACCATGTGTCCTTCCTACATGGGCACGCTCGATGAAGAGCACTCGACGCGCGGCCGGGCCAACGCGCTGCGTTCCGTGCTTTCGGGCAAAGTTCCAAAGGAAGAATTCACCGGCAAGCGACTCTATGAAGTGATGGACCTCTGTCTCGAGTGCAAAGCCTGCAAGGCGGAGTGCCCGTCGAACGTCGACATGGCGAAGATCAAGTATGAGTTTCTCGATCACTACCACCGCGCCAACGGCCTGCCGCTGCGCAACCGCATCTTCGGCGGCATCGAGACTTTGAATCGTCTCGGCTCGGGTCTGGCGCCTTTGTCGAACTGGTTGGTCAATTCATCATTGAACCGCTGGCTGATGGAGCTGTTCGCCGGCGTCGACCGCAGGCGGCCGCTGCCGCAATTTGCGAGCGAGACTTTCGAAGATTGGTTCCGCAATCATAAAGCAGAGGGCGACGGTGCCAGGGGAGAAGTCGTCTTGTTCCACGATACTTTCAATAACTTTAACACGCCCAACGTGGCGATTGCCGCCACGCGTTTTCTCGAACGTTCGGGCTACCGCGTGTTGCTGGTGGATAAGAAATGTTGCGGGCGGCCGATGATCTCAAAGGGCATGCTTGGCGCGGCGAAGGAAAACGCCGCCTGGAACGTCGACAAGCTTACGCCCTACGCTGAGAAAGGAATTCCCATCGTCGGTCTGGAACCGTCGTGTTTATTGACACTGCGCGACGAGTATCCCGAGTTCTTGCGGACCAACGCCGCGAAAAAAGTCGCGGCGAACAGTTTCCTGTTGGAAGAATTCGTGCAGAGAGAACAAGCCGGGGGTCGATTGACGATCAAGGGCAGCGGCAAGGGCCGCAAAGTTCTGCTCCACGGCCACTGCCACCAGAAAGCGCTGGTCGGCACCGCGCCAACCGTCGCGATGCTCAAAGCCGCTGGGTTCGAAGTCAGCGAAGTCGATTCCGGCTGTTGCGGCATGGCGGGTTCTTTCGGCTTTGAAAAGGAACACTATGATCTGTCGCTTACCATCGGCAACCGCCGCCTTGGACCCGCGGTGAAAGCCGCGGGCGCCGACGTGGAGATCGTCGCGCCCGGTATTTCCTGCCGCCAGCAGATCGATCATTTGGCGGGCCGGAAAGCGAAACATCCGGTTGAGCTGATGTGGGAATCGCTGAGCCAGACGTAGAATCCGCGGGAAACTCCACGGCGCGCTGAGTACGGTTTACTTCTTTTCCGCCTTTTTCTCGTCGGCTTTTGTGGTCGCGCCTTTGGCAGGTTCGACCTTCTTAGTGTCGGCGGCATTGGAATCCTTCGTCGCCGCTTTCTCGATGTTCGTTTTGCCGGTGGTCGTGACCTCGGAGCGGATCTGTTTCATGATGCCCGGGCCGATGCCGGGGACCTTTTCCAGGTCATCGACGGTTTTGAACGGGCCGTTCTTGGTCCGGTAGTTGATGATTTCCTGAGCGCGTTTTTCGCCTACGCCCTTCAAAGTCGTCAACTCCTCCTTGGTCGCGGTATTGATGTTGACCACGGCCAGGGCGACCCCCGAGACCGCGAAACACATGACGATAGCTAGTAATAATCTTTTCATAGATTCCTCCCTTTCTTGATTCGGCGGTTTTACGATCGGGTTGATCGTTATACGAGGCCAGTCTTCCACTCCTTCAAGTTTCTGATCTGGATATCATGCCGAGGGTCAGAGCGGAAGCGGGTGTAACGGAGAGAGGCAGGGTATACCATAGTTCTGCAACCGGAAAAGGAATTTGTCTCGCGAAGTTTTTGAATTTAGGGTAAATTAAGTGCAATTTCATACTCATCTGTGGCTTGGGACTACAGACTCGGCAACCGTTCGGCGCTCGAATGGATTCTCGACCAGTACAAAGAGAAAAAACCGAAAGACCCGACGATCCGGGAGAAGTTCAACACCTACCGCTTCGCGGACTACAAGGAAAAAGTAATCGACTTACTGATGCGTGTGACGACGGTGAGCGTGAAAACGGTCGGTATTACCAACTCAATGAAAGGCGGACTGCGTTAGTGGATAAGTGGTTAGAGTTTTACCGTCCATATTTTACCGAATCTAGCGATTTGGAACAATTTGTTCAAGCTTGTGAAGGTCTTGAAGTCCACGATCCCCGACATCGTGCAAAAATAATGATGCATCAGGGTAGGAGGCTGTTATCTATTGCAGATAGAATGGAAATCGTGGAACCAGGGTATGAACCCTTAAAGCTCCTTTTTCTCCTCATATGTGCTGAGAATATATCGAAGCTCAATGTTTCAACGAAAGAATCAAATAAGTCCAAATACCACGTTAAGCGCTTTTTCTGTAAGTTCTGTTCTCCAAGTGATAAACAAGAGATAGTCAAAAATATTGAAATCTGTCAGAAACATTCTACCTTTGAAGGCCTAATTGAAATTCTTTACGATGTTCGGTGTGATGTTGTTCACGAAGGGCATTATTGGGGGTTTAATTTCGCAACCGACGAGCATCCCTCGATGTTAACAGGAGCTAATGCTGAACAAGTGTTACGTGTTCACATCAAATACGAAAAGTTTCGAGATATTGTCGCACGGGGTGTAATAGCCGCGACCTCAGAGGTTTTGAACGCCTAGCAACTGGCAACGTTCTGGAGGGTCAGGCGAGACCCATGACCATCTCCACCGAACGACATACCGTAGACCCCGCTCGCCCGAAAGGACTTACAGTGAACGAGCACGACATTATGCAACAACCAACAATGGTCATCGATGACAACATTGGCGATTACACGAGACCCGAATTGTTCTTTCGACTTGCCTCCGCATACGCTGATTCCAGCCATCAAATTGTGCGATCAATGCTTGATGCTTACTTGCCGCAAACCTTTGCCCACGCGCAAGTAACACATTTCCTTTTCACCCACGCCCTCGAACTCTTCCTGAAGGCCGCGATTCTCAAATCGACCGGTGAAATTAAACGCAATAAACGCCCACACGATCTTCAACCGCTCTACAGAAGATATCGAAAGCTCTACCCAAAGAAGGAATTCGATTTTACAGGTCGTATCGCCGAAACGGTAAAACAAAACCCAAACAGCCCACACAGCGAATTTCCTCGCTATCCGGTGGATACCGAAGGGAACGTTTGGGAAGGACATAATGCGTATACACTTGAGACGTGGCTAATAGAGACGGAACATCTACGTAAGGATTTTGAACGGTTGATTCCACAGATTGATCCGCTTCCGCAGCCGGCATTCAGTGTGTAATTCAGCATGCGACCTAACCATGAGTGAACTGTCGAAGGGGAGTAACCGGAAGTGCATCTTCTGTGAGGAGAATGCAACTTCCCGCGAAGACGCATGGCCTCACTGGCTTCTCCGTCGATTTCCAGGATCGAGGTCCAGCACCATGGACGCGGAGCGCGGCGCGGGGGCGGCTCTCGAAAGCTGGCGGACAAAATCGCCGGCGATATCGGTGAAACGTGTTTGTCGGGCCTGCAACAACGGCTGGATGAGTCGGCTCGAGAGCCGGGCGAAGCCCGTCATCGAATCGTTGATTGATGACCGACTGGATGTCCTCGACCTGCAGTCGATGGCAAGCATCGCTGCATGGGCGGTGAAGACAGCGATGGTGCTAGAGTCGACAGGTCCACCACCCGAGTGGTTCTTTACCAACGAAGAGAGAGCGCGCTTGCGCAGCGATGAATCGCTTCCTCAGTGGACGTCGGTATGGATCGCGAAGTGCCTCGAGCACTCGGGGATGTACAGTGCATCCAAGAAACTTCGGGGCACAGATTCCGTTCGCGACGAAAGTGTTACGGCAACTGTCACCACTATGGTCTTCGGTTCCTTGGCAATCCAAACAAGAACCTTGCGGGTTCGAAGCGCGGTTCCGCCGAACACAACGGTGACAGTGGCGGAGAGGACGGGGCCATGGAATAAGCTAACCTTGCAGGTGTGGCCCGTGCATCTCGAGCAAGTCTCATGGCCAGCCAAAATGGGCTTTCGCGGCGAGGCGGGGCTACATGAACTCACCGAACGCTTCAGCCCGGCTTCACAATTGTCTGATTGAGCAAACAACGAATCAATCGACCCAACAATTTATTAATAAGGGAGAAATAAAAGGGGACAGGCTGCTTTATACGCTTAGAAGAAGTCGACGGTAAAATGTAATCAATGTGGGGGCTTACTTGATGAGCCTGAAAATGCCGCTTTGGATCGGCGATCGCCTTGCCCCTCGTGTGGTTCAAAAGCTCGTCTCTACAGGATCGAACTAAAGGGAGAAATCACTTTCCGGGAACAACTAAAACACAAGGCACGTCATGGCAAAGCAGGTGAGGTGAAGCCGTTCCTTGAGTTAGAAACCGGCGATGACTTTTATCGTAAAACCGGAGAGTGGAACCGTCGCGAAAAGATAGAAGACAGGGAAAATGACCGCTACTTGGAGCATATCGTCAATGCGAAGACGGGACGGATAGTTCACCGCTGCGAAAAACCGCTGAGTGAACATTAAGGACATGGCGCTGCGAGAGGGAAGAACACTCGTATGCCGTGGAATTCCAAAATTAAGCTCCGTGGACGGCAGAGGAGTGTAAGCGTGTGGCAGGCGTGGAGAAACTGGGCGCTGGCGTTAAAAGAAGATACCTACGCTCTCTATTTGGCATCGCGCGATCCGCGAGTGCCTGTCGTCGCGAAGCTCGTGGTTGTTCTCGTTGTGGCCTACGCATTAAGCCCCATCGATCTGATTCCGGATTTCATTCCGGTGCTCGGATATTTGGACGATATGTTGCTTTTGCCGCTAGGGATTGCGCTGGCGGTAAAACTGATGCCTCGCGATGTCTGGGAAGATTGCAAAAACCACGCGCGGGCGGAGCTTGCGTCCGAGCTGCCTCGGAACCGCACGGCTGCCATCGTGATCGCGACGGTTTGGCTTTCGGTTTTCAGTTTCATCTCGTGGCTGGCATGGTCGTTGTGAACCAACCGCTAGTCGATTAGCAGGGGGCCGGCCCAAGCGCCGAGCACAGTGCCGCCTATGAGGATAAGAATGGGGCTTACTTTCGTGAATAGGCTCAGGACAAGAGCAACGCCGGCAATGACCCAGTACAGCCAACCGAAGAAAGCGTAGCTTCCCAGCGTGAATACGGTTATCCCAAGCAAGCCAATCACAGCGGGGGCCGCGCCTAGACCAAAGCCCTGCAACCACGGGTGATCGATGTAGCGGCGCACCTGGCGTGAAGCCAGAACTGACAACAGCCACGGGATGAGGAAGACCCCGACTGTTGCGACCAGAGCCCCTGAAAGACCCGCGGCGCGATGACCGATGAACGCCGCTGTAATCAATACGGGGCCCGGCGTTATGTAGGCGAAGCCGATCGCAGCGGCGAAATCCTGCGGCGTGATCCAGCGCATTTCCTCCACTGAGATTCGTTCGAGAAGGGAGATAACCGCGTTGCCTCCGCCAAAGGCGAGCATGCTGATGATGGCAAAGTAGACGAACAGTTCGAGAAGAATCATCGCTTATTCCCATGACCGTCCGGATTCGCTTCTTTGGAGCCAGCACTTTGTCCTTGGGCAAATCGCTGTGGCATCAGGATGCCAAGAATCCCGGCGGCCAGGACGATCCAAGCGGGATTGACGCGCAGAACGATCCCCAGAGCGCATGCCGCCACAGCAACCATCCCGCCGATAAGCGTGGTAATAGCCGGCTTGGCCAGGCGATAAATCGTAGCGACCAATATCCCTGCCACCGCGGCAGTGAGGCCTCTAAGCGCGGGCGCGGCAGTATCGGCCAGCAGACCCGTGACTTCCTCATAGAGTATCGACAGCACGAGCATCAAAAGGAATGCGGGGAGAAGAAAAGCGCCGGTAGCCAATGCGGCGCCGGGCCAGCCACCGAGGCGATGCCCCAGGTAGCCCACCACCTGTACTCCCGTGGAGCCTGGGAGGAATTTCGTATAGGTGAGGCTCTCAGTTACATCCCGTGCCGTCAACACGCCCTGGTCTTTAACCAAATTCCGCTCGATCAGGCTGAGAGTAACGCCCAGCCCGCCGAAAGCTGCGCTGCCGATCTTAATGAAGTGCCACGACAGTTGGGGTAGTCTCATGCTACCTGGGCATATAACTAAAAATCCGCGTTGCCCGGCGTGCGCGGGAAGGGGATGACGTCGCGGATGTTCTTGAGGCCGGTGAGATACATCATCATTCGTTCGAGGCCGAGGCCGAAGCCGGCGTGGGGGACGGAGCCGTAGCGCCGCAAATCCAAATACCACCAGTAATGCTTTTCATCCAGTCCAACTCCGCGCAGGCGCTCACGCAGCACGTCGTGGCGCTCTTCGCGTTGGCTGCCGCCGATGATCTCGCCGACGCGGGGGACGAGCACGTCCATCGCGCGCACGGTCTTGCCGTCGTCGTTGACGCGCATGTAAAAGGCTTTGATGTCTTTGGGATAGTCGGTGACGATCACCGGCTTCTTGAAAATTTCTTCCGACAGAAAGCGTTCATGCTCGGTCTGGAGATCGCTACCCCACTCGACGGGAAACTCCCAGGCCTTGCCGGACGTTTTTAGTTCCTGGATCGCGTCGGTATAAGTGATGTGGCCGAATTGCGACTCGGCGACATGCTCCAGCGTGGCGAGGACCGATTTTTCAATGAACTGGTTGAAAAATTCCAGATCTTCTCGGCAATGATCGAGGACGTAGCGGATCGTGACCTTGAGAAACTCCTCGGCCAACTGCATGTCGTCCGCCAATTCGTAGAAGGCCATTTCCGGCTCGATCATCCAGAATTCCGCCAAATGCCTCGGCGTGTTGCTGTTCTCGGCGCGAAACGTCGGGCCGAAGGTGTAGACCTTGGAGAAAGCCAGCGCGAAGATTTCCGCTTCGAGCTGGCCGCTGACGGTCAAGTAAGCCGGGCGGCCAAAAAAATCCTGCTGCCAGTCTATTTTACCGTCGGCGGCGCGCGCTAGCTGTTGCATATTCAATGTCGTCACGCCGAACATCTGGCCGGCGCCCTCGCAATCGGACGTGGTGATGATCGGCGTCTGGACGTAGATGAAATCTCGCTCCTGGAAAAAAGTGTGGATCGCGTGGGTCAGCGCGTTGCGCACGCGAAAGGCCGCGCCGAAGGT
>Ga0184627_10000655_pt1 | contig 13373 bp, 11 predicted proteins | sample PLM3_127_b1_FD_133150 | JGI IMG/M metagenome (GOLD analysis project Ga0184627, IMG submission 133150) | Groundwater sediment microbial communities from an aquifer in East River, Colorado, USA - PLM3_127_b1 | ecosystem: Environmental > Terrestrial > Soil > Riparian zone | place: USA: East River...
CCTGAAGCTGGACGTCCGCCAGATTACGGCGCTCCACGGGCCGCGCGTCACCACCATGGCAGACCTTCGGGCCGCCATCGGCCAGAAGCCCAACGTCACCAACTGAGCGCCTGCGGAAGATCGCCGGGGACCGGGTTGAATTCCAACCCGGTCCCGCCTCGCGAGTTATCATGGGAACGTGCCGACCAGAACCGACGCTCGTCCCGGCAGCGACCTGATCGAAGAGGGTCTTGACGATTTGTCCCGCGGCGTGCAGTCCGTTGCTGCGCTGCTCGTCTCGATCGGCGCGCCGCGTCTGCAACGACTCGGCTTCCAGGTGCCCAACCCCATTCCATTCCCCGAGCATCGGCTCTACGAGCGACTGAGCGCGGCGGACCCCGATGCGGCGCATTCTCGGTACAACGCCCTGATCCGCCGGCTAGTCAGCTTCGAGCGCGCCGCGGCATGCGCGAAGTAGCCGACGCCGAGCGAATCCAGCGCTTCATGCGAGCGCTCGGCGACGAAGCCGACGCCCACGTTAGGATCTATTTCACCGGCGGCGCCACAGCGGTTCTGTTCGGCTGGCGCGCGAGCACGATAGACGTCGACATCAAAATGGTTCCCGACACAGATCGGCTCTTCCGGGCGATTCCGCGCATCAAGGAGAGCCTCCACATCAACGTCGAGCTCGCGTCGCCGGCCGACTTCGTGCCGGTCCGTGCCGGGTGGGAAGACCGCAGCCCGTTCATCGCCCAGGAAGGGCCTGTTGCGTTCCATCATTTTGATCTCTACGCGCAGGCGCTGGCCAAAGCCGAACGCAGCCATCGTCAGGATGTGGAGGACGTGCGTGAGATGACGAGACGCGGGCTTGTAACGCCGGCTGGCATGTGGGAATACTTCGGGACGATCGAATCGGAGCTCTATCGCTACCCGGCGCTCGATGCCAGGTCATTTCAGCAGGCGCTGGAAGAGATCTTCGGACCGCGAACCGCTTCTTAAGGCCCGCCTGACGCCAAGCGGCTTGACTTCGGGCTCGCGAAGGCGGGTCCGGCTAAAGCCGGACACTACGTCCCTGGCGGTAGTGTCCGCCTTCAGGCGGACCTCTCTGTCGTGCCGACGAGGCCGTTCGACGGGGCTCAGGGCGGGCCGCTGACGGCGCAGCCGCTCGCTGGGGCCGAGGGCGCGAGCTTTTCGTTCTGGGCGCCGGACGGCCGGGCGATCGGATTTTTTGCCGACGGCAAGCTGAAGCGGATCGACTTGACCGGAGGCGCCCCGCAGGTGCTCGCCGATGCGCCCGTCGGGCGGGGCGGGACCTGGAATACGGCGGCCGGGGACATGCAGGGGTACGCTGCGTGGGTCATATGCCACGTGAAGCCAGACTTTTCGAGAGTTCCGACGGGTCCCCAGCGAAAGCTTTGTTCAGACTTCAGGGGAATGTGCCTCCGAAATGGATTCTGCGTGCTCGTCGCTCCAGAAAGAACCTTGAGCCGGATGTCGTGCAAGCGATGAAGAAGGTGCAGATGTTGCGGAAGAAAAGGCCGAACGCGCATGCGACGATCAAGGTCGCCGGCCAACAGCTAAGAGGTCTGCTCCGAGCCTGGGAATTGGCGTACCGGAAGGAAATCTTCTACAACGGCGTCAGAGCGCTCCTCGAGATGAGCCGCGACGGCAACAATAAGCGGTAGCGGCGACGCGGCATTTTCGGTAGAGGCGGTGTCTTCAGACCCGCCTGCGATCATTTTCTGGGGGGGCACCGCGTCTTTTGATTTCCCAAATAGAGGCGGGTCTTCAGACCCGCTTGCGTCTTATGAGGAGTTATGGGTTAAGCGTGCCCAACTCGCTCGGCGATCAGTCGCATCGCGGGCGCGCTGACGAAGATCTTGCTGCGCGCCCATAGGCTCAGACGCATTACAGCCTCGCCATAGCATTCACAACCGCGGAGACGTTGAGTTCCTGGTACAGCTTATCTGGCCGTCCTGGCAATTTCCCTTCGAGCAACATTGACGCCCAGTCCTTCTGCCGAGTCGAGGCGAGAACCCCCACAAGATCCTTTTGAGTTTCGGCCCAGACCTTGTGGCCGACGATGGCTTTGATACCCCGTCTTATCGCCTCCCACTCCTCGAGGTTGATTTCAGCCCAAAGCGGTCGCTCCTGGTGCCAGTCCTTTCCGTACTTGTTCTTGATCACGAGATACTGGCACATGGCATCCCGGAGCGTTTCAGCCCATACCTTGAGCGCCGACTTTCGGAAGAGTCGATAGGCTCGGAGGTGGTCGACAGGTATCGCTTGAGGATTCTGCTCAAGTCTCTCGTCGAGCTTGTACACGCCGACATCCAGCTTGAATCGTCCCGAGAGCGCCTCAACGGCAAGGATGTCGAGTAGACGACCGATGTTCTCTTTCTCACGGAGACGCCACACGTCGGTCTGGGCGATCGGTTCTTCCGCGAGGTCCCGGTACAAAAACACGTCTACGAAGCTCTTAAGCGTATCGTAGGAGATCGGATAACGCCGTGAGCGCGCAGACACCGTCTCCACGAATTTCATGATCTCAAGATCAGTGGCTGTCAGCGTCTCGTATCTCAGATAGCTCGCGTGGTGATCCTTGAATCCCCTTGCCTCCTCAGGGTTCTTTTCCTTGAGGACTTTGTAGATCGCTTTCTCCGTAACATCGTCGGGGGAGACGCCGCGAAGCTTCATCTCTCGCAGGAGCTCCTCGCGATCATCCGCATACAGCGCATGCCCAACCTTGTCCTCCGTAAACTGCGCGAAGTGGAGCTGGGCGAGCTTCGTATGGGCGCGAAAGTTCGTGCGTCGAACTCTTCGACGAATTCGTGGAGTCGCTCAGGCTCCCCGTCGTGCTCCGGCAGGAAGAGGCGGCATAGGACTTCGCCGCTCAGGTTGTAGAGTTGCGCAGCCGCCTTGTGTTGCCCGTCAAAAAGCATGATCTTGCCTGTGTGGCCCAACGATTTGGGTTCGAAGTAGGCCAGGCTGGGCTGCATCTGCGGATGCTGGTAATAGAACTCCTCGATCATCGGCTCTAAGTCGTGAATCGATCTCGGATTCAGGTTCGAGTGATGCACGACTTCGGACGGAAAACGTCCGAAGCACGAGAAACGGACAAGCGGAGCAGCACTTTCGTCGATGACGAGCGGGAGCTTCAAAGACCTCGGGGTCCCGTCGCTCGAGGTCCACGAGACCTGGATGGCATCGCCCCCGTCAATCCTTACAAGGCTGACTTCGCGTCCAACGCCACGGATCTTTTCGAGGACGTCTCCAACAGTGAAAAGCTCGTTCTTTCCGCCGGAGTTTTGCCGCTTATCGAGGTCCTTATAGAAGCGGAATATGCGTCGCTGCAACTCAAAATCACGGACTCCTTTAGATCGGTTGTGGTGAGCGAGGGCCAAGCCGATATTGGATTGGTCATCCAGGCCTCCCCTGGATCGCGCAATGATGTGATCCAGATCGACCTCGTGAACGTGTAGGTCGATCACTTCTCCGCTGATGTAGCACTCCTTGTTCTGGTGCTCCCAGAGACGCCGGATCAAGTCTTCCCGTTGCTTTGGTGTGAGGGACTCAACGAAACCGCCCTTACTCATTCGCCGACCTTTCTGCGCGGTCCTACACTAAGCGCTCTCGATTCTTACCCGACCTTCAAGCTCGAGGTCTTTCAGAATCAGTCGAAGTTCCGACTCAAGATTCGACCCGCCTTCGATTTCGACGCTGATATCGATGCCGACGTGCAAATCTCCCCCGGCGCGCACCTTCGGGATCAGCTTGGTGCCAAGCCGGTTCCAGAGTTCAGGGGGAATGTTGCCGATGATTCGAATCCGACGCCGCGGCGATTCGCTAGGTCCACCTAATCCGGGCAAAGGGCCTGGGCTAAGCGCCGGCTCTGGCGACCAAGGCTCCTCGACTGGGGCTCCCGGTGCCGCTGCAGGAGTCGCCTTCAACGGTTTCGCCCGCTGCTTGGTCAGCAGATAGACGCCCGCCTCGAAGACGACTTCGTCGACAAGCAGCACTTCGTTGAACCAGACCCGCGCGTAGGTGCCACCCGGCTGCTGCCCCGATGCGAGTCCGAAATCGCCGCGCGACACGAACTCGGGCACCTTGGTTTTCAAGTAGGAATCCACATCGACCAGCCGCTCCATCCCGCCGGTCAGGAACGCCTGCCGCAGGCTGGAGAGCGGCCACGCGCCCGTCTCCTTGAACGGTTCCGGCCAACGTCGCTCGATGTACCCGGCGCCGGGCGACTCGTTCAGCAACGACTGCGCCCTAAGCGCGGCGAGCACGCGACCGCAGAGGGTGTCCGAGGCGCTGGCATGGCCAGCGCCGAGATCGATTTCTTTAATGCCGTCGGCTGTGGTCCTGTCGGCGAGTACCACGAAGCGATACGACGCCCAAATCTCGTCGCGTGCGTTGTCCTCGGCGTCGCGAACCTGGGTTGCCACTTCGCTTCGGTCCGATCGATCGAACTCGGCGCCAAGCGAGCCGTCGGCGAGCTCACGCTCGACCCGTTTCCAGGCCAGGAACAGTTCAACCTTATTGCGCAGTTCCCGGCCCGGCTTTCGCACGCACCACAGAATCGAACCTGGATAGAGCCGGGGCGATGTCCCCCGTGCCTTCGTCCACTGCGCGAGTGTCTTGCGAATAGCGCCGTCGGCGCTCCACTCCTCAGACGGGTCGATCACTGCAAGGACAAGTCGGGTCGAGTCCTGGACCGCAGTGCCGTCCTCTGGGAACACCACCACGCTCAACGTGGCTCCGCGCTCGAATTCCTTCTTACTCAGCGTCTGCGTGGCCTTCCCGACTTCCTCGTCCTCGAGCGATGCGCGCCGATCGCTGACAACCTTCTTCAAGGTCGGATTAAAACCGAAGCGGTACCCATCGGCCCCGGCCTTACGGATGTAGTAGCCGCGCCGTTCCAGCGCAACGGCGGCGTTGTCGATAGACGTTGTGTCGAGGCCCGGCTCCCCGAGTGCAAAGCGCAGCTCCGGTAAATGCGCGGTCTTGTCGCCCTGACCGCCAGACGCCTCGAACAGAATCGCCGAGCCGACCCGCCGGTGGATGTCCTTGAGCGGCCCGCTCGTGTCCACATCGAGCGCCCGGGCATGACTCTGCTGGCCAGCGATGTCGGTTTCGATGGCGGCCTGGAGTTTCGGCTCTCCAAGCTGTCCGAGAATCACCGCCCTGAACTCGGAGACATCGAGAGGAGCGGAGCCGAGCGTGATTAGCGGCTCCCGACGAGCGCGCTGGTAGCCGTCGCGGTAGGCCCAGGAGATCCACTGGGCCAGCATGGCCAGCGTCCCGCGGGTCTGCTGGAACTGGCTGAGCGATTGCCACTTGCGCTGGAAGACCGAGAGCGTCGCCGGGTGAAATGGGAAGGACGCTTCGAACCGGGACTTCAGAAAGTCTCGTGCCTTCGTTTCGGTCGCTGATGTGTCCACAGCGGTCCACTCGGGTGGAAGCTGGGCCCGACGCTCGAAGCACCAGTCGGCGTAAATCTTCGCCGCCGCTTTTCCAGCCGCCTCTTTTCCTGTGTTCTCGAACAGCCGGCGCCGGATGACATCGCCGATTTCCGACTCGTCGTTGACGATGAGGTCCTTGGACACCCGGCGGACGACCTTCGAGATCTTCTCCTGCCAGGCGGTGTCCCAGTCAGTCATCTCGACCTGGCTGCGCGGCAGGCTGATGACGGCGGCTGCTTTCGTTGCCCCCGTGAGCGCGACCGTGAGGTTTTGAACGAAGGCATAGAAGCCATCGGCCATGTCGCGATGGCGGTTGAGGAAGTTGAGTACCTCGTCGAAGAGAAACAGTGCCGACCCACCAGCTGTCTCAATCAGATCTCCGATCGCCTCAGTTCCCGGTGCCGTTGTTTTCGCCTGCTTTCCGAGGGCATCGACGCCGCGATCACCTGCGAGCTGTCGTGCGACGTCAATCCATGGCGTCTCACGACCCGGCTTTGGATCCCAGGCGTTGCCGACGAACACCGCGACCTCAGCTGATGGAATCTTGGAAAGGCCGGCTTCGGCAAGCAGGCGCTTGATATCAGGGTCGCCGGCAATTTTCTTGCCGTTTTTGGCGAGATGGTAAAGGGCAGTCAACGTGTGCGTCTTGCCACCGCCGAACTGGGTAATGAGCGTAAGAACCGGTGGCGTATTCTGCGTCTCTCCGGCAAGGCGTCGCAGTGCCATCCCCGTGTGTTCGCGAAGCGCTCGTGTGAAGCTGGTACGTTCGAAGAACTTCTCTGGATCGCGGTAGTCTGCTGGACCTCTTCCGCTGACCACCTGCTCTAACGCGATGGCAAACTCGTTCGGGTCGAACGAGCGTCCATCGCGCACTTCGGATCTCGGAGTAACGACCTTGTACCACGGCTCCATTTAGATATCCTTCCGCATCTTGTCATCGCCGGACTGCTGCTTGACCCTCAGTGCCTCGGCAACGCCAGCAGCATGGCGTCGAGCAGTCGCTTCTCTTCACAGTCCTTCGGATAGAGCGCCGACAATGCGTTCGCAAGGCGCAGAAACTCAGAACCTCGCTCCGTTTCCGCTTTTAGGAATGTCCGCAGCGCGTTGGAGCGCCCGGCCGCCTGGAGAAGCATGCCGCATGAAGTCGATCGAGCGTCGTCGCCTCCTGGCGCGTCGCGAGGTCCTCGTCTCTGACCGTGCCTCCGGTGGCGGCGGCCTTGACGGCCTTACCTTTGCGCCCCTTTACCTTCGGCGCATCGTCGATTCGGTCAAAGATGAAGTCGAATCCCATTTGCGGATCACGACGGACGCCGGCCTCGATCCGTCCCGCCACAGCGTCGGCGCCGTCGTCGCCGAACAGCTGCTTGGCCCTTTCGGCGACCGGAAGCAGCCTCACCACGCCCTTCTCCGTCTCGATAATCCGGCCTTCCCAGAAGTCAAGATGGATGCCGAGCGGCTGAGCGAAGCGCCGGGCCACGTCGTAGACGAGCGACAAGCCCTTCTTTTTTCCGCGAGCCGCATTCGAGCCGTCGTCATTATCAGCGTCGGCATCATCGTCCGGCTCGTCGTCGGTGCCATTCGTGTCGGTTGTCGTCGACTGCAACGTCCAGAGAAACAGCGCCGTGAGTCGGGCATCTTCCTCAAGAGCCGCGGCCGTGCCGTTGCGCGCTCGAGATTCGGCAGCGCCCAGCACTTGCCGAAGAGCAATACGACCGACTGTTTCCCAAACGTACGCAAGGAACCCACGTTTGTAGGGTTCCGACGCCGTTGGATCGCCGCCCAGCTGAATTTCGCGACCCTCGGCATCCTCGACTCGCTCGTACCGGCTGTAGATCTCCATGGCCGGACCAATGCAGGCAAAGACTAGGTCTGCGCCGCGGACGCCCTGCTCGGTGAGTCGACTCATCCACTCACCAATGCGCGAAGGCAGTTCGCGGTGTACGTCATTCCAATCAGCAACGGGCGCGTTATCCGCGCGGGGCCGGCAGACAAGATGGACGCTGGTTGCCAAGGCAGCCGAATCTTGCGAGCGGAGGCGTCCCGGTCGTTCAGTCGCAATGGGCCACGAACTGGTGATCACCCAACGGCCCGCCACAAGCCCAGAAAGCAGGGCCTCCCACCCCTCTGTCGTCTTGTGAGCAAAAACGACCGTCCCGGCACCATCCTCGGCCATCACACGGCGCCCTTCAGCAAATGCGCGCGCCATTGCGGTTTCGAAGAAAGTTCGATCCTTGGGTCTGCCGTCGACCTGTCTGGTCTCATCCTGAACAATTTCGGCGGTCTTAGGCGTGAGTTCGTTTTGCGAAGCCGAAAGAAAGGCGGACGCCAATGGCCCTGTCACTGACCTCTTCAGCCAAACAAAGAAGAAGTCCGACAGGTCGGAATACGGAATCGCGTCGTAGTACGGAGGATCGGTGAACCACAGTTGCGCGGCGCCGGTGGGCAGCGGCGATTTGCAGGCGTCAGCCACCTGAACCTGAGCCGTGCGTGGAGGAACCGCAGCCAGAGCATCGACGACTTCAGCCACCCATTCCACCGCTGCTAGGTAGTTTGATCCGTCGTCACCGAAAGGCACTATCTCGGCAAAATCCCACATCATGGGAAGAGCCGGCCTTCCGAAGGTTCCAGCCACTGCTTCGACCGTGATTCTCCAGCGGACGAGCGAGGACATCTGCTCCGTGCAACGACTGGCCGTCAGTCCAAGAGGTCTTGAGATGTCGCCCTCGGTGGCTACCTGCCTGCATTGGGAGCACAGGACACATAGCGCGAGCTTCTGCCGAGCCGTAAAGAGGTCGCCGAATTGCATCATTCCGTACTTCTGCACCGAGAACGCGCGCCCAGCACCTGACCCGCCACCAGCGGGACTCGGTTCGTCAGGGATGGGACTGAGCCCGTTCGGCAGCTTCTCGGCCGCGACCTTCTTCAGTCTCGCCGTTGCCTTGTAGACCGCTGAATAGTCGCGGCTCGCAGGGATCCGGTACTGGCGCCCGCCCTTCGTCGGGTGGAGGGCGACGACGGCGAGTAACCGTGCACCGCCCGTGCGCTCGCCCTTCGAGTCGAACTGCACGTCAGCACCACCGCGCTGCGCTACGAGCTGTGCGCGAACACGCTCGGGCGGAAGCACCGTCTGGCAACCGAGGCAGGTCGCTTTCGCGCGGGTCACGGTGCCTGCCTGTACCTGGGAATCCGATCGCGGAGTGAACACTTCCAACTCGATCGTCGCGGGCTTCCCACGATGCTGGTGAACTAAAGACTTGAGCGCGTGTTTCCGGCTCGCCTTCTTGCAGAGCCAGAACGATCGCATGAGCGGAATCTCCGCACCGCAGGAATCGCAGACGATTGTCCGAGCCCAGAGGTACGCAATCGGCTTCGCGCCGTCCGGATCGTCAGGATAGAACTCAGCGAGCTCGCGCTCCGCGGCTTCCTTGATCTCCGCGCCAGCCTTCCGCAACTCGTCGGCCAGCCCCGGCCCGTGCCTCGGGATGTCCTCGAGCATCGTCTTGAGAATGAGGCAGGCAACCGGATTCAGGTCGGAGGCGAACGCGTCGCAGCCGATTCGCAGCGCTTCAAGTGGAATAGATCCACCGCCGGCAAACGGGTCGACGACGAGTGGTGGCTCATCTCCGTGCGCTGCCTTGACGAGTGCTCGAGACGTTTTGAGGTACGCGGGGTCTGAAGCGACGTCCCAATTGGCGAAGTCGCCGATGAACTTCAGCAACCCCTGGCGCAGCCCCTCGTCGGTCTTCAGATCCTTCGACCACTTGCTCGGTGCGCCTGGTAGCGCAAGCAGCCCTTTGCGTGCCGCGTCCTTGAACTGGTTGGGGCACGCCGCGTCCGCCGGATCGGGCAGCAGCAGCGCCATCAGCATCGCTCGGCACGCGGCCAGCGGGCGCCTCGCCCACCACAGGTGCAGCGTGCTCGGATGGCCGTGACGAATCGACTTCTCACGGGCCGAGTGCCGGCTGACGACGGCAATCGGGAAGTCGACCTCGGCCAGCCGCTTACATTCCTTTGGAATCACTCCGGCCCCTTAATAACTGCTGCGCCTTCTTGTTTGGATCGCGACCCGCCGATGAGCGCGGCAGTCCGTGATAGCCGCGTCAACGTCTGATGGAGTCGGTCACTTGAGCCAGGGAATCATGTCCCTCGAATATCGTGAGCGCGGCCCCAAGCCGTCGGCGTCACGGCCGCTCGGCAAACCACACCCACAGCGCTTGCGCGATGAGGCTAACAGCGACAGCCCCCGCAAACGCCGCCAGCCACTTCAGCAGACGCTCAACCTTAGCGAAGGCGGCCCACGTCCTGACATGCTCGGATCGTCTACCAAACACGATCACGGCGATGGACCACACGGCGGCAGCGGATGCACCCGCCAGAAAGTGAGCTTTAGAATTGGACAACGAGGCCAGGACAAGTCTCGCACCAAACCACGCCGCGCCGGCCAGGACGATGAAAAGAATCGTTCCAATCGAGACAAACCAACCCCTAGCGCGTCGCTGTACCGCGCCACTTCGCTCGGCGTCTCTTTGACGTTGCTCAGAGGCAAGCGCGGCCTCCAGTGAGGCCAGTTTGTCTGCGAGTACTTTCGAGGTGGCACGCTCCCGCTGCAAGTCCGCTTCGATTCGCTGGGCCGCTTCGACAACTGTGCCGGCAGTCACTTCCGCTTTCCCCTGATCCGCTTTGAGTCGCTCAAGTTCTGCGGCGAGGTCGGCGGCCTTCCGCTTTTCTTTTTCGAGCGCATCACGAATCGCTGCTGCGTCCGCTATAATTGCGTCCCGCACCAGAACAATCTGCTTGTCAACATCCGGTTCGACTCGCATCCTCGCGCGCAAAGCTTGATTGATAAGAATTGACGTCACCGTATCTTTTGGCAGGTCGTCAACGTCCTCGAAACGTGACAGGGCGCGAAGAATCCTCAACGACATATCCTCTGCTTCTGAATCAAAAGCGTGCGGCAGCGACGCGCGTAGGCTTTCGAATAGAGCTGCCTCGAATTCAGGAGTTCGAGGCAGCCACAACTGAAGCATCTGGACGAACACCGCAGGATGTACACACACGGGCACAGAGCGACTCTGGCTGCGGCGCTTGTACGAATCGAATCCCAGCAACCTGAAGTCGACGGTGGCGATCCAGTACACTGCGTCGAGTGGCGCATCGAGACGTTGAGGGCGCCGGCCAGCGACCAAGTGCCAGAGCGTCACGTCGTGCCGCAACGCTTCATAGCTCTTCGCTTTGTCGCCGCGCTTCGCCTCAAAGTTTTGCTGCTCAAGAATGTCATCAACGACTGGCTGCGCCGTCGAAAGAGCGTCTACGTTCTCGTTGTAGAGCTCAATCCCTCGCGCGCGGAGAATCGTGACGAGGTCTTCTAAATATGGCCCCAGGTAATCCTTCACCGAAATCCGTCGCTTCGCTGTCTGGACGGCGCTGAGGTACTTCAGTGTGATTCCACTGAACTCGCCGTCCAGGCTCGACGCCGCTTCGCTGAGTCCTGGCGTCACGTTGATCTGTTCCAACTTCCGTTCATAGCCGGTTTAACGTGCGTCTGACTTCGTCCACGGTCAAGGGAATGACATACAACGTGGCGCGTACGCGTGGTTTGATCGAGTTCAGCAGAGCCACCAAGTCTGCAGCGGCCTGGTTGGCGGGATTCTCGTGAAGACCGAGTACCGAGAAAAGAAAGTTCGTGTCCAGGAAGAGCTTCAGCTGCAGCGGTCCACCTCGGCCTGACTGCAAGGAATCAAGACTTCCGGATGGAAGACTCGCGGCGAGGCTCAACAAATAACCGTGAAGTTGCCGCAGGACGAAGTCCCGAACGCACTGTTCGGAACTGGCAAAAAATTGCTCGACGGCTCGCCGAATCCCCGGTCTTTCTTCAACGGGAACGGTGTTCAAGAAGCCAACCAGTTCTTTGGCTGCGTTCTCGGCGGTTGCCCCGCCGGAAAGTAATTCATATGTCCGAGCCCCCAATGTTCTCACTAGCGGCAACAGGCATTTTTCGCGGAACCAATCCCATTTCGAAGAGGGCTGGAATCCCGGCGCTTCTTGAGCCGCGATCGACTCGAACAGGGCCCGGGCGCCGGCCTCAATCTCGGCCGCTCTGACGCGCCTCTCGCCAGCCTCTCTGCGCGTGAGTTCCGCCGGTGCGTACTCACCCTTCTGAACCTCAACCAACGTCCTCGACGAAATCAGTCGCTGAATCGATCGCCTCGTAATCTCGGTGATATCGGGAAGGTCAACAATCCCACTCAAGTTTCCGCTGATGACTTGCGCACTTAGGGGAGCACTGGCAGCGAGGGCGGCGGAAATGACCAGTTGGTCGACCAGCCGGTCCTGCCAGCCAGCCTGGGCAAGTTCCACATGGTGGAGCAGCTCTATTTGCTCTGGCGTCAAACGACCTTTGCTGACTGTCATAACGAGTCCCGGTCCAAGGGCGCTACATGTCCCCAAGAGTTCTAGGTCGCACCGAGGTCGCCAAACGGGAAAAGCTGCAACGCCTCTCGCTACCCAATTGACTACCTAATTAAAACGGTAATACCCAATTCACCAGCGAGCTTTTCTCTTCCATTCAGCCGACTGACCTCGCCCGAGACACTCGACGCGACCCGTTGCCCGCAGCTTCTTCAGGGTTGCGCGGATCAGGTCGAGGCTGACGCCGGGACACTCCCTCTGGAGGTCGGCCACGCGAAATGTCCCCTCCGCCTTCCGGATCGTTCGAGTGACGAGTTCCGTCTTCTCTCCTCGCGGCGCAGCCGTCTGTCCGAGACGTTCCTCGAACTCCTTGTAGGCGGTCTTGAGGACGAACAGCGCGAAATTGATGTACGGCCACGGATTGTGAGCGCCATCGTGCCAGCCGCACGAACTTACTTCGAGCGTCTCGTAGTAGCGATCCTTATGCTCCTCGACAAGCCGCTCGAGGCTGATGTACCGCCCGACCTCGTAGCCCAGATGGTAGGACTGAAGGAGCCACAACAGGCGCGAGACGCGGCCGTTTCCGTCGCGGAACGGGTGGACGCAGAGGAAGTCGAGGTTCGACGCGGCAAGGCCGACGAGCGGATGCACCCAGCGCTCCGTCACGCAGCGGTCCCAGAGGGTCACCATTTCCGCCATCGACGGCCGCACCTTGTCGGGGTCGACGGCCTTGAATCTGACGCGCCGACGACCGTTCGGCTGAACTTCGACAATCTCGGACTCACCCGCTCGATAGTTGCCCGCGTCGCCGAGCTTCCCGCGGCTCAGGCGATGCAACTCTCGAATCGTCTTCTCCGATACTCGTAGCTTCGCGTGTCGCTCGTGGATGAGTCGAAGCGCATCGCGATAGCCCCGCACTTCCTCCTCGTTGCGATCCCGTAAGCGCGCTTTGCCCATGACGACCGGCCGGACGCGATCCTGGTCGACCGTGACTCCTTCGATGCGGTTGGATGACACCGCGCTTTCAATCAGCGCGTGCTCGCGCAGAACTTTGAGACGTTGGGGCGATTGACGCGTGAACAGTTCTTGCTTTCCCCGTGCCTCCCCGAGGTCGGCCAGCGCCCAGGCGACGGCGGAAGGCACTTCGGCCGGAGAAGATGCCAGTAGGCGCAGCGTCATCATTCTTGTGCGCCTTCAGATGAAGCAGGTGTCAACGCACTGACCGACAGCTGATAGTGCTCGACTTTTCTCACCTCGTGCCACGACAGCCGGGCCGGATCGCCGATGAGCATGACGTGCGGGCCCTCCGCTCGCTTGCATTGCGTCACGACGTACAGCCAGTAGCAATCCCGGCGATCCTCTGCCACACGCTTCTCGTTCGGTGTCAGTGCCACGGTTCCGGTCTCGCCTGCCAGCCCCTTGATCTCAATGAGCCGCAGCTCGCCGCTCGACGTGTCGAGACTCGTGATGTCGTACCCGAGGTTCTTTTCGTGCACATCCTCGACGTGACGCCCCTGCGAC
>Ga0184627_10000656_pt1 | contig 13370 bp, 13 predicted proteins | sample PLM3_127_b1_FD_133150 | JGI IMG/M metagenome (GOLD analysis project Ga0184627, IMG submission 133150) | Groundwater sediment microbial communities from an aquifer in East River, Colorado, USA - PLM3_127_b1 | ecosystem: Environmental > Terrestrial > Soil > Riparian zone | place: USA: East River...
GCCTCGCAGCGCAAGCTCGACCCAAAGCTGTCGCTGCCGTATCGCCCGTACCACACCCACGACGAGAAGCGGCCGCTAATGTCCGGCGAGGTCAACGAGCTCGACGTCGAGATCTGGCCGACCTGCATCGTCGTGCCGAAAGGCTACCGCATCGCTCTCACCATCCGCGGCAGGGACTACGAGTGGGAAGGCGAGGCGACGACACTCTCCAACATGAAGAATCCGATGCGTGGTTGCGGGCCGTTCGTCCACGACGACGAGACCGACCGGCCGTCAGCGGTCTTTGGCGGCAAGGTCATGTTGCACATGGGCCCCAAGCGACCAGCGCACGTGCTGTTACCCGTCATACCCGCGAAGTTGTAACGCAGAGGCTTACTCCCCTCCCTATCGAGGGTGAGTCGGGGTACTCCCCTCCTGCCGGAGGAGGGGTGGCACCGTAGGTGACAGGGTGGTGGGAGTAAACGTGCCTGCGCACGTTTGAGCCGGCGAACGCCCGACGCGATGCAGCGCGGCGGGCCGGGCGGGGTGCTCGCGAAGCGAGCGGGGTGGTGGATGCGTTTTTTTGACGCGGCTCTGCCGCGAATTGCCGGAGGGCCGCCCCCCGGCAATCGCGAAGCAGTCGCGCTAGATGTGAGACCTCAGGGACGAATTAACGCGGGCACGGGGCACGCCGCTCAACGCGCGGCTCAGCTCCATTCACCCGTCACGGGTCCTCAGGAGCGCGACTGCCCTGCGGAAAGGCTGCCCGCCGCGGCCGCTCGGCGCGCGTAGCGCTTACCCGCGATCCCGTATGGCGCCGTTGATGATCTTCACCTTGTCGCCGGGGCGCCAGTTCGACGGCGTATCCTGGGTGAACAAACCCTTGGTGCCGTCTTCGTAACGCACGACAATCTGGTATTCCCTGGTCTTCTTGACGTTCTTTTCGATCTGGTGCCCGGCGACGCCGCCGCCGATGGCACCAAGCACGGTCGCGACGTCCTTGCCGCGTCCACCGCCGACCTGATGACCCAGGACTCCGCCGACCACCGCGCCTGCGACCGCGCCCCCGCCGGACGCCTGACCCGCCTTTTCGATCTCGCGCACCTCTTCGATTACCGCGCACTCACGGCAAGTGGCGGCCACGACGGGAGGCGGCGGAGGAACGACGTCCTGCACGACCGGCTGCGGAGGCTCGGCCTTGGCGACCGGCTTCGGATGCGGTTTTGCCTGGTTGGCGACGGGATTCGGCGCGGCGGGTTTCCCGGCGTCCGCCTGCGCCTTGGGCTGTGCCGGCGCTTGCGCGAGGGGTCCCATGGCATCCGCCTGCGCCGTCGGCTGCTCCGGCGACTGTGCGGCGGGCGCAATCCCGCCGCCGCCGATCGAAGTCGGGATCCAGCCCAGCACGGCTCCGATTCCGACGAGGCTGAAGACCGTGACGGCGATGGCGGCAACAATGACGAACGGATGGGTTTGACGGGCGACGGGGACTTCCATGGCGGGCTCCTTTGTCAATGTGTGAAAGCCTACTCGCTGTAACGCGCGAGCCGCCAGTTGGTTGATGTAACAATTTGTTGCAGAACCACTTGGATTCGTGACGTAAACGGGTATGCAGCAGGAAGGGGCGGATTTTTCGGCAATTTCGGCCCCCAGTGTGAAACGGCAAAGCACTCATCCGATCGCGCTCGCGGTGCCCGGCCGGCGCCAGGCGTCGGGATTTGACAACACCCAGCAGCTTGCCGGGGCGAAAGCCCGACAAGCGGCTAGGGAATTTGGATTTTGCCGCCGGCCCCCGGCAGGCCGCCGGGTCCACCAAGGCCGCCCATGCCGCCCTGCGGCACGACGATGGAGGAGGCCTGCTGGCGGCGCAGCTCCTGCAGGTCCTTCATGGTGCGCTCGACCGCTTCCTTTGCGCCTTCGGCGAATTTCGCGACCGCGTCCGCCACCGATTGCGCCTCCAGCTCAAAGTTGATCGGCAGCGTGCCGACGCTGGTCATGAGCTGCGCTTCGCCGATATAGATCACGGCGCGGCTGGAATCGGTCGAGCCGTCGCCCTTGATCGGCGTCAGCATGCGGATCGTTCCCACCTTGCGGTCGGTAACGATTTCCTCGCGGTATAGCGCCGTGGCGTCCATCGTCGGATCGCCGCCTCGGTCATCGGGTCTCTGGGCCATGATTGTCTCGTGTTTTCTCGTTGCGAAAATGCAAGCGTATCAGAATTGAATGTGGGTGCGGGGGGGCGGTTGTTTCAACCCCTTCAAGCAGCAGCGTTTTCGAGTGCGTCGGCGGCCACGCGCGCGCCATTCTCCTTTGCGAAGGCAACCCCGACGGTCGCTGCGCGAGACGCGCAATCCGGCGCGGCGAGCAGCGCGGAGAGTTCGCGCGCCATCGCGACCGCGGTCGCTTTCCTGAAGGGAAGGCTGCGGGCAACGCCGAGCGCGGCGGTGCGGCGCGCGTTGTCGGATTGATCGAAGGCCACCGGCACGATCAGCTGCGGCCGCCCGGCGGCGAACGCCTGCGCCAGCGTGCCGATGCCGCCCGAATGGACGATGGCTGCGGCGTGCGGGAATACCGCCGAGTAGGGAAGGTACTGAAAGACTTTCACGCCTGGCGGCACGGCGCCGAGGCTGTCGGGCGGCATGCCGGTCAGAAGAATGGCGCGCCGCTTGAGCCTGTGCGCAGTTTCGACCGCCGCGCCCCAGAAATCCCCGGCGACCATCACGGCGGACGAGCCCAGGCCGAATACGATGGGCGGCTCGCCCGAGGCGAGGAATGCATCGAGCTCGGCGCGCGTGCGGGCGTCGGGCGGCGCGCCGTCGTAGCGCGGGAAGCCGCACACGACGGTGCTGGCCGGCCAGTCGGTTTGGGGCGCGGCGAGCATGCCGGAAAAAAGCGCGAGATGCAGCCGCGGCGAGAACTGCCCCTCGAACTGGGCAATGGCATCGGTCGCTGGCAACCCCAGCTCGGCGCGGAACGCGCGTAGCGGCTGCTCCCAGCGCCGCACCATGGCCCGCGGGATGCTGAATATCCAGCGGTACGGCGTGACGCCGAGCTGGCGCACCCACAGCATCCAGGACGCGGCGGGAAACTGCGACGGATCGATGGCCGAGTACATCGTCATCGGCGAGAGCGCGGTCGAAGCCCAGGCGAGGCCCGTCCTCTGCGCCAGCAGCGGTCCCGCGAACGTGAGCGGGTGGGTGACGAGGAGATCCGCGCCGCTGCAAGCGCGCGCGAGATCTTCGTAGCTTTGGCGCACGTGCGGCATGAACATCTCCCGCACCATGAGTTCCGGCCCGCGCCACGGGTCGATCAGCCTCTCCATGATCGCTGCCTTGTCGCCGAAGCTCGTCATGTCGGGACGCATTGGCGCGAACCCGATGCCCGCCGCTTCGACTGCGCCGCGGTATTCCTCGAACGTCGCGATCAGCGGCCGCTGCCCGCGCCGCGCCAGCTCTTGCGAGACGGCGACGTAAGGGTGCAGGTCGCCAAGCGAGCCAAACGTGGCAAAAACAATGCGCTTGCTACTCATGCTCTAATGGCGCGGATCGTGGTCGGACCCGGTGTTCGTCACCCATCACCCATCGCATATCACGCCTTCGTCGGTTACCGGGCTGTCTCCGTCCGGCGACAGCCTGCCGCTCGAGCGGGATAATTTCGGGCGTGGGACTGTCGTATAGTTGGCATGTTGCGGGCAACTCGTTTGCCGGGCAACGGCAGGGTAAGCGCAGGGGTTTGCGCACTTCTACAGGAGGATACGCAATGAACAAGAGTGGTGTTGCGAAGGGCTGGAAGGCGGCATTCATGACGGGCGCATTCGCATTGCTGACCAGTGCGGCATGGGCCGAGATCGTGTCCACCGAGCAGGCGCTTGTGCAAGGCGAGCGCGACCGGGTCCGGGCTTTCATGCAGCGCGAGGACGTGGAGCATCAGTTGAAGGCTCTCGGCCTGCCGCCGGAACTTGCCCGGCAAAGGACCGACGCGCTGACCGGCGAGGAAGTTCGCGTGATTGCCGGAAAGCTCGACACGTTGCCGGCCGGTAGCGCGCTCGACAAGAACGACTGGATACTCATCCTCCTCATCGTGATTCTCGCGATCGTCCTGCTGTAACGCGCCGCCGGCATCGCACGCGCATCATGCGTGGCGCGTGCGGCGCAACGCCGGGATGCCCGGCCGCGCGCCGCGGCGCCGCTGCTCGAGAATGAATTCAGCGAGCAGCTCGACGTCGCGCACTCGCGGCGAAGAGCGCCGCGTTACCAGCGCGAGCGTGCGGGAGGGCGCGGGCGGGGCGAACGGACGGGCGATGAGGCGCGTGTCCTTGAGGAGCCCCGCTTTCAGCGTGATCTCGGGCAGCAGCGTCACGCCCAACCCGCCATCGACCATCTGGATCAGGGTATATAGGCTGGTAGCTTCCACCTTGGCGCCCCACGCGCCGCGGCGCGGCCCGCAGGCGGCGATTGCGTGGTCGCGCAGGCAGTGGCCTTCCTCCAGCAGCAGCACCTCGCCGGTGTCGAGCTTGCGCAGCGCGATCTCCTTTTCCTTGGCGGCGGGGTCATCCTCGCGCGCCACGAACCAGAACTCATCCTTGAACAGTTCCCGCACGTGGAGGCCGCTGGTGTCGTAGGGCAGGGCGATCAAGGCGATATCCAGATTTCCCGCGCGCAGCCGCTCGATCAACCGCTCGGTGAGGTCCTCGCGCAGGTAGAGCTTGAGGTTGGGGTGAGCCTTGCGCAGCGGCGGCAGCACCTCCGGCAGCAGGAACGGGGCAATGGTGGGGATGGTGCCGAAGCGCAGCGGCCCGGACAGCGGCGCAGTCCCGCTGCGCGCCGCTTCCGCCAGGTCGGCCGCGCCGGCGAGCAGCTCCCGCGCCCTCGCGACCACGTCCTCGCCGATGGCGGTTAGGCGCACGTGGCGCTTGTCGCGCTCGACCAGTTGCGTCCCGAGCAGGGTTTCGAGCTCCTTGATGCCGGCCGACAGCGTGGACTGGGTGACGAACTGCGCCTCTGCCGCCGCGCGGAAGTTGAGCCGTTCGGCGAGCTCCACCAGGTAGGCGAGCTGGCGGAGAGTGGGGAGGGCGGCCATCGGAAGCATCGCTTCAGTGATGAGTGATGAGTGGTCAGTGGTCGGGGTTTCCGCGCCGCGGAAGCTGGTCGCCACACCCGGCTTGGTGATCGCTAATATCGATCATTGTAACAAATATATATCGTTGGAGCGATCATTGCCGGTCAGGCACACTGCGGGCCGTGACGTTCCAACAACCGTTTTACAAGGAGATACCGACATGCTGACCGTAGGCGACCGTGCCCCCTCTTTCGACCTCCAGGCGGTGGTTTCGACCGACCAGGAGAAGGCATTCACCCGTATTACCGACCAGTCCGCCGAAGGCAAGTGGAAGGTGATCTTTTTCTGGCCCAAGGACTTCACTTTCGTGTGCCCGACCGAGATCGCGGCGTTCGGCAAGCTCAACCGCGAGTTCAACGACCGCGACGCCGTGATCTACGGCGCATCAACCGACAGCGAGTTCGTCCACCTCGCGTGGCGCCGCTCGCACGCGGACCTCAAGGATCTGCCGTTCCCGATGCTGGCCGACATCAAGCGCGAGCTGTCCGCGGCGTTCGGCATCCTCGACAGGAAAGAAGGCGTGGCATTGCGCGCGACTTTCATCGTGGACCCGCAAGGCGTGATCCGCTTCGCTTCAGTGCACGACCTGAGCGTCGGCCGCAACGTCGAGGAAGTGCTGCGCACGCTGGACGCGCTGCAGAGCGACGAGCTGTGCCCGTGCAACTGGCAGAAGGGCGATTCGTTTCTGAAAGCGGCGTGAGTCGTGATTCGTGAATCGTGATTCGATCCTGAACCTTGAACTCCAAATGGTGAAACCATGTCATTGCAGAACCTGAGAGATCGCTTGCCGGATTTCGCCCGGGACATCAAGCTCAACCTGGGCGCGTTGGCGGCCGAGACGGTGCTCACCGAAAAGCAGAAGGCGGGGGCGTTCATCGCCTCCGCGCTCGGCGCCCGCAATCCTGATGTCACCGCGGCGATCACCGCAGAGTTTGCTGGCAAGCTCGACGGCAAGGAACTCGCGGCGGCGAAGGCCGCCGCGGCGGTGATGGCGATGAACAACGTCTATTACCGCTTTCTGCATCTCGTCGGGAACGAGGAGTACGGCAAGCTGCCGGCGAAACTGCGGATGAACGCGATCGCGAGCCACGGCATCGCGCGCGCGGATTTCGAGCTGTGGTGCCTGGCGGTTTCGGCGATCAACGGCTGCGGCAAGTGCATCGAGTCGCACGAAAAAGCAGTGCGTAAGGACGGCATCACTGCCGAGCAGGTGCAGGCGGCAGTACGCATCGCTGCGGTGGTCAACGCCACGGCAGCCGTGCTCGACGCCGAAGCAGCGACGGCGGAGCCGGTGGTGGCGCTCGCCGCCTGACACGAATATAGACAACAGCGTGGGCCGTAATTCGTGGGTCAGGCCGTAAGTCAGAGGAACGTTTGAAACAGGACAGGCGGCCCAGGCCGCCTGTTTTGCTTCTACCAGTCACCAGTCACGCCTGCCCAACCTCGGGCGGGCTCTTTTAATGTCATCTTCCCGGACGCTGCTGCGTTTATACTACTGTAACCGAGGAGAATATCATGAGACCCTATCCCCGCGTGGCGTGGGTGACCGTCGGTGTCATGCTGCTTGCCCTTTCCGGTTGCGCGACACAGCGCCCGGTACTCTATCCCAACGCGAAATACAACCAGGTCGGGCCCGAGGTCGCCCAGCGGGACGTTGACGACTGCGTCCGCCTGGCCGAGCAGCACGGTGTCACGCCCAGCGGTGGCGGAAGGGCGGCGCGCGGCGGTGCGGAAGGCGCTGTCGTGGGCGGGGCGGCCGGTGCGGGCGCGGGCGCGGTGCGCGGCAACGTGGGCCACAGCGCGGGGGTGGGCGCGGCGGCCGGAGCGGCTGCCGGCGCGACCCGCGGCGCGATCCACTCAGGTGAACCTGGCTCGGTCTACAAAGGCTTCTTGCAACGCTGCCTGCGCGAGCGCGGCTACGACGTGATTGGCTGGAAGTAGGCGGCGGCTCCCGCCGCCTAAGAGGGATGAGGGATGAGGGAAGAAGAGTTTGTCGTGTGCAGTGGGCAGTTTGCAGTTACTGCCGACTGACGGCTGCCAACTGCCAACTTTAGCCTCGAATCACGATTCGCGAATCACAACTCACGCTCTTGTTGGCTATCCACCCCGCTGCGCGCCCGGCCGTCCGTCCTCCACTGTCCAGGTGGCGAGCGTCTGCACCGGCGAGTCGGACTCCTTCTCGTTGACCGTGCGCAGCCGCGCGAGGCAGCGCTGCGGCGCGAGCTCGAGCACGGTATAGCCGCGGCGCGTGCTGTCGGCGAAGCGGATGTGCGGGTTGTCGGAGCGCCAGGTCTCAATGGATTTCGCGGAAATACCCTGCGAGGTGATCGAGGTGCCGACGAACTCCGTCGCCACTACCGGCGCCTGCGGGTCGTCGAAGTCGGTCTTGAGATCGGCGACGACCGACGTGTGCACGTCGCCGCCGATCACCACCGGGTTGGCAACGCGCTTTGCCGCGACGAAGCCGAGCAGGCGTTCGCGCTCCTTCGGGTAGCCGTCCCAGCCATCGGTCCAGAACGATTGCCCCGGCCCGGGCCTCCGGTCCACCTGCGCCATCACGGTCTGCTGCGCAATCACGTTCCAGCGCGCGCCGGAGCCGGCGAGGCTGTCGAACAGCCACTGCTCCTGTTGCGCTCCCAGCAGCGTGCGGTCGGGCCGCAGCAGATCCGGGCAATCCGCCGCGGCAACGACCGTGCTGCCGCCGCGCCCGGGGCGCGGGCAGACCTGGTGGGACCGGTACTGCCGGTCGTCGAGTACGTGGAATGCGGCGAGCGCGCCGAACTGCGCGCGCGCGTAGATCCGCATGTCCGGCCCCTTCGGCTGCATGCGCCCGGGCAGCGGCATGTGCTCGTAGTAGGCCTGATAAGCCGCGGCGCGGCGCATGAGGAACGCCCGCGGCAGATCGCGGAACTGGGAATGGTCGGCGGCATAGTCATTGCTTACTTCGTGGTCATCCCAGGTAACGAGCCATGGACAGCCGGCGTGAGCGGACTGCAGATCGGTGTCGCTCTTGTAGAGCGCGTAGCGATTGCGGTACTCCTCGAGCGTGATCGATTCCTCGGCGCCGTGCTTGCGCACGTGGTTGCGTCCCCACGAGGACTCGTAGATGTAGTCGCCGAGGTGGACGACGAGATCGAGGTCCTCGGCCGCCAGGTGGCGGTAGGCGACGTAATAGCCGTGTTCATACTGCTGGCAGGACGCGAACGCGAAGCGCAAGCGCTCGACGTCGGAGCCTGCCGACGGTGCCGTGCGAGTCCGCCCCACCGGACTCACCGCGGATCCGGCGTGGAAGCGGTAGTAATACCAGCGCGCCGGATCAAGCCCGGTGACTTCGGCGCGGACCGAGTGCGCCCAACGCGGCACGGCGGCCTCCTGCCCCTTCCGCACGATATGGCGGAAAGCCTCGTCGGTCGCGATCTCCCAACCAACGTTGATCGCGGCCTGGGGCATGCCGCCTCCCGCGAGCGGCTCGGGCGCCAGCCGCGTCCACAGCACCACGCCGTCCGCCGAGGGACAGCCCGAGGCGACGCCCAGCGTGTAGGGGTAGCTCGCGAACCGCGGCTGCGCCAGCAGGCGCGGGGCGGCGAGCCCCGCCGTGGCAAGGCCGGCGGCGCAACGCAGGAAATCGCGACGCGATAATGACATGCTGCTCACTATAACGCAGGAGTGTTGCGGCACGCTGACAGCCGCTGGAAGGGAATAAAATGCAGTGACGAGTGCGGGTGACGAGGTAAGGGTGACGAGATAATGGTGACGTGGGCTCGCGTTTGCACCACCCCGCATGCTGCGCACGCACCCCTCCTCGACGAGGAGGAGAACAGCAAACAGCTGGGGCTCTTCGTCACCCGTAATCGTCACCCGTAATCGTCACCATCATCTCGTCACCCCTCTCAATGAAAACGCTGAACATCATTGGCTCGGGCCGGGTGGGCCGCGCCTGCGGGCGGCTGTGGGCGAAGGCGCGCGTGTTCAAAGTCCAGGACGTGTTGACGCGTTCGCGCGCGAGTGCCGCCGCGGCGGTGAAGTTCATCAGCGCCGGACACGCGGCCGGCCATCTCGACGAGATGCGCCCGGCTGACGTGTGGATGATCGCCACCCGCGACGACGCCATCGTGCCGAGCTGCGTGACGCTCGCCGCCTCCGGCAAGATCGTGCCTGGCAATATTGTCTTTCACGTCAGCGGGGCAACGCCCTCGAGTGACCTGAAACCCGCCCGGGAGCGGGGCGCGCTTATCGCCAGCGTGCACCCGATCAAGACCTTCACCGATGCCCGGCTTGCAGCGCAGACTTTTCCCGGCACCTACTGCGGCGCCGAGGGCGACTTCGAAGCGCTCAAGGTCCTCAAGCCCGCTTTCGCGAAGATCGGCGCCAGGGTGCTCGACATCAACCCCGAGCTGAAGCCGATTTACCACTCCGGCGGCGTTTTCGCCTGCAACTACCTGGTGGCGCTGATCGAGGCGGCGCTGCGCGCGCACGAGAAGTCCGGCATTCCGCGGGTGGCATCACTGAAGGCGCTGGAGCCCATGGTGCGCGAGACGGTGGACGCGATCTTCGACAACGGACCGGAGCAGGCGTTGACCGGCCCGATCTCGCGCGGCGATGTGGCTACGGTGGGGCGCCAGCTCGCCCGGGTCCGCGAGTGGGACGCGGAGATGGGTGAGCTCTACCGCGGACTCGGGCTGCTGGCGGTCGCGCTCGCCGAAGCCGATAAGCGGCTCGACGCCCAACGCGCAGCGGCGCTGCGCGATGCGCTTTCCGTAAAGTAAACTGTCGGCAGTACTTCCGTCGAATCACGACTCACGAATCACGAATCACGGCCTCTAGCCATGCCCCTTAGCCTCAAGAAGATCATCAAGTTTGCCCACCAGCTCGACAACGCCTACTGCGTTACCTCGGGCAAGGGCTTCCGCCTGAAGGACTATCGTCCGTCCGACACCGGCAAGCTCGGCGACGAGGACAAGACGCGCGCCAAGGAAGCATTGCAAATGGGCATTGAACATCTCGCGGCGCTTCAGGACATGCTCTACGCGCAGGACCGGTGGGCGGTTCTGCTGATCTTCCAGGCGATGGACGCCGCCGGGAAAGACGGCGTCATCAAGCACGTGCTGTCGGGCGTCAACCCGCAGGGTTGCCAGGTCGCTTCGTTCAAGGCACCTTCGTCCGAAGACCTCGACCACGACTACTTGTGGCGCTGCATGAAACACCTGCCCGAGCGCGGGCGCATCGGCATCTTCAACCGCTCCTACTACGAGGAGGTGCTGGTGGTGCGGGTCCATCCCGATCTGCTGGAAAAGCAGAAGCTGCCGGCTGCGCTGGTGGGCAAGCACATCTGGAGCGAGCGTTACGAGGACATCCGCGATTTCGAGCGCTATCTCAGCCGTAACGGCGTGCTGATCCGCAAGTTCTTTCTTCACGTCTCGCGCGGCGAGCAGAAGCGCCGGTTCATGGAACGGTTGAACGAGCCGGAAAAGAACTGGAAGTTCTCCGTGGGCGACGTGCACGAGCGCGGCTATTGGAACGATTACATGGAGGCCTACGAGGAGATGATCCGGGAAACGGCGACCGAGCACGCGCCGTGGTACGTGGTGCCGGCGAACAACAAGTGGTTCACGCGCATCGTGGTCGCCGCAGTCATCAACGAAGCGCTTGCCTCGCTCGACCTCCATTATCCGAAGGTGGACAAGCGCAAGCGCCAGGAGCTTGCTGCGGCGCGCAAGCTGCTGATGGCGGAGTAGCCAGGAGTTTGTCCAACGCCGGACAAACTCCTCATGGGCTGCCTGCATACGCGGTGATAAACTTTTGTCATCGGGCGCAGTCGAATCACCGTTCACGAATCATGAATCACGAATCACGGAATCTGCCATGCCGCTGAAGACCCTTTCCGGCAAACACGCCGACCCGCGCAAGGGGCGCGGCGCGGGCATCAATCCCGAGGGCCGGTTCGAGACCGTGGCGCGCGCGGCGTTCGACGACGGCTGGAACACTCCAGAGGAGGAGTTGCCTCCGCTCAAGACCCATGTCACCGAGGAGCGGGTAACGAGCATCATTTCCCGCAACGACTCGCCCGACATCCCGTTCACGCAATCTATCAACCCCTACGCGGGATGCGAGCATGGATGCTCCTACTGCTATGCTCGTCCTGCACACGCTTATCGCAATCTTTCGCCGGGAATAGATTTCGAAACGCGGTTGTTCGCGAAAGTGAACGCGGCCGAGAAGCTGCGCGAGGAGTTGTCGCGCCCGGGATACCGCTGCGAGGTGATCTCCATCGGCGCCAACACCGATCCCTACCAGCCGATCGAGCGCGAATGGAAAATCACGCGCGGCGTACTGGAGGTGTGCGCCGAATTCAATCAGCCGGTCGGCATCGTCACCAAAAACGCGATGGTCGAGCGCGATCTGGATCTCCTCGCGCCGATGGCGCGGAAAAACCTCGCCAACGTCTTCATCTCGGTGAACAATCTTGATCACGATCTCGCCCGTACCCTGGAGCCGCGGTGCAGCGCGCCCGCGCGCCGCTTGCGCGCGATGAGAACACTCTCCGACGCCGGCGTGCCGGTGGGAGTGCTGTGCGCGCCGGTGATCCCGTTCCTGACCGACCACCAGATCGAGCCGGTGCTGGAGGCGGCCTGGGAGCATGGCGCGCGCCAGGCGGGGTACGTGCTGATGCGGTTACCGTGGGAAGTGAAGGATTTGTTCAAGGATTGGCTCGAGCGGCACTTCCCGTTGAAGGCGAAGCACGTGATGAGCCGGATCCACGCGATGCGTGGCGGGCGCGACAACGACCCCAACTTCGGCAGCCGCATGCGCGGCACGGGCCAGCTGGCGGACCTGCTAGCGCAACGCTTCCGGATTGCCTGCGCGCGGCTCGGCTACAATGGCGGTCAGCGCAACCGCTCGCTCGACACCACGCTATTCCGGTCACCGGCGCGGTCGGGACAACTATCGCTATTTTGACGATTTGGGTTGTTATGGAGTTGATTAATGCGAGCGGGAAAAGGAGAAAAGGCATGAATTGGCTGCTGGTTGGATGGTCCGTGGCGTTCATTTTTGGAATGGCCCCGCTCGCATCGGGCCTGATAGCGGGCGAGAATGTATTGGCGCAAGACTATCCGACGCGGCCGATCCGGTTTATCACGCCGGCCCAGCCGGGCGGAACGACGGACATCCTGGCGCGAATGATCGGCATACGGCTGTCGGATGTGTTCAAGCAGCAGGTCATAGTGGACAACCGCGCGAGCGCCTCGGGTGTTATCGCGGCGGAGATGACGGCGAAGGCGGCGCCCGACGGCTACACGCTGTTCATGGGCTACCACCAGCACACGGTCAACGCGAGCCTGCTCGGCAAGCTCCCGTACCACCCGGTGGACGACTTCACTGCGATCATCCAGGCCACGGAAGCGGGCCTGATACTGGCGGTCAACCCGGCGACGCCGGTCAGGAACCTGCGCGAGTTCCTGGATTGGACGAAGAGCCACAAGGGCCCGCTCAACTTCGGCTCCGCCGGCAACGGCAGCGGCGGGCACCTCGCGGGCGAGCTCTACAAGACCATGGCCGGCATCAAGGCGCAGCACGTGCCCTACAAGGGGTCGGCGCCGGCGATGGTGGACCTGATCGGCGGGCAGTACCACTACACCTTTGTTGGCATGCAGCCGGTTCAGCCGCACATCCGGTCGGGGAGGCTGCGCGCGCTGGCGGTGACGAGTCTCAAGCGCGTGCCGGCATTGCCCGAGCTACCGACCATGGACGAGGCAGGGCTGAAAGGATTCGAGATCGTCGGCTGGTACGGCGTGATGGCGCCGGCGAAATTGCCCAAGCCGATCATCACCCGGCTGCACGGCGAGATCCTGAAATTCATCAACGAGGCCGATACGCAAAAGCGCATTACCGCGGATGGCTCGCGGCCGGTCGGCAGCACCCCCGAAGAGTTCCGCAAGTTTCTGCACGCCGATGTCGCCAAGTGGGCGCAGATCGTCAAGGAATCCGGGGCGAGGATCGACTGACCCGCTCGCCCCGGATCAGGGAACGCCGCCTTGGTGAGGACGCAGTGCCATGAAAAATGAAGTCGCGCTTTACGTTGGGGAAAGCCTTGGAAAATACGGCTTTCCCAACGGGCACCCGTTCGGGCCGGACCGCCAGGCCGCGTTCTGGGGGGAGGCGGTGAAGCAAGGGCTCGACAAGCGCGCCGCCATCGCCGATCCGCGCATGGCCGCCGCGGAAGAGCTGCACCGCTTTCATACCCCCGAGCACGTAGCGTGGGTTAAGGAGAAGTCCGA
>Ga0184627_10000657_pt1 | contig 13362 bp, 12 predicted proteins | sample PLM3_127_b1_FD_133150 | JGI IMG/M metagenome (GOLD analysis project Ga0184627, IMG submission 133150) | Groundwater sediment microbial communities from an aquifer in East River, Colorado, USA - PLM3_127_b1 | ecosystem: Environmental > Terrestrial > Soil > Riparian zone | place: USA: East River...
GCACCAGCGCAGCAGCCTCTGCGTGCGCGGCGGCGCCGCGGAGAGATCCGGGTCCTTGTTGAGCACCGCGCCCAGGATCTCGACCGCCGTCTCTCCCTGAAACAGCTGCTGGCCCGTGAGCAGCTCGTAGGCCACCACCCCAAAGGACCAGATATCCGAGCGCTTGTCGGCCTGTTTCCCCTTCGCCTGCTCCGGCGCCATGTACGCCGCCGTCCCAAGAATCGTGCCCTGCATGGTGGCGCCCATCGAGAGGCTGGGCGCCAGCGTCGGCGAGTTCGTGAGGTCGCCGCGCCGGGTGCTGTCCAACCCGTCCGGCTCCAGCGCTTTCGCCAGCCCGAAATCGAGAATCGTCACCACCCCTTCCGGCGTGATCCTGATGTTGGCGGGCTTCAAGACCCGGTGCACGATGCCCTTTTCGTGCGCCGCCTCGATGCCGTCGATCAGTTGCCGGAGGATCGGGAGCGCCTCCTCGAAGGCCAGCGGCCCCCGTGGGCTCTCACCTTCGACAAGTTCCATCACCAGGTAGTTGGGGCCGACGTCGTAGAGGTGACAGACGCTGGGGTGATTGAGGGCCGCGATCGCCCGTGCCTCGCGGGTGAAGCGTTCCGTGAAGGTCGGGTCGCTGTACGACCCGACCAGCCAACGCTGGCGGGACGGTCCGCTTTGCGGACCGTCCCGGCGGCCACCTTGATCGCGACGTCCCGGCCCAGGCGCGGATCGTGCGCGCGGTACACCTGCCCCATCCCGCCCGCCCCGATGAGCGCGGTGATCGAATAGGGGCCGATCTGCGTGCCAGGCGCCAGCGCCACGATGGCGGTGATTCTACCGTGAGGATGGGGTATTCCGATGTCTCTGGCGCGAGGGCGCTACGGAGTATCGAGCTCGACCGCGAAGGCCTGTTCTCCGGCCGTGCCGGAGGAATCATTCGACCATGGTCCCGCGGGGCGTATGAGGAGCCGAGCCGCGCGGCTTCCCTGAATCCGAGCGTTACCGCCGTCTTCGAGCCGACACCCGCACGACGTCCAACCCTTTGACCCGGCCAAACTCTGCGACGTTGCCAGTGACTACCGCCGCTCGCACGCTCCGCGCGTGAGCCGCGATCAGCAAGTCCAGCGGGCCGATTGGAATGCCCCGCCGTTCGAGGTCCGCTCGGATATCAGCATAATGACGCGCCGCAGCGTCGTCGAAATCGCGAACCTGGAAGAGGCCAATGAATGCCTCGAGCTTTCGCTCGCGCGCGGTGTCCGCCGGGCCCTTGGCAAGACCCGTTCTGAGCTCGGCCGTGACGATGGCCGAGAGGCAGCAGTCGGCAGGCGCTGGGAAGTCGGCCTCAGGGAGCGTTTCTCGAAGAATGTCCACGCACACGCTGGTATCGAGGAGAAAGAGCGCCATCCCCGGTTACCAGTCGAGGTCGCGCTTCTGCTGCCCGCGAGGGCGTTCAATGTCGGGAAACGCCGAGGCGTCGGGATACTTCTCAGCCAGGTGACGCGCCACGGCCGCCAGCGTCTTGAACGTGGGCGCCGGCACGGGCCTGAGCAAGACCCCATTCCCCCGCTTCTCGATGGCCACCTCGGTGCCCTCGAAACGAAACTCCTTGGGCAGGCGAACCGCCTGACTCCCTCCGTGCTGGAACAGCTTGGCCGTGGTCATAGCTACATAATGTAGCTACGAGACAGGAATCGTCAATCTGGCGGCAACCGTGGTGTCAACCGTGGGCTTGGCGTTGGAGCGCGGTCTGGGCCCGCCTTACTTGGCAGCCGGCGTCCGGCCCCAGTTCAGCAGCACTTCGAGCGAGGGTTGAGCCTCGATCTGGGTGCTAGGCGTCAGCGCCACGATGACGCGATTCTACCGTGAGGATCGGTATTCCGATGTCTCTGGCGCGAGGGCGCTTCTCGGTGCCTCTGTGTCTCGGTGTTCCGTCTCGGTGGGAGGCGCGACGATCTATGCGCGCTCGACCTGGACGCGCGCGTCGTTGAAGCACGCGCCGCCGCCGAGGTCGGTCAGCGTGTCCGGGACGAGCGCGTTGGCGGTGTAGCCGTTGGCGGTGTGCCGGCGCCACAGTCCCTTCGGCAGCGAGACGGTGCCCGTCCGAATCCAGGCGCCGAGGGACAGGTCGCACCGCACTTCGCCAAGCGCATTGAACATGCGAACGGCATCGCCTTCAGCCAGTCCTCGAGCCGCGGCATCGTCTGGATGCATGAGCAGGTGCACATCGGGCCGTGGGAGCTCCGCGAGCGTCGAACTGACGGTGCGCTCGCTGGCCGGCGAGATCAGTGCCAGCGGAAAGTCCGCCGTGGCGGGGTCCGGCTGATACCCATAGAGCCCCGCCGGCGCCTCGGCATCGAGGTGCTCGGGAAACAGGTTGGCCTTGCGATCCGGCGTCAGGGGCCAGACGTCGTGGAATTGAATAGGGCGCCCGCCGTGCGGCGGCGTGACCGCGCCGCGATCGCGAAGTTCGCCGCCGATGGCCTGTGGCAGGCGCGCGAGGACATCGAGCATTTCCTCCAGCTCGCCGCTGGGTTCCTCGCCGCCCCGCAGGTCGAGGCGGTGCAGCAACTCGCCGAACACGTCCGCATTGGGACGGGCCTCGCCAACCGCTTCGATGACCGGCATTCCCAATTGAAGACTGATGGGCCCATAACCGCGCGCGATCTCATATCCCTCGAGAAATGTCGTCGCCGGCAGGAGCACGTCGGCATAACGAGCCGTGTCGGTCATGACCTGCTCGAAGACGACGGTGAAGAGGTCCTCGCGCTCGAGCCCCTTGAGAATGTTCTGCTGGTGCGGCGACGTGACCGCCGCGTTGTTGTTATAGACAAACAGGACATTGACGGGCGGATCGTGCTCGTCGAGCAGCGCGCGGCCGAGGTGATTCATGTTGACGACCCGGGTCGCCGGCTCTTCGGCCCCGATCCAGTCCCGCGTGATGCCCCACGACGCCGAATTGCTCATCGTGTAGCCGCCGCCACGGACGCCGAACTTGCCGCCGACAGCCGGCAGCGCGAGGATGGCCATCGATGCGTTGCCGCCGTTGCGGTTGCGCTCCTGCCCCCAGCCGCAGCGAATCAACGCGGGGCTCGCGGCCGTGTACGTTTCGGCCGCGGCGCGCAGTGCGTCAGCCGGGATGCCGGCTTCCTCAGCCGCCCGCTCGAACGTCCACGGCCGCGCGCGCTCCCGCAGTTGCTCGGCGCCGCGAGCGTGCGTCGCGAGAAACGCCGTGTCGGCGTGACCTTCCTCAAACAGGTACCGGTGAATCGCCAGCGCAACCGGCAGGTCGGTGCCGGGCCGCACCGCCAGATGAATGTCGGCCTGCCTGGCCAGTTGTGTCGTGCGGGGGTCGATCACGATCAGCCGCGCGCCCCGCCGCTGCGCGTCCCGAATATACGGTACAAGGTGGATGCCGGACGCCGAAGGATTGCAGCCCCAGAGGACGATCGCTTTCGCCTCCGGGAAGTCCTGGTAGGTGACCGACGGCATCTTGCCGTACATCGCCATGTTGGCAGCGCCGGTCGGAGCGGCGCACACGGTTCGCGCCAACCGCGACGCGCCGAGGCGGCGGAAGAGCGTGGCGTCACTCGTGTCCTGCGTCAGCAACCCGTTCGATCCGCCGTATGAATAGGGCAGGATCGATTCGCCGCCCCAGCGCTCGCGCGCGTCCCGCAACCGATCGGCAATCGTCCCACACGCCTCGTCCCACGAGACCCGCTCGAAGTTGGCCAGCCCCTTGGGTCCCTTCCGCATGGCGGGGAAGAGCAGTCGATCCGGACCGTAGACGCGCTCCGCAAATCGCCGGACCTTGGCGCAGATGTAACCGCCGGTCACCGGGTTGGCGTGCGAGCCGTCGATGGCCGTGACGCGGCCCTCCTGGACGGTGACGTCGAGACTGCAGGAGTCGGGACAGTCGAGCGGGCAGGCGGTGGCGACGATATGCTCTGGCGCGAACGACGTTGCGGTTTTCATGGGCCTCGGTCAGTGTAATGGTAATACACGATGGAACGTTCGGATCGTTCGGACCCTGCGGACCGTTCGTTCGCGCACTCAGAACGATTCGAACGATCCGAACGACCCGAACGACACGTGGTCATCCTTGGCGGCGGATTCGGAGGGCTGACGGCGGCCAAAGTCCTGCGGCGCGAGGCCCTGCGCGTCACGCTGCTGGATCGGCACAACTACCATCTCTTCCAGCCGCTGCTCTATCAGGTGGCCACCGCCACGTTGTCGCCCGGCGACATCGCGTCTCCGATCCGGTGGATTTTCAGGAAGTCGCCGAACGTTCGCGTGCTGCTTGGCGAGGCAGACTCCGTAGACGTGGCCAGCCGGCGGGTGCGGCTCACGGACGGCGCCGCAGTCGCCTACGACTATCTCATCGTCTCCACGGGCTCGAGCCACGCGTACTTCGGTCATGGCGAGTGGGCACCGCACGCACCCGGGCTGAAGACACTCGAGGATGCGCTGGAGATCCGCAGGCGTATCCTCCTCGCGTTCGAACGCGCCGAGTGTGAGACGGACACCGCCCGGCAACAGGAACTGCTGACGTTCGTGCTGGTGGGCGGCGGTCCGACCGGCGTGGAGCTTGCCGGCACGCTGGCGGAAATCGCGCGCCGGACGCTTCGGGATGAATTCCGTTCGATCGACCCAAGCCGGGCGCGGATCGTCCTTGTCGAAGCCGGCCCGACGATTCTTCAAACCTTTCCTCCGTCTCTCCGCGACGCCGCTCGCTCCTCGCTTCGCGCGCTGGGCATCGATGTGCGGGAAGGCACCGCCGTCACCTCGGTGGATGGGCGCGGCGTCATGCTCGGACAGGAGCGAGTGGTCGCCGGTACCGTCGTGTGGGCTGCCGGTGTGGCCGCCTCACCACTCGTCGCGACGCTTGGTGTCCCGAGGGATCGTGCCGGCCGCGTCATGGTCGAACCCGATCTGTCGATTCCAGGACATCCTGAAGTCTTTGTTGTTGGCGACGCCGCGTTCTTCGAGCAGGACGGGGAGGTATTGCCAGGCGTAGCGCAGACCGCGATGCAGGAGGCCGCGCACGCGGCGCGGATGATCGTAAGGAGGTCGCGCAGGTTACCGACCGATCGCTTTGTCTTTCACGACCGGGGCAACATGGCGATCGTGGGCCGCGGCTCGGCCATTGCGGACCTCGGCTGGGTCCGCTTTTCCGGGCCCCTTGCGTGGGGCGCCTGGCTCTTCCTCCACATCTTCAAGCTGATCGGCTTCCGCAACCGCCTGGTCGTGATGCTGGAATGGGCTGTCGCGTATCTCACATTTCAACGAAGCGTTCGGTTAATCACGCACGTCGACCGTTCGGATCGTTCTTCTGATCGTTCGTGACGTTCGGATCGTTCGAGACGTTCGGGCCGTTCGGACCGTTCGGATCGTTCGGACCGTTCGCGTTCTGGTTCAGTTGCTGAAGATTCGTGTGAGCGGCATGTCGAGGGCGGGCAGCAGTACCGTGCTGAGGGTATCGTTCGCATCCCGTGAGAGCTCGATGGGGCGACCGAACGTGCTCCCCTCGCGTCGATAGACTCTGATCACGTCGATTTCCGGATCGACAATCCAGTATTCGGATACGCCCGTCCGTTCATACAGCCGGCGCTTGATGGTTTCGTCGCGCTTCCGGGTGCCCTTTGAGGCAATCTCCACCACGAGCTCGGGGACGCCCTTCGCGTGCAGTTCGGTGAGAACCTGGGCTGCCCGTTCGTTCGATAGGTACAGCAGGTCCGGCTCCACGACGTCGAAGTCTGAAAAGACGACGTCGAACGGCGCGAAGAAGACCTGGCCAATCGGGTTCGTCTCCAGGTGGGACCGTATTAGCCAGTGGAGAGTGCCCAGGATCCGCTGGTGTCTCACGTTGGGCGATGGCGTCACGTAGTGCTCTCCGTCGATCAACTCGTGCCGCTTCCCATCGTCCGGAAAGAGCACGAAGTCGTCGTAGGTGAGCTTCACGGCGCGGCTGGCGGCCCTCACGCGATCCCTCCCGGCCATGCGCTCATTGTAGCGGTCCGCGGTGCGAACCGCATGCCTGCTGTGCCTGCCGCAGTTGTCGAGCAAAACGCCGCGGCGCGCCCAGCCACCGTGCAGGAATTGCCGCGCGGCTGGTGACAGGCTGTGGCAGAATCTGCGCGGTTCGTCTTTGACCTTCCCAATGCGGACCTGAAGGTTCGCCGCTACAACCTGCCGTTGCCCGCCAATCTCGATCGTAGAGGCGGGCCTTGCTGTTCGTTCGTCTCGTTCCCGTTCGAGCGACACCGAACGTGCCGTATCGAGAGATCAGTATCGAACGAGCCGAAAGAGCCGAACGGTTCGAACGGCCCGAACGGCCCGAACGACCCGAATGGCTCGTAAGCAGGATTCGCCACACGATCACGGAATTCGGTGCTTCGTTCAGGAACACGCTCACCCCACCTTTCCGCCCGATCACCCAACCACCGTCGTCACCGGTAGTTACAGCCACCTGGCGCGAGCCTCTCGCTGGGCACCTCGTTTGCGCTGGAGAGGCAAGGCCCCGTATCGGCCAACCAAGGAGAACATTGATGTCCGGGAACAACTACACGGCGCCCTGGAAGAGAACTTCGCGCATGCTCAGGACACCTCGGTCGCGGGCTCTTGCCTTTGCGATCGTTGGTGCGGTGGCCGCGGCGATACTGGTCTTGTCGCTCTAGCCATCGCAACATCGTTGGACGTGCAGGCCCAGGAGGCGGCGGTGCAGAAGGCGCCAGCACCGCCCGTATCGGCCAATCAAGGAGAAGATTAATGCCCGGGAAAAACCCGAAGCTCTACACGGCGCCCTGGAAGAGGCCTTCGCGCATGCTCAGGACACCTCGGTCGCGAGCCCTTGCCTTCGCGATCGTTGGTGCGGTGGCCACGGCGATACTGGTCTTGGCCGCGCCATCGAAGCCAGACGTGACAGCGTTCGACGTACAGCCACAGGAGGCGGCGAGCGTGGAGCCGACGCCGCAGAACTCGCCGGCACCGCGAGCCCAGGCGAGGAAAACGGCAGCGTCCAACACGCGGTCGACGAGCGCAGTGCCTTGGACGAGGACCGGATCGGATGCGGCGACGGCGAAGGCGAACGCGGGCGCCGACGTACCGGCGGTCGAGTCCGTGTCGAGAGCCTCCGCCGTGGAGTCTGCAACGACGGCCCCCAGGGTGGAATCGGCCTCGACGACGCCTGTGCAGGACCAGGCCGCCATCACCGTGACCGGTTGCCTCGAGCAGGATGACGACAGGTTCCGTCTGAAGGAGACGGCCGGCGTGGATGCGCCGAAGTCGCGGAGCTGGAGATCGGGCTTCCTGAAGAAGAGCCCGGCCTCAATCGAGGTCATTGACGCGGCGAACAGGCTGCAACTGCCGACTCACGTCGGCCAGCGCATCAGCGTCACCGGCACGGTTGCAGACGGCGAGATGCAGGTGCGCTCCCTTCGGCGCGTCGCGGCAACCTGCGAAGACGAATCAGAAGCCTAGGGCGGGCAGCAGGAAGCGGTTCCCGGCTTGGAACCGACGCGGCTGGTGATGCGAGACGCTCGCCACCGCGTTCAGCCGCGCTGTTTGAGTGAGTAGTGGGTGGAGACGTAATTTTCGAGGAGCGTCCGAAAGCCTTCCGCGAGCTCGTCGTAGGTGCCGCGCATCGTGGTGAAATGCTCGCCGTCGACGTAGACGGGGCAGTTCGGCGACTCACCCGTGCCCGGCAGGCTGATCCCGATATTCGCGGCCTTTGATTCGCCCGGGCCATTGACGACGCAGCCCATGACCGCGAGCGTCAGGGTCTCGACCCCTTCGTACTGCCGTTTCCAGTCAGGCATCCGGGCGCGGATGTAATCCTGCGTCCGCTCGGCGAGCTCCTGGAACGTCGAGCTTGTGGTCCGCCCGCACCCGGGGCACGCGGTGACGCTTGGCGAAAATGACCGCAGCCCCAGCGACTGCAGGAGCTCGCACGCCGCATACACCTCTTCGCGGCGGTCGCCGCCGGGCTTCGGCGTGAGCGACACGCGGATGGTGTCACCGATGCCCTCGTTCAGCAGAACTCCCATGGCGGCGGCGGACCAGACGAGACCCTTCTGCCCCATACCGGCTTCGGTGAGGCCGAGGTGCAGCGGCTGTTCGGTCTTGCGCGCCAGGTCACGGTAAATCGAGATGAGGTCACGCGGGCGCGAGACCTTGCACGAAATGATGATCTGGTCTCTCCGAAGTCCCGTCTCGAGCGCGAGCCCGGTCGACTCGACGGCCGATATCACCATGCACTCGTTCAGGATCTCTTCCGAGGTCCGGCCGAGGTCGCGGTCGGTGTTCTCCTGCATCTTCGAAACGACGAGGTCCTGGTTGAGGGAGCCGCCGTTCACGCCAATGCGGACCGGCTTGCCGTGATCGATGGCGACCTTGCAGATTGTGGCGAATCGCTCGTCCCGGCGCGTGCCGGTGCCGACGTTGCCGGGGTTGATGCGGTACTTATCGAGCGCGGCCGCGCATGCCGGGTCGCGCGTCAGCAGCAGGTGACCGTTGTAATGGAAGTCGCCGATGAGCGGCGCCTGGCACCCGGCATCGAGCATCCGGCGCTTGATCTCGGGGACGGCGGCGGCCGCTTCGGGCACGTTGACCGTGACGCGGACGAGCTCCGAGCCCGCTTCCGCCAGCTCGATGCACTGCTGCGCCGTGGCCGCCGCGTCCGCCGTGTCGGTCATCGTCATCGATTGGACGGCGACCGGCGCGCCTCCGCCAATCTGAAGGTGCCCGACGCGCACGCCGATCGTCCGGTGCAGCCTGACGGCCTCCATGACTGTCTTAATGATACCGTGTCGGGTGATGACGGACGCCACACGCAAGACGCTGACGTGCGGGTGTCAGGTCGATACAGCCCGAGATTTCCTGGGGCGAGTCGTCGGCACCATTGCCATCCGGGGCGATGGCTGCCCGGACGCGAAGCATGTGCCCGGGCATGTGCTGGTGATGCCGGGCCGCGAGAATGCTAGGCCTGAATAAACGTCGTTCGGCCCGTTCGGATCGTTCGGATCGTTCGGATCGTTCGGATCGTTCGGATCGTTCCGTTCGTGCGTTCAGAGCGGTTCGAACGTTCCGAACGTCCCGAACGATCCGAACGACCCGAACGATCCGTTAGCTATGTGCTTCCGTAGCGCGGACGATGAAGCGCTGCGGGGCCGAGCCGATGTAGGTAAACGGAAAACACGTGACCAGCGTCAGCGTGGGAGCCGTCGACGCATCGAGGACCCACGTATCCTTCGGCATCACGACCCTCGTTCCCTCGACCCTGAACACAAACGTGCCTTCGGGCGTGACGATCCGGATCTCGTCGTCGGCGCGGATGTCGCGAAGGCGGCGGAAGAACGTGTCGCGATGGCCCGCCAGGCCGATGTTGCCCATGTCGCCGGGCAGCGCGGTGCCGGGAATATGGCCGACCGCCAGTCGGAGCGTCCGCGCGTCGCTGCCTGCCCGGATGACCACCGAGATGCCGAGCCGCGGTATTTCGATGCGGCCGATCGCGGAGCCCACCGCGGGCGGGCGGCGCGGACCTTCACGGTCCGCAGGTGTGGGCGCTGGTTCAGCCGCGTGCCACCCGGGGCCACTGGCCAGGATGGCGTCGAGTTCACGGTTTTCCAGCTCCTGGTACAGGCGGCTTTCCACGGACGCGTACGCGTAATAGCCCAGCGATGCCAGGCCGATGACAATCAGGAGGCGCTCGAGGCTCCGCCAGACGCGGCCGCGCGTTCGCGGATCCGCGTGAGGGGGGAGCGGCCCCCACTCATCATCGGGCGCTCGTGTGATCAGGCGCCTGGTAGCCATCGCGTGTCCGAACGCTGAGGTGGGTGCGGCCGGGTACGAGCACCATGACCTTCACGCGGCGGAACGTACCGTCGCGGGCCGGGTTGGTCGGCACGTAGCCAATCGTGTAGCCGCGGCGGATGTTGCCCGCGATCTCATCAAAGCTTTCGACGACCTTCTCGTCCGACCCCGGGAAATACGCCACTCCGCCCGTGACGTTCGCCAGCTTGCGAAGGACTCCAGCATCCCCCGGCAGCCCGATGCGCCGATTGGCGTTCGACACCGTATAGATGATGGCGTCGCTGGTGCGGGCTTGCTCGATCATGTCGTCTTCCGAATAACGGCTGGCGTTGTCCTCGCCGTCTGACAGCACGACGAGGACTCGTTTCTGGTGGCTGGCACGCTCGAGGTGCTCGAGTCCCGAGATGACGGCGTCATGCAGGGCCGTTTTGCCGCCGGGTCGATACTTCGCGAGCGCCGCGTGCAGCAGGGACTCGCGGCTGGTGAAGGGTATGGCCGGGGGCAGACCGTACTGCGCGTACTCGTTGAAATGAATCGTGAACAGCTCGTCTTCCGGATGGATCGTCCGCACGAAGGCGGCGCCGCCGGTCGTCACCATGTGTTGCCGGGCGATCATCGACCCGCTGTTGTCGAGGATGAGTCCCACCGCCACGGGCACATCCGCGCCGCCGAAGAACGTGATGTCCTGTCGCGTGTCGTCCTCGAGTATGTGGAATGCGCGCTGCGGTAGATCCGGTACCGCGTCGGATCGTCCGTCGAACACATTGACGTGCAGCACGACGAGGTCTGACTGCGATTTGAAAATTGTTTGAGAATCCTGGGCTGTCGACGCGAGCGGCGCCGTCGTACAGATGATGGCTGCGAACAGAAGGTCCCTCACCTGACACGGCGTCATTGTTCGACCTCCCAAGCGGGATGGCGGTCAGAGGATCGTGGATAGTGGTGGAGGCGAACAACCACCATCCACCTATCCATCACACCCACTATCTCACTTACAGGCGGAATGCTCGAATCCCGACCGCTCCTGCAAGCGAAAGCAGGGCAATCAACCCGCTGAGCGGAAGTGGGCTGGCCGTGCGCGGCAGCTCAGCATCATTTCGCGCCGTGGTCGATTCCTGCCGGACGGCGCCGGTCGGCGTCTGGTCAGCCCTTCCCGCCGTGCCAACTGCCTCCCTGTCGGGCAAGCCGCTGCCGTTCACGACGCCGGAATCCGGCCTCTCATTGGCGACGGCGACCTGTTCCGGCGCCGGTGCGGAGCTCGGCTGCGCCTCTGCCTGAATCGCGCTGGCCGTGACCTTGCCTTCTTCTGTCAGGACGGTCGCGCCCGTGCGCTGGGAAATCCTCAACGCCTGGTCCTTGGGATAGATGAACTCCTTGCCGGTCTTCTCGCCTGGGTAGTACCAGAACTGGACTGCCGGCGTCGAGGCGGCGCTTGTCTCACGGAAGGTGACGACTGTGTCACCGGTGACTTCGGGTCTTTCAGCCGACACGAACAGCCACTGGCCAAGGATCTCCTTTTCGTTCGCCGACAGCACCTGGATGACGTCCCGGGAGGCCGTGTCGGCGAGCCGGAACACGTACGTGCCAGCCTCCAGCCTCATGCCGGGGAGCTCGACTGGGGCGCTGAACGTCATGATTGTCCGGTCTCGGGTGTCGGGTTGCTGCGCGGCGACGCTCAGCGTCAACGCCACGAGCAGCGACAGTACAGTTGCGGTCGCGATTGCTATCACGCGTTTCATGCTGTCTCCTCTCTACCTCTTCGCTTCGCACTCAATTCGTTATTGTTGGGCGCGGAGTCGCCGCGTCCGCTGACGAAGAACCTTGCACGTTGTGTGCCTCCGCGAGCGCAGCCGTATCGGATTTAATGAACGGCTGGAGTGTTGATGAGCGGGTTCGAGGAAACGGCGGACCTCGTCATTATCGGCGGGGGAGCGGCTGGGCTCGCCACCGGGATTTTCGCCAGGAGGCACGCGCCCGACATGCGCGTGGTGTGCCTCGACGGCGCGCGGCGTGTGGGGGCCAAGATCCTCGTCAGCGGCGGATCCCGATGCAACGTCACCAATCGGGTGGTCACGGAGCGTGATTTCTGGGGAGGACCGTCACATGTCGTTCGCCGTGTGCTGCGCGCGTTCCCCGCGCCACAGGCTGCGGCGTTTTTTGCGGACCTCGGCGTCGCGCTGCACGAAGAAGATGACGGAAAGCTCTTTCCGGATACCCATCGCGCCCGCACGGTGCTCGACGCGCTGCTCGATGAAATGCGCCGCGTCGGTGCGGAGTTGCAGAGCGGCGAACGTGTCGCGGATGTCGCCCGCGAGCCGGATGGCTTCGTCGTCAACGCGTCAACCCGGCGGTACCGCGCCAGGGCCGTCGTGCTGGCTACGGGGGGACGCTCGCTGCCCAAGACCGGAAGCGACGGCGCGGGGTACGAGCTCGCCGCGCGTCTGGGTCACGGCTGCGTCGACACAACTCCAGCGCTCGCCCCGCTGCTGCTCTCGGGAGATCGCCATACGGCGCTGTCGGGAGTCTCGCACCCCGTGCGCGTGACCGTTCACGTCGACGGTGTACCAGCCACGCGTCTCGATGGCCCGCTGCTGTGGACGCATTTCGGCGCCAGCGGCCCCGTCGCCCTCAACGCGTCGCGGCACTGGCATCGCGCGCGGGTAGAGGGCCGTGTGGTGGAGGTGTTCCTGAATCTGTGTCCGGGCGAAACGCTCGAGTCGCTCGAGGCGTGGCTCCGCGAGCAGAGGTCCATGCGGCCGCGCGCGTTCGTGGCGAGCGTCCTGGCGACGAAGGTGCCGGCAGCCGTGGCCGACGCGTGGACGCACGGCGCGGGCCTGATCGACACGACGCTGGCGCACCTCTCGCGTGAATCGCGCCGCAGCCTGATTCGTGCGCTGCTGGCCTCGCCCTTGGAGGTGCGCGACAGTCGCGGCTACAACTTCGCGGAGGTCACCGCGGGAGGCGTTCCGCTCGAGGAAATCGACCCGGCGCGCATGGAGTCGCGGCGCTGCGCGGGCTTGTACCTGGTCGGAGAGATCCTGGACGTGGACGGCCGCTTGGGCGGGTTCAACTTTCAGTGGGCGTGGTCGTCGGCGTGGGTCGCCGGGCGCGCCATCGCCCGCGCACTGGGCGAGCCCGGGGTTACTGCACCGCGGCCGGGTGACGCTTGAGCGCGTCTTCCATCGCCGTCCCCGTCACACAAAAGTGTGACGCGCTCCAGACCACTCGTCCATCGCGGATGAGCAACGCCTGCGGCGTCTCGTGCCGTATGCCGAGCTGGCGTGCGACCGCTTCGAGACCTCGCGGTGCGTCTGGACGGTCACGATCGCGTAGGTCGCGCCCGTCGGCCGCTCGTTGAGGTGCGCGACCAGTGCATCGAGCGCCTCCGCGCTCGTGCCGCACGTAAAGCTGTGCTTGCACAACAAGAGCGGACGCTCACCGGACGCGGCAAGCGCCCGGTCGAGCTCATCGAGCCCCTGGAGCGCCTTCAATTCAGGGTGCACTAATGGCAGTGTAGCAGCTCAATCCAAACGGGGCCGTGGGAATGGCACGCGGAGGCCCTCAGGC
>Ga0184627_10000658_pt1 | contig 13351 bp, 25 predicted proteins | sample PLM3_127_b1_FD_133150 | JGI IMG/M metagenome (GOLD analysis project Ga0184627, IMG submission 133150) | Groundwater sediment microbial communities from an aquifer in East River, Colorado, USA - PLM3_127_b1 | ecosystem: Environmental > Terrestrial > Soil > Riparian zone | place: USA: East River...
CACACGCCGCCGGTCTTCGGCTCGAATCCCCAGGCCGTAATCAGCCGATACGGGTCTGGGGAAATCCCGTCGCTCGCGTAGTAGAGCAGCGGCGCAGTTACCCAGAAGAAAGCGACCGCGTGCTTCGTGGTGTGCGCCTTCACCGACGAGCCCATCTTGACGCCCTGCTCGATGGGAATGCCGCGATAGTGCGACTGCGCGCTCGTGGCGCTCGGTTGCGTGGCCCCGTAGAGCCACGGGTAATCGATCAGCCACACGCGGAACATCCCTTCGAGATCCGCGGTGCCGGACACGACGCCACGCTTCTGCGCCCGCTTTAGTTCGATATCGAGTTCACGTTTACCCCATCCTTCAGTGTTCGCCTTCCTCAACCACTTTCGCTGATCAGCCGGCGTGAGCTTCTGCACAACCTTCGAATGTGCCACTGACGGCGACAGTGCACGTGACGCCTGGTCGACGTTCCGGGCCATTGATGCCAGGTTTTCAATCGTGTGTCGCGCGAGCCCGGTGACGCTGGTGATCTGCGACGCCTTTTCATTCCAATCCGCGCGGCTCTCGGTGTAGGCCAGAATGTCTCCCACCCAATAACCAGAGGATTCGTGCGCGGCGCCTGAGAACTCTAACGCGAACGTTGTTTCTGCTTCCGTTGGTCGCCCAATCGGCTCGGCGCGCTTGTCTAGTAACCGCCATCCAGCGAGCGGAATCGGGCGCTCGTCAAAGAGCGGTAGGCTCCCTCCGGAGGGATGAACAAGTTTAGGTCCGCTCATGATTTACCCCCTCCGTTGCGCCAACCGCCGCAGGATTTCGTGTGCCAGGTCTTCCGCGTCGAAGCGTGAGAGATAGAAGCTATTGGACGCGAGGATACCGATCTCACCGTCGCGATCAGGTCCGCTCACCACGACGACGAGCGGTTCTTGTGCCGCCTGGTCGTCGCGACTAAACGGCGGTTTGTCGTAGCTGTAGATGCCATCACCTGACAGCTCCGTCTCGCTCTCGTCGATGTGGGCAGCATGCGCAGTGCAGGTGTGATTGTCTCGTGGATCACACCCGCACCCGCGCCCGCCGTGGCGTGGCCCGAGCTGCCGGATCTCGACCGGAACGTTCGCCATTACTCAACTCCGGCTTCGCCGCCAACGTCGAGATCGATATCCTGCTCGTCTGCGACCTTTCGCGTCTTTGCATCGCTCTCCGGCTTGTAGTCGTCCGCCGGCACGATCTTCACCTTGGCCTTCGCCGTCGCATCTTTCGCGGCGACCTTCACTGTGATGACTTCGTCACCTGTGCGGTGCGCGTAAGTCTTCTTCCCGTGCTTCGACATCACCGCGACGAGCTTGGTGTGCCGGCGTCCCTCTTCTTCTCCGTGCGCCATCCGCGCATCACGCGCGTCGGCGTAGTCGTGTGCGGCTTTTTCGATCTCCGCGATGCCGTGATCCTCCATGCCTGGGAGCGCCTTCTGTCGGAGCCGCTTCGGCACGTTCACCTTCTTCTTCGGCGCGGCGGTGCTCTTCGCTTTCTTCGTCCGCACGTTCTTGATTTCGGCGGTCTTCTTCGGTGCCTTCGCTTTTGCCATCGAATAATCCCTTCTGTGCGGGTCTCGCTGGTAACGCTACCCCGCGTGATGTGCGCCGGTTAAACTCCGCAATCAGCAGCGCGTCGGCGACCGCGTGCGTGATGGTGAGATTTGGGAAGAGCGCTTGTGCCCGGCGCTTCGTGATGTTCTTGTCCTTCTGCCCGAACTCGACGCGCTTCGGCGCGATACAACCCATCATCTTCTGCCACGCCTGCGGCGTCACTTCATCGAACGGAATGCCAGCGGCGATCAGCGCCATGTGGAGCACGCCAACGCCGCGCCCGAACTTGAACGCGCTGACGACGCCCATTTGTGGAGCCGTATGCACGCGCTCAATCGTGGCCCTGATGACTTCATCGCCGATGGCGTAGCTCCGCAAGAGCGCGAGCACGTCGGCTTCAGTCTCCGGCATTTTGAATGTTTGCGCGAAGCCGGTCTCGCTGATGACAGCGATCCCGCCAGACGCGCCAGGGTCGATCCCGATATACAGCATGGCAGCGCGGTCCTATTTTAACTAACAAGTGGGTGATGACGATAGATTTATGTCTTTCGACGCTTCTTGATCTCAGCGGCCACCGCCCGGCCGAGATCCCCGACAGCCGCGAACCCGAGTAACCCGGTGACGCCAGGCGGCGGGCGTAGGGTTGGTAACGGGTCGGGCTCGGGCTCGGGCTCCGTGTCATCGTCAGCGGCAGCGGCCAGCGCGGCGGGCAACGCAGAGGCCCATCGGTAGCCGCATGTCTCACAGACCAGCCATGCGCGACGCCGGCCGTAACGATTGACGCCGAAACGCCCGGTCGCGTGCCAGGTCGTCGTCCCAGGGCGGTTATTAATCACGCAACGCGGGCACTGGACGATCATATGACCTCGACCTGTTGTTCCTGCGCTCGCCATTTTGTGATTATCGCGAGGACGCACGCGCCGGACGACGCACAGCGAGGTTTGTGCCCACACCCGCCCCAGGCTTTTCGCATCTGAAGCGCCCGCTCCCGCTCAGCGGTCGTGACGGCTTGCGATGGACTTGGCACGTTGACCACGCCATAGGTGTTCAAACGAGACAGGAAGAGATTGAACGGGTGCCCGTTCTTTACGAGGAACAGATCGCGGTCGAGAAAGTAGCGCGTCACGCGCTGTTTCAAGGTGTTGGTATCAAACACTTTCAGGAGTCGCTTCACGTGCGCCGGATCGACGACGCGATTGAACTCGTAATGCACGACCGGTTTCGCGTTGCGCGCGTAGAGGTTGATCCAGAGTTCATCGTAGAGCGCGAGCACGTCCCGCACCGGGTTCTCGTGGCTGATGGCTCGCTTCACATCGAGCAGTGCGTCGTGCAGACGCGCCACGAGTTGAATCGCCGCATCGACCTTCGCGTCGAGTGCCTTCACCTGCCGGTCGTCGATGGAGTGCGCGGGGTCGCTCATGGCAGCACCCAGAAGACCACGACGATGACGGTCGCCGTGACGCCACTACAGAACCCGGCGACCCACGCCCACCACCAGAGGTTCCTCATTGTCTGTGGTTGCCGGGGCCGCTCGTCGTAGAGATGCGAGACGTAGCCCGCGACTTCGTTGTGTTTCATAATTCCCCCTGTCTACATGCTCTTTCAAACGCACCCCCCTCCCCCTCAGTTGCGTCCAACTTCACCAGCATCTTCGACAGCCAGGCGACGGAGCGGAGCGACAGAGCCAGCCCTCTCGCGCGGGCTCCGAACGTCGTTCGGCATCGGCGCGAGTCGATGGAGTGCCGGTTGACTTGTGAGTTGACAGGAAAGACGGGTAGAATTGCGGGTGCGGCGCAATCCCGTCTCGGTGCCAGCACACCGAACGGCAACAACCGACCGGAACCCTTTTCCGGTCGGTTGTGTTTTATGGATCGTTCCGCTCATTTCACACAAGACCCCAACCTGTAGCGGTCAGTTATTCTTCGCGTTCTCAGCGAACGCGATGCGCCGCGCGAGTTTGCCTTCCAGCTCGGCGCACTCGCGTAGGTTGGCGTCTCTGTTCGGATGCATCCGCGCGAGATGTTCCTCGGGCGTCTCATTGAACGGCCCAGGCGACGGCTCGAAGTTCACGGCCGCGCGCAGAACACAGCGCATGCACACCGTCACGGCCATCTACCGCTTCCCTTTTCTCCGGGCCTTGCGCGGCGTCTTGCGTGCCTTCTTGAGCGCCTCGGGGTTGCCGAGCACGTCGCCCCGAGCGATGCGTGTCGCGACCGCCTGACGGGCTCCACGGCTGCGCACCTTGCCGGTGAGGCTGTCATGCTGCCGGGTGAGCGCCGCCATCACCTGTGGCGGCAGGACGAGCCGGAGCGCCCCTCCCGTGCTCATCCGCTGCACGAGCGCCGTCTCGATGCCGTTCGCCCGGAACGTGTCAATCGTCCAGGTTTCCGAGCGCCCGTAGAAATCGGCGATGTCCAGCCGGGACGATGCCCGCACCGCCCCAGGGTTGTCGCTCATGCTGCGAAGCGTGACGCTGAACTCGTCGCGCGGCAGCGTCGTCTGTTCATGTTCCATCTCTCCCCCTATGCTGGCAGCGCGAGGTGATGCTCGCGACAGAACCAGCGAACAACTAACGGTTGTGAGTAATCGCCGTGATGTTTCTCGACATCGGTAGAGCCGCAGATTTCGCACGGTTGAGGCACGAGCAGCCCGCGCCGTTGGTAGACATTCGCGTAAGATCGACAATTTGCGCGCTGGCGATCAGCCGGAGAAAGCTGCGCGTGCCGTAGCCGATGCTCGCGCATATAAGCGTTCCGGCAGGCTCGACAATAGGCCGTATACTTCAGGTCTCGCCGCCGACCGCAGCCTCGCGCACACGGTTTTGCTTCCACGTGGAAAGTCACGGAAACACACGCTCCCTTCAGAGGCATTGCGGCAGCGCAGCCAGCGCCGCGCGCTTGGTGACGAACCCGCCTTCGATGAGCACGTTGTTGATGTAAATGCCCCACTGGCGCGAGCGTAGCTCGGTCTGCCGGCGGATGACGATGGTCGTGATGTCCATACTGCTCGCGGCGGCGCGTTGGGCGGGGGTGCGGGTCACTCCTGGGCCTCGGCGTCACGGATGACACGCACGCACTCGGTGCGAGCCTCGGTGTCACCGGTCAGCGCGCGGTCGCAGAGCGCCACTTGCGCGAGATCCCCAGCGGATCCGGCTTCGGTGCGCAATGTGGTGATCTGATCGTCGGCCAGCGTCTCAAGCGTCGTGGCGGTCTGTGTCTGTGTGGTCATGATGTCAGCTCCTGACGCTGGTTTACCAACGCGCCTTACCGTCTGCCCATACTGCTCTCCCTCGACACGGAAACGGGGAGCCGGCGCCTCTCCGGCCCGACTCCCCTTACAGCGGTCGCTTGTGCCGCCTCTCTGGTGCCCGCGCGGTTGCGCGTCGGGTAAGTGGGGGAGTCGAGCGAAGCGCCGGACTGGCACGCCGCTCGCTCCCCCTGCCTGCCGTGAGCCTCTGTCGCAGGGATGCCCCGCGACGCTTCACGGTCGGCCTGCTACGCGGCGATGCCCGCCGCGATCTTCGACCAGTCCCGCTCAGGCAACGCGATGACCTTGCCGCCCGCGCGCTCCAACTCGGTCGCTAGCTCGTAGTCGTTTGCGTCGTTCGCCACGCGCGTGATCGCCGAACTGAGCCCCCATTGCGTCAGGTCGCCGCCGGCTGCGAGCGCCGTCAGGATGCCGCCCGAGAGTGCCGGCGGAAGCGCGAGCTGCTGCACGGCCAGGTCGATGACCTTGGGCAGCTCGCCCGTGATCGGAGCCTCAGTCGTCTTGCGGATGCTCTCGATGGCCTTGCGGAACATCGCCTCGTCGAATGCGGCGACCGTGATGTCGCGCACTTTGAGCCAGAACGCGGCGTCATCCGCGCGCCGGGTCTCGTCCGCGAAGACCATCCAACTCTCATCGTCGGCCTGTCCCGCGCGGCCCGCGTGATACTTCTTCATCGCCGCCTGTGCCAGCGTCATCAGGTTTGTGCAGCGCGTCGTGAAGACGCCGGGCTCGACGCGCAGCGTGCCAGCGCCGATGTCTGAGTTCGAGATCGTGATCGCCGCCACGACGTTTCCGCGGTCGCCGCCGATGCGCTCGTGCCCGCCGTAGCTCAGACCCGCCGGTAGCTCGTCGCTCAGCTCCGGCAGAATACCCTTGATATACATCCGGGTCTCGGTCAATTCCGCCGAGAGAATCTGAACCTTGTGATCGAGCAGCGTCGGCAACACCGCCGTCGCCAGCTCGAAGTTGTCAAGCGGTCTGAACTTCGGCGACAGGAACGCGCGCACGCGGCCGTCGAGCACCCGCACCATCCGCTTGTTGTCGGCGTCGGCGTCGACCCAGGCGTTCACGTTGCGCGTGAGTAGGTCGCCGTTTGTTTCGAGCATCCGGTCGTAATACGCCTTCGGGATGCCGAGATGCGTCGCGAGTTGTCCATGCGCGTGTGGCGTGATGTCGAGCGCATCTTCGTTCGGAAAGCCGGCGATCTTGACGGTGCCCTCATCGACGACGGCTTTGAGTGCGCCCTGCGGTGCGAGGAAGTCTTTCCGGGTTTGCGACTGGCGGGAGAGTTCGGCGGCGAGTTCCTGAAGCGAACGTCCTGATTTCATTTCGGTTGTCCTTTTCCCCCGCGCCGTCCGGCTGCATTGCCGGCCCGAACGCGGCTTCGAGAGTTCAAATGTCTCACAACTTCTTAGTCGAAACAACCCCCTTGCTCATTTTCTGTGTCAGCCTGTGCACGATCAGGCGCCTTTACGCTGAGACAGTTGCTGTGAATGCTTCTTCATACAGTGTTCGTTGATTTCTGCGAGCGCACACCGGGCCACTTGTCGAGCAGCTCGTGCAGGAACCGCGCGTAGTCGTTCAGCTTCGGTTGAAGGAACGTCGCGATGTCAGCCGGGATACCGTATTGCGTGCGCAAGCGCGGGTCGAGCAGCGCCGCCATGAACGCCTCAGCATCGTAGACTTCCGCCGACCAGGTCGAGCGGTCGTGTGTATTCCCGACGCGCGTCACGGCCGGCCGCACCTTCTCGACGTCCATGGTAATCGGCATCGCGCGCCGTGCTTCCGCCTGCTCCCATATCACTGCGGCCTGCGTCTTCGCGTCGAGCGCCGCGATGATCTTCGGCATCACCATCAGCTTCTCGGCGCGCAGCTCCGGGTTCTTGTAGCCGGCCCGTCGCGCGGCGTCAGTCGGCCCGAGCCCGAGCGCGATCTGCCCGTGCACGAACGCTTCTTCACGCTCCGAGATGTCCGGGCTCGCGGCCTCGACGCGCAACGCCTCTTCTTCGATGCGCGCGACTTCCTTCTCGCGATCCTTCCGCGCGTGCTCTTCAGCGACTCGACGACGCCGGTCTTCTTCCTCACGCGCAACGCGCTGCTGCTCACGTGTCCAGTCGTTATGAAGCTGTTGCGTGATCGCCGTCGCTTCGTCGAGCATGCCCCCAGCGCGCTCGCGCCCGGCGACCGTCTGTTTGTGCAGCCGGCTCAGCACGCCTGTGATCGCCCACGTCTCATCGACGACCTTCCGTTCGAGCTTGCCCGCGCGCAGCTCGGTCTGCACCTTCACGTCGTCAGTTTCGGTCTTCGGAGGTTTGGTTTTGAGCTGTCGGGCGATGTCGAGCCGTTCCTTCGCCTTGCGCTCCAGCTCGCCGGCCTTCTGCATGAACGGCACGAAGCCTCTGATGAACTCAGAGAACTTGCCGGCTTCGGTTGTGATGAGTTCGCGCTCTTGCGTTTCAGACGCGACGACTTCCGCGTCGAGCGGAAGCGGTGTCTTCGGTGCGGTTTTCGCCATTGGTGTGCTGCCCTTTCTCAGCACGCGCGAGGTAGCAACTCCCCACGCTATCGTCATCGAGCCGGCCCCTGACTACCGCTGCACGCGAGCCAGGATTCACCTTGTCGAGCTATGCAGGCACCCTACGCGGTTACTGCCTTGGCCGGCCGACGACTCTCTCAGCCTACAGACTTCTAACTAACAAGTCAACGTCGCCGCTTGAGCGGGTTGCCGCCGGCCATCGTGAAGTTTTTGCGCTTCCGCTTGATCTTCCTCGGATCTCGGTTCGTGCGCCCTGGTTTCGTGCCGGCGAGTGCCCGAGCGCCGGCTTTAATCGTCTCGCCGCCGACTACACCAGCGCTGCGCCCGAAGCGCCGCTGCACACAGCCACCAGGAAGCGCGCAGCGTTCTACTTCCCCGCAGGACTCGAAGGCGCACGAGCCTGTTGACTTCACCGCTTCTTCTTTTTCTTGCCGCTGTAGAGTTTCGACGCCATACCGGCGGAACTGCTTGCAGCCTTCGCGGCGAGCCCGGCTCCGCTCGCTTTGACGGCGAACTTCGTGGCCTTCTTCAGTAGTCGTCCGAGTCCCATTACTCACCTACCTTTCACCACGGCCGATCATCGCATCGCGCTCATCTAGACGCAATCGTAAGGCGTCGGCGATGTCGGCAACGAGCCGGTTCACATCGAGCGCTTCTGGCGTCGCTGACTTATCCAACAATCCGATGGCCCATTCAAGATCAGACTTCGCCTTCGTCAACGCTTGTTGTCCTCGCGTCATCGTGTCATCGCCGCCAGGTCGCCCAGCACCCGCTGCTGCTCGAACGTTAACGGCTCCAGCACGCCGATATTGCTCTCGGATGCCGCCGCGAACCACACACCGCGCGCCGGGTAGAGCCCTGGATACACCGCCCAGAGATCAACCTCGAAACACACTGGCCCGTCATTCTGATCCGTGGTCAGGTAGCGCGTGCGCATCGTGCCGGCGTGCCGACTCACTGGCGCATCTTGGTGTCGCCAGCGACAGAGCACGATCATGCCAGATGGTAGTGACCGCTCGCCTGTCGGGTCGCCGCCCATGCCTTTGTGGACATCATGGCTCACGGTCGCCTGCACCGGCCAACAGCCACAACGCGGGAACCGACAACGGCCATCCCTTTCGCGGACGAGTTGTTTATTCACCCGCTCGACGGCCGAGACCTGCCGGTGTTTCGTCGCGCGTGTCTTCTTCGGCGTGACGTCCTTCCAGAGCGGCCCACGGCCGAGCATCTTGCCGCGAATCCATTCACCACTCATGCCACGATCCCCGTGCACGTGCGCACGACGCGATACGCCTCATCGAAGTCGCGCCGGTCCTTGTGCTCGACCACCTTGAACTTCCCCTTGTCCTTCACGTAGCAGCAGAATCGTCCCATCGCCGCCGCAGGAATCTTCGACTCGACCGCGAGCAGAATCGCTTGCAGTGCCGTCTGGATCTGATGACTCCGCTCGGGCGAGCCGGTCTTGACTTCCCACGTCGCGCGCAGTTTGTAGACCAGGCAGTCCCGATCCGGGCGCCCGCCGAAGAGCAGCACCGGATGCACGAGCGGTTCCTCGACGGCGAGCATCGTCGGTCGCACCGTCGTCACCGCTTGCACGTGCGCGAGCAGGTAGCCCCTGAAGCGTGACGTGCAGCTCGCCACGTCGAGAGCCTTCAGATCGTAGTCAGCCGTAAGCCGGTGCACGGCCGTGCCGCGCTCGCTCGACTCTTCGGTATACCAGCGATCATCGACCCAGCCGGTTTGTTCGAGCATACCCGTGATGTGCGGGTAGCTCTCGCCTGTCGCCAAGTTGATGTAATCATGGTTCGCCGCGTCGAACCGAAAAGCGGGGATCGTCAACATCTCAATGCTTCGTGTCGTCGCCAGGTGTCCAGAGCATCTTCGATGTAGCTGACGAAGACGGCCGCAACTTCCCGAACAAGTAGGCCACGATGACCGGTGTGAGCTTCGTCTGCGCGTCTCGCGACGCGGCGCGGAACATCACCCGCGCACAGCGCAGGAGCGCGAGCAGCCCCAGGATCGGATCGATGTGCCCGCTGAATGGCAGCAGCACGTCGATGATCGCCTTCTCCATTTTCTTCATCTGACGAAAGTCTTCATCACGATAGGTTTCCAGGCTCATACGCCTCCCATGATTTCCTCGCCGGGCTCATGACCGTTCGGCAGGTCGCCAGGCCTTTCGAGCACTGTGACGATCTTGTCGTAGTGCCGGTTTGTAATTTGATCCGTGCGGTCGATCTGGTAATGCGTCTTCAACCAGTGTTTGATGTCGGCCTCGTTCCGTCCCATGCGCCGAGCGATCTTCCAGAAGCGATCCCGCTTCGGTTCCGAGATCGACTTGTCTATGTCGGCGTGCTCGACGCTTGACTCTTTGCGCGTTGCATTCCGCGTGCCGAGTTCACCCTTCAACGGCTCATCGAGCTTCCGCCTCCACTGCACCGCCTCAGTCTTCTTCCATGACCCATCATCTTGTTTGCGGCTGACTTCAACCCGCACCTGTACGGCATTCTTACTTTTCCAGGCCGAGAGCCACGCGCGATCCCAGAGTTCGATGCCGATGCCGAGATGCTTGCAGCAGCGGCGCAGCGCGCTTGCATAGGTCGATTCGAGCGCATCGCCGTACGTTTGATCGCGGTTGGTCGGGAAATATTCCTGCTCGCCGTGCCCCATCGCGATGGGCCGCGTGTGCACATACAGAATGTAGGGGCACACGACGCTCTTCTCAGCGAGCGCCGGTAGACCGACCGCGACGAGCTGCCAGCTCCCGCGCCCGAAGGCTTCGTTCAGCCACTTCGTATAGACCGCATGCGGGATGTAGGGTTGCCCGGTCGGCTTGATGAGCACGTCGTCAGCGCGCGGCTCTCGCGCGAGCACCTTCTCTTCGGCGTTCGTCGCCTTCAGCTCGACGAGCCCGAACGTGTCGAGCCGAAACCCCACGCTGACAACGCGATCTGTTGCGCCGTTCGCCGGCACGAGTTCAGCGGTCAGCACCTTCGGCCGACGCGCGAGTGCCGTCGTCTTCTTCGCCGGTTTCGTCGACGGCTTCGCCCGGCGCGCCGGGCGCTTCTTCGTTCGCTTGGACATCAGATCCCTTTCTGATAGGATGCGCTCGCGCGTGCGGCCTCATTGAAGCAGCTCTTGCAAATAGCGCCAGGTCTCCAGCAAGCCGTTTCCGCGCGTGCACGGCCGGCACGCGAACTCTCTCCCGCGTGCCGGCTGTTTTATTTCAGCGTCGCTTCTCGGCGCTCACTTCGCTTCAATTGTTGTAAATAGCGCCGGGTCTCCAGCAACCCACGCGCCAAGAACTCAATCGTATCCGCGTCGCTCACCGCAATGGCGTCGCGGCCCATCAGGAGACGATACATCGAGCCGAGCGCCTTCCGCGCCTGCTCGAAGTCCGTGCCGCCCTGCGTCGTGATGTAGCCCTGCACGCGCGTGTTCTTCCCGTGCGCCTGATCGCGGAAGATCGACCAGCGACCCATCACACCCCGCCGACGCGGGCCTGTCGTTTTCCTCATTCAGCCAATTTCTGATCGAACGCGGCGACCGCGTCGGTGATTGTCTGCTTGGTTCTACTCCCCGCGTGCGTCACATCGACCAGCGGCAGCAACTCTTGTAACGCATAACGCACACCGAGCGGATAGTTCCCGAACCAAGCGCCGCAGCGAGCGCGCCCATGTCGCGCGAGAGCGAGCACCACGTCTTCGAGGGTCTTCATTCGACATGCTCCGTGTCGAGCCGCGCGTAGGTCTTCGTGCCGCAGTCGGCGCACATGCGCGCGACCCAGCCGACATCACCGCACGCCGGGCACTTGCCGGTCATGCGCTCCGCGCGGTAGCGGCCTTTGATGTCGGTGATGAAGAACCGGCCCTTCGACGTGGCTTCGTCGAATCGCTGCGCGACTTCTAGCAGCACGCCGTCGTAGTGGAAGATCGCCCCGCTCTTGAACTCGACCGCGAGCTGCTGCGTCGGCGCGTTGTAACCGATGCTGGCGATGTTGGACGAAGTGACCGCGCCCCGTGGGATTTCGCGGCGCGGCACTTGGCTGGTATCGACGCTCATCTCGGGTTCCTCCCCGAGACGAGCCTAGCACACTTTCGAGTAACAAGTCACTTTGCGCGGTTTTGCTCCAAGGCATTGGCGTAGGCGACGCCGGCACTGATGAGCGCCCGCCGGGCCACGATTATGTCCTCAGTCGACGTCACGCCAATGTCCAACTCGCGCGCCAGGAAATCCGCTTCCGCTAGTGGGAGCTTCTCGCCGCCCTTACGCGGCTCGGTGAACAGGTGATCGACGCGATACAGGATGTCAGGGAGCTTCTGAATTAACGCCATGACGAGAGCAGACCAGCCCATGACGGCCTCCTTAGACGAGCGCGGCGAATGCGCGCCCAATAGCGTGGAACAGGCTGGCAACGCGCGGCTTCGACGGCTGCCCAGGCGCACGCTCCCACGAGTCTGACGGCAGCGAGTTACTGCTCTTCAACGTGTTCACTAGCGTGCGCGCGACAAAGGTGTAGGTGCCAAACGTCACCGGCTGCACGTTGACCGTGACGAGCACTTCGCCGTTCAGGACCGTGGTTGCCGCCTTCGCAATCGTGAGCGTTTGCAACACGGCCGCAGTCGGCGTCACGATGTCGATCTCGTAGCCGGTCGAGGCGGCATGATCCACGGACGTGAACGCGAGCTGCGTCGGATTCTTCACGGGCGGCACCTGCGCCTCCGCGACAATCGGGACGCTGCTGATAATGACCACCACAGCGATCAGCGTTTTCATGCGAACCTCTCTCCTTCTAAAGTCGTGTGCGTGAAGTGTAACTCCGGCGGGTTCAGGATGTCGATCCGCATCCGCTCGGCCATCATCGGGTTCATCATGCGCAACAGCACGTCGTCGAGCATGGCCGCTGAATCGTAGAGCTGATCGATGCCGCGCGTGCGCCCGACGATGATGCAGCCTTCCGTGTCCTTGGCCCGATTGCCGGCGTGGATCTTGATCTCGCTGAAGCCAGGCACGCCCTTCAGCTCTGGGAGGATTCGCGTGAACTTGGGCGACCATTCCAGCGCCAGGTCGTAGCGGCCGGCCGGGATCGCGGTCGCGCCTGGCACCTTCCAGCTCTGCACCCAGGCGACGCGATCCGTGCGGAGCCCGAGCGCCGTCTCACGCACGATGTCTTCGAGTGTCCAACAGACGAAACAGTCGTTGATGTAGAGCGCGCCCGGCGTCCATCCGCGTTCCGAGGGTTCGCGCTGCACGCGCACGGCAATCATGGGCTCACGTCCTCGTCCGGCAGCACGCGGAGCACGTCGAGCCGATCTATGCGTCGATGCAGCGACTTGAGCACTTCGGTGTTGGTGGCGGTGTTTGCGCTGTTCTCTTTCACGACTGCGATCAAAATTTCGCTCTGCGCTTTCCACAGCTCCGTGTAGGCGCGCACGTCTTTCCGGTAGAACGCGAACATCAGTCCGGCGATGGCGCCACCGACGCCGAGCTGCACCAGGTATTTCAAGAACTCTTGGTCGAACATCGTCAACTCGTGCGCCGCCACATATATACCACGAGGTAGGGCTGTAAGTTGTTGTGCCCGACAACGGGGGAGATCGGCGCGGCTGCGATCAAGCTATACCCTTGCGCCTCCATGGCCCGCTGCCACATGTCGCGCATCGCGTGATGGACCGCCGCCGTGCCAACGACGGGCTGAATCCAGGTGTCAGGCTGATCGCCGAGCGGTCCGTCCGTGTCGTCTGGTCGCCGAACCCGCGCCTCCAGCGCCGCGTGCCACAGCTCGGTGTGGCCTCGACTGAGCCACAGCACGCCCTGCACGGCCTGAATCCAGGTCGAGGCTTCCTCGACGACGACGGCGTCGGCCGGCCACGCGGGCACCATCGCCCCACGCGCCACGCGCCAGAGATCGGCTTGGCCTCGGCTGAGCCAGACGATCCCTTGCACGTCTTGTATCCAGGTCGACGGTTCCTCAGCG
>Ga0184627_10000660_pt1 | contig 13336 bp, 8 predicted proteins | sample PLM3_127_b1_FD_133150 | JGI IMG/M metagenome (GOLD analysis project Ga0184627, IMG submission 133150) | Groundwater sediment microbial communities from an aquifer in East River, Colorado, USA - PLM3_127_b1 | ecosystem: Environmental > Terrestrial > Soil > Riparian zone | place: USA: East River...
GGGCGGATCAATTCGCTCAAGCACGGGATCATCTATGCCGACGTAGTCACGACCGTGAGCCCCACCTACGCGCGTGAAATCCGCACCGAGAAGTTCGGCATGGGACTCGAGGGCACGCTCAGCATGCGACCCAGTGGGGTGATCGGCATTCTCAACGGCGTCGACTATGCCGAGTGGAATCCCGAAACCGACCGCTTCATCCCGCACCACTTCAACGCGCGGGAGCTGTCGGGCAAGGAACTGAACAAAGTGCACCTGCTGAAGACACTCAAGCTCACGGCGCGCCGGCGCACGCCGCTGCTCGGCATCGTGAGCCGCATGACGCTGCAGAAGGGGTTCGACCTGCTGTTCGATGCGCTGCCGCGCATCCTGCGGGAGCGACCGCTGCGCGCGGTGATCCTCGGCAGCGGCGAACCGCGCTATGAAGAATTCTTCACGCGACTGCAACAGGCGTTCCCGGCCCAGGTCGTCTATCACCGCGGCTACCACGAAGAGCTCGCGCACCTGATCGAAGCGGCCAGCGACATGTTCCTCATGCCATCGTTATATGAGCCTTCCGGCCTCAACCAGATGTACAGCCTGAAGTACGGCACCGTGCCGATCGTCCGTAACACCGGGGGGCTCGCCGACGCCGTACAGTTGTATGATCCGGACCGCGGCACCGGCACCGGCATCGTCTTCAACGACTACAATTCCGAAGCGGTCAGCTGGGCGCTCAACGCGGCACTCGACCTGTATCAGCAGAAAGCGATATGGACGCGCATCATGCGTAACGGCATGGCACAGGATTTCTCCTGGGAAAAGCAGGGCATGCACTACATCGAGCTCTACCAGCACACCGCGGCGCAATGAACGTCATTTTCGTCGAGCCGGCGTTTCCGCATAACCAGCGCGAGTTCGTGCGCGGGCTGCACGCGGTCGGCGCGCGCGTGATCGGCATCGGCGAGCGTCCGCACGAGTATCTCGATGGCGAGCTCAAGGGCTGGCTGGCGGACTACGAGCAGGTGCGCTCGGTGGTGCACGAACCTTCGCTGCTGGAGGCGGTGCGCCGGATCCAGAAACGCGTCTGGGTGGACCGGCTCGAGGCCACCGTCGAGGCGCACATCTTTCCCGTTGCCAAGGTGCGCGAAGCCTGTGGCATCCCCGGCACGACGGTGCGCACCGCGTGGTTGTGCCGCGACAAGCCATCGATGAAAGACGCGCTGCGCGAGGCAGGCATCCCCTGCGCGCAATCGGCCAGCGCCGACAATCCCCAGGCGGTGCGCGCGTTTGCCGCGACAGTCGGATATCCCCTGATCTTCAAGCCACGTGCCGGCGCGGGAGCGTCGGGTACTACGCGCATCTCGAACGACGCGGAGCTGGAGCGCGGCATTCGCGAATTCGGCGTCGACCGCGGCCAGTCGATCGCGATTGAGGAATTCATCGAGGGTCACGAGGGGTTTCTCGACACGCTCGCGATCCGTGGCGAAGTGGCTCATGAATTCATCAGCCACTATTACCCGAATGTGCTCGAGGCGATGCGTGAACGCTGGATCTCACCGCAGATCGTATCCACCAACCGCATCGACGCGCCGGGCTACGTGGAAGTGAAAGTGATGGCGCGCAAGGTGATCGCGGCGCTCGGGATCGGCTCCTCGGCGACGCACATGGAGTGGTTTTTCGGGCCGAAGGGGCTCAGGTTTTCCGAGATCGGCTGCCGGCCGCCGGGCGTGGGCCAGTGGGACGTGTATTGCGCCGGCAACGATTTCGACATCTTCCGCGAATGGGCGATGGCGCTGGTGCACGGACGCACCGGGCAAGTGCCGTCGCGACGCTATGCGTGCGGCATGATTGCGCTGCGGCCGGATCGCGATGGCCGCATCGTCGGCTACGAGGGAGTCGAACGGATTGCGCGCGAGTATGGCGACTGCATCGTCGCGGCGCATTTGCCGCCAGCCGGAACGCCGACGCAACCCATCGAGGCGGGCTACATGGCCAACGCGTGGATGCGCGTGCGTCATCCGGACTACGACCACCTGCGCCGCATCATGAACACGATCGGCGAGACCGTGCGCGTGCGAGCAGGCTGAATCTGCATTTTTCTTTGGCTCTGCGCTACGCTTGCCGAGCGGGGTACGATACCTCGCCAGGCCCGGTCTAAAGATTGAGGAGCCAGCATGCGCATCGAGGGATTCGAACGAGCTGCCGCGCGGACCCTTTCATTTCTCGCGATTCCGCTCATGATCGCCGCCTGCGTTCCGCCGACACCGGCTCCGGAGAGCCTGATCGACAAAGGCGAGCGCATATTTCTCAACGAGACTTTCGCTGGTAACGGCCGCACCTGTGGCACTTGCCATCGGCCCGAGGATAATTTCGGCCTGTCGCCTGCTTTCATTGCCCGGCTTCCGGCAGACGACGCACTGTTCGTCGCCGAACGAAACACCGATCTCGCCAGGAACTTCGAGAATCCGCGTCTGATGCGCGAGCTGGCGCTGATCCTGGAAAACCAGGATGGCTTCGATGATCCCGACAACAATTTCAACATGCGCGGCATTCCTCACACGCTGGCGCTGCGAACGTCGGTGGCGAGTGCCGCCGGTCCAAGGACCGGCTGGGGCGGCGATGGCGCGCCTGGCGATGGCTCGCTGCACTCCTTCGCGGTCGGCGCCGTCGTCCAGCACTTCACCAAGAGCCTCAATCGCGTGCCTGGCAAGGACTTTCGGCTGCCGACCGAAGAAGAGCTCGATGCGCTGGAGGCCTTTCAGTTGTCGCTCGGGCGTCAACAGGATCTGGCGCTGCCACTGCCGCTCAGCGGCGTAATCCCAGCCCGGGGCCAACAGATCTTTCTCGACAACGCGCTCGGCAAGTGCAACTTCTGTCATTTCAACGCCGGTGCGAATGGCGGCGCAGACGCGGGCAACCGCAATTTCAACACCGGTGTCGAGAAGCTACCCGACCAGCCCGCCGTCCTCACCGGTGAACGGATCTCGGAGGACGACGGCTTTGGCGTTCCGGGCAACGGCGAGTTCAACACGCCGCCGCTGGTCGAAGCGGCGGACACCGGGCCGTTCTTTCACAACAATTCCGTGGAGACGATCGAGGGCGCGGTCGGCTTCTACGATGGCGATACCTTCAACGGTTCGCCTGCCGGCCAGTTCCTTGCCGGCGCGACCGGCGGGCCGATCGAACTCGACGCTACCCAGATCGTGGCGGTCGCGGCTTTCCTGCGCGTCATCAATACGCTGGAAAACATCCGCGAGAGCACTAATCTCGTCAGCCGGGCGACTGCAAAGACGACTGCACGACAACGCGGCACGGTGCTGCTCACTCGGGCGTTTCACGAGATCGAGGACGCGATCGAAGTCCTGACGGGCGGCGGCCTGCATCCGGCGGCCGTCGGGCTGCTCGAGAAAGCACGGTCTGCAACGGATCAGGCACGGAACTCCCACGGACGTGCCCGCAGCCGTCACGCGCAGGACGTTGTTTCGAACCTCGAACGCGCCCGAAGCGAGCTGGTCAAAGCGAGTTGAGGAGACCCATATGCTGCGACGTTCAATCATTGCGCTGCTGTTGACGTCCTGGTTCATTCCAGGTGTCGCGCACGAAGAGACAGAACGCTACATCCCGATCGGGCAGTCACCGGGAATTTCCGGAAAGTATTCTTACCTCGGGCCGATCCGCTCGATCGATCGGGCGCAACAGGCGGTCATAGTCGAAGATGCTTCAGGACAGCGTGCGGTCAAGGTCACGCCACGAACGCGCATCTATCTTGATCGCTCGGAGAACGGGCTCACCAATCTGACCGGAAGCTTCGAAGACTGCCGCATCGGCTACACCGTCGAGATCAAGTACGTCGACGCCCGCACCAAGGACGAGGCGGACTGGATCAAGGTCCGCGTGACCGAGAAACCGTGAGGTGCCGGGCAGCTACTTGAGTTGCAGCGTGCCCGTCTCGTCGAATGGCAGCGAGCGCACGAATCCGGAAGACAGGCTGACCTTGCCGCTGAGGCGATAGTCGACACTGTCGCGCGGCGCATCCTGTTTGCCCCCGACCATGCCGATGATGGTCTGCGCCATGCTGGCATCCACCATCAGGTCGAACTCGGCTTCACCAAACGCCGGCACCACGAACGGCTGTGCGGACACGCCGGTCGCGAAGTCGTTGCCGGCGACTTCCAGCTTGGCGCTCACGCCCTTGATCGGCAGTTCGCGATCGTTTGGATTCTGAACCCGCACCCGGACTTTGAGCCGCTGCGTGAACAGGCTTCCTTCCAGCATCTCGATACCGACGACCGAAAGATTCGGCTGCTCGAGCCTGGCTTGCGACGCGCAGGCGGCGAGCACTGCGGCCATCAACGTGACAGTCCATTTCATCATGGTTGCCATTCTATCCCCGGCCGTACAGTTGGTTCATGTGCCGCCAGCGGGCGGTGAAATCGGCGGGAATCTGCTGCCATTCGAACGCCCAATGCCAGTTGCCCTGCGTCGTCCCGGGCGTGTTCATGCGCGCTTCCGAGCCGAGCCCGAGCAGGTCCTGCAGCGGCACGACCGCCAGATCGGCGACCGACGTCAGCGCGGCGCGAAGCATCGCATGCACCACGCCATCGGGGCCGCAGCCGAGATACTCGTGCACCCGCGTGCGCTGCTGGTCATCGAGGGATCGATACCAGCCGAGCGTGGTGTCGTTATCGTGCGTGCCGGTGTACACGACCGAGCGCCGCTCGTGGTTGTGCGGCAGATACGGGTTGGACCCCGTGTCGCCAAAAGCGAACTGCAGTATCCGCATCCCGGGAAGATCGAAGCGGTGACGCAGCCGCTCGACTTCGGGCGTAATGACGCCCAGGTCTTCCGCCACGAACGGCAATCCACCGAGCTCCTGCCGCAAGTGCTCGAGCAATGCGGCACCCGCCGCCTTGCGCCAGTGTCCGTTGCGCGCGGTGGCGGAGCCGGCCGGGATTTCCCAGAACGACTCGAGCCCACGGAAGTGATCGATGCGCAGCCGGTCGAAACGCTCGAGCTGCGTCTTGAGCCGTGTGACCCACCAGGTGAAACCATCGCGCTGCATCCGCTTCCAGTCGTAGACAGGATTACCCCATAGCTGCCCGTCCTCGGAGAAGTAGTCCGGCGGAACGCCCGCCACCGCGAGCGGCTGCCCGGTGGCATCGAGCTGAAAGTTTTCGCGGTGCGCCCACACTTCGACGCTGTCGTGGGCAACATAGATCGGGATGTCGCCGAGCAGCTGCACGCCGCGTTCGCGGGCGCGGCCTCGAATCGCCTGCCACTGGCGGTGAAACAGGTATTGCTCGAACACGAACTGCTCGACCGCGGCACGATGCCGCTCGTGCGCCTGTTCGATCGCGCCCGGCTCGCGATCACGCAGAGCGCTGCTCCACCCCCACCACGGCCGGCCCTGGTGCTCGGCTTTCAGCGCCAGAAACAAGCCGTCGTCGAGCAGCCATGAGCGATGCGCGTCGACGAATGCGACGTAGTCGGCACGTGCCGATTCCTCGGCGCGATTCTCGAAACCGATCAAGGCCTCGAGCAGCTTGCGTTTGCGGAAGTGCGCAGTGGGTTCGCCGGCGTGCGGCGCGTCCTCGCGAACCAGGCCCGCGGCGGCGAGCTCGCCGAGATCGATCAGCGCGACATTACCCGCTTGCACCGAGAGCGAGTAATACGGTGAGCCACTGTCGTCGACCGGACCCACCGGGAGCATCTGCCACACCGCGAAACCGCTGTCGGCAAGTAGATCGATCCAGCGGCGCGCGGCATCACCGAGCGCGCCGCGAGTCTGCGCACCGGGAAGAGAAGTGAGATGCAACAGCACGCCGGCGGCGCGGCGTTCGGGAGTCCTCATGCGCTGCGTTTCATCACGCCGCCGAGCTCCGCGGCACCGCCGCCTTGCGCGATTTCCTGCGAGAGCTCTGCGGGCACTTCCTCTTCGAGGATGCGATACAGGTTGGTGAGATGGCGCCGGTAGAGCTCATCGAAGCTGTGCACCGCGTCGGACGGATTGTCGTCGCCAAACCACCAGCACCAGTCGGAGCCTTCGCAGATGCCGAGCTGGCGCTCGGCGGCGAGCTGTTCGTCCTCGGTGAGAGAACCCTCGACGACCACGCGATCGAAAGCGCGCTTCGCGTCGCACAGCAGCTCCCACGCCCGATTCTTCGCCGGGTGACCGATCCAGGTGGAGAAATTGCCGTGCACCCAGCTGCCCGCGATCAGCTGCTTGAGCTCGGTTGCGGGTACGCCGTCGGCCAGGACCTGCGAAAAAGTGGTGAGCTTGAGCCGCGGACTCTCCACCAGGCGCTGGTACAGCGCCTTGAGAAAGAAGTAAGCGTTGTTGGGGTAGTACTCCCACGCGTTCTCGCCGTCGAGGATGATCGCCACTACGTGATCCGGCTCGTTCTCGTACACCTTGGCCAGGTGCTCGAGATGATGCACGAGGTTCAGCGCCGCATCGTCGCCATGCCACTTCGCGTAGGTGAAGCCGATGAGATCGGAGAACGCGTCGTGCCGGAAGAAGCAGCGTATGTCCTGGCCGGGCAGGCGATACGGGCAATGCAGCAGGCCGACATGTCGATCGGATTCCCCCGCCTGCGAGGCCGTCAGGCTTTGGCGGAGCACGGCTTCGCCGCTCGCCACCCAGTTGAATCCGAAATCATCGAGCAGCGCGAGCGTGCGCGCGCTCACGCCGCCTTCCGCGGGCCAGCAGCCGCGCGGCTGTACACCGAATGCGCTGGTGAACACCTGTACCGCGCGCGCGATGTGCCAGCTGGCGCGATCGTCGCCACCCGGGTACTCCGGCTGCGCCGGCAGCTCCGCCGCCGGCAGCGCCTCGCGCGCGCTGCGGAAATCGAGCATCAGCGGCACGATCGGATGCCCATACGGCGTCACCGACAGCTCGATCTGCCCGTTGCCCATCAGCCGCCGATAGCGTGGGATCAGCCCGGTGAGGATGTCACCGATGATCTCGAGCAGCGCGCGGCAGTCTTCGGAAGTGAAGTGCCGCTCGCGCGCCAGCAGGACCTGCACGCGCGGATCGCCGAGCCGCACGGTTTCACCCAGCCATGCAAGGTGAAACCACACCGCGAGATCGAGCAGAAACTGCCGCGACGCGTAGTCGATCGCGTCTTGCTCGAGAAAACCCGTGGCCATGTCGACCAGCGCCTTGAACGGCGCGAAACGCTCGATCAGGCGCTCGCGATTCGCCTTGAGACAGGCGCGGATGGCGGCGGCGCGGGCCGGTGCATCGTCCGGCATGCCTTCCGGCGTCAGCAGCGCCAGCACCGAGTTACGGATGCGCTCGCCGGTTCGCAGCCAGGCACTGACCTGGGCGCTGTAGTCGCCGATCTGCTCGATCAGCACCGGCGAGAAATTGACCACTGCCGCAGCGTCGGGTTGCGCCTCGAGGTGCACGGCCATGTCGACGTAGTCCTTGATGGCGTGCAGGTAGGTCCACGGCAACAGGTGTTCGCCGCTGACGAGATCCTGATATTCGGGCTGGTGCATGTGCCAGCACAGCACCACGCGCAGCGGCTGGACCGTGCTCACGCGTCCGCTTCTCGCAACATGTCCCGCGTGACGAGAACGACGCCCCCTTCGGTGACGTGAAAGCGCTGGGCATCGGCCGCGCGGTCGACGCCGATGCTAGTGCCATCCGGGATTTCGCAGCCCTCATCGACGATCGCTCTCTGGATCACGCAGCCCTGGCCGATCTCGACGTCGGGCAGTATCACCGAGCTCTCGATGTGGCTGCGCTCTTCGATCCGCACATTCGAGAACAGCAGCGACTGGCGCACGTACGCGCCGGAGATGATGGCACCCCCCGCGATCATCGAATTCACCGCCATGCCGCGCCGCCCGTCCTGGTCGAGCACGAATTTCGCCGGCGGCTGTTGCAGCTGGTAGGTCCAGATCGGCCATTGCTGGTCGTAGATGTTGAGCTCGGGATTGACGTGCACCAGCTCGACGTTGGCCTCGTAGTACGCGTCCACGTTGCCGACGTCGCGCCAATAACTCTGCGCACGCGTCCGCACGTCCTGGAACGGATAGGCGAACACCTGCATCTTCTCGATGGCTGTCGGAATGATGTTGCGGCCGAAGTCGTGGGCAGATTCGGGATTGTCGGCGTCCGCGACCAGCAGCTTCTCGAGCAGGCGCACGTTGAAGACATAAATACCCATCGACGCGAGCGCCACGTCGTCGCGCCCCGGTATCGGATCCGGATTGGCGGGTTTCTCCGCGAATTTCACGATGCGATTCCATTCCGTGGTCGTCATCACGCCGAATTCGCGCGCCTGCTCGCGGGGCACCTGCACCACGCCCACCGTGATGTCGGCGCCCTTCTCGACGTGGTAGGCGATCATCGGGCCGAAATCCATTTTGTAGATGTGATCGCCGGCGAGCACCAGGACGTGAGTCGGACGATGCGAGCGGATCAGCTCGAGGTTCTGGTACACCGCGTCGGCGGTACCGCGGTACCAGTGCTTGCCGATCTGTTGCTGCGCCGGGATGAACTCGACGAATTCGCCGAACTCGCCGCGCAGGTAGCCCCAGCCGCGTTGCACGTGCTGGATGAGCGATTGCGCCTTGTATTGCGTGAGCAGGCAGATCTGGCGAATGCCCGAGTTCACGCAATTGGACAGCACGAAATCGATGATGCGGAACTTGCCGCCGAAGGGCGTCGCGGGCTTGCAGCGATGATCGGTGAGCGCCTTGAGCCGCTCGCCGCGGCCGCCCGCCATGATCACGGCCAGCGTCCCGCTCGTCAGGCGGCTGACGTAGCGGCCGGAAGAAGCGCGGGCGGGTTGCTTCGGCATGCAGAACGGCTACCGGCGGCGGGATTGCAGGGCTATGTTACCTTTGAAGTCGATGACTGCAACACGCCAGCGCGAAATGCGCGAGCTGATTGCGAGCCTGGAACGCGACTTCGAGCGCCTCCGCGACGCCCGCCACCACGACCCGCACGCCATACTGGGCCGTCACCAGCGAGCCGGTCGCGAGATGGTGATCGTCTTCCTGCCGGGCGCATCACATGTGCGCATCAATCGCACCAACGATGCGCGGCGGCACGGCTCGAGCGACTTCTTCATCTGGCAGGGCGATGCCGGGAGCCTGCCGGACCATTACACGGTGTCGTGGCAGGACAGTGACGGTGGCATGTTCGAGGCGCACGATGCCTATTCCTTCAAGCCCCTGATCGACGAGGGCGAGCTTAAAGCGTTCAATTCCGGCCAACACCGTCGCACGCACCGGTTTCTCGGCGCGCACCCCCGGCAGGTCGACGGCATCGATGGTGTGCAGTTCGCCGTGTGGGCACCGAATGCCGAACGGGTCAGCGTCGTCGGGCCATTCAACCTCTGGGACGGCCGGCGTCACCCGATGCGCGTGCGCGACGCTACCGGAGTGTGGGAGCTATTCATTCCGGATCTGCGGGCGGGTGCGCTCTACAAGTTCGAAATCCGCAACCGCGACAACGGCACGATCCACCTGAAGTGCGATCCGTACGGGCGACAATTCGAACTGCGCCCAGCCAACGCGGGTATCGTCGCCGCCCTCGAGACATTCGCGTGGCACGACGCCGGGTGGATGGAGGCTCGCCAGCGTCGCGATTGGTTGCACGCGCCAATGTCGATCTACGAGGTGCATCTCGGTTCCTGGCAGCGCGCCGACGATGGCAGTTTTCTGAGTTACGAGGCGATTGCCGAGCGCTTGGTGCCGTATGTGCTCGAGCACGGCTTCACGCACATCGAGCTGTTGCCGATCACGGAACACCCGCTCGACGACTCCTGGGGCTACCAGGCGACCGGCTATTTCGCACCGACCAGCCGCCATGGCACTCCGGCGGGACTCAAGCAGCTCATCGACCGCTGTCACGGGGCGGGGATCGGCGTCATCCTCGACTGGGTGCCGGCGCACTTTCCTCGCGACACGCACGCGCTGGCGCACTTCGACGGCGGTCCGCTGTACGAATACGCGGACCCGCGCAAGGCGGAGCATCTCGACTGGGGCACGCTGGTGTTCAACTACGAACGTCACGAGGTACGTGCCTTCCTGATTTCGAGCGCGTGCTTCTGGCTCGAGGACTTCCACGTCGACGGGTTGCGGGTCGATGCCGTGGCCTCGATGCTCTATCTCGACTACAGCCGCCGGCGCGACAACTGGGTGCCGAACGCCGAGGGTGGAAACCACAACATCGAAGCGATCAGCTTCCTGAAGGAGCTCAACACCATCACGCACGGCGAATTCCCCGGCACCATGACCATGGCCGAGGAATCCACCGAGTGGCCGCTGGTGAGCCGTCCGGTGGCGGACGGCGGCCTCGGTTTCAGCATGAAGTGGAACATGGGCTGGATGCACGACACCCTCAAGTACATGAGCGAGGACCCGGTGCATCGCTCGCATCATCACGACAAGCTGACCTTCGGGATGATGTACGCCTACAGCGAGAATTTCGTACTGCCGTTCTCGCACGATGAAGTGGTCCACCTCAAACGATCGCTGCTCGCCAAGATGCCGGGTGACGACTGGCAGCGGGCCGCGAATCTGCGGCTGCTGCTCACCTACCAATGGACCTATCCGGGCAAGAAGCTGCTGTTCATGGGCAGCGAATTCGCGCAGCCGACGGAATGGAATTTTCGCGTGGCATTACCTTGGCATCTTGCGGGCCAGGGAATGCACGCAGAAATGCGCCGCCTGGTGGCGGACCTCAACCGGCTCTACCGTGAACGTTCCGCCCTCTTCCGGCACGAATTCGAGCCGCAAGGTTTTCGCTGGATCGACTGCGAGGATCGCACCAACTCGGTGTTGAGTTACCTGCGACTGGCGGGCGATCAGTTCCTCGTCGTCGTGCTCAACTTCACCCCCGTGCCGCGCCAACACTACCGGCTCGGTGTGCCGGTCGCCGGCCGATACCGGGAGATCTTCAACTCCGACTCGACCTACTACGGTGGCAGCAATCTCGGCAACCCGCTCGCGCTGAGCGCGCGCCCGGAGCCGCGCCACGGATTGCCATGCTCGCTCGAGCTCACGTTGCCACCGCTGGCAGCCGTGATCCTGGAAGTTGGCCGTTGACGGTCAACTTCCCCTCACAGCCACTTCATCATCCCCATCTCGTAAGGGTGCGTGAGCAAGGGGTGATGCGGAACGACGCGAATCTGGACATCGAGCTGACCACACCAGCGCGGCGCGCAATCGATCGCGAACTCGTGCGAACCATCGCTGTCGAGGTGGCCGGTGCTCGCAAACACTTCGCGAACCGAGCCACCACTCGTCGCACCATTGCCGCCGACGAATGAAGAATAAGGTGGCGGCTCGACATCGCCGCCGGGCAGCGAGCGGGTGAGCACGAGTTCCACGCGCACATCGCCCGGATCGAGACCATTGAGAAACGCCGCAACGCGCATCTTCAGCCGGCCACCGAAGTCGATGCGTGGCGGCACCTTGTCGAGCGGGCGCAGCACGACTCGCGGCCAGGCGCGGGCGACCTTGTTCTTCCATGCGGCCAGCGCCCGGGCGCCGTCCCAGCCATCCCGGGCCAACGCATGACCGCTGTGCGCAGCCGGCCGATACAGACCCGCGAGATAGTTCTCCAGCACCTGGCGCATGTTGAAATGCGGAATGATGGTGGCCATCGATCGCTTCGACTTGGCGACCCAGCCGGGCGAAAAGCCGTGCTCGTTGCGGGCGTAGTACAGCGGGATCACTTCGTCTTCGAGCAGCTCGTACAGCGACTCGGCATCGTCCCGGTCGCGGTCGTGCTCGTTGTCGCCGGCGGCGGCCGCGATCGCCCAGCCGTTCTCACCGTCGTAGCCTTCCGCCCACCAGCCGTCGAGCACGCTCAGATTGATGGTGCCGTTGATCGCCGCCTTGATGCCCGAAGTGCCGCTCGCCTCGAGCGGGGATACCGGATTGTTGAGCCAGACATCGACGCCGGCGACGAGGAGCCGCGCCAGTGCCATGTCGTAGTCCTCGACGAAAATGATGCGGCCGAGAAAATCCGCCCCGGCGCTGATCGCATTGACGTCGCGCAACAGCTTGCGCGCCGGCTCATCGGCCGGGTGCGACTTGCCGGCAAAGACGAAGATCACCGGGCGATCGGCGTCGCCGACGATCGCAGCGAGACGTGCCAGATCGTTGAACAGCAGCGTCGCGCGCTTGTAAGTCGCGAACCGCCGGGCAAAGCCGATCGTCAGCACGTTCGGATTCGCCGGATCGATCAGGCGCGTCAGCCGCTGGATATGCGCGCCGCTGATGCGATTCCGCCCGCACTGTGCCTGCAGCCGCAACCGCAATCCCTTCAACACTTCGGACTTGATCGACTGGCGCACGTCCCAGAAACGATGGTCCGGAATATCGTAAATGCGCTTCCAGAAAGCCGTGTCGGTGAGCCGCGTGCGCCACGTGTCACCGAGCGACATGTCGAAGAAGTCGGCCCACGGCTGGAACAGGAAGGTCGGCAGGTGCACGCCGTTGGTGATGTAGCCGATCGGGTTGTCCGCCGGCGGTACCTCGGGCCAGTTGTCGGCGCAGATGCGTGACGACACGCCGCCATGAATGCGGCTCACCGCGTTGTGATGACGCGAGCCGGCGAGCGCCAGGCGCGTCATGTTGAAGTGATTGCCGCCCTGCGGCGCGCGCCCGAGCTGCAGAAACGATTCGACGTCGGCGCGGAGCTCGGGGATGAGCTCGCCGAAATGCGCCAGGACGAGGTCGCGGCTGAACACGTCGTGCCCCGCGGCCACCGGCGTGTGCGTCGTGAACACGCAGGCCGCCGCGGCCGCTTCCTTCGCGGCCGCGAATTCGATTCCCTGCGTCGTGAGCTCGCGCATGAGCTCGAGCACGAGGAACGCGGCGTGACCCTCGTTGATGTGCCACACGGCGGGGCTCAACCCCAACGCACGCAGGGCCTTCGCGCCGCCGATGCCGAGCACGATCTCCTGCTGGATGCGTACGGTTTCGTCGCCGCCATAGAGCTTGTGGGTGATTTCGCGATCGGCGGCGGAATTTTCCGGCAGGCTGGTGTCGAGCAGGAACACCCGCACGCGGCCAACGCGTGCCTGCCAGACCTTGACGTGCACATTGCGTCCGGCTAACCGGCACACGACCCGCACTTCACGGCCATCGCTCGCGAGCGCGGGCTCGATGGGAAAATCAGCGCGATCGTGATCGAGGTAGTGCGCGACCTGGTTGCCTTCCTTGTCGATCGTCTGCGTGAAGTAGCCTTGCGTGTACAGCAGCCCGACCGCGACGAAATTGAGCGCGAGATCGCTCGCGGTCTTGCAGTGGTCGCCGGCCAGCACCCCGAGACCGCCGGAATAGATCTGGAAACTCTCGTGGAAGCCGTACTCGGCGCAGA
>Ga0184627_10000661_pt1 | contig 13325 bp, 13 predicted proteins | sample PLM3_127_b1_FD_133150 | JGI IMG/M metagenome (GOLD analysis project Ga0184627, IMG submission 133150) | Groundwater sediment microbial communities from an aquifer in East River, Colorado, USA - PLM3_127_b1 | ecosystem: Environmental > Terrestrial > Soil > Riparian zone | place: USA: East River...
ATTCGCCTTGACAGGAGGAAGCCGGGGTCGCTATTTTCGCCGCACGTCCGAGCAGGTCCGGCCCGCCAGGACTCCCCCCGTGGTTCCTCCAGGACGCGTCCCGGGTCCACGGGGCCATCTCTCGGATCAGAGCATCGCTGGTGTCGCTGGGGGGCGGCGGAGGATATCCACCGCGGCGGCCGGGGTGCCGGCAGCGGGATGCTCCCCATCGAGGAAGGGACTGGAGAGCGGTGGCGACGGACCGTGGCCGCGGGGTTGTTCCTGCTGGGGATGGCCGGGACGCCGCTCGCCCAGGAAACCCTTCCGCGGGTCGGCCCAGAGGTGGGGTTCACGGCTCCGGTCTTCGCCCTCCCGGACCTGGCCGGGGACCTCAGCTCCCTGATCGGCAGGGCCGGGTGGCCTATCGGCGCGTCGGCGACCCGAGGTGGGATCAGCACCAGGCCCGGGCGCTGGGGGAGCGCCTCCTGGCGGCCCGCTAGATCGTCCCCGGGGCCTCTGTATGTCCGTCTCCGTCACCGTCACCTCTGGTGAGGGCCTGGCGGTCACGATCCAGGCGGGCCCGCACCGCCTGGCCGCTGACGAGCCAGCCGAATCGGGCGGCACCGACACCGGTCCCGACCCCTACGCTCTCCTCCTGTCCGCGCTCGGCGCCTGCACCGCGATGACCCTCCTCCTGTACGCCCGCCGGAAGGACTGGCCTCTCGCCCGCGTCACCGTCCGCCTCCGGCAGGGGAAGGTCCACGCCGAGGACTGTGCGGAGTGCGAGGGCCGGACGGGGCGCGTGGACCGGATCGAGCGGGCGATCACCCTCACGGGCCCGCTCGAGGCGGCGCAGCGGGCCCGCCTCATGGAGATCGCCCGCCGCTGCCCCGTCCACCAGACCTTGGAGGGCCGCCCCGTCATCGTGGACCGGGAGGACGCATGAGGGCCGTCGCGGTGATCCCCGGGACCCCCAGGAGCGCCCGTCTCCTGGACCTTCCCCTCCCGCGCGCGCGCCGGGGGGAGGTGCTGCTCCGGGTCCTGCGGGTCGGCGTGGACGGGACCGACAGCGAGATCGACGCCGGCCACATCGGCCAGGCGCCCCCCGGCGAGGGGATGCTCATCCTGGGGCACGAGTCCTTCGCCCAGGTGGAGCGGGTCCCAGACGGCGTCCGGGGCTTTCGGTCGGGCGACACCGTGGTCGCGACGGTCCGCCGCCCCTGCCCCCAGCGGTGCGTCAACTGCGTGGGGGGGGAGAACGACATGTGCCGGACCGGGGGCTTCCGGGAGCGCGGGATCAAGGGGCTGCATGGGTTCCTCCAGGAGTTCACCACGGAGTCCCCCGAGTACCTGGTGAAGGTCCCGCGGGCCTTCCGGGAGGTGGGGGTGCTGCTCGAGCCCCTGAGCATCGTGGAGAAGGGGATCCGCCAGGCGGAGGCGGTCCAGCGCCGGCTCCTCTGGCGGCCGAGGCGGGCCGCGGTCCTGGGAGCGGGGGCCATCGGCCTCCTGGGGACCCTTCTCCTGCGCCTGCGCGGCCTCGCCACCACCACGTTCGCCCTCGATGCAGCCGAGAGCCCCCGGGCGGCGGCGGTCCGGCGGACCGGCGCTCGCTACCTGGATGCCCGGGAGCGGGATGTGCGGGCGGTGGCCGCCGCCGATGGGCCCTTCGACCTCATCCTGGAGGCGACGGGGGCGAGCCCGGTCGCCTTCGCCGCTATCGAGGCGCTGGCGCCGAACGGGATCCTCTGCCTCATGGGCGTCTCCGCCGGGGATCGCCGCCTGGAGATCCCGGCGGACCGCCTGAACCTCCACCTCGTCCTGAACAACCAGGTCGTCTTCGGGACGGTCAACGCCAACCGGCGGTACTTCGTCCAGGGGATCCGGGACTTCGCCGCTGCCGAGCGCCGCTGGCCCGGCCTGCTCCGGAGCCTCATCACGAAGGTTCTCCCCCCCGAGGCCTTTCGGGAGGCCCTGGACCGGGACCCTGCGGACATCAAGACGGTGGTGGACTTCGCCGCCTGAGGGGGCCGTGGCCATCTACGACATCTCCGTCCCCGTCCGGGAGGGCATGCCAGTCTGGCCCGGGGACCCGGAGGTCCAGGTGCGGAAAGTCCTGGCGCTCGCCCGGGGGGATGCGGCCAACGTCTCTGCCCTCAGTCTGGGGGCCCACACCGGTACCCACATGGACGCCCCGTACCACTTCCTGGAAGAGGGGCTGGCCATCGACCGCATCCCCCTCGAGCTGTGCGTCGGCCCGGCCCGCGTGGTGGAGGTGCCGGCTCTGGTCGCCATCGGCCCGGCGGACCTTGAGCCGCTGCCGGTCCGCGGCTGCGTCCGGCTCCTCCTGAAAACCCGCAACTCCACGCTCTGGCGGCGGGAGGGGTTCCAGGAGGACTTCGTCCACCTGACGGGGGAGGGGGCGGCTTTCCTCGTGGCGGCGGGAGTCCGCCTCCTGGGGATCGACTACCTGTCCGTGGAGGGGTACCGGGTCACGGGGGCGCCGGCTCACCACGCCCTGCTCCGGGCGGGGGTGTTCCTCCTGGAGGGGCTCGACCTCAGCGCCGTCCCTCCGGGCGAGTACGAGCTCCTGTGCCTCCCTCTGAGGTTGACCGGCGCCGACGGGGCCCCAGCGCGCGCCCTCCTCCGGACCGTCCCGTGAGCCGCGGCATTCGCCGGCAGCGCCCCCCCGGCCCATGATCGCCTTCGAGGCCGACCGCTGCCGGGACCTGGCCTTCGCCACCGCGCGGGAGTGGCTGGAAACTGACGGGCTCGGGGCCTACGCCAGCGGGACGGTGAGCGGGGCCCACACCCGCCGCTACCACGGCCACCTGACAGCAGCCCTGGCCCCTCCGGTCCGGCGCCACCTGTTCCTCAGCAAGCTCGAGGAGTACCTCCACCTGCCCGGGGGGCCGGTGGACCTCTCCACCAACCTGTACCGGGGGGCGGTCCACCCCCGGGGCTTCGAGCGCCTTATTCGCTTCGCCCTGGAGCCGTTCCCCACATGGACCTACGCCGTTGGGCCCCTCCGCCTGCGCAAGCGCCTCTTGCTTCTGCACGGCTCCCCCACGGTGGTCCTCCTGTACGACCTCCGGGGGGCGGAGGCGCCGGTTCCGCTGGAGGTGCGCCCGTTGCTCGCCTTCCGGGATGTCCACTCCCTCACCCACGAGAACCGGTTCCTCAACCGGGAGGTCCGGGTGGGTCCCGGCCGGCTGGGCTTCGCCCTGTACGCGGGGATCCCGGCCCTCCACTGCTTCCACGAGGCCGAGGACTTCGCCGCCGAGGGGCTCTGGTACCGCCAGTTCGAGTACCCCGCGGAACTGGCGCGCGGATTGGACGGGCACGAGGACCTCTACAGCCCCGGGACCCTCACCTTCCTCCTCCGCCCCGGGGAGTCGCGGGCCCTCGTGGCCAGCCTGCGCCCCGATCCCCCCCCGGGCCGACCGGAGACCCTGGCGGCAGGGGAAATCCAGCGGCGGACGGCGCTCCTGGCCGGGGCCGGCCCGGATCCCCTGGAGCAGGCCCTCACGGTTGCGGCCGACCAGTTCCTGGTCCGGCGCGGGGAGGGGTGGAGCGTCATCGCCGGCTATCCCTGGTTCGAGGACTGGGGGCGGGACACGATGATCGCCCTGCCCGGCCTCACGCTGGTGACGGGGCGCTTCGCGGAGGCCCGCGCCATCCTGGCCATCTTTGCTGCGGCCGTGGACCGGGGGATGGTTCCCAACCGCTTCCCGGAGGCCGGGGGCGCGCCCGAGTGGGGCACGATCGACGCCAGTCTCTGGTTCGTCCACGCCTGCGAGCGCTACCTCGCGGCCAGCGGGAACGTGGAGGCGGTACGGGAGGATCTCTACCCGGCCCTGGCCGAGGTGATGCGCCACCATTTCGAGGGGACCCGGTACGGGATCCGGGTGGACGCGGACGGCCTGCTCACCGGGGGGGAGGCCGGCCTCCAGCTCACCTGGATGGATGCGAAGGTGGGGGACTGGGTGGTCACGCCGCGGCGGGGGAAGGCGGTGGAGGTGAACGCCCTCTGGTACAACGCCGGTGCGGGCATGGCGGCCGTGGCGGCGGCCTGCGGGTTCCCTCGGGACGCCGTCCGCTACCGGACGGCCGCCGCGGCCGCTGCGACGGCCTTCAACCGGCTCTTCTGGAACGAGGCGGCGGGGTGCTGCTACGATGTGGTGGACGGCGAGGTGCGGGACGGCCGGATCCGCCCGAACCAGCTCCTGGCGATCAGCCTCCCAGCCCCCGTCCTGGAAGAGGCGCGCTGGCCCTCCGTGCTCACGGTCATCGAGCGGGAACTGCTCACGCCCGTGGGCCTCCGGACGCTGGCCCCCGGGGACCCGGAGTACCGGGGCCGCTACGAGGGAGACCAGCGGAGCCGGGACGCCGCTTACCACCAGGGGACCATCTGGCCCTGGCTCCTGGGCCCCTACGTCACGGCGACGCTGAAGGTCCGTGGCCGGAGGCGGGAGGTCGTGGCCCGCCTGCGGGCGCTCCTCGAGCCTTTCCGAGCCCACCTGGCCGAGGCGGGCCTGAACACAGTCTCCGAGATCTTCGACGGGGACCCGCCCCACCACCCGAGGGGCTGCATCGCGCAGGCCTGGAGCGTGGCCGAATTGCTCCGGGTCCTGCGGGAGGACCTGCGTCCTCCGGCTGACCCCTGAGGAGGGACGCCATGCCCCGGGACCTGCCGATCGGGAACGGGAGCCTCCTGGTCGCCTTCGACAGCGACTACCAGATCCGGGACATCTACTTCCCGTGGGTGGGAAAGGAGAATCACACCTCCGGGCACCCCTTCCGCCTCGGCGTCTGGGTCGAGGGCCGCTTCGCCTGGATGGGCCCGGAGTGGGAGCGGGACCTGCGGTATCTCCCGGAGACCCTGGTGACCGACGTGACCGCCACGCACCACGGCCTGGCCCTCCGCCTCCGCTGTCAGGACGGGGTGGACTTCCACGAGAACATCCTGGTGCGCCAGATCCGGGTGGAGAACCTGGCGGACCGGGAGCGGGAGGTCCGCCTCTTCTTCAGCCACGACTTCCACATCTCCGATCACCCGGTGGGGGACACGGCCGCCTACGACCCCCGGACCCTCACCGTGACCCACTACAAGGACGAGCGCCACTTCCTCTTCAACTGCTGCACCCCCTACACCTGCGGCGTCCAGCAATTCGCCACCGGGACCAAGGAGCACCGGGGGCAGGAGGGGACGTGGCGGGACGCCGAGGACGGCCACCTTGAGGGCAACCCCATCGCCCAGGGGACCGTGGACTCCACCATCGCGCTCCACATCACGGTTCCGGCGGGGGGGACGCGGGAGGCCTTCTACTGGATGATCGCTGGCCGGAGCTGGGCCGAGGTCCGGGACCTGAATGCCGTGGTCATCCAGAAGACACCGGCTGTCCTGCTGCACCGGACCGCGGACTACTGGCGCCTCTGGGTCAACAAGGAGATGCAGGACTTCGCGGCCGTCCCCGGGCCGCTGGTGGACCTGTACAAGCGGAGCCTTCTCGTCCTCCGGACGCAGATCGACAACGGGGGGGCCATCATTGCCGCCAACGACTCCGACATCGTCCAGTTCGGGCGCGACACCTACTCCTACTGCTGGCCCCGGGACGGGGCGCTGGTGGCCCACGCCCTGGATCTGGCCGGCTTCCCCGACGTGAGCCAGCGCTTCTTCGCCTTCTGCGGCCGGATCATCGAGCGGGAGGGCTACTTCCTCCACAAGTACAACCCGAACGGCTCCCTGGGGTCCTCCTGGCACCCCTGGATCAAGGCCGGGCGGGAGCAGCTCCCCATCCAGGAGGACGAAACGGCCCTGGTCCTCTGGGCGCTCTGGGAGCACTTCCGCCGCTACCGGGACGTGGAGTTCATCAAGCCCCTCTACCGACCCCTCATCAAGTCGGCGGGGGAGTTCCTCGTGGCCTACCGGGACCCGACCACCGGCCTCCCGCAGCCCTCCTACGATCTCTGGGAGGAGCGGCAGGGGGTCCTCACCTTCACCACCGCGGCCGTGTACGGAGGCCTCAAGGCGGCGGCCCGCTTCACCGACGCCTTCGGCGAGGTCAGCCTGGCGGCGAGGTTCGAGAAGGCGGCGGCGGAGGTGCGGGCGGGGATGGACGCGGTCCTGTTCCGGCCGGAGGCGGGCCGCTTCGCCCGGATGGTCGCCCCGGACGGGAGCGGGGCCCTCGTCCCGGACCTCACGCTCGACGCCAGCCTCTACGGGACCTTCACCTTCGGCGCGTATCCCCCGGGGGACGCGCGGGTGGCGGCGACGATGCGGGCCATCCGGGAGCGGCTGTGGGTGAAGACGGAGGTGGGGGGCGTGGCCCGCTACGAGAACGATTACTACCACCAGGTGAGCCAGGACATCCAGAACGTCCCGGGCAACCCCTGGTTCATCTGTACCCTCTGGCTGGCCCAGTACGCCATCGCGGCTGCCACCGACCTCCGGAGCCTTCAGGAGGCCCTCCCGGTCCTGGAGTGGGTTGCCTCCCGCGCCCTCCCCTCCGGGGTTCTGGCGGAGCAGGTCCACCCCTACTCGGGCGCCCCCCTCTCGGTCTCCCCCCTCACCTGGAGCCACGCCACCTTCGTGACCGCCGTCGCCGAGTACCTGGAGCGGCACGCTTCCCTCCGGGCCCGCTGACGCCTCCCGCGCGCCCCGGCCCGTCCCGCGCGCGGCGCGCGGGCGGGGACGCGTTTGACAGGCCGCGGGAGGGCGTGCTACGGTGCGACCGGCTGAGCGGCCGGGACACCTACGGGGAGGGGGCGATGGCGGAGCCGGGCGAGCGGCGGGGAAAGCCCAAGACCTTCCCCCGCCGCATCGCGCTGAAGGACGGCCGGGTGGCGACCATCCGGCTGATGGTGAAGAAGGACAAGGACAAGCTCCTCCGGTTCTTCCGGGGCATCCCGGAGGAGGAGCGGATCTTCCTCCGGGACGATGTGACCAAGCCCGAGACCATCGAGGCCTGGGCGCGCGACCTGGACTACAGCGCCATCCTCCCCATCGTCGCCGAGATCGAGGGCCGGATCGTGGCCGACGCGACGCTGCACCGCCGGCCCTACGGCTGGATGCAGCATGTGGCCGAGGTCCGGATCGTGGTGGACCCGGCTTTCCGGGGGAAAGGCCTGGGGCACGCCCTGCTGGCGGAGATCCTGGACATCGCCGGGACCTGGGGGATGGAGATCCTGGTCTCGGAGCTGACCCCGGAACAGAAGCCGGCCATCAAACTGGTGAAGAGCGTCGGGTTCAAGCGAGAGGCCACGCTGCGCCGGCACGTGAAGGACCTCTCCGGGACCCCCCGCGACCTGCTCGTCCTCACCCGTCGCCTGACCCAGGAGTAGCCCGGGCCTTCTGGGGCGCCCGGAGACGCGCCAGGGCCGCCTCCAGCCGGGCCGCTACGGCCTCTGCCTCCCGCCCCGCTCGCCGTGACCGTGAGCCGGACCTCCCGCCCGAACGAGACGGACTGCGACTTCAGGTACAGGTCGGGGAACTCCTCCCGCACCACCTCCAGGAGGGGGGCCAGGGCCGATTCGTCCCCGCAGTCCGTGGTCGCCTCGCGCTCGAGCAGGACGGGGCACCCCGCGGCCGCGGCCCGGCGCCTCGCGGCGCTGCCAACGGCCCGCTTCCTGCGGCATCTGGCGGGGAGGCGAAGGCTGGGGCGTCAGCGGAAGGCGGAGCCGGGCAGGCGGTAGAGCGCCGACGTGCTCACGATGAGGCAGTCCCCCGCGGGGGCGAAGGCCAGCCCCACCAGATTCGCGCCGGCCACGACGCGCCGTGCCCGGGTGGGCCCCTCCACGAGGAAGACCCCCCGCCGTCCCGCCTGCCCGGCCGCGACGAAGAGGCGGCCGGCCGCGTCGAAGGCAAGCCCCTGGGGCCGCTCGAAGGGCCCGGAGTGCGGGACGGCGGCTCCCCCCGAGTCCACTCGATAGATCGGATCCTCGTTGGAGAGGGTGGGGGCGGAGACGTAGAGGGCGTTATCGGGACCCCACGCCAGGTGAAAGGCGGCCACGCTGGGCGGGATCCGGCAGAAGGGTCGGACGGTCCCCGAGGGGGCGACCCGGAAGACGGTCCCGCTCCGGTCCCCCACGTAGAGCATCCCCTCGTGGTCCGCCGCGAGTCCCGTCGGGGTTCCCAGGTCCGTCGCCACCGGCTCCGCCGGGCCTGTCCCCCGGAAGCGGTAGAGAGTCCCGTCGTGCCGGCTGGTAAAGAGGAGGCTGCCGTCGGGCGTCAGGTAGAGGCCCGTGGGGTTGAGGGCGCCCGGGCCGAACGCCTCGAGGCGCCCGTCGGGGCTGATTCGGACTAAGGGGGCGGGGACCTGCTGCCCCCGGCTTCCGCTCACGGTCGTCCAGATGGTGCCGTCGGTCGCCACGGCCGGGCCCGTGACCGGGTGCAGGTCCGCTGCCAGCCGGACGCCGACCGTGAGGGCTCCCCCCTCCGCCGTCCCGGCGTCGGTCTCAACCGTCACGGGCCCGCTCCTCGCGTCGGGTGGAACGGGGACGAGGAGGCGGGTCCCGGTCGCGATGGTCGGACGGGCCGGGACCCCCCCGATCCGGACCTGCGGGAGCCCGCTCCCGGTCAGGCGCTCCCCGGTGAGGGCGACCTCCCCCCCCTCGACCGCCGCCGCCGGCTCCACCATGAGGATCACCGGACCCGCTCCCATTTCCCTCACTCTCACCGCCCGCCCGCGCCCGCGAGGGCTCGCAGGAGGCGCAGGTTCCGGCGGTCGGCCCTGAGGAAGTCATCATCCTTGGGCGTCTCCAGGATCATGGGGATCCCCCGGAGCCGCCGGTCCCGCACGAAGCAGCGGAAGCCCTCCCGGCCGATCCGTCCCGCCCCGATGTGGCTGTGGCGGTCCACGCGGCCGCCCCGCTCCCCCCTGGAGTCATTGAGGTGGATCGCCTTCAGCCGGTGCAGGCCCACCGTGGCGTCGAAGGCCCGGAGCGTCTCCCGATAGCCCGCGGCCGTCCGGACCTCGTAGCCGGCCGCAAAGATGTGGCAGGAGTCGAGGCAGACGCCGAGCCGCTCCGGGTGCCCCACGCGGGCGAGGAGGGCGGCTAGCTCCTCGAAGCGGGCGCCGAGGGCCGTCCCCTGGCCCGCCGTACTCTCCAGGAGGATGCGGAGCGTCGCACCGGGCGTCCGTCCGTGGACGCTATCCAGGGCCTCGGCCGCCCGTTTCACCCCCTCCTCGACGCCCCGCCCCAGGTGGGCGCCGGGGTGCAGGACCAGGTACGGGATCCCGAGACGCTCCGCCCGTTCCGCCTCCAGAGAGAGACCCTCCACCGACTTCCGGAAGAGCCCGCGCTCGGGGCAGGCGATGTTGATGAGATAGCTCGTGTGGGCGAGGACGGGGGCGATGCCGCTTGACCGCTGCGCGGCCCGGAAGGCCTCCACCTCCTGCCCGGAGAGCGGCCTGGCGCGCCACTGGTTGTTGTTCTTCGTGAAGATCTGGATGGTGTCGCAGCCGACCGCCCGGCCTCGCGCAATGGCCTCGGGCAGGCCTCCCGCGATGGACATGTGTGCCCCGAGCAGGAGGGACCGGCGTCTCACGCGCGGCCCGCCGCTGCCCGCCTGGAGGCGACCCGGGGGTCCTTCCCCACCCCCTCGAGGATGCCGAACCGACAGAGGGCGTAGTCGTAGCGGACCGGATCGGCCGGGTCGAAGGCCTTGAGGGCCTCCGTGATGGCCTTGGCCATCCGCCAGCCGGGGCTCTTGAGCCGCGTGAGCCCGAACGCCCGCGCCACCCGGGCCACGTGCGTATCGAGCGGGATGATGAGTTTGGCCGGCGAGACCTCCGGCCAGATCCCGAGGTCCAGGCCGTCGTCGGGCCGGACCATCCACCGGAGGAAGAGGTTCAGTCGCTTGCAGGCGCCGCCGGTCCGGGGGTTAGGGAAGAGGTGTCTGAAGCCCCGGGAGGGGGTCCCGGCGGGGAAGACGGCGGTGAGGTCCGTGCGATAGATGCGGTCCACGAAGGCCGTGAGGGCCGGCCGGATGTCCTCGTCCTCCTGGCGGTAGCCGGCCAGGAAGCAGGCCTTCAGGGACCCGGAGTCCTCCAGGAGCTGCCGGAGGGCCCAGAGGGTGGCGGCGATGTCGGCCGGGCGGTTCAGGCGGTATCGGAAGCCCGCGAGGGCTTTTCCGTCCCGCCGTGGGAAGAAGCGGCGGACCGCGGCCGCCGGGTGCTCCCCCAGGACCGTGAGCACGTGCTCCACGGCCCGGGAGAAGAGGTCCACGCGGCCGTAGGCCAGCGAGGCCGCGAGAAGCCCGACGACCTCCCGGTCTCCCGGCTCCCGGTACCGCCGGGGGAACATGAGAGCCGAGGTCCGGAGGTAGGCAGCGCCGTACTTGCGGGTGAGCGCTTCCAGCGTCGCCCGGAGGGCGCGGCGGGAAGGGCGCCTCATCCGGCCCGGGGGGCGGCCCGCCGCTTCCCCATGAACCCCACGGCGTACGGGCAGATGATGGGGGCCTTGTCAATCTGGCCGTTCCGTTTCGCGTAGGCCGCGATCCGGATGCTGTAGCCGTTGACGGCGCCGGAGATGATCCCCCCCGGGCTGTAGGACCAGCGCTTGGGCCGTCGAATGTCGTTGATGGCCACCACGATCCCCACCGTCCTGTCGGTGAAGTACTCCTGATCCTCCGCCGAGAGTTCGGTGCTGGCCCGGGCTGGCCCGTACATGGCGTGGGAGTGGTAGTCCCCCACCAGCTCCCAGCGGGAGGTTCCCCGGACCGCCTCCTCCACCCGGGCGCTCCGCTTCCAGTCAATGTGGACCTCCCGGAACTTCCGGGTCGCCGTCTGGTAGGGGACGGCGAAGTCCACGAAGACCCGGTCGGGCGTGCTGTGGCCCAGGAGGATGCCGAAGCACTCCCGGCGGTAGACCTCGATGGTCGAGACCAGGAGGCCGATAAAGGCGTTTTCGCTGACGTAGACTTCGACAGCCATGACGCTCAGGGGCTCCCGTTCGTCCGGGAGCGGCGGCGGGCTCGGGGCGGCCCGAGCCAGCCGTAGGTGGTGAGGTCTAACGTCCCGTCCAGGCAAAAGCGCACCCCCTCGGCCTCCAGGCGGGCGCGCTGCCGCTCGGGGTGGCCGCTCCCATAGCCGGAGGAGCACCCGCCGCGGCCATTGACCACCCGGTGGCATGGAATTGCCCGAGAGCCGCAGGCCCAGAGGGCCCAGCCGACCGCCCTGGCCCACCTGGGGTCTCCCAGAAGCGCCGCCACCTGCCCGTAGGTGAGGACCTGTCCCCGGGGGATCCTTCTAACCATGGCGTAGACCCGGGCAAAGAAGCCGTCCTTCCCTCGCTCCTCCCCACGGCGTCCCGGGCGGGGCGGAGAGCCGGGGCCACTGCGCGAGAGCCGGGAGCCGGTGTTGCGGAGGCCCATCGGGGTGCAGAGGAACGCCGGGTTGGAGGGTACTTCCGCGGGTACGAGGTTCCTGAGGAGCCGCGGCTAACAGCCTGTCCAGTGGAAGTAGGATAGCCAGCGACCGGTGGGGTGACAAGACCAAAAACCTGTCTCCGGAGAGAAATATTTCTAAGAGTCTCAGAAAGTATGATAGTATGAAAGTCATCTAGGAGGGACTATGTCCAGGGTCGTTCTCAAGGGTCGTGGGCAAATCACGATCCCAGTTAACATTCGAAAAACATTGGGTCTTGACACAGGGGACCTGCTCGAGGTCGAGGTCAGCAGGGGGAGGATCGTTCTGATCCCATTGCAGGTTGTGCAGCGTCCCCGGGAGGCAGAAGAGGCGCGGAATCCCCAGGAGGTGCAGAAAGGGTGAGGCCGGTCCTGCTCGTCCATGGAGGCGCGGGTCGGGTGCCGGAGGATGGCGGCGGGGGTGCCCGCGAGGGGCTGGCGGCGGCGGCGGGGGCGGCCTGGCGTCTTCTGGAGGAGGGCGGGCCGGCCATGGAGGCGGTGATCGCGGCGGTGCAGGCTCTGGAGGAGGACCCCAGTTTCAACGCCGGATACGGGTCGGTCCTGACCGAGGACGGGGACGTGGAGATGGACGCGGCCGTCATGGACGGGAACACGATGCGTGCGGGGGCGGTCGCGGCTGTCCGGTTGGTGCGGCATCCCATCCTCCTCGCCCGGGCCGTCCTGGAGGAGGGACGGCACGTCCTGCTGGTCGGGGAGGGGGCGGAGCGAATGGCGGCCGCGCGCGGCCTCCCCCGCTGTCCGCCGGGGGACCTGATCACGCCGGCGCGGCGGGCGCAGTGGGAGCGGGGGCGGGCCGACCGGGGAGGCGGGACCGTGGGGGCGGTGGCCCTGGATCGGGCCGGGCGCCTCGCCGCGGCGACTTCCACCGGCGGGACTGCGGGGAAGCGCGCGGGGCGGGTGGGAGATTCCCCCCTCATCGGCTGTGGGACCTACGCTGATGCCCGCGGGGCCGCCTCGGCGACGGGGGACGGAGAGGCCATCATCCGGGTGGTCCTGGCCGCCCGGGCCGTGGATGCCCTCGACCCGGAGACCGACCTCGCGGCCACGGCCGCCGCTGCCCTCGCCAGGATGCAGGCTCTGACCGGCGGGACGGGGGGGCTCATCCTGCTCGAAGCGGCCGGGCGGACCGGGGCTGCCCACACCACCCCCTTCATGGCGGTGGTCCGCCGCGGCGGGGGGGCGTGATGGCCGCGCTGCTCACCGGGCGCGTGGCCCTCATCACCGGCGCGAGCCAGGGGATCGGGCAGGCGGTGGCAGCAGCCTTCGGGCGCGAGGGGGCGGCCCTCGTGCTCTGCGCCCGGCAGCCGGGACCCCTGGAGCATGTGGCGGCGGCGTTGCGGGGACAGGGTGTGGATGTTCTGGCCCTCCCCGCCGACCTCAGCCGCGGCCCCGATATCGCCGCCCTGGCGGAGGCCGCGCGCAAGCGCTTCGGGCGGCTGCACGTCCTGGTGAACAACGCGAGCGCCCTCGGCCCGATGGTGCCCCTGGCGGACTACCCGCTTGAGGCCTGGGAGACGGTCCTGGCCGTAAACCTGACCGGGCCGTTCCTCCTCACCCGGGCGTGCCTCCCCCTCCTGCGGGCGGCGGGGGGCGGGTCCGTCATTAATGTGAGTTCGGGGGTGGGCCGGGCGGGCCGGAAGGGCTGGGGCGCGTACGCCGTCTCCAAGTTCGGCCTGGAGGGACTCACCCAGGTCCTGGCCGATGAGCTCAGGGAGGAGAGGATCCGGGTCAACGCCGTCAACCCGGGCGGGACCCAGACCGCCATGCGGGCCGCCGCCGTGCCCGGGGAGGACCCCGCGACCCTCCCCACCCCCGAGGCCATCACCCCGGTCTTCCTCTACCTGGCGAGCGAGGCCTCCCGGGAGGTCACGGGCAAGTCGCTGGACGCGCGAGACTGGATCGGCAAGCCCGTCGGCTC
>Ga0184627_10000662_pt1 | contig 13318 bp, 10 predicted proteins | sample PLM3_127_b1_FD_133150 | JGI IMG/M metagenome (GOLD analysis project Ga0184627, IMG submission 133150) | Groundwater sediment microbial communities from an aquifer in East River, Colorado, USA - PLM3_127_b1 | ecosystem: Environmental > Terrestrial > Soil > Riparian zone | place: USA: East River...
CCCAACGTGCGCGTCGATGAAATCCGCGCCATTATCGACGCCGAATTAGCCACGGAGCGCGGTGAGTTCATAGCCGCCCTCAAGGCCGCGATAGACGATGTCGATGTTATCAGGCGATATTCTTGGCGCGACAACGCGCTCGCCATACTCGCAAAGTACCGAAACCTCATCCAATCCCCGCCATGAAAATCAAACCCGTGTCCGAAAGTATCTTCCCCTGGCTCAAAGCCAACCTCGGCCCCGATTGTCTCGCGCCGCTGACTGGCACCGATTATCGGGCTCTGCGCGCCGCCGTCCAGACCGTCGAGCTCTACAGCTACGATCCCGCGCCCGAGGTGCTCCAAGCCTTTTGCCTCGTCGTCAATCGCATGCAAACCAGCACTCGCGAACTCGCCTTCCATGCAATCGCTCATGTCATGGATTGGTCCGACCGCGACACCCTTTGGGCTGCCGCCGGCCTTCTCCCGTTCAAAGCACGACGCCGGTGCGCGTACGAACCGGGTGGCGGTGAACCCGTCCCTTCCGTCCCAGTCCCATCCGTGAAATCCGTACTTCAATGAAACATCTGCGTCCATCCGCGTTCATCTGCGGTTAACTCCTCCCCATGAAAATCCTCATCCTCCGCCGGCTCCGCCGCAACGGCACCCGCGCTAACAATTACTCGTACAAGTTCACCTGGCGCGGCCGGCAAGTCTTCAAAGCCACGAAGTTCAGCGCCGAACTCTCCGGCACCCACGAACAAGCCCGCGCGGATGCACGCGCCGTCGCCCGCGCCCACGCCCGCGCCCTCGAACTGGGGTGCGTCGCCCAGGTCGATGGACTACGCACCCGCGGCGCGCGCGCCTGTCCCACCCTCGCGGACCTCCAGCCCGTGTTCGAGAACGGCGCCCTCGGCCGCCTCAGCGAAGGCTCCGCGCGCGCCGCCTGGCTCCAACTCCTCAACATCCTCCGCCGCTCCTGTAGCGGCGCTCGTGAGAGCGCCGGACTCCTCGACACCCCACTCTCAACCCTCAACTCCGCTCTCATTCAGCGATACGCCCAATCCGTGCTCGACTCCGCCGTTGCCGAACAAGCCGGCGACCGCCGGCTCAACCAACTCAAGCGCTCCGCCAACTCCACCTGGTCCACCGCCCGGATGCTCTTTGGCAAATCCATGCGCGCCTATTACGCCTCCGTCGGCCTCACCCTGCCTCCCAGCATCGACACCTTTTGCAAAACCTCGCCCTTCCCCGGCAAGATCGGGAAGAAAACCCAATACGACACCCCGCCCGATCACATCATCGCCGCCACATTCAGGGACCTCGAAGAAGTCCAGCGCGCCGCCAACCCCAACCTGTACGCCGCCGTTCACCTCGCCCTCGCGTTCGGTTTGCGCAAAGGCGAAATCATCGGCGCCCGCGTTCGCGACATCATGTGGAAGACCAGCCCCGGCCACGTAGCTCCCTCGCCCCCACTCGCCTCGGCGAAGCCTTTCGGCGTAGCCGGGTCGGGGGAGAGGGCTGGGGTGAGGGGGTCGGCTCCCTCGCCCCCATCGGGGGAGAGGGCTGGGGTGAGGGGGTTCGAAGTTTGCGAAAACTGGGTTGCCCGCCGCCCGCGCGACGTTCCCAAGAACGGCGCCGAACAACCCTTTATCCACCCGAAAAACCAGAGCCTCGCCAGGCTCGAACCACTCCTCGCCGGCCGCCCGCCCGAGGATTACATCCTGACCGGCCGCCACAAGAGCGCCCGGGTCGAGTACCCGTTCCGCGACATCAGCCGTTGGATGCGCGGCCTTGGGTGGGGCACCCAAAAGACAATTCACGAATTCCGGGCCTACGCGATCGCGCAGGTGGCCGCCGCGGAAGGGATCTTCGAAGCCAGCAAATGGGCGCGGCACTCCAGCGTCGTCATCACCCAGGCGAATTACGGACACCACTGCCGGCGGACCCACCTCGATTTGCCGATCCAACTCCCCGAGATCCCCGCGACATTCACGCCAGCCATCGTCCCCAAAATTGCCACTGCATGAAACCCAATCACCACAAAAAGAGTATCCTTCGATTGGAGATAGAACATTTGGGCTCTGAGCTTATCGCTGAAATGTCATCAGGAGAACTCCAATTGCTGATCGCTGAAAAGTACGGCGTCGATTACTCCCAGCGTCAGATACGGGCGGAGCGCCAACGCGTATTGGAAGCCGCTGGCAAGCGCCTACGATTATGGCGCTCAGGTATAGGTCCAGCTCATCATTGACTCCGAGACACAACCCGTATCACACTGAGCAAGCGAACTCCAAGCACTTACGCCACAAGCTAGCCGCCTGCATTTCCAACCGATGAAGGATGACGTGGAACATCAATTGGACCTGGCACTGACCAAGCCCGTGGTTTCAATGGGTTGCGAACGTATGTTCCACGTGGAACAATACTTACGAAAGCTGGACGGCCGCATACGGCGTGTCCCACACGGTCCCACACGGTCCCACACGGTCGCAAGTTCCCAGTAACAAATCCTGTATCGAATCCCGGTATCGCGGAGGTCAACTCTTCCAGCACACCGTCCGGCCGCCGTGCGGGCCTTTGCGGCGCGTTACGGCGCAGGTGAGTGTCTTCTTACCCTTTTTGATCGTCCGATAGCGCACAGCGCCACCGCGGGCTTTGATTTTGGATTCTGGCATGGCTTCTCCTACGGTCTGAGCGGCAGCCCGCTCGGTTTAGGTTTGCGTTTCAACTCATGCTCCCGTTCGTCGACGAACTGTTCGGTGCCTTCCTTGCCGCCTTCGCGCCAGATGTCCTTCAGCTCCGCAATCTTCTCCTGCGCGGTGAGCTGCAGGAAATCCGGCGACACCACAACTTCGTCCGCAATCTCCCGCCGCGCCTTGCCCACGAGTTCCTGCAGCCGGCTGTGTTGCTCCCGCGTGAGCGGGTACGTTTCCTGGTCGATGGTGATGCTCCGGTCCGGTGGCGTCGGAATCACCGCCGCGTCGGCCGTCCGGCGCCAGAGCGTGTAAAGCGTGATGTTAAGCGGGTCCTGGGGCACGGTGCGCCCCTTGGTGATGTCCAGGAACTGGTGCAGGTAGGGCAGCGCCCCCTCGGGCGTCTCGGGCAACGGCTCGCCCCACAAGCCGCGGCGCAAGGGCAAGGTCGCCTGGCCCGGCATGGCGAAGTCCAGCCGGTTCTTAACGATGTTGTTCAAGCGCTGATCGAAGCTGTCCCCGCGCACTTCCGGTTTCCATTGCCTGCTGGCCCGGCTGAACGCCGTTAGCGTGTTCGGGAATGGCACGCTCATGGCGGTATCGCTAAAGCTCTGCGCCCAGTTGTCGATAACGCCGTCCTGTCCGCTGCTGACCGCGTGCAACACGCTCTCCATGTTCCGCAGGAAACTCTGTTGCAACCCGTATTGAGCCCCGCCCAGCGTGCTTTCGGTCAGCAAATCGCTGGCCAAAGCCAGTGCGCTGGCCGCCTCGGGCTTGCGCTCCTGTTGCCGCGCCACGTGAGCCGCTTGCATCATGAGAATCCCCATCGTGCCCAGTTTTGAAACGTCGATCGTCCGGTCGGCCGCCCGCCACGTCGGGTCGCCGCCGGCCGCCGCCCGTTGGATGCCAGTCAGGTTCAGCGCGTTCGCCGGTAATCCGGTCGCCTCGCTCAACAGCCGGCCCTTCTGCGCTTCGCTTGGGTCATCCAAAGGCGGCGCCAGCAAGCCGGACCGCGCCAGCACGTAACCAGTGCCGGCCACGATGCTCCCGGTGAGCAACCGGCCGAAAGACAGCTTGGCTTCGCGGGATTCGCCCTTGGCCGCGTGCCGGAGAAACGATGCCGCCGCGATCGCCGGGTTGAACTGGTACACCTGCTTGATGATGTTGAGCGGCGTGGTGACGAACAAGGCATTCGCCCGCAGGAACAGCCGCAACGGCGCCGGCACCCGTCGAGCGCCGGACAACAGGAATTTCGCGACCGGATTCGGCTCCTGAAACGTGACCCGCTGGCTTTCCAGGTTGATTCGTGAAAGCTCCTCCTTGGAGAAAAATCGCTCCGGGATTCGGACCGCGTGCGCCGTGCGGTCCGGGCCGGAGAGGAACCGGCGCAAGCCCGCGATGTGGACGCGCGCCGCCAGGTCGGACATCGGTTGCTTCCGCAGCCGCTTCAGGTCCGCCGCCGCGTTGATCCGCCTCAACTTCATCGCTTCCGTGATCAGCCGTGCCCTGGCCGTCGCCCGGAACCCGACGTCCCCCACGCCCAGCAACCGGAGCTGCGCCGCGGCGTGCATCGCGAAGGGCGACGCCTCCAGCGCCAGCGCTGCCTTCTCAGCCAACTTCATCCCCTTCCACTTCTTGAGCTTGATGTCCCGCAGCGCCAGGAGCGGGTGCAAGTTGCGCCGCGTGTCGAGTTTGGACGGGTCCAGGTCGCTCGCGCCCTGGCGCGCGATGCGTTTCACGTCCGCCCAGCTCCGGACCAGCGCCGCGAACTGTTGCGGTGCCGTGCGCGCCGGATTGATGTAAAACTCACGGGGCCGGCTCCGGACGAAACTCCAGAACAGATCCGCCAGCAACGCGCCGCTGCGCTCGCCCCCGCGCGTGAACGCGTTCATGATGTTGCCGCCCACGTTGAACGCTTGCGACATCGGCGTAAGCACGTTGCCCTGCATCACTTGAATCAGCGTGTCCGCAAACCCGCGCGGCTCCGTGCCACGCTTCTTTTCCTCGAGCAACCGCTGCGCCTCGTCGGCCTCGCGACGGGCTTTCTCAACCCGCGTCACGTTTTCATCCGTTGGTTCGCGGCCGTAATCCTGCTCGGCTTCGTTTGCCTTCCTCTGCGTTTCCAGTGTCTTGTCGGCCAGGATCACCAGCTCGCCCTTGTCCGCCGGCTCCAATGGCGGCAGCTTGTCGCGGCGCCGCCCGTGTTCGATGGTGGCCACGATGCCCTCCGGCGTCGCGCTCGTCAGCAGCTTGGCCTGGTTCACGAGCTGGCCGAACGTCGTCAATTGCTGCCGCGCTTCCTCCAGGTGGCCCCAGGCCTCTTCGCTGTTCGCGTTCTTCAGCCGGTTGTAAAGCTCCAGCTTGGCGGCCACCCAAACATTGTTCGGGCCCGCCTCGGTCAGCGCCGGGATCTGGCGCAACTGCTCGTTGCTGAGCCGTTGCACCAGGTCCTTCACCTCGTCGAACGCCTGCGGTTCGTACAATCCCGCCTCGGCCTGCATCCGCTTCTGATGTTCCGTGAGCACCTCCGGCGCCACTGCCGCCCGCGCCGCGAACTTGCTCCGCCCCACTCCGGGGGAGAGGGCCGGGGTGAGGGGGCTCGTATTCCTCGCAATCCTCTGGCTCTGCTCAAAAATCGCCCGCAAGTGCGGCCGAAGCTCCTCAGTTTGACCGGGATGTTCCGCCAGGAACCGCGCCGCCCAATCCACAAACCGCCGCGCCCCGCGCTCGATAATCGCCGCCCCCTTCACCGCGTAAGCCGCCAGCAGTTCAGGGTCAAGGCCCGCGTGCAACCGTTGCCGCCCCTCGGCAATCGTCCGGTCCGCCCATGCCTCGGCGGCCGTGCCGGAGATCACTCCCGGTTCGATTGGCCGGCGTGTGCTGACCGTATCCAATCCGTCCTTCCGAAGTTCAGCCCAGCGGCCGTCCGGCACTGTTACGCGGAGTGTTCCGTATCGCTTGTTGCCTTCGTCGAAGCGCCACCAATCGACTGTGGCGCCTTGGCCTTGGATGATAACTTCATCCCCCGGCTTCAGCTGCGATAATTTTCGGACGGACCATCGGCCGCCGGTTGCGGCGCGGCCGGCTGGCTCTCTTCCTTGAACCACGCCGGCACGCTCGCCCCGCGCTCGCCCAGCAGGCAATTCCCGTCCGGCCACTCCAGCAGCCAACTGCCGTCCTTGAATCGCTCGAGTTTCGGCTTCGTAGTCAGCGGCAGTTTCTGGTAGGATACCGGGAGGTTCCTGTTGTATGGCACGGGATGAGGCTAGTTCACGGGCGGCCTTCGGGTCAAGCCCGCGTTCCTCCAATCTCAACGGCTCCCCAGGTCTGGCTTCCGCTTCCGCCAATCGTGTCTGCATCCTGGCCTTCAACTCCGCCTCGATATAAGCCGCTTCCTCGGCCGCAATCAGCTTGGCTTCGCGGCTCTCGGCGCGGCGGCCCTTTCGCGCCGAGGCCGCGTCGTTGATCAGCTGGCCGAACTCCTCGATGGTCACCTCCGGCCCGATTAATTTCGCCCGCTGCAACGCGTCCAGCGCCGTGTCCGCCGCCATGCCCCGGTTTGCGAACAACAACTTTCGCGCCGCGCCCACCGGCTGGAAGCCAGGGTCCGCCTCCCGAAACAATCGCATGTTGATCCCGCGCCCGATCTGCCCCTCGATGGCATCCAACAAATCCGGCGGCCGTTCGTGACGCGCTTGCGCCGGCCTGGTCGCTTGTGTTGCCGCCTCACTCCCCCGCTCCCCCGCTCTTTGGCTCCCGGCTGCCTCTTCCACCGCGGCCCTCACCTGAAGAATCCTCGCCGCGATCTCCTCCTCCGGCATCGCGTCCACCACCTGGCCCGCTTCATTCAACACCTTGTTCTGGCCCGCGGCCACCGCCTCGGCCGCCCGTTCCCTGGCTTGCTCCTCGCGATACGCCTGCTGTGCCCGGCTCATTTCGATTCGCTCGCGGGCAAACCGTTGCTCGACGCCCTCCGGCGCCACCGGCGGCGGCGGGCGCGGCTGCGTCTGAGTCCGCCGCGTGGCCTCGGCTTGCGCCGGTGTCAAGGGCACTTCAGGCGCGCGGTACACTCCCTCTCCCCCATCGGGGGGCAGGGCTGGGGTGAGGGGGCGTTCGATGCCTTGCACCGTGGGTTCCGTCGGCGGCAAGTCGGCCGGAAACACCGCGTCCTTCGTCATCTCGCTCAGTAAATGCGCCGACACCATTGAAGGCATTGCGTCCAGCGCCCGACGTGCGCTCACGTACGAGTGCGTGCCGGCCGCGCCAGCCATCGCCAGTGTGCCCAATCCTTTCGTGATTGCCCGAGCTTGTCCGGCCTCGTCTTCCTTGTAACGCGCGTCCCAGTATTCTTCGTACGCTTTTGGCGCGTGCGCTGCCATGTCCGCTGCAAACACGCCGCTCGCCAGCGCCTTCACTGCCGCCGGCGCCGCGCCGATTCCCAGCGTGGCCGCGCCGATAGGTGACGTCAGGAACTCGAGCCCCCCTCCCACCACGTCCTCGGCCCCCTTCACGATGCCTCCGGCAATCTGCAACGGGCGATTGGCATTCGTTGTCGCGTTCGGGTCCTGGTAAATCTCAAATACGTCGGACCGCCTCGGGCGTCCAGCCTGTTGCAGTTGCTCTCCCAGCGTGAACATCCCGCGTATGGGCAGCAATGGCTTCAAGCCGGCGGCCAGCAGGTCGGTCTGCCATTGCGGCAGCTCGGTGTCGATGCCCTCCATCGACGGTGTGGCTGGGAGCGGCTGCGGCACCGGCGGCAGCGCGTCTACATCGACCGCGGTGGGATCGCCCTTCCCCCAGTCGGTGGAATCGGCTGCGATCGGGTCGCTCTTTCCCCAGTCGGTGGTATCCGCGACCGGATCGGCTTCTCCAAATTTCGCTTCAGCCATGTCACTTCTTCACGCGCGTCTCCCCGGTCGGGTGAATGTATCGCGTCCCGGACGGCAGCGAGTCGTACGCGGCTTTGGTTGTTGGCTTGGGCAGTTCCGTGGCGGCCGATTCGGCCGGCGCTGCCCGTTGCGTACCTGGATGAATAAGCGCATTGATTTCCTCCAGTAAGCCGTCGGCCTCTGCCCTCTGTGAAGCCGTCAATGTTCGGCGCGTGCGCACAATGGCCGAATAGCGCTCGGTCAGTGACCTCAGTTTCGCCGCCTCGGTGACCTCGCCTTGTGGCGCCCGCTTGCGAATGATCTGTGTCCCCTTGCCGGTGCGTATCACCGTCACCACTTCGCCATCCGCCAACTCGACCTCTTCTGTGCTGATCACTTTGTCCGGGTTGGTGCCTGACGGCAGCACGGATTTGCGCGAGCGGGCGAAACGCGAGCCGCTGACCGGATCTTCCACAAACTCGAACGGCCCTTCGTCACCGCCGCCCTGGGCCTCCATCGCCCGCAGCAAATCATCCATCTTCGAGAAATCCAGCGGATATTGCGTTCGCGACGCGGCAGCCGTGAACTCGCGCAAGTCCGGTTGAGTCTGGCCCTCGGGCAACGCGTAGCGCTCGAAGTCTTGCTCGGGAATATCGTAGGGCAACTGGCCTGGCTCGTTGTAACGCTCGAGTTCCGCGAGGAACGCCGGCTGCCGCGCGGCCCCTTCCCGCTGGGTTTTGAGCGCCAGGGCCCGCTCGAACTTCTCCTGAGTGTCCGCCGCGCCAGCCTTGTAGTGGCTCTCCGCATTCATGCCAGCCATCTTCCCGATCGCATCGCGAAAACTCATTGCCTCCGTCTCCATCGGATCCTCGCCAGTCGCCTTGAGAAACGCCTTGGCCGCCTTGCCGGCCGCATTCAGCCGCTTGGCTTCATCCTGCCGCTTCTCCAATGCGTCAGACAGGCTGCGCACCCCGCCGCTGATGCCCGCGCCTAGCGCTTGATACCCCGCGAACACCAGATCGGGCCGTCGATCCTGTTGTGGAAATTGAACGGCCATACTTCAAAGTTCGAAGTTCAAAGTTGAAAGTTCAAAGTTCATTATTACTTCATGCGTCATATCGTCATTCAGGCATTGTTCAGTAGCCTCGCTCCCGCAAGGCCAATCCCGACCCGCCGTAGATTGCGCCTCCCGTTCCGCTCAGCCCGGCTCCCGAGGCGCTCGGAGCCGGGCCACCAGCCCCTCCAGCCGCCGTTCCCGCCGCCCCCAGCACCGAACTGATAATCTGCCCGGTCAATGCCATCTGCCCCGCGCGCCGCGCCGCTTGCTCGCCCCGCCGCGACGCCGTGTCGCTCAGGCTCAGGCTCAGCAAATCATCCGTCGAGGTCCCCTGCACCGGGTTCTGGAATTGCTGCATCAACGACAGCAGAGCCGGCGAGTAATAGCGCCGGCCCGCTTCCTGAATCTCCCCCGCGTAACGGCCCCGGGCCATCCGCCGCGTATCCCGCGCCCGGTCCAGGTTAATCAGCTCCTCGAGCGACGAGCCTGGCGAATAGGTCAACCCGCGCGAAGCCTGGCTGCCGCGAATCAATTGCTGCAGCTCCGTGTCTTCGTTGATGTCCGAGGCGCCCCGGTTCACCAGGCTTGTGGCGTCCAGGTTCAGCAAATGCAGCAGGCCACTCGTTTCCGGGTCCGCCTCCTCGTAGCCGCGCAGGTACTCCGGCGCGATGTCCCCGAACAGATCCGCTTGACCTAATCCGCCGCGGCGCTGCAAATCGAGCGTCGGCCCCAGCAACGCGTTCTGCGCCACCAACGCCGCCATTGCCGGCGAATAAATCCGTTTGGCCCGCTTCCGCGTTTCGTAGGCCGTCTTGGAGTCAATCCCGCCCCGCGAGAATGGATTCGGATTGCTGGAACGGGAGCGGGGCCGGAATATGTTGGAAGCTGCGATTGACCCTTCCGCGCTGAAATCAGGGAATGCCGACGCCTGCCGGGCCCTGTCCGCCCTCGCGTCCTCCGCGCCATACCCGCCAAACGCCGGAATCTGTGAGCGGCCGAAGTAGTCCATGGGTGTCGTCGGCATAGGTCAGTCTTCCTCCTTCGAGGGCGGTGTCTCGAGCATCGCTTCTTGCTTCAAGACCCATTGTCGCGCCAGCCCATAGCTCGCGTAGTAATCACCGCGGCGGAACACGCCGTCCCACGTCGCATTCCCGCCCTCCTTGCCCCGCTTGCTCAGCAGAATCAACACTGAGTCCACATGCACGCTGATTTTGGTGATCGCTTCCTGAGTGAGCCGATCCGCTTCCTTCATTTCCTGTGGGACTTCGTCGCTCATATCGGTCGAAACTTAAGGCACACACACTTCAATTTCCATTCGCTCGCGGTGAACGCCACCGAGTTGATGCTCGTATCCAGGAACAATACATTGGCCGGCTCGATTTGCACGCGCACGCTGTCCGGCGTCATTCGTATCACCCACGCCGGGCGCCCGTTGAAATCACTCGCCCCGCTGCGGAAGTACAATGACTCCAGAGGAATCTCATCATTCTTCAAGTAGCCGTTGTTCCCCGTGTCGCACACGAGCGTGAGCGTCACCACGTCCGGCACGTCGCCGAGCGTATGCTCGAACGTGTTCAGCGCCGCGATGGTCGCCGGCTCACTCTCGAACCGCCGCATCCGCCGCAGTGGAAATGCTTGTAGTCCTATCACGTCATTTAGGTCCTTTTGGTCCCGTAAGTCCTTTCCTTAGTAATCCCCTCCAAAAAACGTCACCACATAAGTCGCCGTCGCCCCGCCCGTGAAGGTCGCGCCCCGCAGGCTCCAGCCAATCGGCAATTGCCAGTCCACCTCGAACGTCATGTGATAATTCGGCTCGCCCGCGCCAATCGCGGCGCCCCCAAGCGGGACCTCGATCGACCGCAGCAGGAAGAAATTCGTCCCGTCATGCAGGAAGATGTTCACCGTGTCGTTGGCTTGCGTGCTCCCGGCAGCCACGCGCCCCTGGATAACCCCGCGCGTCACGCGCGAGCCGTTGGCGCCCGCGCTGAACACGGTCGTCACCGTGCCCGTGCCGTCCACGTTCGTGTTCGCCGTGGCCACCACCGCCGCGCCCGCTCTCGGCGTGCCCGCATAAAGAGGTCCGCTTGCCATATCAATTTGTCCTTTCTGTCATTTTGGTCCTTTGCTCAGATCGTTACACTCGAAAAAAACAAATCGTTTGAACCCGCCGAGGCGGATCGCCAGGTGCCATCCCCGTGCAACACCTTATCCTGGTCCCCCAGGTTCGGCTGCGGCGCCGCTCCGCGCGCGCCATTCGCCGTCGCCGTCGCCCCAATCATCTCCGGCAAATTCGCCCGCCCCACCACGCCGTGCTCGTACTTGCTCGTCGTTGGATTGAATATCACCGCCTCGCCCAACACCCGGATCGTCCACGTGATCGTCTGCGTGCCCGTTCCGTTGTCCGTGATGTCCACCCGGTCGCTGTTCGTCAAGGCGCCCGTCGCCGTCTTGTGTAACGTCAACGTGTTCGCGTCCACCACTCGGATGTAATAGAAGTAGCTCGTCGAGGCCGCTAGGCCGGCCGGCAGCGCCCCGCCAGAATTGCTCACCATCGCGCGCACCGCATTGTCCACCGTGGTCGGCACCGTCAAGCCATGCGCCGTCACCGTGATTTCATCATTCGCCAGGCTGAACACCGTGAACGGCTTGGACACCGCCGCCACCGAATTGAAATCGGTCAACAGCGAAAAACCGCCCTCGACCAGGATCGTCGGCTGCCCCAGCAGATTTTCACTGGCCAGGGTCACCGTCTCGTTCGGAACGAACGTTTTGCCCGGAACCACTGTTACGATGAAGCCCATTGCAATTTACGTTTTACGTTTCACGTTTTACGTTTTCGTGCCCATCCCCCGCCCCTCTTCAATCGCCTCGTTCTCCACCGCCAGCAGCCGCACCCGCCCCTCGCTATTCGTCAGCTTGAGCTGCATCCGCCGCGCCCGGCCCCGGCTCGGCACCCGATGCGTCGCCTCCTGGTGCTGGTCCAGCTTGATGCCGCTGCCCTTCGTCAATTCCATCGTGTCGCTTGTGAACACCACGCTGTAATCCTGCCGCCAGCGCGTCAGAAAATCGTCATTCACATTCGTCTGCACCCAATCCGCCTTGTTATAAGGCCGGTCGTATTTCACCCGCGACCGCGTCCGGTCCGTCACCACCGCGATGTCTTCCTGAACGCCCTCGGGCCTCGATGTCAGCGTGTACTTCGGGTTCCACGTCTGCAATTGCGCCGCCAGATTCAAGCTGCGCCCTTGCATCACGCCATTGCTCAGCCGATACGCCCGCGTCACGAGCGTCAACGGGATCCCGTGCGTCGTCTTGCGCGTCACCGTGGCCCACGTGCCCGTAATCTCGACGGTCGGCACCAGCCCATTCGTCGAATAGAACCGGAACACCCCGGCCGCCACCGTGCTCACAACGCTCGGCGTTGTATCGGGCGCGCTCCAAGGCGTGACATTCTGCTGGTTGTAGGAAAACCCTGGCGACGGCCCGGAGCCAATCGTATAGAAGTTCGCCCGCGCTTGAGCCAGCGTGGCGCCTCTGGCCCATTCGGTGGCCGTATTGCTGCCGCCGCTAATCACCGTAATCTGCGCTCCTCCGTTCACCCGGATGGTGTCTCCGAGCGCCGGCAATGCGTCCACGCTGACGTCCACGTACGGCACTGACAGCCAATCCTCGAAGTCCTCCTCGTACATGTTCACCCAACCATCCTGGCTCACAAAGAACAGCCGCAATCGCGACTGCGCCTTCGCGATGAAAAACGATTTCACCTCCAGCCCGCCTGTCACTCCCTCTCCCCCTGTAGCGGCGCTCTGTTGAGCGCCGTCCGTCAAACTGTCAAATCCCGCCCAGGCCGCATTGCGCGTCGAGTACACCAGGATGGCCGTGTTCACCCCTTTGAACACGCGCCGGACCGAATCCAGCACACCCGTTGACCCTTCTATTCGCGTTCCCGAGAGCGTTGTGCTCGCCGCCACAAACTCTCCGTCCCTGCTCAAGGTCGTTGTTCCGTCCGACACGTCGGTCGTGCCGCTGTCAGCGCGCACATAGCGGTATCTGGCGCCGACCACCAGGCGGTTGGGCACGCTGAACGAATAAGGGCCGAACATCCCGAGATACGCCAATTGATCCTCAATCAATTCTTCCCGAAAACTCTCCGCGTCATCGAGCGGCACCGCGAGATAGTAATTCCCATTCCAGAACGCGCCCCACGCGCCCGCGGCCGAGGTCCATTTGATGCGCTCGATCAGCGGCTGGATCGGGTCGCTCAACATCGGTTGCGGCTCGCGCCCCGTCCGCACACTCGGCTGCACCTCCCCCTGGTCCGTGAGCGTCAGGCTCGCCACCCCCTCGTCCGTGAGCCAGAACAAGTCGGCGCCCACATCCACCACGCTTTCCTCGGCGACGATGCCGAACCGGTTCGTCACCGTCACGATGAGCAGGTCCGTGAGGTCGCCCACCACGTTCACGAGCCGGTGAATGCTGCGCCGCTTCAAGGCGATGATGCTGGCGTTGATGCCGCTGCCGAACACGATGATCGTCTTCAACTCATCCCCCGGCGAACTGTTCACCGCGTAGGAGTGGCTCAAGCGAAACCGCGTAAACTCCAGCACATCGCTCGCTTCGATGCCCGTGGCCGTTTGCACCCACATCCTGTCACCCGCCAGCACCGCGCGTATGCCCTTGCCGATGCGTTGCAACCCCAGGCCCGTCGGCGGGTCCGGC
>Ga0184627_10000663_pt1 | contig 13311 bp, 8 predicted proteins | sample PLM3_127_b1_FD_133150 | JGI IMG/M metagenome (GOLD analysis project Ga0184627, IMG submission 133150) | Groundwater sediment microbial communities from an aquifer in East River, Colorado, USA - PLM3_127_b1 | ecosystem: Environmental > Terrestrial > Soil > Riparian zone | place: USA: East River...
CCTTCGGTGTAGCGCTCGGCGGGAAAGAGCAGCGCTTCGCCCTCGACCTTCAGCGTGCCGCGGCTGACGCCGCCGTTGGAATTGAAATAGATGTAGCCCACGGCGTTTTCGGCCGCGTCCCAGAAGTAGATGGTCTCACCGCGGTACGGCCTCTGGTCGCCGCGCACGATGTGGCGGTCGCGCAGGTACTGGCCGCCGTACATCCATTCGTAGCAGTGCTCATCGGTGGCGTTTCGGTCCGCAAACGGCCCCTTCCAGCAAGAACCGGCGAGAAATGCGAGCGGCTTGAGCGCGTCGCTCACCGGCGCATCCCCGGCGTCGACGGCGAGCGCGATGCTCGTGCTCAGTGCGATGACGGCCGTGCCGGCGGCGCGGCGGAATCGATGGCGCATGGTTCACCTCGGGAAACGACAGATCGATATGTAACGCAACGAGCGGATCCGGGTCTTGTAGGTTTGTAACCTAGTTCTCAACCGTCGCGATGCCATCGGGCGAAAGCGTCTGGCGCAGATTCGTGGGCGCGAGGCCGGAGTACGTGCGGCAGTCGTGTACCAGGTGCGCCTGGTCGTAGTAGCCGCAGCTTTGCGCGAGCTCGGACCAGCGGACGCCGTTGGAGCGGCCGAGGCAGGCGATCAGGCGCTGAAAGCGCGCGACGCCGGCGTACTGCTTCGGAGCGAGACCCACCTGGCTGCGGAACCATTGGGTCAAGTGCTTACGGCTCACGCCCAGCTCGCGGCAGAGATCGAGGATGCGCACTGCGCCGTGAGTGCGTTCGATCTGCGTCGCGGCCCAGCCGATGAACGGGCGCATGCGGATCTCCGCACCGACGCGCTCGCGCACCAACGATTCCAGCAGCTCGAAGCGCTCATCACGCGACCCGGTCTCGAGCAACTGCGCGTGCACATCGGTCACGCGCGGGCCGGGAAGCAGATCGAGATCGATCACGGCGTTGCTCAATTCATCCATCGGCAGACCGAAGAACGCGTAGGCGCCCGCGGGGCGAAGTCGTACGGCCATCAAGTGTGACGGCACGCGCGTCGCGTCGAAACACGGCTCGATCACCAGCGGCCGCTGCTGCAGCGCCGACACCCATGCATTGCGATACACCGTTGCGCCATCCGGTCGCGACGGATCGAGCAGGCGATGCGGTGGCCCGAGGTTGAACATCAACTCGATCGTCGTCTTCGGCAGGATGCGTTCGCGCGCGTAGTGGGCGAATCCGTGCACTTCCCAGAAGACCTCGACGAACGGCGCGAGCTCGGGGGGTGGGGCGCATAGGAACAGCGACCAGCAGCCGACGGCTGGAGAGTCAAAGCGGATTTCCTCGATGTGGCGCAATTTACTAACGGCGCTCGCGAATGGCCCGGGCCGCGATGCGATCGATCACTCCCGGCGCGATGAGCTTGAGCCACCGTCCCGCGTGGCCGCGAACGGAGGTGACCAGAAGCCGCTTGCGCTTCTCGATCGCGGGCACGATGAGGCGCGCGCATTCCTCCGCAGTCATCAAGCCCTTCTGACGCAGCGGACTCTCGCCCAAGGGCCGACCATCGGGCCCGAGCGCGCGCTTGTGAATTTCAGAGCGCACGAAGTCGGGCGCGATCACCGTCACGCTGACGCCCGAGCCCGCGAGCTCGATGCGCAGCGAGTCGAAAAATCCGACCATCGCGTGCTTGCTCGCCGCATAGGCCGTGCGCTCGGGAACACCGGTGAATCCGGCAACACTTGCCACCGCGACGATGCGCCCCTGGGTCTGCCTGATCCATGGCAGCGCCATTCCCGTGAGATACACGCTGCTCAGGTAGTTGACCCGCATCAGGGATTCGAACACCGACCAGTCGGCGAGCACATCGAAGCGCGACCACATCGTGCTGCCGGCGTTGTTGATCAGCACATCGAGCCGCCCGAAGCGCGCGATGGCCGCATCGATGAGCGCACGGCACTGCTTCTCATCGGCCACATCGGTCGGCACCGCCAACGCGCGGCTGCCGGCGCGTTCGCATTCGGCGGCAAGCTCTGCCAGCCGTTCACCGTTGCGGGCGGCGAGCACGAGCGAAAGCTGCTGCGGGGCGAGCGCGAGCGCGAGGGCACGGCCGATGCCCTCGGAGGCCCCGGTCAGAATGACGACATGATCGGTGAGAGCGCCCATCACGCGCGATCCCACGGTAGACTCTGCGCGTCCCGAAGTAGAAGGGGGGTTGCCATGAGAACGCTGCTGCGGTGCCTATTCGCGGCCCTGTTCATTGCAGGTTGCGGGCAGGATAACTCATCGCGTGAACAGGAGCCGATGGCCGTCGAAGACACGGTGTTCGGCGACCAGGTCGAGACGATTCAACGTGCCGAGGATCGAGCCCGGGAGATGGAAGGGCGCATGCAGGACCTGAACAAGCAACTCGAGGGTGCCGAAGGGCAATCGCGACCCGACCCCGAACAATAACTTGAACATCAGCGAGACTCTTGCGCGCCCCGCAATCTGGGTGTTGCGCAAGTTGATTTCACTGTGGGTGCGCACCACCGTGCTGCCACCCGACGCCGTCGAGCAGTTGACGGGCCGCAACGTGCCGCCGTGTTACGTGCTCGAGCGGCAGAGCCTGTCGGATCTGCTGGTATTGCAGGAAACCTGCGTGCGGCAGCGGTTGCCGCGGCCGGGGCGGCGGCTGAATGTCGGCGGCGTGAGCGAGCGTCGATCGGTGTTCTATCTCGAGCGCAGCGCGGGTTTCTGCGGCACGCGCGTCGATCGTCGCGCGCCGGCTCTGCTGACTCAACTGGTCAACGCCGCGACGCTCGATCCCGGTCTCGATCTCGACCTCGTGCCGGTATCGATTTATTGGGGCCGCGCACCGCAGAAGGAACGCTCCTGGTGGCGGCTCCTGCTGAGCGAAGACGTCGCACTGGCCGGCCGTTGTCGCAAATTCCTCAACGTGGTCTTCAACGGGCGCAACACGCTGGTTCACTACGGCGAGCCTTTGTCGCTGCGCGCGATCCTGAACGAAGGACTGGATCGTTCGCGCGCAGTGCGACGAATTTCGCGCACCTTGCGCGCGCATTTCCGCGACCAGCGCATCGCGACCATCGGCCCCGACCTGTCGCACTGGCGCACGATCGTCGCGCAGGTGCTCGCCACGCGGGCGGTGCGCGCGGCAGTGGCGCAGGAGATGAAGGAGAAGAATCTCACCCGCCGCGAGGCATTGCTGCTCGCCAAGCGCTATGCGGACGAGATCGCGGCCAACTACTCGCACGCGTTCATCACGGTGCTCGCGGGATTGCTCAGCCGGCTGTGGAACCGGGTGTATGACGGCGTCGTGCTGCACCATGAACAGGTATTGCGCGACGTGGCACAGGGCAACGAAGTGATTTTCGTGCCCTGCCACCGCAGCCACATGGACTACCTGCTGCTGTCATACATTATCTATGTCACCGGCTTCCCGGTGCCGCACATCGCGGCCGGCGTGAATCTCAACATGCCGGTGCTCGGGCGCTTCCTGCGCAAGGGCGGGGCGTTCTTCATCCGCCGCACGTTCAAGGGCAACATTCTCTATCCGGCGGTGTTCATGAAGTACCTGGGCGCGATGATGGCCCGGGGTCATTCGCTCGAATACTTCATCGAGGGCGGACGCAGCCGCACCGGGCGCTTGCTCGATCCAAAAACCGGGATGTTGTCGATGACCGTGCGCAGCTTCCTGCGCGAACCGGAGCGCCCGGTGGTATTCGTGCCGGTGTACTTCGGCTACGAGCGCCTGGTCGAAGGGCAGACCTACATCGACGAGCTGAGCGGGCGGCCCAAGGAGAAGGAATCCGTTCTCGGGCTGCTGCGAACGCTGCCACAACTGCGGCGCAAGTTCGGCAAGGTGCACGTCAGCCTGGGCGATCCGATCGCGCTTGATGGAGTCCTGCGCACCCACAATCCGTCGTGGGGCGGCACTGCGGCCACCGACGACAGTCGCCCCGCGTGGCTCAATGCTGCGGTCGAAGATCTGGCGCGGCGCATCGTCGTCGGCATCAATGCGGCGGCGGCCGTCAACAACGTGAATCTGCTCGCCACCGTGCTGCTCGGGATGCCGCGGCAAGCCATGCTCGAGCGCGACCTGATCCGCCAGCTCGACCTTTATCGCGCTTTGCTCGTGGCCGAGCGCTATTCAGCGCGAGTCACCGTGACGGAGCTCGATGGCGACGCAATCGTCCGTCACGGTGAAGCCATGCAGGTGATCGCGCGCCGGCCGCATGCGCTCGGCGACATCATTTACATGAGCGCAGAGAACGCGATCCTGCAGACCTATTTCCGCAACAACGTGCTGCACCTGTTTGCGATACCCTCGCTCATCGCCTGCTGCTTTCTCAACAACCCGGTGATGCGCACCGACGACATCCTCAGGCTCGCGTGGCGCATCTACCCGTACGTCGCCGACGAGCTCTTCCTGCGCTGGCGCGAGGACGAAGTGGCGGCGGTCGTGCACCGCATCCTCGCGTTCTTTCTGCAGCAGTCGTTGCTCGACCGGAGCGCCGATGGAACGGAATGGCGCCGGCGTCCACCGATGGCGGGGGAAGCGATGCAGCTGTCGGTGCTGGCGCAGGCGACCATCCCGATCGTCGAGCGCTATTACCTGGTGGTCGCCCTACTGGCGCAGGCCGGCAGCGGTGCGCTGAGCCAGGAAACGCTCGTCAAGCGCTGCCAGCTGCTCGCACAGCGAATCTCCATGCTCTACGAGCTGAACGCGCCGGAGTTTTTCGACCCGGCGCTCTTTTCGAGCTTCGTCGACCTGTTGCGCAAGCGCGGAGTGTTGCAGGTGGGCCCCGACAACCGCCTGTTGTTCAGCGAAGTGCTGCTGAGCGTGGCGAGCGACGCGCAATTGGTCTTAAGCGAACAGATTCGCCACAGTATTCTTCAGGTCACGAATGCCTAGTGAGGCCTCAGGCCTTTCCGGCCCGAGGCCTGACGCCCGAGGCCCGACGCCTTGTCCCCAACGCCTACTGCTATACTCCCGCGCCACGGTCAATGTTGTATTTGACCCCCTGATTCGGTAATAAACCAACAACCCAGGGGACAAGAACCGCGGACGGCGTCGTCATGGGAACGCGACCCGAGCCGCCCACGACTGAAGCCCAAGAATCGGTCACTCCGGAACAGCCTTTTTTGGGGACTGACAATGACAACCACTTCGAAGAACAGTGATGTTCGATCCCTGACGTCTGGCCTTGCGATTGCCATACGCGGCGCTAGCCTGGCCCTCGGCGCGCTGGCGACATTGAGTCCGTCGGCACAAGCGTTCGACTTCTCCAGTTCCAGCGGCTCGCTGACGGGTAGCTGGGACACCACCGTCACCTACGGTCAGGCCGCGCGCATCCAGGATTCCGACTGCAACCTGATCGCGATCGCGGACGGCGGCTGCGGGCGCTCGCCGAACATCGACGATGGCAACCTGAATTTCGAGACCGGCACCTACACCCGCGCGCTCAAGGTTGTGACCGAGCTTGGGCTCAACACGGATCATTTCGGCGTGTTCGTCCGCGGCTCGGCGCTGTACGACGACCTGATCGAGAACTCCTCGACGGCGCGCACCCCGCTTTCGGACGAAGCCAAGGATCTCGTGGGCAGCTACGTCCGCCTGCTCGACGCGTTCGCATACTTCAAGTTCGACCTGGGCTCGCTGCCCGCGGAGATCCGGCTCGGCAGCCAGGTCGTGAGCTGGGGCGAGAGCACGTTCATCCAGGGTGGCATCAACACCGTCAATCACTTCGACGTCTCGGCGCTGCGCGTGCCGGGTGCCGAGCTCAAGGAAGGCTTCATGCCGCAGGAGATGGCATTCGTGTCGTTGGGGCTGACCGACAACACGAGTGTCGAGGCGTTTTACCTGGTCGACTGGGATGACACCGAGCCGGAGCCCGTCGGCTCCTATTTCAGCACCAACGACTTCGTGCCGGACGGCGGCACGCGGGTGTTCCTCGGCTTCGGCGGATTCTCCGACCAGGGTGTCGATTTCCGTCCCCTGGGCGGGCCGTTCATCACCAACTTCCAGGCCGTGCCGCGCGGCGAGACGCTCGAGCCCGACGATCAGGGGCAATTCGGTGTGGCGCTCCGGACGTTTTTCCCGGACTTCATCAACGGCACCGAGATCGGACTCTTCTACATCAACTATCACAGCCGTGTGCCGCTGATTTCCGGCCGCACCGGAACACAGGTCGGCCTCGGCAACGCGGCAGGAACGGCGACGGCAGTGGGCGGCGCGGCGCAGGGCCTGGCGGCGGGCCTGCCATTCGCGGCCGCGGTGGCGACGGCAGCCAACGCGGCGGTCGCGACGGCGATGGGCGCCGGCGGCAATCTGTCGCTCGCGACGGCCACCCAGTACGCGACCATCGGCGCCAACTACGCGGTGCAAGGCGTCGCTCCATCCGACATTTCGCGTAACGCCAGCAACATCGCGACGCATGAATACGCGCAGACCGCCCAGTACTTCACCGAGTTTCCCGAAGACATCCACCTCATCGGCCTGAGTTTCAACACCCAGTTTCAGAAGACCGGCATCGCGCTGCAGGGTGAGGTCTCCTACCGCAAGGACGTTCCGCTGCAGTTCGACGACGTCGAAGTCCTGTTCGCCGCATTGTCGCCGCTCGAAGTATTTCTGTTCCCGGTGGCCGCACCGGGCGTGCCATTCCCGACCACCTGCAACACCGCGATCCCGACGGTGACGCGCTGCGGACAGCTCGGTCAATTCAGCGCCAATCAGCTCGTGCAGGGTTGGGAACTCCACGATTCCTACCAGGCGCAGTTCACGGCGACCAAAATCTTGTCGAACGTGCTGGCGGCGTCGCAGATGGTGATGGTGTTCGAGGCGGCCGTGACCTACGTCGATGGGCTCGAGGACAAGTTGAGTGGCGGGCCCAATGGCCGCGGCCTGCGGTACAACGGTCCTGGCACCTCGGTCAGCGGCAACCAGGAACTGGTCGGCCGTCATTGCCCGTACTTGCCGGCGGCGCAATGCGTGGCACTCGGCCTGGTTGAGCCCCAGAACCGCTTCGCGGACCCGACCTCGTGGGGCTATCGATTCGCAGGCCGTCTCGACTACCCGAACCTGATGGGTCCCTGGACCATCACGCCGCGGTATTCGTGGCAGCATGATGTGCAGGGCACGAGTCCCGGCCCCGGCGGCAATTTCGTCGAGGGGCGCTATGGCCTCACGGTCGGTGTCTCAGGCAACCTGCGCAACAGTTGGGATCTCGATCTCAGCTGGACGCGCTTTGGCGGCGCCGGCCGGTTCAACGACCTCAACGACCGCGACTTCATCGCGGCCTCCATCAAATTCGCGTTCTAAGCGCGTCCGGATCTTGAGGGGACGACAATGCTGAAGACTGCATGTGGATCGTTGGTCACTGCGCTGGCCCTGTGCGGGTTCATGGACACGGCCATCGCGGCCGTCAGCGCGCAGGAAGCGGCGCGCCTCGGTGCCGACCTGACGCCACTGGGTGGCGAGAAAGCAGGCAATGCTGCGGGCACGATTCCCGCCTGGGATGGTGGTCTCAGCTCGCCGGCCAAGGCGGGAGTCCCGGCCTTCAAGACGGGCAGCCATCACCCGGATCCGTTCGCGAGCGAAAAGCCGTTGTTCACCATCAACGTGCAGAACGCCTCGCAATACGCGAACAATCTCACCGAGGGACACAAGGCATTGCTGCGTGCGTACAAGGACACATACGTGATGAATGTGTACCCGGCGCATCGCACGGCGGCGCACCCGCAGCGCATCTATGACGCGACCAAGCGCATTGCCACGACCGCGAATCTCGCGGCGGGCGGCAATGGCGTGACCGGCGCCGCCGAGGGGATTCCCTTCCCGATTCCGAAACAGGGCGTGGAGATCTTCTGGAACCACGTGCTGCGTTACCGCGCCGATTCCGCGACCCGGAGCATCGGCCAGGCGGCGATCACCGCCGGCGGTGACTACACCCTGGTGAAGTTCCACGACGAGTTTTACGTCGTGTACAGCCTGGCGGGTGCGAAGGAATCCGAGCTCGACAACGTGATCCTCTACTTCATCCAGGAAACCGTGGCGCCGGCGCGGCTCGCGGGCGAAATCCTGCTGGTGCACGAGACGCTCGATCAGTCGAAGGAGAACCGGCGCGCGTGGCTGTACAACCCCGGCCAGCGGCGCGTCCGCCGTGCGCCAAACGTCGCCTTCGACAATCCGGGCACCGCGGCCGACAACCAGCGCACCTCGGACCAGTTCGACATGTACAACGGCAGCCCCGAGCGCTACGACTGGAAGCTCGTCGGCAAGAAGGAAATCTATGTTCCCTACAACGCTTACAAGCTGAACAGCAACCAGCTCAAGTACAAGGACATCCTCAAGCCGCAGCACATCAACCAGGACCATGCGCGCTACGAATTGCATCGCGTCTGGGTGGTGGACTCGACTCTCAAGGCCGGCACCGATCACGTGTACAAGCGCCGCACGCTGTACGTGGACGAAGATTCCTGGCAGATCCTCGCGGTCGACTGCTATGACAAGCGCGACCAGCTGTGGCGTGTGCAGGAAGGCCACGCGATCGAGTATTACGAACTGCCGACCGTGTGGACCACGCTCGAGCTGGTGATGGATCTGCAGAACCGCCGCTATCTCGCGCTCGGCCTGCAGAACGAGGAACCGCGCAGCTACGACTTTACGGTCAACCGGACGATCGCCGACTACCAACCCAACGCGCTGCGTTCTCGCGGTACTCGCTGAAACCTCTTCCTTCCCTCTCCCCGCACTGGGGAGAGGGCCGGGGTGAGGGGGTCATGCAAGGTCCATGAAGATCGCGTTCTCTTGTGCCGCGGCCTGCGGCCTCCACTTCGCAGGGTTACCTGTCGTCAGTCTCGCCGTCGATCCGGCTCCTGACGCTGAAGCCGAATATTCCGTCATCGCACCTCTCGCGCCGCGCTCGCTGCTCCTCGACGCGGTGATGGCGGGCGACCGCATGGTGGTGGTCGGCGAACGCGGGCATGTACTGCTGAGTGACGACCAGGGCGCGAACTGGCGGCAGGCCAGGGTGCCGACGCGGGCCACACTCACGAGCGTGTACTTCATCGACGCGCAGAACGGTTGGGCCGTGGGGCACGACGAGGTCATCGTTCGCAGCGTGGATGGCGGCGAAAGCTGGACTCGCGTGCACGCCGCACCGGAAAAGGAACAGCCGCTGCTCGATGTCTGGTTCAAGGATGCGCAATCCGGCTTCGCATTCGGTGCCTACGGCACGATCCTCGCGAGCAGCGACGGCGGAGCGAGCTGGGTGCAGCACTCCTTCGAGCCGCAGCCGCTCGTTCCCGTGCCCAAGGCCGCGCGACCGGCCGCGGCGGACGACGAATATCTCGATGAAGGATCCGTGAGCGACATGCATCTCAATGCGGTCGCGCGCGCGGCCGATGGCAGGCTGTACCTCGCCGCCGAATCCGGGCACGTGTTCCGCTCCGACGATGCGGGTCAGAGCTGGCTCGAGTTGCCGTCACCGTATGAAGGCTCGTTCTTCGGCGTGTTGCCGCTCGACGGCGCGTCGGTGCTGCTCTTCGGCCTGCGTGGACACCTGTTCCGCTCCGACGATGCCGGTGCAAGTTGGCGCGAGATTCCCACCGGGACCGTCGCGATGCTCACAAACGGCTTGCGCCTGGATCCCGAAACCATCGTGATCACGGGGCTCGCCGGCACGCTGCTCGTCAGCCGCGACGGCGGCACGACGTTCGCGCTCGAGCAGCAGGACGATCGCAAGGGCATCGCGGCGGCGCTGCCTGCGAGCGGCAGACGCCTGGTAACGGTGGGTGAGGGCGGCATCAAGGTGATCACGCCATGAAGACTTCCACCTCGGCGGCGGAAGCGCGCTTCATCGAGTGGCTGGGCCGCATTGTCTTCGGTCACCGCACGCTGATCCTTGTGCTGTTCGCGCTGGTGACCGCCGTGATGGGCTACGCGGCGATCACCGGGCTGCGCATCGATACCAAGTTCACCAAGCAGCTGCCGCTCGAACACGAGTACATGCAGACCTTCGTCAAGCACCAGGCGGAGTTCGGCGGCGCCAATCGCGTGCTGGTGGCATTGATCGCGCGCGACGGCAACATGTTCACGCCCGGTTTCTTCCAGGCGCTGCGCACCGCCACCGACGAAGTGTTCTTCATCCGCGGCGTCGACCGCGCGCGCGTGATGTCGCTGTTCACGCCGAACGTGCGCTACACCGAGGTCGTCGAAGATGGCATCCAGGCCGGCAACGTCATCCCGGCGGATTTCCAGCCGACGCCGGAGGGCCTGGCGCGGGTACGCGAGAACATCCTGAAAGCCGGCATCGTCGGCCGGCTGGTGGCGAACGATTTTTCCGGCGCCATCGTGACCGCGACGCTGCAGGACGAAGACCCGGAGACCGGTGCGCCGCTCGATTACATCCGCGTGGCGCAGGATCTCGAGCACAAGATCCGCGACCGCCTGATGGGCAGCGACGTGCAGGTCAACGTGCAGGCTTCGACCCCGCCGGTCGAAGTCCACATGATCGGTTTCGCCAAGATCGTGGGCGACATTGCGGAGGGCTCGCTGTCGGTCGCGATGTTCGCCGGCATCACCGTAGTGCTGACGCTGCTCTTCGTCTGGATCTACATCCAGTCATTCAAAGTGGCGCTGGTGCCGGTCGTGTGCTCGATCGTCGCCGTGGTGTGGCAGTTGGGTTTGCTGGTGGTGCTGGGCTACGGCGTCGATCCGCTCGGCATCCTCGTGCCCTTCATCATCTTTGCAATCGGCGTGAGCCACGGCGTGCAGAAGATCAGCGCGGTGAGCGACGCGGCACTGGTCGGCGCCGACAGCATGACGGCGGCGCAGCGCACGTTCAAAGCGCTGTTCCTGCCCGCGATCGTTGCGCTGCTCGCGGACCTGGTGGGTTTCGTCACCATCCTGTTCATCCCGGTGCAGGTCATCCGCGAGATGGCCATCACCGCCAGCCTGGGTGTGGGTGTCGTCATCCTCACCGACCTCATCCTGTTGCCGGTGCTGGTGTCGCACGTGCAATTCGACCCGGGCTATCGCGGCCGCATCGAGCGCCGCGCCACGCACCTGGCGCGCTTCTGGGAGTGGCTCAGCGGCATCGCGAATCGTGGGCCCGCGGCCATCGTGATCGTGCTGGCGATCATTCTGGGCGTCCTGGGCGCATACAAAGGACGCGAAACCCCGATCGGCGACACCCAGGCGGGCGTGCCGGAGCTCCGTCCTGACTCGCGCTACAACATCGACAGCGACGTCATCACCCGTAAATTCTCGATCGGTGTCGACATCATCAACACCATCGTTGAAACGGCGCCCGACGGCTGCATCGACTACGACGTGATGACCGCGATCGACCGCTTCGCGTGGCACATGGCGAACGTCGAGGGGGTGCAGGACGTGATGGCGTTGCCCGGCGTGATGAAGATCGTGAGCGCCGGCTGGAACGAAGGCAGCCTCAAGTGGCGCAACATCCCGCGCAACCGCGACCAGATGGTGCAGGCGCAGGCCTATCTCGAGACCAGCACCGGTCTCTTCAACAGCGATTGCAGCGTGATGCCGGTGATGATGTTCACCACCGACCACCGTGCCGAGACGATCGAGCGCGTGGTGGCCGAAGTGAAGCAGTGGCGCACGGCGAATCCTAGCCCTAAGGCGCAGTTCCGCCTCGCCACCGGCAACGTGGGCGTCATGGCAGCGACCAATGAAGAAGTGAAGGCCAAGGAGTTCCCGATTCTCGCGGGCGTGTTCGCCGCGGTGATCGTGATGTGCCTGTTGACGTTCCGTTCGGTCACCGGGACGTTGTGCGTGATCCTGCCGCTGGCGCTCGGTTCGGTGCTGGCCTACGCGGTCATGGCGATCGTCGGCATCGGGCTCAAGGTCTCGACCCTGCCGATGGTGGCGCTCGGCGTCGGCATCGGTGTCGACTACGGCATCTATCTCTTCAGCCGCATGCAGGAGTTCCTCGAGAAGGGGGAAAGCGTGCACGATGCGTATCTGCACACGTTGCGCGTCACCGGCGCGAGCGTCGTGTTCACCGGCATCACGCTCGCCATCGGCGTCGTGACCTGGGTGTTCTCACCGCTCAAGTTCCAGGCCGACGTCGGCATCCTGCTGACCTTCCTCTTCATCGTGAACATGCTGGGTGCGATCCTGCTGCTGCCGGCATTGGCCGCGTGGCTGGTGAGACCGACGGGTGCCGGTGACCGGTCATTGGCTTATTCACAAAAGCCGTCGGACACCAGTCATTGACCTCTCGTTGAACGATGGTTGCAGCCCATGATGAATAAGCCAATGACCGGTCACCGGCACCTGTCATGACTCCTGAGGAATTCAGACGCCGCGGGCATGAGCTGATCGACTGGATCGCCGACTTTCGTGGGCGCGTCTATGCCGGCGAGCTTCCTGCGCTCTCGCCAGTCGCGCCCGGTTGGCTGCGCGCGCGGCTGCCGCAGTCGCCGCCGCAAGCCGCCGAGTCGTTCGACGACATCCGGCGCGATCTCGATCAACACATCGTGCCCGCGCTCAGCCATTTTCAGCATCCGCGGTTCTTCGCATACTTTCCGTCGAATACGCTGCTGGCTTCGGTTCTCGGCGACTACCTGAGCACGGGACTCGGCCAGCTCGGTCTCAACTGGGCCTCGAGCCCGGCATTGACGGAGCTGGAGGAAGTCACGACCGACTGGCTGCGGCAGATGCTCGGACTGTCGGCGGGCTGGAGCGGCGTCATCCAGGACACGGCGTCGACCACGAGTCTGGTGGCGCTGCTGTGCGCTCGCGAGCGGGCCACGGACTATGGCGCGAACCGCGGCGGGCTACAGGAAGAGCCGGAACCGCTGATCGTGTATTCCTCGGAACAGAATCACAGCTCGATCGAAAAGGCGGCGCTGCTCGCCGGCTTCGGGCGCCGGAACATCCGGCTCATCCCCACCGATCGCGATCATGCCTTGCGCGTCGACGTGCTCGCGCAGACGATCGAGAAGGACCTCGCCGCGGGCGCGATACCGGCGGCGATGGTCGCGACCATCGGCACGACCGGCACCTGCGCACTCGATCCGGTCGGCGCGATGGCCGAGCTCGCGCACAAGCACGGCCTGTGGCTGCACGTCGATGCGGCGCTCGCCGGCTCGGCGATGATCCTGCCCGAATGCCGCTCGATGTGGGAAGGGATCGAGGGTGCCGACTCGATCGTGCTCAACCCGCACAAGTGGCTGGGTGCCGCGTTCGATTGCACCGCATACTTCGTGCGCGATCCCGAGCACCTGATCCGCGTGATGTCGACCAACCCGAGCTTCCTGCGCACTGCGGCGGACGGACAAGCCAAGAATTTCCG
>Ga0184627_10000664_pt1 | contig 13311 bp, 10 predicted proteins | sample PLM3_127_b1_FD_133150 | JGI IMG/M metagenome (GOLD analysis project Ga0184627, IMG submission 133150) | Groundwater sediment microbial communities from an aquifer in East River, Colorado, USA - PLM3_127_b1 | ecosystem: Environmental > Terrestrial > Soil > Riparian zone | place: USA: East River...
GCTCTCTTCCATCACGCCGCCATCGCGGAGCGACGCCGCCGGCGATGCTGATCTGCCACTTGCCGCCGGGGCCCGGCAATGGCGCGACGTACACTTCGTTCCGTCCGGACTCATTCGATTGATACGCAATCCACCGTCCATCGGGCGAAAACCTGCCGCCTCCTTCATTGAACGGGGTCTGCAGAAACACTGACGCTTTCCGATCGCCAGACAGTGGGAGGACCCGTAAGTCACTTCCGGTCGAAGAGCCGCCTCCAATATTGAAATACAGAACAGAGCGGCCGTCCGGAGACCAACTCGCTGGGACCACATTCAGTGTCTCGTCCAGCAACAGCTCCTCGTTTCCAGCCCCACTTGAGGCCTTCACGTAAAGATCGGACGGTCCTTTGCGTGTTGACCCAAATCCGATGCGGCTGCCATCGGGCGACCAGACTGCGAAACCTTCTTCCGCAGGATCGAATGTGAAGCGTGTTCGCAGGCCGCGCGCCACATCGTAGAGCCAGAGGTCACGCGTGCGTCTCGCCGGGTCCAAGATATTGACGGCTGCGCGCGTGCCGTCCGGCGACAGCTCAACCCCGCCCTGGTCCGTTTGATCCCCAAGCACGGCGATCTGCTTGCCCGTGCGGTCGAACCAGATCAGCTGCGAGCCGATGCCTCCGGAACCGGTTTGGTACGCGAGTACCCCCGTCTGCGACACAGAAAACGCGCCGGTTCGGCCAGTGGTACCGCCAATGTCCACACGCTCGGCGACCGGCACCGCCTCGCCGGCCAGCTCCAGACGATCGGCATTGAACGGCTGCGCCATGAGCGTCTCGTCACGCATGAACAGTACATGCCCGAGGGCATATTGCGCGTTGGAGCCGCCCTCCAGGAGCAGCCGGCTTTTCTCCGTGGGGTCGAGCGAGCCCACGTAGACCCCGCGCGCATCATTGGGGCCGCGCGTTTTGCTCCCGACGACGTGGTACAAAAAGTGTCGGCCGTCTGGCAAAAAGAACGAATTCCAATGTGCGGTGTCGCCGCTCGCAGCGTCGAGTGTCGTGACCGGCGACGGTGTGCCGCCGCCCGACGCCGACACGCGGTAGAGAGGCCCTGTTCTCGGGACGAACAGAATCACGTCGTCTCGGTTCCAACTCCCCTGGTTGTTCGCGTTCGATTCGGCCACCGTGAGCGGCGGCCCTCCGGACGCGTCAATCTTCTTAAGGCTACCCCCGGCATTGAAGGCGATGAAGCGGCTGTCAGGCGACCAGAACGGCATCACGACGCCTTCCGTGCCTGCGAGCGGCTGTGCCACGAGCGTATCCAGGGGGCGCACCCACAGCAGCGTGCGACCATCCGCGCCGGTTCCGACGAACGCCAGGCGCCGGCCATCTGGCGAGAGCACAAACCGGAGTGCGGGGATTGCGCTCGACCAGTTCACACCTGCGGGCGGCAGAATCAGGGTGCGATAGACCTGCGTGTCCGCTGGGGCGCGCTGGAAATACATCAGCGCCGCGGACGCTCCTGCCGCGAGACACGCGACAGCCAAGATCGCCATCAACGTCCGGGTGAGCCGCTCGCGTTTTCTTCGCGTCGCCACGGTACCGCCAACCGCCTCGGTGGCACCCGAGTGCGCGGACAACGCTTCCAAGGCGAATGCGAGATCGCCGGTGGACTGGAAGCGCGCCGCCGGAGCCTTCTCCAAGCACCGATCGACAATGCGTGCGAGCGCCGGAGGAATATGCCGCTCCACAGCTGGCAGGTCGGGTGGCTCCTTCACCAGAATCGCGCCCATCGTGTCGGCGGCGGTGTCGCCGCGAAAGGCGCGCTGGCCCGACAACATTTCATAGAGGATGGCGCCGAACGCGAAGATATCAGAGCGATGATCGGCTGTTTGACCCCGCACCTGCTCCGGTGACATGTAGCCGATCGTCCCGAGCACCACGCCGGGCAACGTATCAGGTGGAGTCGTTGGGAGCGCACTCAACGCGGCGCCTGCGGGTTCAGCCTGCGTCAGCTTGGCGAGTCCGAAGTCGAGAATCTTCACACGCCCATTGCTCGTGACGAACGTGTTCTCTGGTTTCAGGTCGCGGTGTGTGATGCCCTTCTCATGCGCCGCTGCGAGGCCGTGCGCGATCTGCACCGCATACTCCACGGCTCTGCGGACTGGCAGTGCGCCACTGTTCAAGCGCTCGCGCAGGGTTTCCCCTTCGAGCAATTCCGAGACGATGTATGGCGAGCTATCGTGCTGGCCGAGATCGTAGACCGCGAGGATGTTCGGATGGTTCAGCGCGGCCGCGGCGCGGGCTTCCTGCTCGAAGCGATGGAGCCGCTCAGCATCACTGGAGAAGGCTGACGGCAGAACCTTGATGGCCACATCGCGGCCCAACCGGGGATCGCGCGCTTTGTAGACTTCTCCCATCCCTCCGGCACCCACGGGAGCGAGGACTTCATAGGGACCGAGGCGAGCGCCCGGCGCGAGGAACATGAAGTCAGCAGGGAACGACCGGAATTATACGGCGAAACGCCAACACAGGCGCTGTCCTTCGAATCACAAGCAGTTTTGGACGATAGTGATGGGTGGCGCGGTCGCCTCCGAGCGCGGGAGAAGTCCGCGGACGTTCCACGGCCGGCACCCTTGCCGGGCTCGCGACAAGGCAGAGGGCGATGAGCTTCGCCGCGGGTTACAATTTGCGTATGGGTCTGTTTTCAGTCGAAATCGAAATTGCAAAGCCGGGGAAGAAAGCTCGATGGAAGAAGATGGGAGCCGTCATCGTTGACTGCGGGTCGGAACTGACGTGGCTGCCTGCCGAAGACCTGCGTGCGCTTCGAATCGAATTGTTCCGCAAGGACCAGGTTTTCATCCTGGCCAACGGTCAACAGGTCACTCGTGATGTCGGGATCGCCCTCATTCGATCCGGCGATTTCAAGACCGTCGATGAGGTCGTGTTTGCAACTGACGGTGACCTTCGTCTACTGGGTGCCCGCACCCTCGAAGGCTTCAACGCCCTCGTGGACCCGCGAAAAAAGAGGCTGGTCGCTGGAGGCCCAATTCCCGCCACCTGATTCTTACGTGGGACGATCGACTCCAGGGAATCGAGCAACTGAATCGCCGCATCGATCGCCGCCGGACTGAGATGCATGTAGCGTTGCGTCGTGGTGAGGTCTTTGTGCCCAGCAAGTTCCTGGATGGCCTTCGCCGGAGCACCCCTCATCGCCAGATGCGAACAGAACGTGCGACGCAGAACATGTACGCCGTCATTCTCTAGATTTGCTCGACGTCCCGATTGCTGCACCAACGTCTGTACAGCCTGCTGTGTGAAGGGGCGACCATTGTCTTGATACAGAATGCGGGGTCCACCGAGGGTGACGGTAGTCGCGCAGGGCTGGCACCTGCTCCACCCACAGCGGCGTACGATGCTGGACCTGCCCCGGCGCGCTGTGCAATGGCCTCGTCTCGTTGCAAGACAATCCGCTGTCCCCGCTGCAAGCCGAACTGCAACGATTGGCATTCGCGAGCCACTGGACGTTCGTGGGCAATTCCTGCGGCGAACCAGAGTCTCTGATCTCCCAATGAATGTTCTCAAGTCGCGCTACGGCCGATACGACATTGGACGATGAATCAATGGCTGCGCTGGTTGAGGAGTGGGACTGTCCTCGTGACGCTTTTCATGCTCGGCTGTAACGTGCTTCCGAACTGGTACGTCGAAGAACAGGCCAAGCCGAGCTCCAGTCACCCTCTTGCCGGCTTTTGGAAGGCAGAGAAGTGCTCGCCAGACGAATGGGGTCTGGCTATCGGGCCGATGGGTGAAAAAACTTACTACGTGTCATTTTGTGGTCCCGGTGGATGCTTTGAGGAAGGTACGTATCGGCCTGAGACCACATTGAACGACGACCCCGCCTACAAGATCATCGGTAACGATCAGATCGAGGTAAAGGGAGCAGATGCCTTTACGAAGTACGTTCGGTGTCCGGGCAGGAAAAGCGATGCCCAACAACCGGGTGTTGGGGCCCCAGTGATACGCCGCTGTCGAAAGGGCACACGGCGTCGGCGATTAGCAAGCCCTCGCCAATCACGTCTCGAGTATCGAGAGAGAATCGGCCTCTTGGATAGACGTCACAAGGTAGCCGCGTGAAGAGCATCGCGTATTGGGCGTTTTGGTTTTATGCATTTATCTACAATCTTTATGGAACATGGGTGCTTGGTCCAAGGCTTGCCCACATTTGGATCGCGATCGGCCGACCACGCTCGGTCGCGGATTTGCGCACCGAGGCGATGCTACTTGGACCCATTATCAGTTTGATCGCACTGGTGTGCGTGCCGATAATCTGGCATACCAAAAACGAGAGACTCAAGCTGAACACTACTTCCCAGGCGGGCTGATCGAGTCCTGCATAGTTACGGCGCTCTTGGTGCCGGCGGTCGCCTGATAGACTGAGATGGGACGGAATATGAGTACCAGACCTTCTGCTCTCGTGCTCGCGAGCGTTCTGCTGGGAAGCAGCCTGCTATTGGCAACCGGCGTACGAGCAACGACCCAACGCGCCGACGCCCCATTCGATCAGCAGACGATTGCGCGACAGCTGCTGTCGAACGATCCCTCGGAGCGCCGCAAGGCCTTGGAAGCGGCGAGGACGATTGGGCCACCGAATAGCAGCCAGGCGTTGCGCGCAGCGCTGATTACTTTGCTTGAGAGGATGAACGAGATCGTGGATCAGTCCCAGCAGAGCCAGATCCCGCTAGACGTTGTCGAAAATCCTGAGTGGATCGCGAGGGTACACCACACTGTGGCGGCACTCAAAGAGCCCGCGGCGATTCCCGCTCTTGCGAACGCGCTTGGAATATTTACAGTCATTCGTGCGTTGGCGGATTTCGGCGAGCAGGCGGCCCCAGCTGTCGTCGACGTTGTCATGAGCCCGACCCGTCACCACACTGCTGTCGACGACGGGTTGCGGGTCCTCAGATTCATGGTCGAGAGACGGAACACGAGCCCACTCTCACCCGAGACACTCGCTCAAATTCGTCGTGCCGCGCGGGAGCGGCTGAGCGGGGAGCAGTACTTCACAACGCTGTGGTACGCCATCGATCTTGCTGCGGTGCTGGACGATGCAGAGCTTCGGCGCACCCTCGAGGAGTTGGCGACATTTCCTGGAGAGATCGCTGTGAGAGGTGTGAGGGATCCCCGACTGATTGAGCAGACTCAGCGGCGAGCAGCCGACCGACTTGCAGGAGTCCCTGCCTCGCCGCGGCCGGAGTTCTGACAGCGATCGGGTGCACCGAGGACACCGCGGCTGACCGTCCTGATGGGCTTGTCGCCTTCGGGTTGCAGCGGCTCGACGATCTGGGTTGTGCCTTTGACTTAGCTGTGTGTGTGCGCCAAAGCTCGCCGACCGCGTATAGTGCGGCGGAGCGAGGGAGAGGTCGGGGGTGGGAAGTGAATCTGCGAGATTCCTGGGTCACGATCGAAAATCATGAGCGGCGACAACTACAACGTCGTGAACTTCAAGGCGAACTCGATCGTGAAATCGATCTGGATTCTTCGGAATGCTGAAATCGATTCTTCTCGCCACGCCTGAAAACTCAAATGCGCGATCGCTCAATCGTGACGCTGCTCAGGCGAACATCGAAAGGATCTTCGAGATGTGAGGCATTGGGCACTCGAAGATTCCGAAAGTCAGACTGATCACATGCACGGAAACCAGATGCTTCCTTCCGTCTGATTCGAGCCTGGCTTTGGCCCCAGCGCCGCGAGTGTGTCAGAGCGCTGAGACATCACAGCGCAGAAACGGCGGCATCAAAGGCGTCCTCAGAACTGCGTAGTGGTTCATCGGAGACCTGGCGCAGGACGCCAAGGACTTCGACGATTGGGACAGCGCGGTGAAGTGAGCGGAGGCGGTTCGGGCGGAGCTGGAACTTCAGGGATGGGGTCAACCCGACAAATCGAGCCCTGGATAGTCGCATGTGGATTGCGGTCAGCCCTCCATCGGTGTACCGGCCTGGATTCAGTGGCCCTTGAGGTGTTAGTCACCATCCCCGAACTGCATCGCGAGGTCCTCGCTAACGACCGACGGGTGGATAGCCGTCAGTCGGTATGAGTCAGCAACCGGCTCTCGCTTCACGAGCCGCTCAGCAGCCCGACAAAGCAGCGAGAATCCAACCACGGCAGGTGATCGCGGGGCTTCAGGGCCGGGGAACGGCGGGGACCCCGGCGAGTCGCTCGGCGGCCAGCTTCTGGGTTCGGTCGATCGCCTCGGGGTGCTCCACGCCTGCGGCGACAACCGTGTCTCGGTTCGACGCGAACGACTCGACGATCTGTCGGAGGTCGGCATCGCCCAGGACCACGGCGAGATCGATGGCCTGCCATACGGTCGTGAAGGACTGTTGCCTCTCTGTCAGACGCTGCTGCGCAGCGCGTCGGATCTCGTCAAGCGTGTCGGCCAAGAGCGGGCGCGTTCCCGCTCCCTCAACCATGAACCTGAGGGTTATCAAACCGTGGTCGACCGCGTTGTAGTGGCTTTCTGGAGACGTGACCACGCTGAGGACAGATGGAGCCGCCTGCTGGCCGAAGGCTGCCAGGGCTCGGATGACCGTAATCCAGCCGTAGATGGCTTTCGAGAGCGCACCAATCGCCTGGGGATCGCGCAACGCAGCCACGACGCGGGACAGTCCTGCGATGAATTCGGGGTCTTCGACGTTCGCGAGAGCCTCGCCACGCCTTGCAGCCTCCTCAACAATCCTGTTTTTCCTCTCGAGCAACGTGATGAGCGCCGCGCGCAGCTCCGAGCCGATTTTTTCCGCATCAATAGCCGCTGCCACATCGAGGGCTCTGCTCCGTCCGTGCACGTTGTCCCGAAGGAGCTGCTGCGCGATCGCCAACTGGTCCACCTGCCCTTCCACGATTGGGGTGTGGAGCACCGTGGCCATCAGGGCGGTGGCCAGCAGAACAACCTGTCGTCGGGTTTTCATAATGGCCTCCTCCCTTACCACGCGGCGTGATCGTGATGGTCCGAATAGGTGTTCCAAAAGAACAATTCCACCGGGGTCGGACTGGTACCGTCGGCCGCGGCCTTCAATGTTAGTGCCGATCGAGCCGTCCGAGGTGTCTTACTCAACCAAGTGAACAGATGAGTACCGAATAAGCAGGCCTGGAACAGCTAGGACGCTGCGCGCTCTGCGGTTCACGGCCGCCACCATGACCCCCAAGACACGCATCGCCACGCAGCCCGCAAAAATCGTTCTCCAAATGGCACCGCCATTACGCCACAAACAATCGGCACGCCGATCCATATCGCCGCAGATTCCGGGAACGCTTCTATTACCGCGAGGAGGCCGATCGCCGTACCCAATATGAACCGAAAGGTGCGATCAAACCATGTGTCCTGCAGAAAAGGCACGCTTGCAGGGTTCATCGATCTGCGGTTGAAGGTCGGAGACTTTTCGGGTGGTGCTTCAGTTTGGCTTTTCGCCTCAGCTTGATTTCTTGGTTGGCTCCCGCACCGACTCTTGATTGGTTTCCGGCTTCATTGCAGCGGGCACGAATCCATCACAGCAGGGCACGACGTGGATCACGACTGCACCGCCGTGGCATGGGCAATCGCAATCGCGGGCCTTTTTCAGTGGTTCGGCCATCGTTCGGACTGTGACGGTTGATTTTGGGGCCGCGACACCTTGCCGCAAAACTTCGAGAACTAATCGCTGATCGATGTCTGCTTAAACGCCTCTGCCCGTGGGTCCCACCAGAAGTACGAGTTCGCGCTTTCGTACACGAAGAAATTAATTGCCGGTAGTTTGAAGGTTAGCGATTCCGATTCATCGGCTTTGCAGTCCCAATAACCCTTGCCGCACGCGGTCTGGTAGCGTCCGGGCGGCACGACCGAAATTCCATGCCGGTGGATGGGCACATCGCCGCTCACTTCTTCCAATGTCATCAGGCGCGGCGACCCTAATCTTCTACCAAGGAACACAAACACACCCCAACCGGGATCGTCACGCCGCAGGAGAATCCAGGCGTCGTCCGGCAGCGCATCGCCGTTGAAATCAGCCTCCGCATGGAATGGGACTGGCAGTTGCTTCCGAAATTCGAGCCAGTCACCTCGGTAGTCGGCTTCGGTTGGAAACCGATACCCATTAGGCGGTGTAACCGTAGCCCGCAGAGAAGTCGGGAACGGCTTGGTGAGCGCGGCGCGGGCGCGTGTTTCCCCCATCAGGCTGTACCAGTTCTGTGTGCTCCAATAGCGGAACGGCACCATCACCAAGAACACGGCCAGGGCTACAGCCCGCAGCTTTCGGTCGCGAACCATCTGCAAGCCGCCCAGCGTAAGGCATGCACCCATGATCAAGTAGGCGGACTCGCCCACGATCCAAGCGGCTACTCGCAGGCCTCTAAGGGGCGCAAACAGCGAGGCCAAATTCGTGAGCGCCATCGTTGCAAAAGCAACACGAAGTGGCAGATTTTGCGTACCCGAGGCAATCCAGATCAGCACCACAGACATTGGCACGACGAACCACACCCACGCGATTGCTGAATGCGCGGGGCGAATACCCGTCGCGGCGTAGTAAAGGAAGCCTCCGATCACACTGCCAACGATCGCAGGCCCGGCAATTAGGCCAATTTTAGCGAGCGCTTGCTCTTTCTCGCTCGTCAAACGGAAATTCATGGGACATGAAGCCTATCGGCGGCGGGTTCAGAAGCCGATAGCTGCCTCCTCTCGCGAACTTCGGAGTGAATGGGTGGCGTCTCTGGTAAGTCGTGGAGGGATGGACCGACCTCCTGTATCGTGGTGTACTACCCCCGTGGCCAGGCGTAGATCCGCTCCTCCGCAGAGCGACAAACCTTACCTGCGCGCGGCGCGCACGGAGCAGAGCAGCGTTGACGGGTCCCGATTTCCTTTCACGATCCCCGCGTTTGCTGACGGCATCGACCTCACGTTCGATACCAAAGTGACCATGTTCGTAGGTGAAAATGGGAGCGGGAAATCCACGCTGCTCGAAGCCATCGCGGTATGCTGTGGATTCAATCCTGAAGGTGGTAATCGAAACCATCACTACGAGCGACACGAGGACGTTCCCGCACTGGCGCGAGCATTACGGTTGTCATGGCTGCCCAAGGTGACCTCGGGCTTCTTTTTGCGCGCGGAGAGCTTTTTCAATTTCGCGAGTTATCTGGATGCGATCGGGAGTCAGGACGCATACGGCGTTAAGTCGTTGCATGGACAGTCTCACGGCGAATCTTTTCTGGCGCTTTTCACAAATCGGTTCACGCATGGGATTTACATTCTGGACGAACCCGAAGCAGCACTGTCGCCGCAGCGCCAGCTCGCATTTCTGAAAATCATTCACGACCTGGAGCGCAGCGGGCGTGCGCAGTTCATCATCGCAACGCATTCGCCAATTCTCATGTCGTATCCAGGTTCGACGATCTACAGCCTGGATGGCAATGCGATCCAGTGCATCACAGCCGCAGAAAGTGACCACGTACGCCTGACCCGCGATTTTCTGAATGCACCTGAGAGGTACTTCCGACGGCTCTTCGCACCTGAATAACCGGTGGAGGCGGTCGTCAGTGGCGACCTTGCTGGTATCTCGGGTGGATCGGGTCAGAGTGTGAAGAGCCTTTACCATAATCCTTCAATCGTTGCGATGGCCCGCTTGGCAAACCCTCGCACATCGGCGCTCGGATCGGAAAGCGCCGTTCGCAGCGCGGGCAGCGCCTCCTTCGCAGCCGGGCCGATTCCCGTCAGCGCGATACACGCGCCGTTGCGAGCGCCTTCGTCTCCATCTGTCAGCATTACGATGAGAGCTGGGACGGCCTGAGCGGCATCTGGACCAATCTCGCCGATCGCCTGGGCCGCCCATGCCCTCACATTCGTGTCAATGTCGGCGAGCGCCGCGATGAGCGCCGGCAGGCACGCTCGGATGTGCAGTTGCAGTTTGCCCGCCGGATAGCCGTCAGTCGGTATGAATCAGCAACCGGCTCTCGCTTCACGAGCCGCTCAGCAGCCCGACAAAGCAGCGAAAATCCAACCAGGGCAGGTGAGCGCGGGGCTTCAGGGCCGGGGAAGGGCGGGGACCCCGGCGAGCCGGTCGTAAGCGTGCTTCTGGGTTCGGTCGATCAGCTCGGGATCCTCCACGCCTCCGGCGACCACCTCGTTTCGGTTCGACGCGAGCGACTCGACGATCCGCCGGAGGTCGGGATCATCCAGAACTGCGGCCAGGTCAATAGCCCGCCACACCGTCGTGACGGACCGCTGTCTCTCTGTCAGACGCTGCTGCGCAGCGCGCCCGATCTCCTGGAGGGTGTCGGCCGAGAGCGGGCGCTTCCCTGCCTCCTCGACCATCAACCTGAGGGCTATCAAGCCATCGTTCACCATGCTTGTTATGTCGTCTGGAGACGTGACCACGGCGAGGACGGCCGGAGCCGCTTGCTCGCCGAATGCTTCGAGGGCTCGGATGGCCGCGGATCCCGTGCCGAGAGCTCCCGCCAGCGCCCGAATGGCCGCCGGATCCTGCAACTCGGCTACAACGCCAGACGCTCTTACAAGGAATTCGGGGTCTCTGAGAGGTTCAATGACCTCGCCGCGTCGACTGGCCTGCCACCTCCGCAAGTGGACCATGCCCTCGCGCTCGAGCGCAGTTCGGAGCGCCGCGCGCAGTTCCGGGCCGGTGTTCTGCGGCCCTATTGCCCGCGCAATCTCAAGAGCCCGGCCACGTTCAGTCGGGCCTTCCCGAAGGAGCTGCTGTGCTAGCGCCAGTTGGTCCCACTGCCCTTCCACGATTGGAGTGTGAAGCACCGTGGCCATCAGGGCGGTGGCCAGTAGAACAACCTGTCGTCGGGTTTTCATAATGGCCTCCGGACGGGGGTCTCGATGAATGTTCAGCGACGTGCAGGCGCGAGTCGGGAGGCGGCCATCTGCTGGATGCGTGTAACTAGACTTGGATCGGTGATACCGAGATTCTGCACTGCCACTGGATCGTTTGCCAGGCTCCACACTTTGGTAAGTAGTGCCGAATCGCCGGTCGCGAGGGCAAGAGCGATTGCGCGGTCTAGAACGCCTAGTGGCGGTTGATTCTCCATCAAACGTTGATCTGCTACCTTGATGATCGACTGCCTTGAATCTTCACTCAAAGCCGGACTGACCAACAGACGCTCCAGTGCAAGCAACGTACCTAGGAGACCAGGGTCGTCCGCGCTGGCCGTCCCGGCGAAATCTACGACCTGTTGAACAGCCGTGTCGCCGAACGCCACGATTAAATTGATCACATTGCTACCCGTCCCCAGGAACGGCAGGAGCGGTCTGATGATCGCTGGATCTTTGTAGTCGCTCACAACCTGAATGACGCTAAAAATATACTCCCCGACCTCCTCAGCAGACTCCAGCGGCTCACCACGGGCGATAGCAAGCCTACGCTCCCGAAGATACTGATCTAGGCGATCAAGTTCTTGGGTCAGGGCCGTCAGGATATATGGTTGCCGTTGGCTGACAGGAATCTGTCGAATGAGCCGATGGGCTGTCATCCGGTCCTCTAATGTGCCCTTGGCCAGAACCTTGGCTATCTCCGCCTGCTCCACCTGGACTTGGGCTCCAAGTGAGGCTGGAACAACATTCAGAATGAGCGCGATTGATGCCGCAAGCTGAACTGAAAAGGTGGTCATCGCTAACCCCCAAATCTAGACACGCTTCTCTGTTCGCCCACGGCTCGCGATGTCGCCCTGCGACAGGCCGTAGCTCCGAAGGGACGGCTTCTGCATCCCTAACCCACATCGAAGTATCGGCCGCTGAATCGCCTAATTCTAGGCCGCCGGGCACACCCCCGACTTTTTCCTCTCCCTGTCTGAGTGTGGCAGAGAGTGGACGCGCGGTTATGCGGTCGACGGTCGCAAGGCTCTGAAACTGGGACCGCGAAGAGTCTGAGAACGGCAGTTATCCGACTCACAGTTTCAGAAGCTCAAGACCGTTTTTTTGCGCTCATATGGTGGGTGGCCGGCTACAATCGCAACGAACAATGGCCCCTAAGACAACAAGCAATCGTCGGGATCAATTTCGCCACTTCATGGAGTCGCTGACAACGGGAGCGGTCCCTCGTCAGGCCATCGAACAGGGGCTCTACGTCCCCACTCCTGGAGGAGCCGTCGCGGAGCGACTGGTCCCCCGAATTGATCTTCGACCCGCGTCAACCCACCTCGTCGTGGGGGGGATTGGGACCGGAAAAACCACGCAACTTCTCATGGCTGTCAAGAAGCTCGAAGAGCTTCCCGACGTGCATCCAATCTTCCTAGATGTGAGCGCCCATCATGATCTCGGACAACTGAAAAGCGGTGTCCTCGTTGTGGTCGTGGGCCTTGCATTGGACAGGTTGTTGGCGTCAGCGCAATCGGACGCCGCAAAGCCTGCGCGCCGTGAGTTTCGCAAGTGGGCGGAAGGATACACAACGTATTTCGAGCAGGACGAGGAGGACTACTACGATGACTTGGACGACCGTGACTTCGGTCCTCCCACCTTTGCCGTCCGCACACCGGGCGTGGTGATTCCGCCAGAGCCGCCCCTCGATAGCGCTTTGCCCGATCGGATTCAGGCACTCCAGAAGGTGCTTCTTGCTGTTCAATCACTTCAAAACAAGCATCATATTCTGCTACTCATTGACTCACTGGACCGAGTGACGGACCTCGACGCCTTCTCGGCCGTCGTCATGCACGATGTGCGGGCGCTTAAGGATGCGGGCGTGGGAGTCGTTTTGGTAGGTCCCCTCAGGGTCTTGTTCGGGACCCATCGCCCGATCACGGATCGGTTCGACCACACTTATCACGTGCCCGCGGTCGACATTAGCACGCCGAACGGTCCCGCCTTCCTCGCCGAAGTCCTGCGTTTGCGCGCTCCGTCTGGGATCCTGAGCGACGCAGCCATATCAGAGCTTGTGCGCTTGTCGGGAGGAGTCCTGCGTGATCTCATTGGATTGACGCAGGCGGCTGGCGAGGAGGCGTATATCGCGGGGAGTGATTCGGTTACACGCGATCATGTGGCAACGGCCGCTGACGCGTTCGGACGCAATCTGATGCTCGGTCTCGGCACAGATGAAGTTCAAGTTCTTCAACGTGTGCGACAGAAGGGCACCTTCATCCAGACGTCGGACAAGGACATTGCACTGTTAGTGACTCGTCGCGTCCTCGAATATGGCGACGGTCACGCGCGTTACGCTGTGCATCCCACAATCGAGCCCTTACTCGATCAACTCGCCACGAAATGAGCCTCGACCTTCGCCCGATCTCTTTGCCAGAGTTCTCCCTGCGTGTTGCCACGAGGCCTGCAAAGGGAGACTGGTTTGTGCTGGCGACGCCC
>Ga0184627_10000665_pt1 | contig 13297 bp, 9 predicted proteins | sample PLM3_127_b1_FD_133150 | JGI IMG/M metagenome (GOLD analysis project Ga0184627, IMG submission 133150) | Groundwater sediment microbial communities from an aquifer in East River, Colorado, USA - PLM3_127_b1 | ecosystem: Environmental > Terrestrial > Soil > Riparian zone | place: USA: East River...
ATATTGCGCTCGACGGCGCCGCGCGCCAGCTGGCGCAGTCGCAACAATTCGAGGCCTATAATCGCTTCGCCGCCTTCATGATGCACGACCTGAAAAACCTGATCGCACAGCAGTCGCTGGTGGTGCAGAACGCGGCTCGTCACCGGGGCAATCCGGAGTTCTTCGACGATGCGATCTCGACCATCGAGAACTCGGTGAAGCGTATGAGCCGGCTGCTGGAGCAGCTGAAGCGCGGAGAAGCGCTGGGCACGACGCGGCGGGTAAAACTAGCGGAAGTCTGCAGCGAAACCGTGCGTCGCTGTGCCGATCGTACGCCGGCACCGGTGCTGGCTGCGGTCGACCCGTCGCTGGAGGTCCTCGTGAGTCCTGAACGGCTGGGCATGGTGCTGGAGCACGTGATCCGTAATGCGCAGGATGCCACGCTGCCTGATGGACGCGTCGAAGTCGAAGTGCGACGGGCGGCGCAGCAGGCGCTCATCGCCGTGTTGGACACTGGCCGCGGCATGGATGCGGCATTCATCCGCGAACGACTGTTCCAGCCGTTTCATTCGACGAAGGGCAGCGCCGGCATGGGTATCGGCGCCTTCCAGACCCGAGAGTTCGCTCGTATGTCGGGCGGCGAAGTGCACGTGGAGAGCGTGCCGGGAAAGGGCACACGCTTCATCATCGCGTTGCCGCTCGCCGCCGCCGCGGCGTAGACGCGGCGCGCAATCGCCAACAGGGACTCCCATTGGACCAGAAAAATCGCAAATTGCTCATCGTGGAGGACGATCCCGGGCTCCAGCGACAGCTGCGCTGGTGCTTCGAGCAATTCCAGGTGCTGCAGGCGGCGTCGCGCGCCGAGGCAATTGTGGAATTGCGCAAGCACGAGCCGCATGTGGTGCTGCAGGATCTGGGACTGCCACCCGACCCCGAGGGCGCCAGCGAGGGCCTGGAAACGCTGCGCGAGATCCTGGCACTCGCACCGCACACCAAGGTCATCGTGGTGACCGGCAACGCCGATCGCGAGAACGCCGTGCGCGCCGTCGGCATGGGCGCATACGATTTCTATCAAAAACCCCTCGACACCGAAGTCCTCGCCCTGATCGTGCAGCGCGCCTTTCACATGCACGAGCTCGAAGAGGAGAACCGCAGTCTGCACCGGCGCCGGAACGCGTCGCCGCTCGATGGCATCATCACCGCGAGCGAGAACATGCGCCGCGTCTGCCGCATGATCGAAAAGGTGGCACCGACACAAGCCACCACGCTGCTGCTCGGCGAGAGCGGCACCGGCAAGGAATTGCTCGCACGCTCGCTGCATGCCTTGAGCGAGCGCAGCGCCAGGCCTTTTGTTGCGATCAACTGTGCCGCGATCCCCGAGACGCTGCTCGAGAGCGAGCTGTTCGGCCACGAGAAGGGCGCTTTCACCGGCGCGGTACGGCAGACCCAAGGCAAGCTCGAGTCCGCCAACGGCGGTACGCTGTTCCTGGACGAGGTGGGTGACATGCCCCTGGCGCTGCAGGCGAAACTGCTGCGGTTCCTCCAGGAACGCGTCATCGAGCGGGTCGGCGGCCGCGAAACCATTCCGGTGGACGTGCGCGTGGTGTGCGCCACCAATCGCGATCTGGGCGCGGCGATTGCGAGCGGCCAATTCCGCCAGGACCTGTTCTACCGCATCAGCGAAGTGACCGTTCAGATTCCGCCGCTGCGCGAGCGCGAAGGCGACGTGCTGGTGATCGGCCAGTACCTGCTCGAGGACCGCGCGCGCCGGCATGGCCGCGTCCTGCGCGGCTACACGCCGGATGCGATGCGCGCGTTGCAGGAGTACGCCTGGCCGGGCAACATCCGCGAGCTCGAAAACAAGGTCAATGGCGCGGTGATCATGGCGGAGGGGAAGCAGGTGACTGCCGCTGACCTCGGGCTGCAACAGGGGACCGAGCACGAGCTCGAATTCCTGAACCTGCGCGTCGCGCGCCAACAAGCCGAGCAACGCTCGATCCGCCGCGCGCTGGTGCTGGCGTCGGGGAATCTGTCGCGGGCCGCGGAGCTGCTCGGGATCACGCGCCCGACGCTGTACGATCTGATGAACAAGCACGGATTGTCGAACGATGCGCAATAGCGCACAGCGGCTGCTGGCGTTGGTGGTGTCGGCGTGTCTGCTCGTGGCTTGCGAAGGTAGGCTCAGCAACGCCGAGCGACTGGAACGAGCCCAGAGTAGCGCCGCGCGTGGCGACTATCGCGCTGCGGTCATCGATCTCAAGAACGTCCTGCAGCAGGAGCCCGACAACGGCGCGGCACGATTCGCGCTTGGCAAGGCATCGCTCAGACTCGGCGATGTCGACAGCGCCATCCGCGAGCTCGAGTACGCGCGAAAGCTCGGTGTCCCCGACGAGCAACTGGCGCTGTTGCTGGCGCAGGCTCACCTGATGCGCCGCGATCATGTCGCGGCGCTGGAGTACCTGGACGAGGTAACGTTTGTTGCCGACGCCGAACGCAAGGAGGCGCTGCGCATCCGCGGCAGCGCGCTGCTCGACCTCGGGCGCACGGCTGAAGCGCAGCAGGCGTTCGAAGAGACGCTGCGCATCGACGAGCGGCAGCTGCCCGCGTTGCTCGGGCTGGCGGCAGCACGTTACGAGCTCGAGGGACTCGATGCGGCCCGTTCGACGCTCGACGCGGCGGTGTCGCGCATGGGCGGGGATCCACGGATCGACTTGATGTGGGGCAGCTTGCTCTCGCGGGAGAAGCGCTTTGCCGAGGCGGCTGCGGTTTTCCGCACCGCGTTCAAAGCAAGTGACAGCGCCGCGACCTCCTCACTGCGCGGGCTGGCGCTGGCCGGCATCGCTGACTCGCAGATGGCGCTGGGTGACACCAAAGGCGCGCTCGAAACCACCACGGACCTCATGACCGCGGCGCCGGACAGCGCCGCCGCGCATTTGCTGCGCGCCCGCGCGCTGTTTCTGTCGGGATCCTACGAAGACGCGCGCAACATACTGCAACGACTGGTCACCGCGGACGAGACGAATACGCCGGCGCAACTGCTGCTCGGTGCGGTCAATTTCGTTCAAGGGAATCTCGGCCAGGCCGACATGCTGTTGAGCGGCGTGCTGTCGGCCGAGCCAGGCAACAACTTCGCGCGCAAGCTTCTGGCAGACACGCGCCTGCGGCAAAAAAAGCCGCGGGATGCTCTCGCCATTCTGGCGCCCGCGATCAAGACGGGCGACCGCCAGTCACTGGAGCTGGCAGCACGCGCGAGCGTCGAAGCGGGCGACCTCGGTGCCGGGCTGGGGTATCTCGAGCAGGGCGTATCGGCTCACCCCGAGGACACGCGTCTCGCATTGCAACTGGCGGCGGGCTATATCGCGGCCGGGCGACTCCAGCGCGCCGTCGAGCTGCTCGAGAAAGTGCCGGAAGGCGCTGAGGCGGGTTATCGGCGCGAAGTGCTGCTCGTTGCCGCGCAGCTGAGATCCGGAAATCTTCGCGAGGCAATGCGCTTGGCACAACGGCTGGCCGCGACCCACTCCGACGATCCACTGGCTCAGGCGATGTTGGGTGGACTGCTGGTCGGCCAGGGACGAAACGCGGAAGCGCGCGAGCATTTTTCCCGCGCGGTAGAGCTCGATCCGCGCAGTCCCGCTGCATTGGTAAATCTCGGCAAGCTCGAACTGCTCGAGGGCAGGCTCGAAGCTGCCGAACAGCGCCTGAAGGCGGCGCTCAAGCTCAGCCCGGGAAGTCCCGCCGCTCTGGTTGCGCTGGCTCAACTCGAACTGGCCCGTGGGCAACCTGCCGCTGCGACCGAATGGTTGCAGACGGCGCGCGAGCGCAACGCCAACGCGGCCGAACCCAGAGTGCTGCTGGCGCAGTACTACCTCGAACAGCGCCAGCTCGACCAGGCCGAGGCAATGGCGCGTGAAGTGCTGGCGTTCGCGCCTGCGAACACCGGCGCGCTCAATGTTCTTGCACTGGCGCTGTCCGCGAGTGGCCGCCACTCCGAGGGTATTGCGACGCTGCAGCAGGTTGCGCGCCAGGCTCCGGGCTCTTCCGCCGCTCAGGTCAACCTGGCACGCGCACTCCTCAACGCGGGCCAGACCACCGACGCTTTGCGCGCCGCCGAGGAGTCGTTGAAGGTCGACCCGGATCAGGTCACGACGCTGGCCTTTACCGCCGCGATCGCGGTGGAGGCCGGGGACCTGGCGCGCGCGCACGCACTGCTCAAGCGGCTGCAATCGGCCGCACCGGAGAATCCCGCGACGTTCACAGTCGCCGGCGATGTCGCCATGCGCGAGAAGCGCTATGGCTCAGCTGCAGACGCCTACAAGTCGGCCGGGCAACGCTCGCCCAGCCGCGCGCTCGTCCTGCGAGAGTATTTGGCGCTCAAGGCGGCGCAACGCGCCGATCCTGGAGCCCCGCTTGAGAAATGGCTCGCCAGTCAGCCGGATGACACGCGGGTGCGGCTGGTTCTCGCACAGGACCAGCAGGCGGCGGGAGCGGTGGCGCGAGCTGCCGAGAACTACGAAGCCATCCTGCGCACCAATGCTGATGACACGACGGCCCTCAACAATCTGGCGTGGCTGCTCGTGGCTAACGCTCCGGAAAAGGCTCTGCCGCTGGCAAAGCGTGCGCACGAATTGCGTCCCGGCGAACCGCTCATTGCGGATACGTATGGCTGGACTCTGCTGGCGAACGGCGAGGTCGACCAGGCGGTGGAGTTGCTCGGAGCGGCGGCCCGGCAGGCACCCCAGGTTCCTGACATCCAGTATCACTATGCGGCCGCGCTGGCGCGTGCCGGGCGAACCCCAGAGGCGCGCAGCAGACTCGAGCAGCTGTTGCGGGGAAGTGCGGCCTTTGGGGCCCGCACGGAGGCCCTGGAGCTCCTCAAAACATTAGGTAAATCCGAGATATAACGCATGTTTGTACGGTATGATCACACTGAGGTCGCGAGGCTGAAGGGGAGCAAGTCTGTGGGTGGACACGTCGGGCCAGTCATTCTGTCGCTGGCGATTTGTCTGGTCGGCGGTTGCGCTTCGGGTTCACGCCAGGTCAACGACGCGCCGGTGACGGCGAGGGAACCACAAGCCGAATATCGCGTGGGCCCTGGCGACATGCTCAGGATCGTGGTTTTCGGTCATACGGACTTGAGCGGTCAGGTGCCGGTGCGGCCGGATGGTTATGTTTCAATGCCGCTGGTGGACGATGTGCTCGCTGCCGGCAAGACACCCACGGAGCTCAGCCGGGATCTGGAGGTGGGGTTGGCGCAATACGTCCGCTCGCCCAAAGTGAGCGTCATCGTCGAGGACTTCCAGGGGACTTCGGCCGACCAGATCAAAGTCGTGGGTCAGGGGGTAGAACCAAGAACGCTGCCCTATCGCAACAACATGACGGTCCTGGACGTGGTGATCGCGATAGGCGGACTGAATGAATTCGCGGCCGGCAACCGCGCGCGCATCATCCGGGTGGTCGACGGCAAGACCATGGAAATTCCGGTACGCCTCAAGGATCTCATCGACAAGGGAAAGATGGAGGAGAACGTCAAGGTGCTGCCGGGCGACACGCTGTTCGTCCCGGAGTCGCGCCTGTGACACAAAGCTTCGACCGGACTCCGCCTTCTCGGCGATCGTTAACTCAGTCACACCACGCACCGCAGCGTTTGGCTATAAGGCGGTGCAATAAGAACCAGATCGGTCCACGGTCATAGATGCACGCTTCCCTCAGTGACTTGCTGGTGACGTCGCACGGCATGTGGCGGTATCGCTGGCATGCGCTGGCCTGCGCATGGGCGATCGGCCTGCTTGGCTGGGTCGTGACGCTGCTGCTGCCGAACATGTATGAAGCGCGCGCCAAGGTGTTCGTCGACACGGAATCCGTTCTCAAGCCGCTGTTGCGCGGTCTCGCGGCCGAGACCGACGTGATGTCCCAGGTTTCGATGATGTCGCGGGCGCTCCTCAGCGAGCCGCAGCTGGAACGCGCGGCGCGCGAGACCGACCTGTACCTGCGGGCGCGAAATCGCAAACAGCTCGAACGGCTCATCGAGCGCATGCGTCTCAGCATCAATCTGACCGGCGATCCCGCCAACCCGAATCTCTACAGCATCGTCTACACCGATACCGAGCGTGCGATGGCGCTGCGCGTGGTGCAGAAGCTGCTCGACAATTTCGTGGAGAGCACCCTGGGCGTGAATCGTCAGGACGCCTCCAATGCCCAGCAATTTCTCGAGGCCCAGATCAGAGAGCTCGAGACGCGGCTGCTCGATGCCGAGGGCCGGCTGGCCGAATTCAAGCGCAACAATGTCGGGCTGATGCCGGGCGCGGAGGGCGACTACTACACGCGCATGCAGACCGCGATGGCGAAACTCGCGCAGCTCAAGGGCGACTACGACGTCACGGTCCAGCGGCGCGAAATGCTCGACAAGCAGCTCGAAGGCGAGGAGCCCACGTTCGGCCTCGTCAGTTCGAGTATCGAGAGTCAGAGTCCGCTCGACGCGCAAATCCGCGATTATCGCCGCAAGCTCGACCAGCTGCTGCTCAACTACACCGAGAAGCACCCGGACGTCGTCGCGCTGCGCGAAACCATCGCCAAGCTCGAGGAGCAGAAGAAACTGGCGAAAGAAGAGAAGCAGGTGCGCACACAGGGTGTCGAGACCTCGCAGCTGCTGGCGCTCTCGCAGCTCGACGTCAATCCGGTCTACCAGCGTCTCAAGGTCGCGAGCAAAGAAGCCGAAGTCGAGGCGGCGACGCTGCGCACCCAGATCGCCGAAACTCAGTCCGAGGTGTCCAAGCTGCGCTCGATGGTGGATACCATCCCCAAGGTCGAAGCCGAGCTGGCGCAGCTCAATCGCGACTACGAAGTCAACAAGGCGCAGCACACGGCGCTGCTGCAGCGCCTGGAGTCCGCCCGACTGTCGGAATCGGTCGAGCAAAGCCGCGACGACGTCAAGTTCCGCATCATCGAGCCGCCGCTGGCATTGCTGGCGCCGGTCGGACCGCCGCGCCTGCTCTTTGTCATCATCGTGCTGCTGGGAGCCATCGCGTCGGGCGCTGCCCTGGCGTTCGTGTTGCACCAGATCCATCCCGTCTACCTGACGCGCCTCGAATTGGAGCGCGCGACACAGCTGCCGGTGCTGGGCAGTGTCACGTTGACCTTGAGTGTGAAGCAGGCTGCGGCGGCACGCCGGCGCGACAGAATCTATGCCGTCGCCGCAAGTCTCCTGCTGGTGGCGTTTACCGGGGCGCTGATCGTGGCGCAATTCGCGGCTGGGACATTCTCGGCCGCCGCCGGGGCGCTGCTGCAATGAGTATCGTCGAGAAAGCGCTCAGCAAGTTTTACGAAAAGCGCACCGCACAGCCGCCGTCGGCGGAGCCGCCGCCGGAGGATCGCGAACGGGTTCGCGCCAAGGCCACCAGGCCTGTCGTGCCGGCGCCCTCCGTGCCCGAGGAACACCTGGGCCCCACCATTCACGTTAATCGTGCGCAGCTCGAGGAACTGGGAGTGCTGGTGCCGGAATCGGCGCTGCAGCGCATCGCAGACGAGTTTCGGCGGGTCAAGTGGCCGTTGCTCGGCGCCGCCTTCGGTCGTTCCGCGGAGTCGGTGCCGCGAGGCAACGTCATCATGGTGGCGAGCGCTTTGCCGAACGAAGGCAAGACCTTCTGCGCCACCAACCTGGCGCTGAGCGTCGCGAAGGAGCGCGATTGCAGCGTGCTGCTCGTCGATGCGGACATCGCCCGCAGCCGTCTCAGCGAAGCATTCGGGATCGACAAGCTGCCGGGGCTCGTGGATATGCTCACCAATCCGGCGGCGGAACTCCGTCGGCTGGTGGTCGCCACCGACGTCCCCGGGTTGCGCCTGTTGTCCGCAGGGCAGAAGAGTGCGCGCGCGCCCGAGCTCCTGGCCAGCCATAGGATGGACGATCTCATCACCCAGCTGTCCCGTGACGCGCCCGACCAGATCGTGATCTTCGATTCCTCGCCACTGCTCGCGACCAACGAAGCGCAGGTGCTTTCGCGGCTGGTCGGCCAGGTCCTGGTGGTGGTCCGCGCCGGACACACATCGACGCCGGCCGTGAGCGAGGCGTTGGCACTTCTCGACCACACCAAATCGATCAGCCTGATGCTCAACCAGACGCAAAGACTCTGGAACAGTCCCGGCTACTACGGCGATTACTATGGCACGCCCAGCCAATGATGATTCGGGTTCCACAATCGCGCCGGAGCGCCAGTCCCCGGTGAGGCCGCAGCTGCGGGCCGCCGCGACCTTGATCCTGCTTGCGGCCGCATGCCCGGCACATTCTCAGAGTTGGGAGTTCGAGCCGCGACTGTCGGTGAGCGAGATCTACACCGACAACCTCACGTTGGCGCCAAAAGGACTCGAAGAGGACGACTTTGTCACGCAGGTGATGCCCGGATTCTCGCTCGAGAAAACCACGGGACGATTCACGGCTGATGTCGATTACGACCTGGAGAGCTATTTCTACTCGAGCGACAGCGACCGCAACGAAGTCTTCAACGACCTGCAGGCCCTGGCCACGGCGGAGATGGTTCGCGAGCGCTTGTTTCTCGAGCTCGACGCCACCGCTGGACAGGCGATCATCGATCCGGAAGCGGCTTTTTCGTCGAGCAACGTCTCGTTGTCCGGGAACCGGACCGAATACTGGAGCGCTGGCGCGAATCCCTACTATATCCAGCCGCTGGGCAGCAGGACCCAGGCGCGCGTCGACTATCGCTACGGCATGGTCGACTATCAGAATGTCGACATCGCGCAGGGCAGCCAGATCGACGATTTCGAGCGTCACTATTACTCCATCGAGATAGGAACCGTAGCCGACGAGCCCGGATTCGGCTGGTGGCTGCGCGGCGATCACCGGCAGTCGGAGTACCAGAACTTCGGGCACTTCGAGTTCGACGAGGCTTATCTGGAGCTGGCGCTCCCTCTCGGCAATCAGTGGGCCCTGGTTGCGCTGGGCGGAAAGGAGACCGACTTCCCCACCAACCCGACCACCGGCGGACTGGATTCGGATCGTTGGGAGGCCGGCTTTCGCTGGAGTCCCAGCTCGCGGGTGCAACTGGAGGCGCGAACCGGCGAGCGTTATTTCGGCACGACGTATTACTTCGACTGGCAGTACGCGGCGCGCCAGACGGAGATCGAGATGAACTACAGCGAAGATCCGACCACGATCGGCGAGGAGCAGCTGGTACCCGCGATTCAGGCGACTTCGTCCGACGGTCTGCTGCCCGACTTCGAGATCGCGCCGCTCACCACGGAGGTGTACACGCGCAAGGTCTTTACCGGTGCCGTGCGCTGGTCAGGTGCGCGCCAGCAGGTCGCGATCGCAGCCAATGACACCGAGCGGATTTACCTCGATAACAGCAAAGAGCGCGAGAGCGGGCTCGGCGTCAGCTGGCTGTGGTTGCTCGGCGCGCGTACCCGGTTCGATGTCAGCGTCTATGGCGGGCGAATCGAGTTCCGCGACACCGACGTACGCGACCGGCTCGCGCAGATCAATGTCGGCTTCAGCCGCCAGCTCGGTCGCAAGACTCTGATCGACTTCTCGGTGCGTCACGATGAGCGCACCTCGAATTCCGAGCAGCAGTCGTTCGATTACGAGGAAAACGCGGCGATGATCACCCTCCTGCGCATGTTCGGGCGTGGCGAGGTGGGTCCGCTGTCGCGTCCGGTACGACGCCGTTAGCTCGTTGGGCGCGGCCATGTCTGCGTTCGTCCCGTCGCATACGGCCTACACCTCGGCTTCACCGATCAATGCGATGTCGGTGGACGTCGAGGAGCATTTCCAGGTGTCCGCCTTCGAAGGCACGGTCGCACGCGGGGACTGGTCGCAGCACGAATCGCGCGTGGCCCGCAACGTCGATGCCGTGCTAGAGCTGTTCGGGCGGGCGCAGGTGCACGCCACATTCTTCGTGCTGGGGTGGATTGCCGAGCGCTATCCCGCCATCGTCCACCGTATCGTCGCGGCCGGACACGAGATCGGCAGCCACGGCTATTCGCACGTGCGCGTCACGCAGCAGAACGAAGCCGAGTTTCGCGACGACGTGTCTCGCACGCGACGCATTCTCGAGGACTGCAGTGGACAGCGAGTCCGTGGCTATCGCGCGGCGAGCTACTCGATCAACGACTCCAATCTGTGGGCACTGCGCGTGCTGGCGGAGGAGGGTCATCACTACAGTTCCAGCATCTATCCGATCCGCCACGATCTGTACGGCATGCCGGAAGCCCCGCGATTCCCGTTCCGGCTCGATGGCACGCCGATCCTCGAGCTCCCCGTGAGCACGGTGCAGCTTGGCGGCTTGCGGCTGCCCTGCGGTGGCGGCGGCTTCTTTCGCCTGTTGCCGTACGGTTTTTCGCGCTGGGCAATCGGCCGCGTCAACGCGCTCGATCGTCAGCCGACGATCTTCTATTTCCATCCATGGGAAATAGACGCTCGCCAGCCGCGTGTCGGCCGCCTGTCGTTGCGCTCGCGGCTGCGGCACTACACGGGCCTGGAGCGCATGCAGCGCAAGCTGGAACGATTGCTGCGCGATTTTCGCTGGGATCGGATCGACCGGATCTTTGTATCGGACGCACAGTGAGCGAGGCGGGTGTGTGAGTTCGCTGCGCGTCCGGAAGCTCGAGGCGGATGATGCTGGCCGCTGGGACAGCTTCGTTCAAAGGCATCCCGAGGGCACGTTCTTTCATCTGGCGGCATGGCGCACGGTGATCGAAGCGGCCTCCGGCCATCGCGCGCACTACCTGATGGTCGAAAGTGACGGCGAACTGCGCGGAGTATTGCCGCTGGTGCACGTTTCCAGCCTGTTCTTCGGCAACGCGCTGATCTCCACCCCGTTCTGCGTGTATGGCGGAGCGCTGGGCGATATCGGGCCGGTGAATGCCCTGCTCGATGCCGCCTGTGATCTCGCCAGGGAGCTGAAAGTCGACTACCTGGAGCTTCGCAACCGCCGGCGGATCGACCGGGACTGGCCGACGAAGGACCTGTACGTCACCTTTCGCAAGACCATCGCAGCCGACGAGCAAGCGAACCTTCTCGCTGTCCCGCGCAAACAGCGGGCGATGATCCGCAAAGGCATCGATGCCGGCTTGCGATCGACGATCGACACCGATCCCGCGCAGTTCTATTCCGCGTATTCCGAGAGCGTGCACTACCTGGGCACGCCGGTGATGGGCCGCAGTTACTTCGCCCGGCTACAGGCCGCCTTTGGCGATGCCTGCGAAATACTGAGCGTCGTGCACCAGGAACAGGTGATCGCCAGTGTCATGAGCTTCTATTTTCGCGATGAAGTGCTGCCTTACTATGGCGGCGGCAGCAACGCCGCGCGGGCGCTGAAGGGCAACGATTTCATGTACTGGGAGGTGATGCGGCGCGCCGCTGCCCGGGGCCTGCGCGTTTTCGACTACGGGCGCAGCAAGAGAAATACCGGCTCATTCAGCTTCAAGGAACACTGGGGATTTACCGCCGAGCCGCTTCCCTATCAGTACTTCCTGGTGAACTCGCGCCAGCTCCCGGACGTCAGTCCGAGCAATCCGAAATACCACCTGCTGGTGCGTGGCTGGAAAATGCTGCCGCTCTCGGTCAGCCGGATCGTGGGGCCGCTGATCGCGCGGAACCTCGGGTGAACGATCTGCTGTACCTCGCGCACCGGATTCCGTTCCCGCCGGACAAAGGCGACAAGATCCGTTCCTTTCACATCCTCGAGTCGCTGGCGCGGCGCTATCGGGTTCATCTCGGCACGTTTCTGGATGACCCGGCCGACGCGCGCTACGTCGATGAGCTGCGTCGGTATTGCACGAGTCTCGAGGTAGTGCCGTTGCGGCGATTCGCAGCGACGTTGCGATCCGGCTCGGGGCTGCTTCGCGCCGAGCCCCTGACGATCTCCTATTATGGCGACCGGCGCCTGCATCGCTGGGTTTCGCGGCTGCTCGCCACTGTCGCGCCGCGGGTCGGCCTGGCTTTTTCCTCGCCGATGGAGCAATACCTGCCCGCACCGGGCAAAGGCATGCGGCGACTCATCGATCTGGTGGACGTCGACTCCGACAAGTGGCGCCAGTATTCGCAGCGCGCCCGTGGCCCCATGCGCTGGATCTACGCGCGTGAGGCACGATTGCTGGCGAAAGCCGAGCGCGCGATGGTAAGGGATGCGGATGCGAGCGTCGTCGTGTCCGCGATCGAGCGCGAAACGCTGATGGGCAAGGACGCCGGGCTCGGCCGCAAGCTGTTCGCGATTCCGAACGGCGTCGACGGGGCGTACTTCGATCCGGCTCTGGCGCACGTCAACCCGTATCGCGGTGACGAATTGCCCATCGTGTTCACGGGTGCAATGGATTACTGGGCCAACGTCGATGCCGTGACGTGGTTCGTTCGCGAGGTGCTGCCGGCAATCCGCCGCGAGCGGGCCGAAGTCCGCTTCTACATCGTGGGCTCGAGTCCCACTCGTGCGGTGCTGGATCTGGGTGCGGACGCGGGCGTGCAGGTCACCGGTCGTGTCGCAGACGTCCGACCCTACCTCGCCCATGCTGCGCTTGCCGTGGCGCCGTTGCGGCTGGCGCGCGGTGTACAGAACAAAGTGCTCGAGGCGATGGCGATGGCCAGGGCTATCGTCGTCACTGGCGCGGCTCTGCGCGGCATTGCCGCGCAAGCGCCACCCGGCGTCGTCGTGCGCGACGAGCCCGATGCTTTTGCAGATGCGGTCAAGCAGCTCCTTGGCTCCAGCGAACGGCAACGAATGGGAGCGGACGCCCGGCAGTTCGTGCTGCGGGAATTCAGCTGGAGCCGGGGCATGGATGCCCTGTGTGCCCTGATTGAGGGCGATCAAGGGGCGGCCGAGGCATGAACGACAGCACAATTGCCGCCGATGACCGCAAGGTTCAGGACCAGGGGGGTTACTGGGCCAACATCGTGCTGACGGTGGTGCTCCTGGCGTGGCTCGCGATCCTGGTGATCTATCGGGACACGTTCGCGGCGATGGTCCGGGTCTGGTGGACTTCCGATACGTTCAGGCACGGCTTTCTCATCGCCCCGATCGCCGCCTGGCTGATCTGGCGGCAGCGCGCCGCATTCAGCGATTCCCGTGCGGCCCCCAGCTTCGCATTCGCCCTGGTCGTGGTGGTGGCCGCGGCACTCTGGAGCATCTCCGCGATCACCAGCATCAACGCCACGATGCAGCTCGCGGCGGTCGCCATGCTCGTGTTCGCGCCGCTGGCGATCATCGGCTGGCAGGCCGGGCGCGTATTGCTGTTTCCGCTGGCCTTTCTGTTTTTCGCCGTTCCTCTCGGTGAGGAGCTGGTGCCACTCCTGATGGACTTCACCGGGCGCTTTGCC